>Ga0316232_1000307_pt1 | contig 80117 bp, 62 predicted proteins | sample TBHtaG_FD_206006 | JGI IMG/M metagenome (GOLD analysis project Ga0316232, IMG submission 206006) | Freshwater microbial communities from Trout Bog Lake, Wisconsin, USA - TBH18025_13 | ecosystem: Environmental > Aquatic > Freshwater > Lake > Hypolimnion/Profundal zone | place: USA: Wisconsin...
GACATGCAGGAGAAAAAACCGGGGAATTTTTATTGTTCGCGAAGCTTCGAAGCCGCCGCCTGGTCAGCCAAAAACAGCAGACGCCCTAACGGCCGCACCAACTGAGCAGGAACATCTATGGGCCGATAGGGGCCCTGCAAAACCTCGGCCAAAATTGCCGCTTTACTCTCACCGGTAACCAGAAATAAAACGGCAGCGGCGTTGTTTATCACCGGCAACGTCAAGGTCAGCCGGTAAGCCTTGAGGGCTTGGACATAATCGGCAACAACCAGCCTTTCCTTTTCGTTGATGGCCGCAGAATGAGGAAACAGCGACGCAGTATGCCCATCGGCCCCCAACCCCAACAGTACCAAATCAAACTGGGGAACCTGCCCAGGCACAAGCCGGAATACCTGTCTGATGATTTCTTCGTAGCCTGCGGCAGCTTCTTCCGGGCTTTTCAGCCCCGAATACATGGGATGCACATTAGCTTCCGGGACGGCAATGCGTCCCAGCATAGCGTCCCTGACCATGCGGTAGTCGCTGTCGGCGTCCTCGGGCGGTACACAACGCTCATCCCCCCAGAACAAGAAAACCAGGGGCCAGGGAATACCTTCCCCATATACCCTGCCTGCCAATAATTCGTAAAGCCTTTGGGGGGTTGACCCGCCTGCCAGCGCAACAGCAAACCGTCCTTGGGTGCGGCTTGCCGCGACAGCCAAATCGGCAAAGATGGCTGCAGCCTTCTCACTGACCGCCTGATGATCGTCAAGCACTATTACTGCCGGGTTTCGCCCATTTCCGGTTTCCACAGGATTTCAGTCCTTTCCAGGTAAGCCAGCGTCTGCTCATAGACATCATCTTGAGCGCCGACATTCATTTCCTTGCCTACAATGTCGACCTCGCTGCCAACTTCCAAGCAGCTGATTTTTTCCACCGTCTTTTTGCCAGGCAAACTGATTTGTGTTTGCATATGGCAGCCGTCCTCGCAAAGCGCCACAGCAAACCACCCCGGCGATGCCCTCTCGGATTTAAGGATTATCCTTCTCAGTCCGGCTTCACGATGGCTCGCCGCCGGATATATCCGAAAATAGCAGGTTATCCTTCCGCCGCCGCAGGCCATTTCAATACGGTGAAGAATCTCAGGCTGCTCCTGGATGATGCCTGATAACGGCCGCCATCCCAGTCGGCTGGCCAGCCATCCAAACATGAACAAAACTTGGCTGTTGTTGATAAAATTGTGCCGGGAAAGTTGATGAGTATATTCGATTTCTACCTGATCAATCCCGGAAAGAAATGGCTGATACACAGGGATGTCGTAGAACCCGGCCAGCGCAAACCGCCACGGTGTCAGGCGCGCCCAATTAATATCCCTTACAACATTGTTGGTCTTAACCCGGTTGTTCAGTTCAATGATTTTTGCAAACCCTTTTGCCGGACTTTTCAGTGAAACCGAATCAATAATCACCCTGCTGGCAAAGCGGGAGAATTCATTGAACAGATTCTCATTGGGGCTGAAAATGTATCGCCACCATAGAACCACCGGAAACTCATGGTGCAAAAGCCCCTGCACGAACTTCGGGAGGTCCGGGGCCCTTCCCGGCACATTCGGCATAATCAGAATCTCATAGCAGGTCTGGACTGAACAATCAACAATCAGCTGGCATTGCACTTGCTCGTTCACCTGCCGGGTAAGCATTTCCTTCTCCGGATTCAGGATCAAAATAATGAATCGCCCAGGATGCTGCCTGGCCAGCACCGGGATGATGGCGCTAACTGCTTCCGCCCCCTTAGTGTCGGCGACAACAGCTATCAGGTTAAGAACGCTACGTTTTACCAGCAGTCCCTCATTTTTTTCAGCTTCCGCCTGCTTCGCCCAAAGCGTTCGCCATCCCTGCTCCACTGTTTCAGCGTCTAATTCTGCCGTTAACTCAATGAACTCTCTCACCGCCGCACCCCCTATCCAAAATCCTTCTACGGCTGACGCCACCGCCGGCCGTCTCGCTCCAGCAACTCCTCGGCCTCCGCCGGCCCCCAGCTGCCTGGCTCGTAAATGGGAATAGTCTCGGTCGGCTGTTGCCATTTCTCAAGAATCGGCATAAACAGCCCCCAGGTTTTCTCCACCATATCCCTCCTGGCAAACAGGGTGGAATCTCCCAACAGGGCATCAAGCAATAACCGCGCATAAGCTTCAGGGGATTTTTTGACAAAGGAGGTCGCGTACTGAAAATCCATGTGCACCGGCCTTATATCAATGAATTGCCCTGGCGACTTGGCGTTAAAACTGAGTGATATACCTTTATCCGGCTGAATTCTCAGCGCAAGGGTGTTCGACTCAAATCCCCCGGCATCGTCGTCAAATAATAGATGCGGCACATTCTTAAACTTGATCGCGATCTCCGTCAACCGTTTGGGCAGGCGCTTACCGGAACGGAGATAGAACGGCACCGTCGCCCAGCGCCAATTGTCGATAAAGATTTTAACAGCGGCATAGGTCTCGGTGGTGGAATGCTGGCTGATATTTTTCTCTTGCCGGTAACCATTGATGTTTCTGCCGAAGCCGCCCCGTCCGTACTGGCCCCGTACCGCGATTTTGTCGATGCTGTCGGCGGCAAAGGGTCTTATCGCCTGGACGACCTTGATCTTTTCGTCCCGAACGGCGGTGGCATCCAGTGACACCGGCGGCTCCATCGCCACCAAGGTCAGCAGCTGCATCATATGATTCTGCACCATGTCCCGCAGCGCCCCGGCCTGCTCGTAATATTCGCCGCGGCTTTCAACACCGATGCTTTCTGCTGCGGTAATCTGCACCTGGTCGATGTACCGTCTGTTCCAAAGCGGTTCAAAAATGCCGTTTGCAAACCGCAGCACCATGATGTTCTGGACGGTTTCCTTGCCAAGATAATGGTCGATCCGATAAACCTGGTCTTCGCTGAATACGGCGAGAAGTTCATGGTTGAGATCTTTGGCGCTGGTCAAATCCAACCCGAAGGGCTTTTCCACGACAATACGCGTCCAGCCGCCTTCCTGAGAGCGGTTTAAGCTGCGTGAGCCGAGGCTGCGAATAATTTGAATAAACATGCTGGGCGGTGTGGCCAGATAAAAAAGTCTGTTGCCACTTGTGCCGCGCTCGCTGTCGATTTCGTCCAGAAGGGCTGCCAGCTTTTCGTACCCATCGGCGGAATCGGATCTGATCATATTGTAAAACAACCCGGCGGCGAAGTTTTGCCAGACGATATCATGCACCAGCCCGGCGTCAGTAAATTGATTGTTTGCCTCCTGCATAGCAATCCGGAACTCGTCATGGCTCATCGGGGTCCGGCCGGCGCCCACCACCGAAAAGCCCGGCGCCAGGAGGTTCTTTCTGGCTAGGTTGTATAACGCCGGAATCAACTTCCTTTTGGTAAGATCACCGGACGCTCCAAAGATGACAACAGTACAGGGCTCTGCCGACCGCCGCAGCCGGCTTTTGCTGTCACTGAACGGATTGTGATAACCCAGCTCCATAACGCTTTACCTCTTTTTCCGTAATGTAGGTCTGTTGTCTCCCTTTTTCGCATCTAGTGTACCCAGGCGCCCACAAATCTTTTCCGCTTTTAACACCATCGGCCGGGCCAGAAGGGTCGTTTATTACACTTTTTTTGTCCAACAAAAAGACGCGCTTAACTCTCATTTTATTCGAGAGTCAAGCGCGTCTAACGCCTGGATAAGTTCAACTAAAACTCAGAACTTTGCTGCCGGAGAACTTCTCCCCAGCGAACAGATTATAGCCTTTCAATCACTGTGGCGATGGCGGGTCCGCCCCCGACGCACAGCGAAGCTACTCCATAGCGAGCATTGCGTCTTTGCAGCTCGTATATGAGCGAAACGATGATCCGGGCAGCGGTACAGCCTACCGGATGCCCCAGCCCGATTCCCGAGCCGTTGGCGTTAACTTTGCCCATATCCAGTTTTAGTTCACGGTTAACGGCCAGGAACTGCGCCGCAAATGCCTCGTTAATCTCGTAATAGTCAATATCTTCCGCTGTCAGGCCGGCGTATTGAATGGCCTTGGGAATAGCGTAAACCGGCCCGATGCCCATGACTTCAGGATGAACTCCGGCGTTGGCTGTAGACAAAATTCTCGCCAGCGGCTTAAGTCCAAGCTCCTTGGCTTTATCCGCCGTCATCAGCACCAGCGCTGCAGCTCCGTCGTTTACCCCGGAAGCGTTGCCGGCGGTTACGGTGCCGTCCTTCTTGAACGCCGGTTTCATCGCCGCTAATTTTTCAAACGTCACATCGCTGCGCGGATGCTCATCAGTGTCCACGGTTACCGGACCTTTTCGGGTCTGAAGGGTCACTGGTACGATCTCACCCTTGAATGTGCCGCGGGCGATGGCCTCCACCGCGCGTTTATGGCTGAGGGCTGCCAGTTCGTCCTGCTCGGCGCGGGTAATCTGGTAACGCTCCGCTAAATTCTCGGCGGTGATACCCATGTGATAGCCCTGTATGGCGCAGATCAGTCCGTCATAGAGCATGGAATCCTGGATTTCCCCATGGCCCATCCGATATCCTTCCCGGGCTCCTTTCAGCAGGTATGGCGCCTGGGACATGCTTTCAGCGCCCACCGCCACCGCGATATCGGTTTTGCCGAGCATAATCGACTGACTGGCCAGTTCAACAGCCTTCATCCCTGATCCGCACTGCTGATCAATAGTATAAGCATAGCCTTCCAACGGCATATCGCATTTCAGCTGAATTTGCCGTCCGGGGTTGCCCTTTGCTCCGGCTTTATAAATCATACCACAGGCAATTTCACTGACCATTTCAGGCTTGACACCAGCCTGGGCCATCGCCCCGTTCACCGCGATTACGCCCAGTTCGACAGCACTCAAATCCTTAAGCTTGCCCAAAAAATCCCCGATCGGGGTCCGTACAGCCCCGACAATAACTACTTCCCGCATCACTATTCCTCACTCTCCTAAATAATTTTTTTACTCCGCAGTTCGGCGATCTTCTCATCCGACAAACCCAGGAGCGATTTGAGGACCTCTTCGGTATTTTGCCCCAGAAGCGGTGCCGGCTCGGCATTAATAACCGAGGTTTCGGAAAAACGCATCGGCGTGGCCGGCAGTTTGACCGGACCAAAAGAAGGGTCTTGCACTTCCACAATCATGTCCCGCATTAGAAGCTGCGGGTCCTCCACCAGCTGTTCGATAGTCAGCACCGGCGCCGATGGCACTTCATATTCTTCAAGAATGGCCAGCGGTGTTTTTACATCCGGAAAACTCTTCAGCCAGCCTTCAACCGCGCCAATGACGTCATCCAGGTGCTTAGCCCGCACCCCGGCGTCATTATAGCGGGGGTCGTCAATCATGTCTTTGCGATTGATGGCGGTGCACAGCCGCGACCAGATAGCCGGGTTGAGCGCCCCCAGGACGATATAGTTGTCATGTCCGGCGTCGAATACTCCGTATGGACCCATGGTTGCGTGGTGCCGTCCGCTGCGGTGCGGCTTGTCTTTTCCCTGGGACATGGTATAGCGGGGAATGGCTGTTTCGAGAATAGCGGTCAGGCAATCCCGCAGTGAGATATCGATATATTGCCCTTTTCCGGTCCGCTGACGGTAATACAGCGCCGCCATGATCGCTCCCAGCGCATGGGCGCTGGCGTTCACATCGCCGATGGACGTTCCGGACCGCGTCGGGGTCCTGTCGGCGTCACCACTCATCCACATCAGGCCGCTCATGGCCTGAGCGACAATGTCATAGCCTACCCGTTTGGAGTACGGCCCTTCCTGCCCAAACGTCGATATCGAACACATGATGATATCCGGCTTTACCTTTTGGAACTCTTCATAAGTGAACCCCAGTGATTTCATGACCCCAGGCTTGAAGTTCTCGGTGATAATATCCGATTGGGCCGCAAGGTCCATGACAATTTTCTTGGCGGCAGGATCTTTCAGATTCAGCGTGATCGATTTCTTGCCCCGGTTGAGCATCATGTAGTAACCGCTCTGGCCGTCGTAGAACGGGGGAAGTCCCCGCTCGTCGGCGCCCTTGCCTGGCTGCTCAATTTTGATCACTTCCGCGCCCATGTCCCTCATCATCTGGGTCAGATAAGGCCCTGCCAGCACCCGCGTAAAGTCAAGAACCCGAATATCTTCAAGGTTTTTTGCCGTCATTTATCTCACACTCCCGTAGCACTTTTAGTATTCTTGGCAGCAATTCATTTTTCGAAACCGGCCAATAGTCAACAGCATCGCTGGTAACAATCACCTGCGGCCCCAAAAAAGAAGGCCGGCCACAACAACCGACCGGACAAGCGTTCAAAATCAGCAAAACCTCGTAGTCCGGTTTTTCCCAATGCACGAATTCCAGACTTGCGGCTTGGGCAACTAGCGATTGAAGTACAGCCGGCATATCTACATAGGGATTGCAGTTACCGCAAAATTTAACCCCGACTTTCATATCATGTCTTCTTATTTTCCCTTAGTGGCTGGTGGTTGCTCGACAGCCTTGGGCTTAATCCCGGCGATATGCAGCGCCATTTTCTTTTTGCTTTCCAGGTTGGACAGTTTGGAATACATCACCTTCTGGGCCTGGGGCGAGCCTGCGCCATGCATGCTTTCCACCAGAGCAGTTCCGCCGGTCATGTTCTCGATGAGCCGGGCAATTCTCAGCCGGTCTTCGGTGGGAACCGAGGCGACGCCCTTGAAATATTTGTCGACATATTTGCCGATATCGGGGTTGTTCAGGTCGGATTCCGACGGCAAGGTTGCAGTCAGGCCGCCGCCGACATCCTGGGCAAGGCGGTCGATATCATAGATCAGGCGGGTAACATTATGTTTGCCGACATTGGCCAGCAGGGGATCGACATAGTAGGAGCCGGCAGCGGTGGGTTTCCCTTCCGCTGAGCAGGCGATGGAACAAGCGTACAGGGTCTCGGTGAGATGGATCATTTCGTTGATTTTTTCTTTAACATGGGCGGCTTTGCCATAGCCGCTGATATCAGCCATGACAGCGGTGGCTCCGATAACGACGTCAGACACGCCGCCTTTGCACCCGCCGTAGTTCTGGCGATGATAGCAGGCGAACCGCTCCACCAGCATCCCCGAGAACTCAACCTCGCCGCACATGAAGACCCGCTCCCAGGGGACGAATACGTTCTCCAGAACTGTCAGGCATTCTCCGCCGACAATGCCGTACTGGGCATTGCCCTGATCGATTTCACCTTCGCATTTACGGTCGTCGTTGGTCTGGCGGCCAAAAATGTGCAGCACACCCGGCGCATCCACAGGCAGGGCGCAGCAAACCGCATAATCCTTGTCTTCTTCCGACATTCCCATTGTCGGCATAATCAGCATTTCATGGGAATTGACCATCCCGGTCATGTGGGCTTTGGCCCCCCTGATTACAATCCCTTTGTCGTTTTTCTCGACAATGTGCACGAACATATCCGGATCGGCTTGCTGGCCAGGGCGCAGGCTCCGGTCGCCCTTGGGATCAGTCATCGCCCCAGCGACCATGATGTCGTTGTCCTGTACATACTGAAGGAACTTCTTCATTTTTTCATGATATGTCGTTCCCAGCTTGGCATCCATTTCAAAAGTTGTGCTGTACAGCGCGTTCATGGCGTCGAAACCGACACAACGCTGATAGCAGGTGCCTGTTTTTTGGGAGATCATCCTGAGCATCTTTACTTTTTTGATCAAATCATCGACACTATGATGAATGTGGGTAAAGCGGTTTATTTTCTTCCCGGTCAGATGGGATTTGACGGTCATAAGTTCTTCGTACGCCGGGTCGTGAGCAAGCTCAAAGGTGAGGGCGGCGGAATTGACATGTCCGCGGATAAAGGGATGATCCACAACCTCTTCGCTGTTAAGCAGCTGGCCTTTTACATAAACTTTGATGTTGCGTTTCCGCAAACTATCAATATATTCTTTTCCTGTTCTCACTAAACAATCACCCTTTCATGGTAATCTTTTCAGTTTTTTAACGCAGGCTTCCAGAAAAGCTATCGCGATGTGTGTGAAACGGTGTGCCCGACAACAGTGTCTTGATGCAACGGCTGATCAGGCTTCACGAAAAACCATAATACTGCTCCGAGGGCAATGACTACCGAAGTCATGCTAAGAGCGGTCTGCCAACCAAAGGACTTTACCAACAGGGCGGTCACCGTCGGAGCCAAAAACCCTCCCACGTTAGCCCAGGTATTCATCCAGGCTACAACCGAGCCACCGAATTTTTGCCCCAAGTCCTGGCAAGAGGCCCAGGACGCGGTGTAAGTCAGCCCGAGGAATCCCAAAGAGCAGGACAGCCATAAAATATTCTCGGTAGGTGTTGTGGCATTCGCCCCTTTGTATAGCCCAATGCCACAGAGAATCAGACCAATGATCGCAATGACCGACCGGGCATAAAACTTGGAATAACCCTGTTTCAGAAGCTTATCGCTAATGATTCCACTGGATACCAGTGCAATACAAATGGCGATCCAAGGATAGGCTGCGGCAATACCCATCGCAGCCAGACTGAGTCCCCTGGCTTCAAGCAGGTAGATTGGCAGCCAGGACAAGAACACATACATGATGTAATTTACAGTGCAATACTGTAGTCCGAGGGCCCAAAACTGGGGAGAGAGCAAAAAACTTTTCCAGGGAGCCACTTCATGCTTGGATGCGGCCTCGGCTTCAGCAGCGGTTGTCTTTGTTATGTGCAAGACTTCGGCGTGATTGACCCTGGGATGGGAATGCGGAAAATCACGGGAGCAGACATACCAAACCACAGTCATGACGACCCCGGCCATCCCGTAGGCATAAAATACCGCCGGCCAGCCCCATTGAGTCATAATCCACACGGTTAGAGGCGGTCCCAGCGCGGGGCCTATAAAGGCACCTGAAACCATGATCGAGCTTGACAGCGCTTTTTCTTCCTTACTGAACCACTTTGCCAGGAAAGAGCCGTTATTCGGAAACAAAGGACCTTCCCCAGCACCAAAGAGAAACCGGACTGCCAAAAAGCTGTAAAATCCCCGGGCAAACGGCGTCAAGAACGTAAACACCGACCAGAAAAACATGGCAATGGAACCGGTGAAGCGCAGGCCCCATCGCTCAGACATCAGCCCGCCGGGTATTTGCATGCAGGTATAAGCAAGGAAGAACGCCGACATGGTCATACCCAGCTCAACTTTGTCAAAACCAAAGTCTTTCATAATCAGCGGACCGCAGATAGATAGGTTAACCCGATCTAGATAAGCGACTAAGCAGGTTAGATAGACCAGCGACAAGAGAAACCACCGAATCTTGGTTGCTTTTTCTACTGAACTAGTCACCATATGCCCCCCTCAAAACTAATTTGCTTGTTTGCTGCAATGTTTGAGAAGATCACCTATTTCGACTCAGAGCTCTCCCACCCCCTCCTACCTGTTATCTTCCTGCTTTCTTACCTTGCGGCCCAGCCGCCGTCCACCAGCAAAGTGTGCCCGGTGACGTAGTTGGACCAGTCGGAAGCCAGAAATACGACCGGACCGGCCAGATCTTCGATTTCCCCCAGCCTGCCCAGCGGCGTGCTGCCGAGAATGGCATTCAGACGCTCTTTGTCATTAAGCCAGCCGGCGGTCATCGGGGTGCGGATATAGGCGGGACCAATACAATTAACATGGATATTATGCTGAGCCCACTCCAGCGCCAGCACCTTGGTCAGCTGGACAACCCCGCCCTTGCTGGAACAGTAGGCTGCCAGCCATGGCATGCCAACAACCCCCATGATGGAGGCAATATTGATGATTTTGCCGCCCTTCTGCTTGATCATCTCTTTACCCACCGCCTGGGCTACAAGGAAGATGCCCTTCAGGTTGGTATCCATCACCTTGTCCCAATCCTCCTCGGCGATGTCGACCACAGGCTTTCGGATATTCATCCCGGCGTTGTTCAAGAGAATGTCAATCTTGCCGAAAGCGGCGACGGCCTTTGCGACCATTTCATTTACCGCTGCCGGTGAAGTGACATCACAGGAGAGGGCAATGGACTTGCGGCCCATAGCGCGCATCTGCTGGGCGGCTGCTTCACCCTCGGCCAGATTTCTGCTGACAATCACAATGTCAGCTCCGGCGTGGGCAAGAGCTTGAGCCATTCCTAACCCGATCCCCTTGCTTCCGCCTGTTACGAGAGCGCATTTTCCGGCTAAATCAGCACTGGGAAAATTCATATCTGGACACCTCCGAAAAATTCTAGTCCGCCCCGCCTGTTTCTGCCTTAGCTTCGCCGGTGTTGATTGCATAGGTTTCTTCCTTCAGGAAGTAGGTGGCGATAGCCGCCAGCGCCGAACAGGTGGCGAACATAAGGAAAACTTTGTCATACGAAATCCCGGCAGGAGTGGTCTCTACCAGGTAGCCGGCGATCAGCGGCGACAAGAAGGCGCCCATTTGGCCGATGCCGTTGGTCAGTCCAACAGCCGATCCGACCACTTCTTTAGGATAACGGATCTGCGGATAAGCATAAATTACGCCCCAGACCAAGTTCACAAAGAATCCGTTCAGAATCAGCATGGCGATAAGCAGTCCGGTGCTGCCTTTGGGAATCTGACCCATGTACATCAGAATGGGGATAGCGACAATGAAGGATATCAAAGCCACCGGCCGGGTTTTGTGGAACACCTTATCCATGAGATACCCGCCCAGCATGGTGGAGAAAAAAGCGACGGCATACGGCAGCGCTGCCATCAGACCCATGGTTTTAAGATTCAAGCCGTGCTGTTCGTACAAAAAGGACGAGATCCAGGCTGTGCTTCCCCAGTATACAGCAAGCAAAAAGAATAACTGAGCGGTATACAGCCATAGGTTGATATCCTTGATAATAACCCCGAGCCCGAGCTTTTTGACCGAGGTTTCTTCGGATATCAGGCCGGCGTTGATATGATCGTATTCTTCCTGGGAAAGGCGGCCGCGTTTGAGCATATCTTCCGGTTTATCGCTGACAAAGTAATAAAGCAAGAAGACGCCCAGAAGTCCCGGAACTGCGAGCCAGTAAAAAATTGTCCGCCAATCGTCACCCATCGCCGCCGCAACAGAAGTGATGATAATGGGAATAACCGCCGGGGCAAACGCCCAGGTTGTGGAAAAGAAGGCCGTAGCCCGTCCCTTTTCGCTTTTGGGAAACCAGTTGGCGATGGTCCGGTTCGCCGGCGAAAAATGATGGCCTTCGCCTAAACCGAGGCCAAGCCGCAGCAGAACGAACTGGGTGAAGTTCTGGACCTTACCGGTCAGGAAAGTCACCACCGTGAAAACGCCGATGGCAATCGCCATAACCCGCCGCGAGCCAATTCTGTCGGCAAGATAGCCGGCGTTTACCTGCGCTAAGGCGTAGGCAAAGAAAAAGATAGAAGCCGCGAAACCAATTTCTTGATGGGATAAGTCCAGATCTTTCCTGATTAGAGGTAAAAAGGTCAGAACGCTGATACGGTCAAAATAATTGATCACATAGAGCAGCCACAGCATGATAAGGATAACGTGACGGTAACCCCAAAGCTTCTTCGTCGTTCCCTGAACAGTGTTCATAAGATTCCCCTCTCTTAAACTAAAATTCCGGCCAAGTTTCTCTTGGTTGTATTATTTAATGCAAGTCTCATACCAAAGCCGAATATTCTTAATCTTCATGTACTTTACAATAAAACGGAGGGGTTTCCGGTGATAAAAATCACCAGCAACCCCTCCATTATCGCTACCATCACCGCGAAATTATGGGCAAACGCAAATTTTCACCGTTGGTGCAAAAAATCACCGATTTCACTCCAGTTGGAATAAAGCTTAATGCCATATTTGGCTGCCTTTTTGACCACTGTCGAGTGATCAATCGCCAATTTTTCGGCCGTCTTGCGGGTACTTTTGTATTTTTCCAGGGCCCGCCGCAGAAACTCGCGCTCGAATTCGTCCCTTGCCGCCCGGAAAGAAAGCGGTTCTATCGCGGTGTGATCACTGAGTCGCCGCATTTCTTCAGGCACGAGGTCCTGTGTTATTTCATCGCTGTCCGATATGACCAGCAGTCTCTCCACAAGGTTTTCCAGTTCCCGGACATTGCCCGGCCATTGATAGGCAATAAGAAACCGATACAGTTCTCCGGTCAGTTTTCGCTTGATTCCGTATTTATCGCTGTATTTTTTCAAAAAATGATTGGCCAGGGGGATGATATCCTCCGGACGCTCGCGCAGCGGCGGAATATGAAGTTTTAGCACATTCAGCCGGTAAAACAGGTCCGAGCGGAACAGCTTGCCTTTCACCATTTCTTCCAAAGCGCGGTTGGTTGCGGCAATGATTCTTACATCCACCTTAATCAAGTTATTGCCGCCGACCCTATAAAACTCTTTCTGCTGAACCACCCTGAGCAGTTTTACTTGCAGAGAGAGCGACAATTCTCCGATTTCATCCAGCAGGATGGTTCCGCCGTCGGCCATCGCAAACAGCCCCAGCTGCCCCCCTTTTTTTGCTCCGGTATAGGCTCCGCCCTCATAGCCGAAAAGTTCGGCCTCAAGAAGCGTCTCCGGAATGGCGCCGCAGTTAATCTTTAGAAATGGCGAGCCTTTGCGGGTACTGTTTTTGTATATTAAATCTGCTACCACTTCCTTGCCCACTCCGGATTCCCCGGTGATGAGGAGCGGCGCGTCCACTTTGGCAAATTTTATTGCACTTAAGAGCAATTTTTGCATTTGGGGGCTCTTATAAATCATGCTGCCGGCCAGAAGCTGCTCCTCGGTGAGTGTCTCCACGATCTGGGAGTACTGGTCAAGTTTTTTCTGCGATTCCGCCAGTTGCTCTTTCAGATTATTGATTTCGGTCATATCGCGAACATTGGTTACTACCCGGAAGATTTCTCCCTGATCGCCATAAATCGGACTGCCGGTAATAATACTGTGCTTGCCTGTCCGGAACACCTGACTGAAGGTGGTTGGTTTACCGGTGTTGAGCACCCGCAGTGTTGCCGAATCGGAGACAATTTTCCGCTCAATCAGCTCGTTCATCGTCAGGCCGACGATTTCACTTGTGGGTATGCCGGTAATCCGCTCATAGCTGTGATTGATTCTGATCAAGCGGCCCTGATTATCAGCAACAACAATGCCGTCATGGGAGGATTCAAAAATGGCCTCCAGTTCCTTATTGCTTTCGGCTAATTTGTTAATTACCTCGTCACGCAGCTCCAGTGGACAGAGCAGGCCGAGATATCCGTTCATGGCGGGTATGAAAAACGGAAACACAATCATCACACCATACTTCGAATGAAATGTCGTGTAATGGTTGCTTAGTATTCTTTTGCCACCGGCGATCCTGCCCAAAAGCTTCGCATTTCGCAAGCGTTGCGGAGCCTCAGGATCTATCCAGACAATATTCAGCTCTTCATCACAGACAAAAAATACGAAGCCCTCTTTATCGGATATATCCATCACAACCACCCTTAAACTGCTTTACTTCAGATATTTCGCATCCTTCTTATTATCTCCTTCTCGCCAGCCGATCCCAAGTACCGGCGGACAAAAAAAAAGACAAGCCTACTTGTAGCTTGTCAAAATGTCGACAGAACTCCGGCTGTTCAAAAACGAGCATAGCTAGGCGCACCGGAAGAGCGCGCCGCGCCGCGTACCTGGTGGGTACGCAAGCAAGCGCTCTGAGGAGCAACGACGCTAGGCAAAGTTTTTCAACAGCCGGAGACAAGATACTACGGCATCCGGGTGATGCAGAATTGCTCATCATGACCAAGTACTTCGGCTTTGGATAGTTTGCCGGAGGCCATAGCCAGAATCTCCTGGTAGATCTCCTCGCCGACTTCTTGCAGGGATTTCTCGCCGGTTATCACGCTGCCGGCGTTGATGTCGATGTTTTCTTTCATCCGCTCATAGGTCCGCGGATTACCGGTAATCTTGATAACCGGTACCCCCGGGAAACCCGACGGAGTGCCCCGCCCGGTGGGAAAGCACACAATCTGTGCGCCTGCGGCGACTTGGCCGGTGGTAACTTCGCCGTCATGACCGGGACCGTCCAGCAGCAAAAGACCTCTCTTGGTCGGTGCGTCGCCGGATTTGAAGACCTCAACGAACTGAGCGTTGCCTGATTTCTTCATGCCGCCAAGGGATTTTTCCACCACGCTGGAGAGCCCGCCGTCATAGTTGCCGGTGGAGATCAGGTTCTTCCGCTTTTCGTTGCTGGAGTTTTGGGTTTGCTGCTTGAGTCGCTCTTCCATAGCGCGGATTGCGCTGAGGATGTCGGCCGCCACTTCTTCGTTCACGGCTCTGCGGGCCAGAATATGCTCAGTGCCGAGAAGTTCGGTGAGTTCGCTCAGGATGGATGATCCGCCCTGGGCAACAAGCTTGTCTGACGCAAGTCCGAGGGCCGGATTGGCAATCAGGCCGGACGTGGTGTCTGAACCGCCGCAGTTCAGGCCGATCATCAGTTCACTGACATCAATCTCCTGCCGGCGCTCCTGGGAAACAATCTGCTGCATGGCCCTGGCGTAGCGGGTGCCGATTTCAATGGCTTTAATGGAATCACCCACATCTTGAATGACAACAGTCTCCACCATTTTCCCGGTAGGCGCGATGCCGGCAGCCAGCTCGGCTGGCGTGAACCGCTCGCAGCCAAGACCGACCACCACGACACCGGCAAAGTTGGGGTTCCGGCCGATACCGATCAGCGTCTTGGCGGTGATTTCCAGATCCTCGCCCACCTGGCTGCACCCCACCGGATGACTGAACGGAACGGTGCCAGGAACATTCTGGGCGATACGCTGAGCAACTTTGGCTGCGCAGAAGACTGACGGGATGATGGCAATCAGGTTTCGAACCCCAGCTGCTCCATTTTCACGCCGATAGCCGAAAAATTTGTCTCCCATCTACTTCATCCCCCTGTCGCAGTACATGTTATGGACATGAATCCAGCCGCCTCTTTTGAGGCCGACTTTCATTTTTCCGATTTCCTCACCGTATTTATAGACCGGTGCGTCTTTCTCAAGATCGGCGAGGGCAAACTTGTGCCCGAAAGCGATGTCTTCAATCACCGACACTTCGTACTTCTTGCCCCCGTCCTCGGTCACGACGCAGGTATCGCCTGCCGCCAGATCGGTTAGAGCGATCCCTACGTTATCCTTTTGGTCAAGCACGAACGCCTTTTTTCCCCCAGCCAGGCTGCCAAACTCAAATTCACTCATTTTTTCCACCTTCTTATAACATCTTCAAGGTCGTCGCCGTCAATTTCTAGAACAGGTTGCCCTTGGCGTCAAACGGCAGGTCGTAACTATCGCTTACGATCTCCAGATGAGTATGCTCTTCGACGTAAGCGCGCAAGGCGACCGAAACCTCCAGGTCTTCCAGCTGATTGGTGTTCTTCATTCTAAGCAACGTGATATTCTCCTTGTCCAGACGATTGCTGGACTTAATGCAGGCTTGAATGGCCTGCTTATCGTTTTTCAGCACCATGGGAACCTTGACTGTTAAAGGCACTGTAGAAGTCAGTGAATTGGGATAAGTCTGCTCAAACGAGAACTTGTCGAAGGCCCGCTTGGTGGTGAAGTCGGCCATGCCGATGCCGTTGCCGTTCCCGTGGGATACATCGGTGATGTCCAAAACCGCCAGCCGCTTTACCTCAGGCCCACCACTGGCGGCGTTGGAATTATAGCGACCGATGACATTGGTATCAAAACCGGTACCGCTGATGTTTTTCCCGATTTCGTCAATAATGATGGTGTCCAGTTTGGCGAAATGGATACGGGGGGAGAGCCGCTTGGCTTCTTCCTGCAAAGCGGGTTCCAGGCTGATGAATTCGCTGTTTTCCAGCACTTCGATCCGGCAGGTTTCGTGAAAGGGGTTTTCCATCACGCCGACACCAAGAAGAATGTTCGCTTTGGCCAGCGAGACACTGGCAATCATCGGGACATTGACTGCCATTTCATCAAAGCCGAGCTCATGACAGTAATCTGCGCCTTTTTGTTTGCCAAGGCCGATGGCGATCATTTTCTGCAGACCGCTTTCGATGGGGCCGCGAAAACTGGTATGAGGCTTGATGCGGTTGGCGACAATCGTCCAGTCGGCTTCATAGGCGTTTCTGTCAAAATAAACAGGCAGCCCATTTGCTGAAATGCCAACCTGGATTGGGTCGATGTCTGATCTTATTGGCGCGCCGATATATTCCTCGGTATAGCCCATCCCGATGATCATTTCCCGCTGGCCCTGGGAGGTGGCGCCGCCGTGGCTGCCCATTGCCGGCACCATGAACGGCTCAGCGCCGCGGCGTTTCACTTCCTCGACCAGCGTCTTGATCAGAAGCGGCATGTTGGTGATCCCGCGGCTGCCGATCGTAATGGCTACTTTTTGGCCGGGCTTAATTTGAGCCATTGCCGCTTTGGCCTGGAGCTTGGCTCTAAGTTCGCCGACAACATCCTGAAGTACCGGCCGGTCTAACTTCTGACGAATTCGGATGACCTTGGGGATAGCGATGGAATCAAGCAGTCTGTCTATTGCACTCATAACACTCACTCCATTTTTAACAGAATTCATTCAGTCCTGCGGCGGGCGGTTATCGCCGGCAGCATCATCGTAACAAAGCCGCCGACAGCCAACATGATAACCAGACTATAAACGCCGTATTTCATATCACCGGTTGTAGATGTAATCCACCCCACAAAGAACGGGCCCAAAAAGCCGCCCAGATTGCCGAGGGCGTTAATGACCCCCCTGGACGCACCAGCCATTCCTTCGGCAAACACCATGGACGACATCGACCAAAACGGGCCAAGAAAGGCTTTCAAGAATACGCCTGTGGCGACCAGAAGCAGGAAAGAAACCATAATCTGGCTCGGAAACTGCATCGAAAGCCACAGGAATCCGGCAAAGCACCACAGGGAAAGCGCGGTGAAGAACCTGGGATTCCCAAAGCGGTCAGACAGCGAGCCGAATATGTAGGTGCCGCCGATGGCTACGATAAAGGGTATGGATGCCAACAGGCCAACATTGGTCATATTCGTCTGGGTGAGATTTTTCAGCATCGTCGGCAGCCACAGCGAATAGCCGTACTGTCCGGTGGTGAAGCAGACATAAGCCAAAATCATGATCCAAAGCGTCTTATCTGCAAGCAACTGCTTGTAAGACCACTTTTCGCCCACATTCTTGTGGTTAGCCGCATTTTCCGCCTTTTCGGCGCTTAATGTGGCAATCAGATATTCCTTCTCTTCCTTGGAGATCCACTTGGCTTCTTCCGGACGGTCACTGATCATCGGCAGCCAGATGAAGATCAGCAGCAGAGAAATGCCACCCTCAATGAAAAACAGGTAGCGCCAGCCATGGTTGGCCACAATCCAGCCTGAAATCGGATTGGTGATAACCGAAGAAATCGGCATGCTCGCCACAAATAGCGCGTTGGCCCGCCCGATCTCGTTCTTGGGAAACCAGTTGCTTAGTATAACTAAAATTGCAGGAAACACTCCGCCTTCGGCGACCCCCAGCGCAAACCGCGCGGCCAGAATCTGCCATTCGTTCTGGGCAAGCCCGGTCAGCATCGAGGTGAAGCCCCAGCCAATGATCGACCACAGGATAAATTTCTTTGCGCTCCCGTGCTCGGCCAGATGGCCTCCCGGCACTTGCAGAACTAGATAGCCGAAAAAGAATATGCCTGCCGCCAAACCGGAAACCGTCATGGTCAGCCCCAAGTCTTTACTCATACCTCCGGCGATTGCGAAACTGACATTCATGCGATCCATGTAGGCAATAATATAAATAATAATCGTCGGGGGAATAATCCGTATCCAGCGGGCTTTGGGTATTAATTTCAGCACCTCTGCGCTCATTGCCAGATCCCTCCCGTTTTTTTGTTCGCATCCGGGTCTTTCCTGTCACCGAGAAGGATACCCGAGCCTTCGCTCGCTGCCCTTCCCTCAGCCCAAGAGAATCCGCCGCGCTTTGTAGAATATTGACGGCATCCCCGCCAGGGCAGTGATACAGTTACACTTAGGCCCTTTCTCCATGAGGAAGGGCCTAAGTATTATACCACTTTCTAATAGCCTAAGATTGCCCCTTTATTGGCCTGGGACACATGACGGCAGTATAGGCCGAGGAATCCGCCGTCCACCGGCGGCTTGCGGCGTTCCAGCTGTTCAAACCGTTTAGCCCGTTCCTCTTCGCTGATCAGCAAATTGAGTTCCTTGCCGGCGATATTGATTTCGATATCATCGCCGTCCTGGACGATGGCGATGGGACCGCCGATCTGGGCTTCAGGGGTCACATGACCGATACAAAAACCGCGGGTCGCCCCCGAGAATCGGCCGTCGGTGATCAGGGCCACGCTGTCGCCAAGACCCATGCCGGTGATCATCGCCGCCGGTATGGACAGTTCCCTCATGCCTGGTCCGCCTTGAGGGCCCTCGTAACGGATAATCAGAATATCGCCAGGCTTGATTTCCTTGTTCATGATATGCTCCATTAGTTCTTCTTCGGAGTCAAAGGTTTTCGCCGGTCCGACCTGGCGGGCAAGGTTACCCTTGATGCCGCTTATTTTGACCACAGCGCCGTCAGGAGCCAGATTACCCTTCAAGACCACGATTCCACCCTGAGGATGAAGCGGATTGTCCAGCGGCCGGATAATTTCCTTGTTTTTGACCCGGCTAAAATAGGCGTCATACTTCTTGCCGGTAACTGTCATGGTGTCTTTGTTTAACAGCGGTTCGATGACCTTAAGGATGGCGCCGACCCCGCCGGACTCATAGAAATCCTGGATGCTGTATTTGCTTGACGGCTTAAATTTAGCGATACACGGGGTCGCCATCGAAATTTCGTCAAACTCCTCCAGACTCAGTTCGACACCCGCCTCTTTGGCAATAGCCGGCAAGTGCAGGATGGCGTTGGTCGAACCACCGACCGCCATCAGATATTTGATGGAGTTGCGGAAGGTTTCTTTGGTAAGGATCTGCCGCGGCCGAAGGTCTTCCTTCACCATTGCGACAATGCGTTCACCGGTTATTTTGGCAAGTCGGCGCTTGGCGGCATACACGGCGGGAATGGTCGAGCCGCCGGGCAGGCTCATGCCCAGAGCCTCAATCAGGGTATTCATGGTCATACCGGTTCCCATCATGGAGCAAACGCCGGCAGTGCAGCAGATGTCTTCTTCGATTTTCTCGAATTCGTCAGCGTCGATGGTTTCGTTCTTGAAAGCACCCATGGCTTCTTTGATGTCGCACATGACCTGCTGTTCGCCGGCGTCGTTATGATGGGGCAGCATCGGCCCGGGCGACAGAAATATGGACGGAATATTCAGCCGCGCCGCCGCCATCAGCATGCCGCCAGGCGATTTGTCGCACGAGGGCAGAAAGACCAGCCCGTCGAAGCCGGCTGATCCGACCATCACTTCGATTTCGGCTGCAACCACTTCACGGCTGGCCAGGGAGTAGTGCATTCCGATTCCCTGACAGTGAGCGTCGCAGACAGCGACAGTGTGAAATTCCACAGGGGTGCCGCCGCCGGCCCAGACCCCTGCTTTTACAAACTGCGCCAGCTCTTTGTTTGGATAACTGCCAGGATTGATCTCCGACCAGGAACTGACGACCCCGATAACCGGCTTTTTCAGTTCGTCTTTGTGATATCCCACCGATTTAAACATAGCCCGGGGATACGCGCCTTTGGTACCGGCGAACATTTCCTCCGAGTTCCGTAACATTTTTTTCATTTTTCATTCCCCTAACACTTCAAAGTTTAAAAATACCGATAACCCCAGGCTGTTCAAAAAGGTCGAGATGCTAGGCGCACCGGAAGAGCGTGCCGCGCCGCGTACCGGTGTACGCAAGCAACCGCTCTGAAAAGCAGGCGCACGACGCCTCAGCGGCGATGCGATCGCTTTCAACGACGCAGATTGGCCTTTTTCAACAGCCGCGTTTTGTTAGACTGGGAGACCGAGCGAACGCATCCAGGCAATGATCTTTTCATCCTGGCCGGGATTCAGAGCCAGCGGCGCGGTGACGGTGGTGCCGCAGATACCCATTTTGTTCAGACCGAATTTGATGACCGCCGCGTTGTTGCCAAAGGTTGCGATCAGCGGAATCAAAGAGGCTTTCTTCTGCAGCTCGATAGCGGCAGGCATATCACCCTTCATGTAGGCGTTGTAAACATCGGCGCACAGTTTGGGGGCCAGACTGCAGCCAGCGAAGATCCCGCCTTTGGCGCCCAGCGGATAGGTGCCCAGACCCAGGGCCGGGTTGCCCAGCATAACGGCGAAATCAGCGTCTGCGGTTACATGGATAAAGCGCTGGGATCCCCAGTAATCGCCGGCGCTGTCTTTCACGCCGATAATATTGGGATGGGCGGCCAGTTTGGCCATGGTGTCAGGGGTCATCGGTGATTTGGTCAACTGGGGGAAATTGTACATCACCACAGGCAGGGCGGACGCGTCGGCCACCATGGTGTAGTGCCGGATGAGCGCAGCCTGGTCCATCGGGAAATAGTAGGGAACAGCCACAAGTACGCCGTCAGCTTTGGTGGTGGCCGCGTGTTTCACTTGAGCGATGGTCCTGGCGGTGCCGGGTTCGCCGCAGCCGATAAGTACCGGTACCTTCCCTGCCGCTTCCTCCAGTACACTGTCGATGGCATCTGAGCGCATTGCGTCAGTCATCGCCGGAAATTCACCGGTGCTTCCCATGACTACCAAACCGTGCACGCCGCCGTCCAGACAGTAACGGGCGACTTTTTTCATGCCTGCTTTGTCCACTTTTTCATCCGGGGTCAACGGGGTTACTAGTGCAGGATAAACGCCTTTCAATTCCATAACCTTCAGCCTCCTGTTATTCTTATTGTTATTCTCCACATCCGCCGCTATGCAACAATCCTAGCTCACAGCCGATATTGACAAAATAGTCTGTCAGTGCTATCTTAATACAAATCGACCTATTAGTAAAATGACGTATTTCGATGACACTTATAGCAATTCTCGATAAGTAGGAGATGGGTAAATGTATAATGCCGGACTCGAAGCCTTCCTGGCTGTGGCTAGAACGCTTAACGTGAGCCGGGCCGCCATGCAGCTTAATCTGGCCCAATCGACTGTCAGCAAAAGATTGAAGGATTTGGAACGGGAGATAGGAACCTCCCTGATCGAACGGGGGCAGGGCTCAAAATCCATCCGCCTGACACCTGGGGGCGAAGAATTTCTGGACATCGCCCTGCGCTGGAATTCGCTCTGGAATCAGGCCCAGGGCATCAAATCCGAAAATCGCAGACTGTCTTTGACCATTGGCACCCTGGATAGTCTGAATTACGCCTTATTTCCACCGCTGTACCGGTCTTTAAGTCAGCATCAGCCGAAAATACGCCTGTCAGTGATCACTTCCCACTCGCCGGAGATCTATGATCTTGTCGACCGCCGTCAGGCTGACGTGGGCTTCTCTTTAATCGAAAGGAGCCATCCGACCATTTCGGTGGAAAAATGTTATAGCGAGCCGATGGTTGTCCTGCGCCCCAGCTCTCCCAGCCGCCCGGAGTCGGGATTGGTTCACCTTCACGAACTGGATTCCCGCCACGAATTATATGTGTCTTCCGGGCTAAGCTATCAAGTATGGCACGACCAATGGCGGGACCCCTTATTGACCGACTGCATCCGTCTGGATTCCGCCCAGCTGGTCTTTTCCTTCTTATGCGATGAACAACAATGGGCGATCGTACCGTCGTCAGTAGCCCGGATGGCAAAAAGCAGGGGCAACTTTAGTATGTATTTACTTTCAGAACCTCCGCCTGAGCGGATATGTTATAAAATCACCCACAAGTATCCCAAAGCCAGCACCGTGGCAAGCTTGGAGCTTCTTGATCATTACCTTCAAACCTGCCTGCCGAAGAAATCCGACTCGTAGCAATCGGCTCACTGCTGTGTTGGCCATTCCCCGAATCTTTTCCTGCAACCAAGGGATGATTCCTCTAAAAAACACAAAAGAAGCGGCTTTGCCGCTTCTTTCAGAGTGAAGCCAAAATACGGAAACGGGAGGGGAATTCCTCCGCTACGGATGATATCCAACGCCGTTACCGGCAGACAAGCTGCCGACGGGCTGGGGATAAAAATCCCGCTGCGGAAAGCCCCTCCCGTTTCCTGCCTTATGCTCGCAAGCGAGTTTTGTCTACAGCCTTAAGCGGCTTTGCCGCTTCTTTCTTTGCCATCGTCTCAGACTTGGCTGCAGCATGCGATAGCCTCTCCTAACTTAGCTTGCCGTCTCCATGGCAGACAACTCCGACTCATCCAACAGATTAGCCAATTCAAGGAGGATGAGCAACCGCCCCTCTGTTTTGCCAATTCCCCGGATAAATGCCCCGCCGCCTGCTACCTGGGCCGGAGCGGCTTCCACGTCCGAGTCCTGCAGGTGCAGCACCTCTGACACCTGATCCACTACAATTCCGAAATGCGTTTCCCCCAGATCAACAATCAGCGCCTGTCGCTCGCCGCCCTTCCCCTCCACACCGAATTTTACGGCCAGATCAATCACCGGAATGATCCGGCCGCGCAGATTGATGATCCCTTCGAAGTGTTTTGGTGTACCAGGCAGCATTGTCGCTCCCTTATATAAGATGATTTCCCGCACCTGATGGATAGGAATACAGTACTCCTCTTTCCCAAGGTGAAAAACCACAACTTGTTCGTCAGCCATCTATCAAAACCTCCCAATATTACGAACTTGCTACCAGCTCTGCTCAGTCATGCGCCATCTTGCCTGGCGCATGACTGAAAGCCAAGAAGGATGGATATCCAGGCCTATTTCGCGACTGCATGCTTCTTAAGTTCTTCAAGCGCCGAAACTACCTTCTGCGAGCAAATATCCATGTCAGATAACGCCCGCTCTGCGGCCTGAATATCGTTTCGCTGATAAGCGACTGCCGCTTCTTTTGCCAATCTGTGCAGTTCGGCATGGGGACCCTCCATGGCTATAAACGCGCGATCCTGTTTCAACGCCTGCCCGGCTTGGCCATAATACCATTTGCCGAGTCTACAGTCGTGATGGGTGCCGATATTACTGATATCAATCTTCTCATAGCCTAATAACATGTTGTACACCCGCCAGCGCCACATCAGATGGTCTGTAGCACAGATGTCCAGCATGTTCTGTTCATTAAGACCCGCGCCCTCTTTTGTCATGGAGAGCCGGAGCTCATTGCAAATCTGGCTCATCTGAAAAATACCCTTCCCGGTACGATCACATTCCGCCAATAACTGTTGGGAAGATAAGGACGATTCGTTGATGCTGGCCGCAATCTCCTGCGTGCCTGCCGACTGTTCCTGGGCAGAGGACGCGATCTGCAGCACTTCGCCACTCACTTCACCAATGGACTTTGTAATACGATTGATGGATTCCATGGCACCATCAATCAATGATTTTCCTGTACTCAGCTGGCCTGACGTGTTATGAATCCTGCCGACAAAGCCTTCTAACCCCGAAGACAGAGTTACAATGTTCTTTTGAATATCCATAACAGAATCTTTGGTGTGTTCGGCCAATTTGCGGACTTCATCGGCGACAACCGCAAAGCCTCGCCCCTGCTCGCCGGCTCGCGCCGCCTCGATGGCAGCATTCAGGGCAAGGAGGTTGGTCTGATCCGCAATGCCTTTGATAATGTCGACGATTTTGTTGATTTCCTGAGCCTGGGCCTGAACACCGCCAACCAGGTCATTGAGTTCCTGCACTTCCGAAAAAGATTTTTCGACAAAGGAAAAGGCCTTGGAGATATTTTCCGTCCCCTCAGTCGCGATATGCATGGCTTGATCGGCACTGCTAGCCATCGTCTGGGCCCTGGTGGCAACATCGTCAATCGAAGCCGCCATCTGCTGGCTGGTAGCGGCAACCGACGACAAGTCTTCGGTCATCTTGCGAACACTGTGGATCATGTCTTTGACATAGTCCATCTTAGTCACTTCGCCGACAATCCGATTCACTTCCAGTAACGCACTTTGCTTCTGAGAGCATATCTTGTCGGTTAAGCCGTTCCAGGCGTCCACTGTTTCCCGGCACTCCAGATCTCCCTGCTGTAAATAAAACCGCTCACCTGCGGACGAACCGCGTATAGCGTCAAGCAATTTGCTGGTATGGACCGCTGAAACCAGTGATTTTTGCGCTTGCTGCGCTTTCCCAAAACCGAACATCCACTTCTCTCCCTTATGTTTCGTCTCGCTTAGTCAATTCAACTTTACTCAGGCCAAGCGTCTCGCTCAGCCTGAGCTTGCACCTCTATACTTTGAACCGGCTGACTGCCTGGGTGAGTTCCTCCGCCATCTTGGCCAGGGCCTGGCTGGAGGCCGCAATTTCTTCCATGGTGGCCGACTGCTCCTCGGTGGCTGCCGATACTGTCTGGGACTGGCTGGCGGTCTCCTTGCTGATGGCGTCGATGTCCCGCACCGAGGCGACAATCTGCTGGCTGCCGCCGGCCATCTGCTGGATGGCGGCTGATATCTCCCTGATCTGGTTGGTCACTTCGTTGAAGGAGACAAAGATGCGTTTGAAGGTCTGCCCGGCGTCATTGACCACTTCCGCCCCTACCCGGACTTCTTTGGTGCCGTCGTTCATAGCTACAACGGCGCTGTCGGTGTCCCGCCGAATTTCCCCGATCAGGACGGCGATCTCTTTGGCCGCGGCCTGGGACTGCTCGGCCAGTTTGCGGACTTCCTCAGCCACTACCGCGAAGCCTCGCCCCTGCTCACCAGCCCGGGCGGCCTCGATGGCGGCGTTGAGAGCCAGCAGGTTGGTCTGCCCGGCAATGCCGGAGATGGTATCTACGATCTGGCCGACTTCCTTGGACCGCTCGCCTAGTTTGGCTACGACCTGGGAAGAACGGATTACACTATCTTCAATTTGTGCCATTTGGGTGATGGCTTTTTCTACCGCTTTGCTGCCTTCTTGGGCTTCGTTGGCCGATTTGGCCGAAGTTCCGGCGACGGTGTTGGCGCTGGCGGCGATCTGCTGGATACTGGCTGACATCTGCCCGACGATTGCAGCGGTATCATCGACCGCTTTCAGCTGGTTTTCCGCACCTGACGCCACTTCGCTGATGACGATGGCCACCTGGTTGGCCGCCTGAGCCGACTGCTCGGCACTGGCGGTCAGTTCCTCACTGGAGGCGGAAACTTGCTCGGTGGCCTGGCTGACCTGCTTGATGAGGCTGCGCAGATTCTCCCTCATCCTGACAATGGCATCCGCCAGTTGGCCGATTTCATCCTGGGATCGGAAGGTGCGCTGCCGTCCAGAAAGATCCCCAGCGGCGACTTCCTCAACATAGGTCACCATATTGCGCAAGGGTCCGACGATTCGACGCGTCAGGACCATAATGGCCAAAGCGGCGAGAATCAGTACGACCACGATGGTTATCAGTGATATTGTCGTCAGAGCCGAAACGGCACTTGTCACTTCCGCCACCGGCCCGGTCACAGCCAGCGACCACTTCGTTCCAGGCACCGGTGCGAAGGCTACCATTTTGTCGATACCTGAATATTCATAGCGGGTTACTCCTGCTTCACCCTTTACCATACGCCCATTGGTCGCTTTAAGCCCAGGTGGTAAGCTGTTGTCTTGCGCCCCATTGAGCTTCATCGCAAAATCCTTGTTGGGATGGATAATCACCAGCCCGTCTCCCTGCAGGACATAAGAATAACCTGTCTGGCCCACTTTCACTGAGAGCACTTTCTTGGTCAGACTGGCCATATCCACAGCTCCGTACAACACACCGATCACCTTGCCATCGGCTTGTACCGGGATGGCCACCACCGTCACCATGTGGCCGCTGGACTTGGAAATCACCGGGTCAGAGACCGAAGTTTCGCCTAGCAACGCTTTCTTGAAGTAGTCACGGTCGCCGATACTTCCTGTCGTCCTCGACGAACTGACGTAAGCCCCATCTGGTGAGGCGAACCCGACACTGTCGTAGACGGTTTTCGCCTTAGCCACATTTGCCAGGAAGGGAGCGATGGCCTCCTTGTTACCGGCCAGGACAACCGGCGCCAGCGACATGACGGTCATTTCATCCTTTCGGGCCTCTAGCCAGTCACCAACATCCCCGGCATTATTCTCCGCCATTTCCCGCATATTTTTTGTTAGGTTTTCCGTAATGATGTCCCGTGCCTTCCAGTAGTTGAGCCCACCCAGCGCTCCCAGAGAAACAAAAACGATGATCAGGATGGTAACCATAAGTTTCGTCTGAAGGCTTTTCATGGCAAATCCCCCAGCAAAAAAGTTTCTGCCTTTTTTCTCAAATTCCATTTTCAAAATACCTGCTTTCCTTCTATAAAAAGTAATCGGATTATTTATTTATACACCGTTTTAATATTCTGTTTACGGTTGGTGCGGTAAATTTCTTGGTAATTCCTCAGTGATAGCGGCCAACGAAGTCTCTGCTTGTCCTGACATTAGCTTACAGGAAATCAACAAATAATAACTTCTGCCAAAAGTTATAGATAGAAAAAAAATTCCAACAGCAATTCCCCCTTTGTAATACAAAGGATCTGCGATGTTCTCAAAGATACCTAAAAATCTATCAAAAGATAGAGAAAAAATTCTTTCACTTTTCCATGCCTGACGAACCCAGCATGTTTCAGGAGTACGATTCACGGAATATGGATTAAGTTTCCTGGACGCCCCGAACAAAAATATACAATTTTCGATAAAATAGTCCATTATATATCATTATAGGACATCACTGACATGGATACCATTGTATCCCAGCCCTAAATCTATATAGCAAAAGGCCAGGTCTATTATCCTCGACGGATAACGGACCTGGCCTTTTATACAAAAACACTGACATCCATTTGTTTGACCGACTTTATCGGCGCCGGTTTCTCTGCCCTACCTTGAATACAGGAAGGCCGAGCGACCTCGCATATCTTCCCTACCCGAGTTTTAAAAGCCTCACTGCCAGCGCTAGAGTCATTCTTGTTTCAACATGATCGAGAGAAACTCCCAATATTTTTTCTATCCGTTTTTTGCGGAAATCGATTGTCTTCAAATGAACGAACAGCTTTGCTGCCGCCTCTTTCAAAAGATTGTTCTCCAATATCGCTTCAAGTGTAGCTAATAATTCCATTTTCTTGTCGGCATCATAGCGTATCAGATTCCCTAAGTTCCGTTCGATATACGCCGCGGTCTCCTCTTGGGCCAGAATAGACGGGAGGACCTGGAAGATTCCCATGTCCAGGTAGTGATATATTTTTCGTTCAGGCCATACTTTCCGGCCGGTGTTAACTGCTATACAACTCTGCCGGTGGCGGATACGTAAATCGGCCACATTTGATGTGCTCTCCGATATACCGATTACAACCTTCAGTTCGGAAAAATTTCCTTCAACCTTTTGCTTTACTTGCGCCGCCAGTGCTTGCTGAAATTGTTTAGCATCCGCGCCCCCGATAGCCCCGGAGTGAATCATCCCGATTCCCTCCGCGCAATTCCAGACTACCCAACATTCATCGCTGCTGAGCATGTCGATTACTGAATCCTGCAAATAGTGCAATTCTTCAAGGTGCCGTTTCCAGTACTCTATCGGCTTTCCCTTCCAATCCTGCATGACCAGGAGGTAACAAGTTAAGGACCCTGCCAATTTAAGTCCTGCTGCCACGAGAGTTTCATAAATTTTTCGTTCTGAAAGACTTTCCGTCTTAAGCACTTCATTGAGCAGATGGTCCCGCCTTATTCGCTCATAAGATGTTCTCAACATCTTATCGGCTCGTTTTCGTTCCGTAAGGTCGCGGGCAATCACAATATAGTAGGATCTGTCGGCCCTCGAAAAATATCTGGCGTTAAGTTCGACTGGAATAAGCGTGCCGTCTTTGGTCCTGTGTGTTGTCTCATAGGTTGCTACACCCTCTGTCCTCAGCCGGGATATGAATCTGTTATCAGCGTCGCGCGTTGAAGCATCATGAATATCCTGTACAGAAAAACCCAGCAGCTCTGCCCGGCTATAGCCCAACTGGTGACAGGCGATATCATTTACCGCGCTAAAATGAGGTTTTCCTTGGTGATCATTTTCCAGCAAGAAAATGGCGTCATTCACATTGTCAAACAGCATGCGATATTTCAGTTCGCTTTCTCGCAGCGCTTCTTCCATATGCTTGCGCTTGGTGATATTGTCGAATATGGCCATGAAGTGGCCATCTCCGCGACTGGAAACAGCAACCGACAGCCAGACTTTCAGTGGCTCATAATAACCTTCAAAACGCTCGGAGCGGCCTGTTCTGGCCACCCGTCCGTATATCTCCAATAATTCCGGGTTTGACTTTTTGATGCCGGGAATTACCTCGGTAATTCTTTTTCCGATGACATCCTTCAGTCCGGTCAGTTCTGTGAAGGCGTCATTGACAGCCAGATAAACAAGGTCCTCGGGTTTACCGGCCTCATAAACCATTTTGCAATAAGCAAATCCGTCAGCCATTTCCGCCACCAGCGACTCGTAGCGTTTATTCTCGCTGATATCGTTCGCAATCACCGCAACCAAGCCTGGCTCCGGACTATAGGCGGAAACCTGATAGAATTTTTCTGAAGTTTGAATGTATCGTTCCCTGCTTATCGGCCGGCCGGTCAGAGCTACCTCAAAGAGCATTCGAAGCCACTCGCCATCATCCTCCAGGATGCGCGGGAAAACCTCAGCTACCCGCTTACCGATGACTTCGGCAGCCTTGAGGCCGAATCGCTGCTCGAACGCCGGATTGACCTGGATAAACTCCAGATCAACCGGCTCGCCGGTGTCGCCTAAAATCACTTTACGGAGACTGAAGGAACCCATAATGTGGTCAAATATTCCCCGAAAGCGGGCCTCGCTAACAATGAGTTGATCCTTGCTTCTAGCCAGCTCCTCGTCAATCAGCATCTTAGCGGTAATCCGCTCTAAGATAGCTATTAGCTCGCTTAGGTTTATCGGTTTGGCGAGATAATCATAGGCGCCAAGCTTTAGGGCTGCGATGGCTGATTCGATGTTAGCATGGGCAGTCATTAATAGCACGCTGGAATTCTCGCGGCGAGGCACCTCGGCGATAGCCTGTAAAAAGTCTATTCCCGTCATCCGGGGCATAACAATGTCACAAAGTACAACCGGGAAATATTTTGCTTTGTACGCAGCGAGGCCAGCCTCGCCATCACCGCAGGCGACAACCTCATGCCCCAGGCGCCGCAGGAAACCCTCCAACATATCTCTGCTTTGTACGTGATCGTCGATAAGAAGGATGTCCATAGTACCCCCGCTAATCGCTGGTTATCGTTACCTCAGCCAGCGGAAATGTTACCCGGAAGATGGTCCCCCGGGGATGGTTGGGGGAAACATCTATATGTCCATTATGCGCCGTCACAATCGCCTGCACGATGGATAGTCCCAGCCCCATCCCGCTGTCTGTCGGATCGGTTGTAATAAACGGTTCGAAGATTTTTCCCTGAATAGCCTCATCAATCCCTGGACCATTGTCGCTGATTTCAAGCACCGCGTGATCTCCGGCGCGAGTCGTCCGGACCGCGATCGCCTTGCCTGGAACATTGACCTTGCCGAGGGCCTTGATAGCGTTGGCAGCAAGGTTAAGGACGACCTCGGCGATACCTACCGTATTGCCAAGTACCGGCGGCAACTCTTTGTCAAGGGTACTGTTCAAAGCTACGTCTATATCTGAAGCGCTGGTCCGGACCTGGCAAAGCACGTAATCCACCACGGCATTGAAATCACATGCGGACATTTCCATCCGCTGTTTATGCACCAGAGCCCGCATATGGCGAATGATTTTATCAATCCTTTCGGACTGCTGGGCTATCACCTCCATATCGGAAATGACGTTATCCGGCAAAACCGACTGCCCTTCGCGATGCCAGAACACCGCACAATCCGCAATTCCCTTTATCGAAGTAAGCGGTTGGGCAATTTCGTGGGCCACCCCCACCGCCATTGCCGCCAGCGCATTCAATCGCTCAGCCTGAGCCATGGTCTTGTCAAGCTCAGCATGGAGCTTCCGATTGCTGGCCTCAGCTGCCTCATTCTTTTTATATAGGCCTCTTGCCATATGGGTAACCTCCAGGTTTAAGGAACCCATCTTGGCGATGATGTCCTCCCCGGTGATTACCGGCTTCTCAGCGACAACCAACCGGAGTTCGCCCGCATAGTAAATATGGCACTCGAACCGCGCTACTCCCCTTGATGTTTTGACATGCCAAAACTTTTTATGGTGCAGCTGGGTATCGGCAGTTACCTTGAATACAGCCGTTGACTCCGCACCAAACAGGTCCCCAACACTCCTGCCCAGCGGGGGTTCCTCGCTGGGCAGTAAGCTCTGGAAGGCCCTGTTGCAGTACTCGATGCGATCCGCCGGATTAAGGACGAATACCGGCGACACCCCGTCCTGGTGCAGGTATTGAATTATCGAAGGCCCAAAAAGGTCCCATGGCTGTTTCATTGGACCGGCTTCTCTTCCAGCCAGCTCCGGGCAATGTTGATCGCGGCATGTCCATCTACAGCGTAAGCGTCAGCACCAACCTGGCGCCACAGGTCTTCACTATGCTTGAAAGCGGCCCCGCCGACCATGATTTTGACACCGCAGATATTGGTATCGGCGCGTATTGCAGCAATGATTTCCCGGGCAGATACAAGATTAAACGGCATAACCACCGATAAACCCAGAAAACAGGGTTGGCTTACCCGCAAGTATTGCAGCAGATCCTCCTGAGGCATGTTCGCGCCAAGATAATCCACTGCCCACCCATGTTGTTCTAAAAGATCGGCGACCATACTGGCCCCGACCTCGTGTTGCTCATTGGGCGCAGCCGCGATTATCACCTTTGGTTTATTTGCGTCCCGCAGACCGGCGCGCAAGAACAGGGTAAACATAACCCTGTTCACGACAGCTGTTGCCAGATGCTCCTGGGCGACTGAAATCTGCCCAGTTTCCCAGAGACGACCTACTTCATACATACTCGGCTCAATGACCTCAATATAGAAGGATGCCAGATCATTACCGTCATCCAGATAGGTTGCTCCAATCGCCAAACACGCCTGGGACTCTACGTAGAGCAGATGCCTTAAAAAAGTACTATACCCCTCCTGATCCTTATTGCTCAGGAAAACCTGGTAATCGTCCGACTCGGCCAACTGGATTAAATCTGCATGATGCTCGACTATCCATTGATATACACAGTCTATCTCTGCGGCGTTGTCTTGGCTTATATGGAGCTTTACCGCCTTACTCCACTCGGAAAACGCATAGGTAAAATAGTCGTAACTAAACCCGTGGGCGTGATAGGCCCGGTACTCCCAAACCAGCAGCCGGGCCAGCAAGGAATAATTGTTCAGCCGAAATACGTTATTCATAAATAACGTGTGATGGTGGTGAATGTCGGACATCACCTGCAGTGGACAATTACTCATAAAGTCATGAATGCTGTTAATCTTAGCCAGCGCTTGGTTGACATCGTTTTGGATAACCTTTTGCACTTGGCTGTATTCGGCAGCAGCTGACAAGGAAACCGGCGACAGCAGCTTTATGGTTGCAAAGATAGTCATGTCTTGAACTCCGTTCGTCTTATTGTATTTTCGCTGAAATTCAAGATTGTTTCGACATAATCCTTTATAAATCGACAAAAAGTAAAGGGTTGCATTCAATACCCTTACCGGCCTGACGGTCTCTTCCCCTCTAAGTCCGTCGCGTCCGGCTATACGGAGTTTCCGGAAGAGGCAGGCTGGTGCGCAGCTTTCCGTCCCGCCGATAATAGGCACCGGCTATAGCTGGTGCTGTAGGAATACAAACAATCTCGCCGATGCCTTTCGCCCCATAAGCCAATGGGTCAAGGTTTTTTTCCACTAACAGACACTCTATCACAGGCACAGTGCCGCAGCGCAGCAATCCCAAGGTGCCGAATTTTGCTGTCGGAACACCTTTTTCCAGTGGAAAATCCTCAGTAAGGGCATAACCCATTCCCATGACCACCCCGCCTTCAATCTGCCCTTCCACGGTGGTGGGATTGATGGCTCTACCTATATCATGGGCCGCAACTATTTTTTCGATTCTTCCCGCTTCATCCAAAACGACAACCTGGGTGGCGTAGCCATAGGCTACGTGACTCACCGGGTTTGGCTTGTCAGAATTCATGGGGTCGGTGATTCCTTGGTACTCCCGGTAATATTCCCTGCCCTCCAGCTCGGCCAGCGAATGGCTCCTCAAATCCTCTTTCAAGGCCAGGGCAGCCTGTCTGGCGGCCTCGCCGGTAAACACCGTTTGCCGGGAAGCTGTGGACGTCCCGCCGTCGGGAGTAATCGCGGTATCCGGTACATGCACCTGAATGGAATCTTCCCCAAGACCGGTTGTCTCAGCCACGATCTGCAGCATAACCGTCGCCAGCCCTTGTCCCATACAGGCGGCGCTGGTGCAAACAAGCGCCCTGCCACCGAGCACCTTGATTTTTACCCGGCCCACATCCGGCACACCTACCCCTAAGCCGCTGTTTTTCATCGCACAGGCAATACCTGCTCCAGGATGGGTATCAAATACAGCCTTTACAGCCAGCAGCGTCTCTTTAAACGCCGTGCCGGCATCGGCAATCTGCCCATTAGGCAGCACCATCCCTGGCTCGATGGCATTACGGAAACGGATTTCCCAAGGGGAAAGTCCAAGCTGCTCCGCCAATTCATTAAGATTGCTTTCCATGGCAAAGCACGACTGGGTCACACCAAAGCCGCGGAACGCTCCGGCAGGCGGATTGTTGGTATAGACTCCTATGCCGACAATATCCACATTTTTAATTTGATAGGGTCCGGCGGCGTGGGTGCAAGCACGCTGCATCACCGGCCCCCCCAGGGAGGCATACGCCCCCTTGTCGGCTACAATATAAGCTTGCACTGCCGTAATTCTACCCTGTTCATCACAGGCAGTGGTAAATTCCAACTCCATCGGATGCCGCTTGGGATGCACCAGGATGCTTTCGGAACGGCTGAGCGTCAATTTCACCGGTTTTTGGGTATGCCACGCCAATAGAGCGGCATGGTGCTGAACCGACAAGTCCTCTTTACCGCCAAAGCCCCCTCCCACCAGTTTACTGATAACCCGGACCGTCTCGCCCGGCACGCCTAACATGGCGACAATTCCGTGATGCTCGTCATAAACACTTTGTCCGCCGGTATAAACGGTGAGTGTACCGTCTTTTTCCGGGACCGCCAGAGCGCTTTCCGGTTCCAGGAAAGCGTGCTCTGTGGGCGGAGTAGTATACTTATGACTAACGACATATTTTGCCTGGGCAATGGCTGCAGTGGCATTACCCCGCTTTAGTACGGTTCTTGCCAGCAGATTTCCGGACGGATGAAGCTGCGGCGCTCTGTCTGCCAACGCTTCTTGCGGCGACAGCAGCGGTGTCCGTTCTTCATATTCTACCTGGATCAATTGTAATGCCTGCCTGGCAGCCGTTTTCGACGAGGCCGCCACCAGCGCCAAAGCGTCGCCCACATACCGGGTTTCCTCGCCTTCGGCAATCATCACCGGCCAGTCATGAATAATATGCCCCAAAAAACGTTCACCAGGAATGTCTCCTGCTGTTAAAACAGCCTCGACTCCTGGATAAGCCCGAGCCACCGCAACATCAATTCTTTTCACCAGCGCCCTCGGATACTTGCTCCTGAGTACGGCGCCGTAGAGCATGCCTTTAACTTTCAGGTCATCCACATACTCTCCGGTTCCCAATACTTTCTCCCTGGCGTCGATACGGGGCGCGCGCCGCCCGACGCGGCAGCTGTTTTCCGCCGGCGGGATAATTCCCTCCCGCAGCGCCTTGGCAGCCATGGCAATGGCCTTTTCGATCTTCACATACCCGGTACAGCGACAGATATTTCCCTGTAAGGCTTTTTTGATTTCCGCCGGGGAAGGATTGGCATTTTGGTCCAAAAGGGCTTTGGCGCTGATAACCATACCTGGAATACAAAAGCCGCACTGTACTGCCCCGGCTTCGGCGAAAGCCCAGGCATATACCTCTTTTTCCCGCTCCGACAGCCCCTCCACCGTTAAAACCGCTTTGCCTTGTACCTTAGTTGTCGTCAAAATACAGGCCCGCTGGGCTTTTCCGTCGACAAGCACCATGCAGGCGCCGCACGCCCCTTCACCGCACCCGTTTTTGACCGATGTCAGACAAGCGTCTTCCCTGAGATATTCCAACAAGTTGCTATCTTCCGGGACCATAACGTCATTGCCGTTCAGCTTAAATTGCATCAACGCCGGCACCCCCATTCGCCTATCAATATCATTCAACTCTTGTCAGTATGCCTCTGTTTTGCGCCAGAGGGCGCTGCCATTTCCCGCTCTTGTGTCCAAGGCACGCCAACTAAGGCATCCTCAAGGCTCTTGGTCGGCAGCGACTAATGCACAGGCCGCAGCCGAAGCATTTTTGCGGATCAATCTTGAGGTGCTCATCCCGGGAAATAGCGCTATAGGCACAGCTTACTTCACAGCGTCCACACAAAGTACACTTCTGCGGATCAACAACTGGTGCCGCCATGCTGGTTTGCCGTGCGCTTTCGGTCATTTTCCGCAGCGTCAACCCTCTGATTTCTTCCACGGTTTCATAACCATGACTACCCAAAAATGCCTCTAACTCGCGAACTATTTTTCCATATATGGCGGGGCCTTTCAAGATCGCCTCGGTACACACCTGCACGGCGGATGCACCGGCCATGAACATTTCCGCCACGTCCCGGCCGCTAGTAATACCTCCGACACCGATAATCGGAATGTTAACCACTCTGGCGGCATCATAGATGCAGCGCAAGGCCAAAGGTTTAAGGGCGGCGCCGGACAGCCAGCCATATCCTTCCTTGCTGCCCATTAACGGCAATCCTGTTTCAATATCGATACCAAAGCAAGGACCAAACGAGTTAATCATCACCAACCCGTCGGCTCCGGCGTTCTCCACCGCTTTAGCGATTTCCTGAATATTCGGATGGGGGCTCATTTTCATGAAGACAGGTACATCAACAGCTTGTTTGGCTGCTTGCAGAGCCTCGATGATCGGCGAAATATCATTGCCGACATAATGGGTCGACAGCTCCAGCGCGTCGGCATAAGGCTTGACCAATGGCGCCAGCTGGCGGATTTGCTCAGCCGTATAACCCAGTCCGATGAGCAGCGGCAGCCCCGTATCTTTCGCTAATTTATATTCCGTTTCCAGCCACTGTTCTTTGGGCAGCTCCGACCATAGCTCGGTATTGAGAAACCCACCCTGGATTTCAGCCATACAGGGCCTGGGAACCTCAGCAGGTTGAACCGAAATCGTCTTGGTCACGATCCCCCCGGCGCCGCCTCTGGCTGCCGCCTGACACATCGCCCCGTCCTTGCCAGGCGGTCCGGCGGCTGGCATAACCGGGTTTGCAAAATGAATGCCGCAAATAGTAACCCCTAGCTTAGCCATAATACGCCTCCCTTTACTCACAACAATATGACTTTTGCTTCGATTTCAGCAGGCAATTTTTATACAGCTTCACCCGGCCACAGTTGCCTATGGTCGGGTGACCGCTAACGACATTGTTAGCCTATTGACTCCTCATTGGGCGGACCCTATACTTCACGGTCCGGGCCGGTTAGACTTTATCCACTTTGTTCAGCGCCGCGTTAAGCACTACTGCCACAATGCTGCCGGCAGTAATGCCGCTGTTCATAATGACCTGCAGCTCCAGCGGGAACTTTTGATAAATGCTCGGCACTGCCAGCGGAATCAGGCCCACAGCCACACTGATGGCAACAACCATCAGATTGTGGTTGTTATCAAATTTTATTTTGGAAAGAGTTTTAATACCACTGGCTATTACCATGCCGAACATGGCAATACCCGCCCCACCAAGAACCGGCGTGGGAATGGACGCGACAACCGCAGCTATTTGCGGGAAGAGCCCCAGTACAACAAGAATTGCCCCGGCGGCGGCTACCACAAAACGGCTCTTCACTCTCGTAAGGCCGACAAGACCGACATTCTGGGCATAAGCAGTATACGGAAAGGCATTCAAAATACCACCCAGGAAGGTGGAAAATCCGTCAGCCCTCAGGCCCTTGGTCAGATCCTCCTGGGTAATCGGCTTGTCAATGATCTCACCAATAGCAATGAAATCACCGGTGGTCTCAGTCATAACAACAAGCATAACCAAGGTCATGGATACGACTGAGGCCAAATCAAAGGTCGGCATACCAAAGAAGAACGGGGTAGTAATTCCCAGGAAAGGGGCGGTAGCCACAGCCGAAAAATTGACCAATCCCATGGGAATCGCAACAAGCAACCCGGCAAAAAGTCCGAGCAAAACGGCGATATTGCTTAAAAAGCCTTTGAAATAGCGGTAGAAAAACACAACCAGTATCAAGACTAAAAAGGCAAGACCGAGGAATTTCATGTCGCCAAAATTGGGGGCCGCAGGGATGCCGCCGCCGGCCCACCGCACCGCAACAGGCAATAATGAAACTCCGATGATTGTGATAATCGATCCAGTCACAACCGGCGGGAAGAAACGAATCAGCCGGCTAAAATACGAACTGATCAAGAATGTTATAAGTCCGGCAATGATGACTGAACCATAGATACCAGTCAGTCCGTGCGCTTTACCGATCAAAATCATCGGTGTAACCGCCGCGAAAGTAACGCCTTGAATAACCGGAATCTTGATACCCATTTTCCAGAACCCCAGGGTTTGAATCAGGGTTGCAATCCCACAGGTAAATAAGTCGGCGTTGATCAAATAGATCAATTGCTCTTTTGGTAAGCCCAGTGCATTGGCTAAAATCAGCGGAACGGCTACGGCTCCGGCGTACATTGCCAGTACGTGCTGCAAGCCGTAAAGAAACAATTGGTTTAATGGCAGTATTTCATCCACAGGATGAGCCGATTTTCGTGTATCCAAGGTTTAATCCCCTCCGTATTTACAATTCTATTTAACCTGCCTGACAAAAGTTCTTGGAGTATCCTTGCTTCGGTATGTAAAGAGCTCCCCCACCTTCTTTCTGGGAACAAAAAGCGCTCTAATGAAGTCTTATATACTTCTTTAGAGCGCCGCTGCTCGCAATCTCATAATGAGACACCCAAACAAAAAAAATAGTTTGGCCTGAGTATATCTCATAATAAGACGAATGTCCAGTTTTTTCACTATGAATCTGCTGTTTAGCTAAACAAAAATATCATATTCTTTAATCTTGCGATATAAAGTGGCTCGGCTGATCCCCAGCAGTCCGGCCGCCATATCTTTGCTGCGCACATGGCCGGAGACCTGGGTCAGGGCCTGAACAATCGCCTCTTTTTCAAGATTATTCAAATTCAAGGGCGGCGCGACAACCCCGCCAACAGCGGTAACGGGAATGCTGCCGGCAATCAGTTCCGCCATCTTAACAATAAACTGCGTCATCCAGATTTCGTTGTCAAGTAATCGTTTTGTTTGGGACGGCTCAAAGCTAATTAAGCCAATAACCCCTATCGGCTTGTTATTCAGCAAGATCGGGGAAGCCATTTCGGCATTTTCAAGGCAGTTGCCTCTCCGGGAACAAGGCTGACAGAGTTGATTTTGTCCGGGATTTTTAATGAACACGGTATTTCCGGTATCTAAAACATGACTATATACAAATCCGTCCTGCATCACTTGCCCGCATTGATCTTTGTACTTACCGGTCCCTGCCACCCTGACCAGATTGGTATCGGCTATTTCTACCTCAATTTTCAGTACCTCGGCAATAGCCTCGGCTGTTTTTTGCACTGTGCCCTGCATGTTGCGCAAACAACTCATCATCGACACCTCTAAATCCGCTGCCAGACCTTCTGGGCCAATTCCCTGCTTTTGGCAATAATTTCTTGTTCGTCAATGCCTGGCAGTTTTCCTTCCGCCATGATAACCCGGCCGTTAATCATCGTCGTGTCGACAGCCCGGCCGGTCATGCCGAACAGGACATGCCCGTTCAGATTGGCCGAAGATAATGGCGTAGGCGGATTGTAGTCGACGATGATCATATCGGCATACCCGCCTGGTATCAGCTTGCCTAAAGGGCGGCCAAAGGTTGTTTGGCCGATGGCGCTGTTGTGTTCAAATAGCATCGCGACCGACTCCGCCCATCCGACGCTTGGATTTCGCTGCTGGTGCTTATGGAGAATATTGGCCACTTTCAACGATTCCAACATATCGCAGGTATAACCGTCGGTTCCCAGGCCGACCCGCACCCCGCGGTCCAGCATCTTCAGTACCGGAGCGCAGCCCACGGCGTTGCCCATGTTGGATTCAGGATTGTGCGCCACATTGGTCGCACTGGATAGCAAAAGCTCAATTTCCCGGTCATTTACATGCACACAGTGGGCCGCGATCGTTTTGGGCCCTAATATCCCGAAGTCGTCGAAACGCTCAACGATCCTCTTGCCATAGTTTTTGAGGCAATGGTCCATATCTTCCCGAGCCTCTGCGGTATGGACATGGAACCCGACTCCGGAGCCCTCGACGGCTGTCATGCACTGTCTGAGTGTTTCGTCACTCAAGGTGAAGGATGCGTGCAATCCAAACATGCCTTTGATCATACTGTTGTTGTGCTGTTTGCAGTGGGCGATAAACTCCATATTCTCTTCAATGCCTTGTGCCGTCACTGCCGCTCCGTCCCGATCAGACACTTCATAGCAAAGGCAGCTTCGGATACCCGCCAGGCCTGTGGCGCCGGCGATACCAAACAGGCTGTCTCTTACCGCAGCCGGACTGGCATGATGGTCAAAAATCGTCGTTGTCCCGCATTTGATGCAATCAATAAGCGGCACCAACGCGCTATAATAAATGTCCTCAAGGGTCAGCGTCTTGTCCAGTCGCCACCATAAGCGCTCCAAAACTTGCGGAAAATTTTCCGGCGGATCATCCTTTAACACCAAACCGCGAGCGAAGGTGCTGTACAAGTGGGTGTGGGTGTTAATCAGCCCAGGCATGATCACCCGACTCCGGGCATCGATAAACTCCGCAGCAGGATAATTACGCTGCATATCGTTAGTAGCACCAACTTCTACTATGAGATTGTCCTGAACAACGACACAGCCATTTTCAATATAAGGCTGATTGTCGTCTCTGGTAATCACTCTTCCGTTGCCAACCAACAGCATCGCGGCCACCTCCTGTTTATCGAATCGTACCATTTTTATCTTGTTTTGCCAATGCCTTTAGGGGTCTCCCAAACAGGTTAGCATGCGATAAAAAAAGGACATAAAAAGGTATTGACAACTTGTCTCAAAATGAGATATATTCAATTCAGCACATTTTGTCGCAACTTGATACAGCAGCCAAACCATGTTTTGGCAACTACATAATGTAGGGCAATGAAGCCTTTGCGGAACATTCCGCGAAGGCTTTATTATATCCGGAGATAAGGAAATATGGACACTTGTCCCCGGCAGCACCATTCGCAGCCAAGGAACACAAAAACAAAAAACAGGGGGGATTATCTGTGAAAAAATCATTACTCATGGCAGTCGCGGCTTGCGCGGTATTCGGCTTTGCCGGCATCGCTTCTGCGAACTCTCCGGACTCATCAGACTTCAAGATCAATGGCGACATTGAACTACGTTATCGCGCCGACACCAACACCCATGATCAGTTCGGCAATGGTACCAACGACGGGATGCGGTATGTCCTGACCCTCAACATGACCCAAAAACTGGCTGACAACTTTAATCTCTACGCCCGCTACAGCTACATGACCGCCCCAGCCGACCTGGTAAACACCTTCGGTGCTGATGTCGTCAGCAACAACGGGAAAACTTCGTTTTCCACCGTCGACCAGTACGGACTTGATTACAAGAACGCCGGCTGGAAATACAAGCTGGGTGCCCAGAGCCTGTCCCTCGGCGCCACTGGTCTTCTGTACGACGACCGCCGTTATTTCGGTCCGCATATCTTCAACAACGCCCTCAATGCGTCCGGCAAGGTCGGTGATGTTAATGTGAATGCCGTTATTGCCGAGTCCAACTACGGGTCGGGGCTTGAAAACGACAAAATTTACTACGCCCACGGCAGCCTGCCTGTCAACCGCAGCACCTTCGGCCTGGGTTACGCCCGCGCCAACTATGGTTCCGCCACCGCCCTCGGACCTGTTGAAAACAATGCGACCGGCGTCAACTATTACACCGGTGACTTCGGCTATAAGCTGGCTGACGACCTCTTCTTCCACTCCGAATTCATCAAGTCTTCCGCCGCCGACAACAATAAAGGCGTAAACCTCGTCCTCTTCCACATCATTGATGCCAAAAATGACGGCGGTATCGCCTGGTTCCATGTCGAAGGCCAGGCCGCCCTCCAGCAAGAATCCCAAGGCAACATGACCTATCAATGGGGCAACGCCCAGGGCGCAGGCTTCTTCTTCAACCATAAAATAACCAAAGACATTACTTTCTCGGTAGTAGACTTCAAAATGAAACAAATTGCTCCCCTTACCTTTGCCCCTGGCGGTAAGAACCCGTCCGGCATGCCTGGCGACCAAAACACCCTGCGGGTTGACCTTGCCTACAAGTTTTAAAGCAGGCCTCTAAACAGAAAAGCTATTTCATCCTAACGAAAAAGAAGCGGTTCATCTACCGCTTCTTTTTTGTCTCTTTCTCTTCCGGTCGGTGGCCAGGCCACATCTGCTTGCTGTTGGTCGTCCCTTCCGGGATATCGCTTTGCGTCTCGCCAAAGCGCCGGCAGCACACGATCTCCCGTCCTGCGTCGAACCGGAGTCCTTGGCCGGCAGACCGCCGCCGGCGATAAGCTATACGCCAAGCTTCTGTTAAACGCATCACAGAAAGCGTTCGAAACGCTCTTTGCCGGCTTTACAAATGGGACATACCGCCGGGGGATTTTCTCTGGCGCACAGATAACCGCAGACTTTGCAGCGGTAGACAGGAAAGGACAGTGTTCCTGAGACAGGCCCGCGAGGGGCTTCGGTTTTTTGGTCCCGCTCCAAGGGTCTGCGTTCCGGAATGGAATGGATTTGGTCCTCCACGTTGGTAACGCCTTTGTTAACATAGAGCCCGCAATAGCACATCTCAAACTCGGCCAGATCTGCGTCCCGATAATCGCAGGGGCAAATGATATCCAGATCGTCTGCTTTCTCCCCGCTGGCCAAACGACAGGGGCAGGACAGATAGCCATACCGCTCTTTGTTTTTTAGCATGCCGGCCAACAGCTGCTTGGTGAACTCCGCGTCCTGGTTGAGGCAATAGCCCCCCTCCTCAGCCTCGCGCTTGAGCTGTATGTAAAACTGTTCCGTATTATCGGCCACTAGCCTATCGCCTCCAGCATTTTTTGGGTGTTGTACCCGATGATCACGACCTTGTCGTTTACGACAGTAGTCGGAAAAGAAATCCGGGAGTTCCAGCGCTGCACTTCTTTTTGCACCTCTTTGCTGTCCGCTCCGGATAACAGATCCACATCAACGAAAGAATAACTAAGACCCTGTTCGTCGAGAAATTTTTTGGTTTTGGAACACCAGCCGCAAGTACTTAACCCATATACTACGATTTTGCCCTTGTCTTGCCCTTCCACTGATATCATGTTGACCATATTGAACACTTCCTTAATCTATTTGTGAATCCATCTATTCATCAACAGGCCAGACGCCCGGGAAATCGCCTCCCCAGCGGCCGCTCAACCAGGAATCACCGCTTGTCCGCAGCCTGTAAATACCCATACCCGTCTTCCAATGCAAAGCAATTCAGCGCTAAATCATTGTATTTTACGACGTATTCGGCTGTTTGGTACTATTGTACCACTATGCCCAATTCGTTTCCAATAGATTTTAAACGCTTATACCGTGATGGTCTATAAAAAGATACACAAAGGATGCTCAAGACGGATCTTTTTTCGATAATAATGGATGATAGAGGAATATTACTATCCACTGTAAAATAATACTAATAGATAGTACAATGATGAGGAGGTTAGTCGCATGAAAGGATCCCCCAAACTGATTGAAATGTTAAATGCTCTTTTGGCCCATGAATTGAGTGTGGTCAACCAGTATATCGTGCACTCCGAGATGTGTGCCAACTGGGGTTATGAAAAACTTCACAATAAGTTCGAAAAACGGGCCATCGAGGAAATGAAGCACGCCGAAACGCTTATTGCCCGTATTCTCTTTCTTGAGGGCCTGCCGAACGTGACCAAACTCAACCCGGTCCATATCGGCAGTGATGTGCCGAAACAACTCGAATACGACCGCGAAAAAGAAGCCTTCGCCATTGAATCCTATAACACAGCCATTAAATTGGCGGGCGAAGTGAATGACTTCGCCACCCGAGAAATCCTGGAGAAAATTCTCCAGGACGAAGATGATCATATCGATAAAATCGAAGAACTTCAGGATCAAATATCCCACATGACCCTGCCCCTGTTCCTGAGCATCCAGACAGGTTGAAACAGCTTGGTTTCGCTCCCGGAATAGACTCAAACAAAACCGCCCTTAAAGGGCGGTTTTCTCTGTTCTTATTCTGCTGCTACGTCCAAAAGCGGCACACCTTCTCATGCCCTACTCTGGGAAAGTCAGGATTTTTGATTTACGCGTTATTCATCCAGATATTTTTGCAATGTCACCCTTATGGCATTTTTACCTAGTATCATTTCTTTAAAATAAGCTTCGACCGTTTCCCCCAGCCCCACAGAATACAAGTCCAACCCAAATAACCGTTCATTGGACAAGATGGGGGTCAGTTTTCCTTCGACTATTTCCCCAGACCCCAGCTTTATTCCTGAAACATGAGGCGTCAACATATCCAGCATAGGGTCAGGGCTTAAAGCCATGTCGTTCCCCTGATCGTCTACCCCCATTAAATACCTGCACCAAGCGGCAATGACCAGTGGAATGTATTTCAGGCTTTGGGGGGCAAAACCTGGACGATCGCGATATTCTTTAATGGTCTCACCAAACCTTATCGCCAGTTTTTGCGAGGTATCGCAGGCGATTCTTTGCGGCGTGTCGGGAATATAGGGGTTGGGGAAGCGAATTTCAATAACCTCTTTGATGAATTCCCTGGGATCAAGAATACCCGGATCTACAACCACCGGCAGACCCTCTTTGTATCCCACTTTTTCCACCAGCTTTTTCAGGTCAGCATCGTTCATTTCTGCGGCAATTGATTGGTAGCCAAGCAGGCAGCCGAAAATAGCCAGCGCCGTGTGCAGCGGGTTTAGGCAGGTACAAACCTTCATCTTTTCAACTCGGTCGACAGTCTGCCTGTCGGTAAAATACACCCCTGCCAGTTCGAGAGGCATCCTGCCGTTCGGGAAATGATCCTCCACAACAAGATACTGTGGACCCTCGGCATTAACAAAAGGAGCAATGTAGGTATTCTTGGCTGTACAGATAATGTCGGTAGCGGCAAAACCCACTTGATTCAACGTCTGCTTCACGCTTTCTGAAGGCCTTGGCGTGATTTTGTCGATCATCGTCCAGGGGAAAGCAACCTTGCCCGGATTATGAATATAGTCCAGGAATCCGCCTTCCACCAAGCCGTTTTCCACCCATTTCCTGACGATCATTTCCACAGACTTGTACAGTTTTTCACCATTATGCGAACAATTATCCATGCTCATAAAGGCTATCGGCAACTCACCGCTCTTATAGCGCAAATACGCCAACGCGGCTACTTTGCTGATCACATTCCTGGGCTGACTCGGCCCGTTTTGCATATCATAGGCAACATCAGGCAGATAGTCGCCAGACATTGCATTTAGGCTGTAGCCCTTTTCGGTAATAGTGAAACTGGCGATTTGCAGGGATGGATTCTGAAAAATACTCTCCAGCCGCGCCCAGTCCGCTTTTCTTGATATGTCGCCAACCAGTCCTTCGCATATACTGGCTACAACCGTCTTGTTCAGGCTCCCGTCGGCATTCATGATTACCAGCAGGTTTAAATTATCATAAGGAGCATACATCCTGTCAATTATTTCGAAGTCGTACGTCTCGACGGCAATAATTCCGGTATCCGCCTTGTTCATCTCCAGCAGTCTTTGCTGCAATACGGCTGGATATCCTCTAAATATATTGCCTGCGCCGAAATGGACCCAGGTAGGCTTGGCCTTCGTTTTGGCAGCGACTTCTTCGTAGTCGAAACGCGGCAGTTCAATACCCGCCTTGTTCCATGCGCCGCCATTCTTAATACTGTCTTTGCTTAGCTCCAACATCTGATTCCCTCCCTTTTACTGCTAACACATCTTATTCTGCATATCCCTACCCATTTACCTGGTTATTACACACAAAATTTTGCGGACCTTTAACTAAAAGGAGCTTCCGGCTATGCCCCTAAGCTCCTTTTGGTGTACTTTTATTTGTTCCGACCCGATGCTTTCTCTTCCGCCCGGCAGCCGTGCCACATGTGTTTGCTACTAGCCATCCAATCCTGGACGTTGTTCAGGGTACGCCGTTGACATCGGTCCAGAACAAGCCGCAGCCATGCTGGGCCCACTGTCCTTCCCAGCCGGCGGCTTTGAAGTCTTCCGGGCCACCGTCAACCAGTTTACGTCCTCATGCTTAGCTTATCAGCTAAATCGTTTAATTGTACAGCTAAAGCACTTGTCTCCTGAACTGTGTCCGCAAGATGACCGACCGCTTCAGCCACTTGGGCAATAACCATTTCCATATACGTAATTTGGTCCTGATTTTGTATATTATCTTTTTGAATTGTGGTGATGACCCGTGCCGCTTGTTTTATAGACTCTGAAGTACTATCGGAAAGTTTACGGATTTCTGCTGCTACTACACTAAACCCTCGTCCAAGCTCACCTACCCGCGCAGCCTCGATCGCTGCATTCAAACCGAGTAAATTAGTCTGATCAGCTACACTTTTAATAATTGTAAGCATTTGATCTGTATCCTTGAATTTCACCGTGGAGGATTGATACGTTTTTAATAGTTCACGACTTACTCCTGCTATTTCTTGCGACTGAGCCGATAACTGTTCGGAAGTACTCGACATAAGAGCTAAAGATGAATTTAGTATATTTGCCATCTCCCGGATATTTTCCTGAAGATCTACTGATTCGGAAGCTACGGCAGCTCCAATGACTTCGCCCTCCTCATTCATTATGGGTATTGCTGTTGCAATATATGGAGTTCCAAATACTGCTCTATCTCCTCTAACAACAACCCTTTTTCTCTCTTCCATGGCTTTTTTTAGAGAAGTACCAGATTTCACTGGCGTTCCTGGGTCTATTGGCATAGGAAGACCAACACACGGTATATATATCAGATATTTTTCTCTATCACTGATCCCCACGGCTATGTCGCTATTAATAATCTCTTTAAGTATCGGTAAAGTATTCGTGAGCTGCTTTAATATCGGATCAATACATTTACTCATCTTTTTCCCCACTTCCGTCTCTTCATTAATTTTACTGCGGAATAAAGAAGCGTATTAGTGTATTTCTCGCATACCAAGGCAATGATTAAGAATCTGCTTTTCAACACAATGCAAGACGATAATTAATCTTATAAATCCCGCCCCGTTCTCAATGATTACCTAGATAATCATAAATCCACCGCATACCGGCATTTCCACTCCAGTAATGAAACTTGCTTCGTCTGTTGCAAAAAAGCACACAGCATTGGCAATATCCTCCGGTTGTCCCATACGAGCCAGTGGCATCATTTTCAGCCAACCATCTTTTATCGATTGGGGCACGTTCTTGAGCATCTCCGTTTCTATTACTCCAGGCTCAATGGCATTTACCGTGATGCTATACCTCCCCAGTTCTTTTGCCAAAGTCTTTGTTAGACCAATCACCCCGGCTTTCGTTGCGGAGTAATTTGCCTGGCCAATATTGCCGTAGGCAGATGTAGAAGAAATATTGATAATACGCCCCTTTTTCTTCTCACGCATATAGGGTACTACAGCACTGGTCATCAGAAAAGTGCCGGTAAGATTAACGTCGATTACTCTTTGCCACTGCTCCAACGACATTTTGTGAAACATAGCATCACTTGTTATGCCGGCATTGTTTACCAAAATATCTACTGTTTCATATTGCCCGATAATTTTTGATATCGCCTGGCTAACAGAGTCCTTATTGCTAACATCACAGGAAAGCGCCAAACTTCTATTGCCTGTGGGATCAATTGATTGTGCGCATTCAATCGCGGTCGTTTCGTCGATGTCAAGAATGACGATTCGACATCCTTCCATAAATAGCTTTCGGGCTATAGCCGCACCAATACCCCGCCCTGCACCAGTAATTACCGCTATCTCATTATGAAATCTCATAGTTCTCTCCCCCTAATCGTATCTCACACTTTCCTTTGATAAGCTATTAAAGCTGGACTAATCCAGCTTTAATAGCTTTATCATTACAAGGTCCGCGAACCTGCGATGTTTCGGCTGTCTGCTCACACTATTACCAAATGCGTGCCGAGGATATCGTCAAGAGTTGCTACCCCAAATTCATGCCCTTCTTATCCCTAAAATACCTCAGATTGCTCATAGCCAACAAATTTTTTCCTGTCTCTATTCCGTGTACAATTTCTACTACAGAATCATTCGCAGGCGTTGGTACCCCATACTTCCTGCCTTGTTCGCAAAGATAGCCGTTAATCATATCCACCTCAGTTATCTTGCCTTTTTCCAAATCCTGAAGCATGCTTGCTTTTGCAGCACCCAAATTTTTATAGGCCGATTTAACCAACTTTATCCATTCCGAGCCAGTATCGTGATCTCCTCTTAGAATAACCTCTAAGTCAGCGCCAAAAAGATGAGCAAAGTGTTGACCTGCTGCTTGACATACAAGCCCAGCTTCTGCACCAATTCTTCCAACTTGCGTCATGGCTTCCTCACTCTTTAGGATATCGCCAAATGTACAACCTAAGGCTGCCGACATACCACTCATACTGGAATTTGCAACCATTTTGGTCCATCTAGAGGCAACTAAATTCGTAGTAATTTGTGTTGGTCCCATGTTTCCAAGAATCTCTGCTGCCATCTTTACCCTTTCATTGATTTCACCGCTTATGGTTCCTACCTCAAATAATTCTGGTTTTGCACTTAAAGGTTCTGTGACCTCGGATACACCAGGACCCGCAAATGTCGCTCCCCACAAAACCGTCCCGCCCAAAGTCTGTTTCTCCCCGAACCTTTCAATCACACTTGGCTCAGGATAACCGTTTTGCAGGGTTAATATTGATGAATTACCATCAATGTGCTGCTTAATTGCCTCGAATGCGTCCTTATTTGCAGTCTGTTTGCAAAGCAGAATAATTAAATCATAAATACCTTCCATTCCAGACGGTAACACCGCTTTTACGGGAGTTTTCCATGTTTCGAAACCAATCAACTTTGCACCATCACTATTCAACTTATTTACATGTTCTTCATAAATATCAATTAACTCAATGTTTAATCCCGCCCTGCTTAAATATGCACCAAGCACCGTTCCCATTGCTCCACAGCCATAAATACCAATTCTCATGTTTGCCCTCCTAGCGTCTTTACAGCCTATTATCCTAAGGCCAATATTTCTCTGGCTTCATCCGGTGTGGCTGGATCCAGGTCCAGATCGGCCATCATCCGTACCATTTTCGCTACCAGTTCCCCGTTAGATTTCGCCAATTTGCCCTTGCCCAGATACAAGTTGTCTTCCATGCCCACACGCACATGGCCGCCCAGGATCAGCGACAGCATCGCATCAGGAAACTCCGCCTTGCCAGCCCCGATAACCGACCAGTTGTACTTGCCTATGCCGAACAGCCGGTCTGCAGTTTGGTGCATATTCATGATATCGTACGGACTGGAAGCAATCCCGCCGAGGATGCCGGTGACAAACTGCATAGTGATCGGCGGTTTGACAATTCCGGCTTGAAGCAAATAGGCGATATTATAAAGATGTCCTACATCGTACGCTTCGAGTTCAGGCTTCGTGCCGCTCTCATCCATGATCTTGCACATTGCTTCCATGGATGCAAAAGTGTTTGGAAAGACAAAGTCTTTGGTTGCGTGCAGGTATTGCCCCTCCCAGGGGTGCTGAAACTCTTTGAATTTATTAAGCAAGGGGAACATGCCCCAGTTCATTGATCCGGTGTTCATAGATGCCAGTTCGGGTTTAAACTCCGGCACAACCGCCATCCGCTGCTCGGGAGTCATTCCTGCACCGCCGCCGGTGGTCAGGCAGATGACAACCTCTTTGTTTTTTGCTCTGATCTGATCGATAATCTGGCGATAAAGGTTGAGGTCGGGCGATGGTTGGCCAGTCTCAGGGTTGCGGGCGTGGATGTGTACGATGGCCGCCCCCGCACTAGCCGCGTCCAGAGCGTTTTGAGCGATCTGTTCGGGAGTAATGGGAAGATAGGGCGACATAGTCGGAAGATGAACAGCACCGGTAATTGCACAACTGATGATTCTTTTACTGGATGATACAGCCATTATTATATTCCACCTTCTATTCGTTGATTGATTAGTCAGACAGTTACGTAATATACGCAACTGTCTGACCAACGTCTTGTTTCATGCGCCAGAGAAGCTTATTGGGCACATCCGTACGAAATGCTACATCCCTCTGGGGAATAGCAGGAATGCGATGGATGATATGATACCTGCGTAAAGCCAAATCACAAAAGTATATGGTAAGATATCTTGAAACCGTAGCCTAAATGCCGCCAAAACCGGCAGCGCCCAAAACGGCTGAAGATTGTTCGCCCACTGAGCGCCGGTGCTATACGCGTTAATGACATGCGACACCGGAATTCCTATTTGTTGGGCCGCGGGAAGAATAAAGGGAGCCTCAATGACGAATTTCGAGCCGCCGGAAGGAACAAAGAAATCCATTACTCCTGTGTATAAATAAATAACCCAGGAATACGTCGCAGGTGTCGAAAACGAAACAAACCACTTCGTTATCATCTCCGACAGACCGGAATTGCTGATCATGCCGAAAATACCGGCGTACATCGGAAACTGAATCATAACTCCGGAGGTGGTAGTGATGCCTTTTTTCAGCGATTCTGTGAAACTGCGCGGCGATCCATGCAGGATAAGTGCCAGGCCGAGGAAGAGGAAATTGAGTGAATTGAGATTAAGCTGGCCGAAGCCTTTGGTGTAGAGGAAGTTGCCCACCCATGCCAGAATACCAAGCGCTAATATTGATTGCAGTATCTTGGACCGATCCCAGCGCTCCGCCGGCCTTAAAGCCGCTGCATCTTCTTCAGGCATAGTAGCCGTAGATTCTTTGTAGAGCGCATCACTCATTTCCACTGCGCGCTCTTTCTTAGGCATGAGGTAGATCGCCACGATGGGAATAGTGAGATACAAAACTAGCTGGAGGCCAATCAAAAAGGGAGATAACGCCGTTTCGTTCAGCGGAATAACCCCGATCAGTTTTTCCAAGAAGTTCCCGGGAGTCGCAACCAGCAGCGGCGCCGACTGTGAAGGGCCGTTGCACATAACATTGGTAACACCATAGGTCAAAGCGGCAACAAACGGGTAGTGGATTCCAAGACCACGCTTGCGGGTAGCCAGTTCCCGGCCCATAATCATGCAAAACATAAGTCCGACGCCCCAGTGGACCCAAGCAACAGCGCCACCAGCCAAACAAAACATAGCAACGGTTCCCTTAGCCGTTTTAGGATAGTCTAGCAAAGCAATAATCCCGCGTTTCACCAGCTTTGAATCGGCGACAACAAAGCCGGTAATCATCAGTATGCAAAGTTGCATCGCAAACGTTAATAATATCCAAAAACTCCCTTGATACCACTCAATCAGATCGAAAACGCTGCTTTTTGTCAAACCCAAGGCAGCGACAACCACAATGAATGTTAAGATTAGCACAAATACCATAGAATCGGGTACCCAGTTTAGACTCCATTCCGTGAACTTGTCAATGATGTTTGCTGCCCTGTCGCTCTTGGGTCTAGGCTCAGAACCTAATCCAGCCATATAAACATGCCTCCTTATAAATTAGAACTTAAGAAATGTAACGGAACAGATACGCGATTTATATATTTTCCACCAACATAGCGATGCCCTGCCCGCCGCCAATGCATAGACTGGCAATGCCGTAGCGACCGCCGCGACGCTTTAGCTCATAGATTAGCGTCGTAAGGATGCGCGTGCCGCTGGAACCCAGCGCATGCCCTAATGCCACTGCGCCGCCGTTGACGTTGACCCTAGAGTACATCGGGGTGCCGGGGAGCATATCAAGTTCTTTGAGCACTCCAAGCGCTTGAGCGGCAAAAGCTTCATTAATTTCAAACAAATCGATTTCATCGAGCCTGATATCGGCTTTTTTAAGAACAGCCTGAATGGCGGTTACCGGTCCAAGGCCCATGATTCGCGGGTCAATGGCTGTTACTGAATGCTGCACAACGCGGACAAGCGGCTTTACTCCCAGTTCTTTAGCTTTTGTCCCGCTCATCACGACGACCGCCGAAGCTCCGTCGTTCATCCCAGAGGCATTACCTGCAGTGACGGTACCGTCTTTTTGGAATACCGGCCTCAGTTTTGCCAGCCCCTCCAGCGTTGTATTAGCTTTGGGGTACTCATCCAGCTCAAACATAAACTTGTTTTTTCTGTCGTTGACTTCCACCGGCACGATTTCATCTTTAAACCTTTCGGCGGCAATAGCTGCGCAGGCTTTCTTCTGGCTGTCCACCGTGAAGGCATCTTGCTGCTCACGCGTAATACTATGCCGGGCTGCGACATTCTCGGCCGTGATGCCCATATTGACATTTGGATACAAGGAAGGCGGCTGAACTTGAGTAACCGCTCTCATAAAGGCATCATATACCGTCTGGTTTCCCATACGAAAGCCTTCATACCTCACGGCTGGCGGCAGGTAATATAATGCCCGCGACATGCTTTCAGTGCCTCCGGCAACAACAGTCTCGCAAGCACCATTTTGGATTTCCATAATGGCCAGGCGTACCGCCTGCAGTCCCGAGCCACACTGCATATCCACCGAAAATGCGGGGATTTCTTCAGGTAGTCCTGCCAGCAGCGCCCCAACCCTGGCAATGTTTGGGGCTTCGCTATTCGGCAATACGTTCCCCATGATTACCCTCTCCACCTGGTTCGGCTCCAGATTAGACCGTATTGCCGCTTCCTTAATAATAATCGCTGCAAGCTGATCAGGTGAAACTGTTTTTAGACTGCCCAAATAGGAGCCTACCGCTGTCCTGGCCGCACTGGTAATTACACATTTTTCCATATTGTTCCCCCTTGAATTTTTCCATGAGTGACATCCTGTTACGGGAATCCGAATGCGTCACACAGTTGTAGCAAAACTGCCGACAGCTGATAAAATGACGAATCTTTAAAAGTGTCCACCTCCCTCATCTAATTTTTCTCCGGCCTGCTTATTATTAAGTGCAAGTAGCGTGCCAGCCCGTTTTTCTTAGAGAACTCGCGGATGTGGTCGCTATTGGGCGTGTGTGAATCTCACACAAATCGTGGACATATACGGTTGATAAGTAAGATAATTCTTATATTTTATAAGTTAAAAGAGACTGCATGTGAAATAATCACACACAGTCTCTTTTAACTTACACTTTTATTGTAGTTAACGGTACTGAATACCGAAGCGGCGCATTTTTTGATACAAGAACGACCGATCTATATTAAGAAGTTCAGCCGTTTTTTTGATATTGTTGCCGGTAGACTGAAGAACATTAATAATCATATTTTTCTCAAACTCCGTTTTTGCTTCTTCCAGCGTCTTTCCATCTGTTGCTATTATTCCTTTTCGACTCTTTGGCAACAGCCATTCGAAGTGATTAGTATCAAGGATGTTGCTATTGCACATTCCAATAGCCCTTTCAACGGCGTTTTCCAACTCACGGATGTTGCCGGGCCATTCTTGTTCCGAAAGCAACGTCAGTACTTCGGGAGCGACTGAGACCGAACTTAAGCCCGCTTGATCGCCGTATTTGTTGGCGAATCTCTCCACCAACGCCGGTATGTCAGTTCTTCTTTCGCGCAGTGAAGGTACTTTAATCGGAATAACGTTCAAGCGATAAAATAGATCCGCCCGAAAAGAACCTTCCTTTACCATTTCTTCCAAATCATTATTCGTTGCGACAATAATCCTCACGTCGACAGTTATCGGAGTTTCTCCGCCCACCCGTTCAATTTCCTTCTCTTGCAAAGCGCGAAGCAGTTTTACCTGGGCCGCCATTGAAAGCTGGCTTACTTCATCCAAAAATAAAGTTCCTTTGTCGGCTAGCTCAAACTTACCCTTTTTCCCTTTCCTTCTAGCCCCTGTAAAAGCCCCCTCCTCATAGCCGAATAATTCAGACTCAATCAACTCCGTGGGAATGGCGCCACAATTGAGTTTGACAAAAGGATAATGGGCTCTGAGGCTTTCCCGGTGTAATGCGTGGGCAACCAGTTCTTTTCCCGTACCCGTTTCTCCTTGAACAAGCACTGTCGAGTTCGTGCAAGCCGACCTCAATATATCTTTACGCAATTTGACGACGACACTGCTTGAACCGATAATATCTGCCATAGAATATCGTGCTCCGGAAAAACGTTTTAGCTTTTCTTTATAATAGTCAAGTTGAGTATGTAGTTCTTGGAGAGATTCAAAAAGCTTGTCCGACTGCTGAATTTCTCCGAATACCTCAAAGGACATGGCACCAATAAGAACGCCATCTTTTTTTAGCGGTAGGCGGTTGCATACTGTGGGTTTACCCACGACATAGTACACATCACCGAGAATAGCTTTACCAGACTCGACTACGACTGGCAATTTACTGGCAGGAATAACTTCTTTTACCGGAAGGCCGATGACCTCTACTGGGTTGAGCCCAATCATCCCAGCATATTCTTCATTCAAAAAAACTATCTTATTTTCATGATCGACAACTACTAACCCGCGCATTTGAGTCAATACTTTTTCCAATATCTCAAGACGTGTCATCACTGCTTCTTCCCCCTGTAAAGTTTTTCAAGAAAAGTCGCATCAAAAAGCGTGCAAACATTGTTGGCTAAAAAGCAGCCCCCATGCAAGGTATACTCTCTAAAGATTCTGACTTTGTAAATTCGTCAGTTTCGGTAGATCTCCTTTGCTTTATTACTTCTTGCCGGTCTACCATAAAATGTTTGGGAGAATCTAGTCGCTTCTCCAGCTGTCAATTGATTAAAGGATTTTTCCTCTTTTTAGATAGTGGCAATAAAGAGGCTGTCCCGGGATTAATAGACACAAGATTAAGCACTTTGTTATTTATTTTCGTTTTGGGAGCTGAAATGCAGCTACTGGCAATTATAAAAACTCTTGATATGTGAAAACAAGTGATACTTCATAGAAACAGTATCTTCTCAATTCCGTCCACAAATTTTGAGGAACTTTCGCTTTCGGGACTAGTCAATTATGATAATGGGCGAAGGTCATTATATTCAACCTTCGCCCATTATTAGGCTGCTTATTTTTTTTGTGATCACTGGTTACACTATGCCCTACGTTATAAATGCTGTGAAAGTTAGCTAGGATACGCTTTAGGCATGGCTACACGATTATAGAGAAACCATCGAAGCATTAAACTAATAGGCTCGTCTACTACTGCTGTGCAGTTTTCAAGTAGTACAACACACAAGCAATTATTTGAAACGTGTCGGCATTAAAAATGAATCACAATTGCTTAAAAAGCGAACTCAACCTGAGCACGGACCCATTCGCCGTAAAGGGCTTTTGCACCGGTCACAGGATTTGTCGAATCAAAAGTGCGTGCCACTTTGAACATGACGTTTTTGGCCAGGGTATCCTCAAAAGAAACGTCCCAGGATTGGACCCCTGCCTTAGGATACAGAGCAGTCGGCTCGTAGTCACCCCACCCTAAAGACGCACGGGCATAGGCTTTGCCATGATCAAGGTGCATGCCCCAACTACCAGGTTGGTTCATTGCCGCACCGCGATATGTCAATCGGTACTGTACGTTAGTGTTATCTTGATCAAACTCAGTATTTCTCACATAGTCGGCACGGAGCAGCAGGTTCGGCATTATCATCGTTGACAAGCCAAGCCCGTAGAGTCTTGCGACCGCAGGACCGGAGGTGTTTTTCAGGCCAAAACCTTCTACGGTAGTTGCCTGGTCAAGCTTCCACGAAGCTTTAACCCAAGCGGCATCCTTGAAATAAAGTGCACCATAGTCTGCATTGGCTGCCGGGGCCGTAGGAACATCCAAATAGGATTTCTGATAGTTACTTAGCGAATTGTTAAAATCAGCAGCACCAATCTCCACTTTTAGTTGATTACCAAAACCAAGCTTTACTCCATCAACACCTTGAAGATTTGCGATAAAACCAGAAGTACCAAAGGGTTGAACCATACGCCCGGCAGTTACTGTCGCCCAGTCTGCTCCCAGAAAGTTACGTATGCTGACCTCGCCCTGTACAAGGTTATTCCCTTCATTACTATTAGGAGTGGTGGTATTTTGCGCAGGATTGCCGAAGGAATTTTGGCGCAGTATATACCATTTAAAGTTGGCTGAAATGTCTTGGTTTACTTTTGCTGCTGCCATCAGCATAAAATTGTTTTGTGTTACTCCATTTTTATACCAACCAACAGCTGGTGCGGCGTTATCCCACTTAACCCAACGTATTGTGTCGCTGCCGCTAAAACTGAACTTATCTTCCAGGCTTTTTACACGGTCATCAATCTTGCTGACCTTCGCGTCTAACTTGGCAAGTTCAGTGTTGAACTCGGCCGCAAGCTTGTTAATCAGCGCTTTGTCTTCGGCATTTGCTTTGTCTTCTTTCGTCATGGCGTTCGCGACTATTTGCGCCATTTCATAACGGGTCATAGTTCTGTCGCCACGGAAAGTGCCATCACCATAGCCATTAACGATACCATCTTTGCTTAATTTAGCAATGGCATCATAGGCCCAGTGTTTCGCAGGGACGTCGCTATAGGCGCTCTGTGGTGCCGCAGCCAGAGCTCCCATTGAAGTGATTACCAGCAAGGTCACTAAAGTTAACAAGCATACAATTTTTTTCACGTTTTATTTCCTCCTAAATTGCTTATAACTTCCCTTAAGATGATAGCAGGTGTGGATTCCATTGTTTCCCCCATACGGCCGCCATCATCTGTTATCTATAGCCTCACAAGGATACTTAGTCTGTTTCCCTCCTTTCACGTATAAAACTCCTTGTTTTGACATATAGGCCCATTCCAAATACTGTTGGTGCATCAATGGATTGTCATCCTTTGAAGCTTTTAAACTTTACCCGCCCCTACATTTAGCTCTTGTACCATGTATCTAGATTGCCTAAATAAAACGGCGAATCTTTCAAAGTGTCACCTACTTCATTCGGTTTTTCGCCGGCTTGCGTATTACTAAGTGCAAGTAGCGTGCCAGCCCGTTTTTCTTAGAAAACTCGCGGATATGGTTATTCTTGGGCATGTGTGAATTTCACACAAAACATCAACAGAATCAATTGAAAAGTAAGATAATTCTCATATTTTATAGGACATAAGAGACAGTGCGTGAAATATTCACGCACTGTCTCTTATCACTTACACTCTAGTCTGGTTCATGATAGTGTATGTCAAGGCGGCGCATTTTGGGGTACAAGAACGACCGCTTTATGTATTCGGGCATTCATGCGAGCGTTCAATGAGTTTATGAGACGGGAGAAAAACATGTTTTATTTATTATCCCAATAAAAAAAGAAGCGGCTTTATCGCTTCTTTTTTCTTGCCCCCAGCCTATGCTTTTTCTTCCGCCTGGTGGCCCTTCCACATGTGCTTGCTAGCTATCATCTCCATCTGCGCCATTTCCTCGGTGCCGAAAGAGGTAACGCAATTACGTACTTAAACTAAGCTGAATTCAAATCCTTTCGCGATCACTTAACAGTGATCATGACTCCCCGGATGATGGCAATCAACTCGTCATAGCCACCCAGGAACTGCAGCAGGGTTCGACTTGTCGCGCCATAGGTTTCGAACGCTTTGACCGCCATGCCGTCCGGTTGAAAAGCTTTGTTGAAATCAGGAATATGGGCGGATAACTGCTCAATGATTTTGGGATCAACAGGGTTATCAATGCGGTTCTCCACTGTTATGTCGGAAGCATTGAACCGTTTAATCCAGGAGTGGGTGATGGTCAGCGACATATCGGCGCCAATGAACTCGGACCAATGGTGGTGGTTGCGGTAGGCTGCGGCCAGCAATTGCGTTCTATAACCTTTTTCCTGATAAATCTTGTAGGCCTGCTTCATGACGGCAACCCCGGCCCACTCCAAACAAACGGGATCGATGATGATACCGTCGCGCTCAACCAGAGCTTTCATCCAGTCATCCAAGCGGCCGACCATGATAGTACATACCGGATGCATCATTGACGTGTCATGGCCCTCTGCCTCACGGCGCTTGAGGCCTCTTTCCACCGCCTCGGCCACAGCCAGAGCCTGCGGAACCGTAAAACTGACGGTGGCATTAATGCTGACCCCCAGATAGGTGGCCTCTTCAAAGGCCTGAATGCCGGCTTGGGTAGCAGGCATTTTAATTTGCATATTGGGTGCCAGTTTATGAAAGCGTAACGCCTGCTGCAGCATAAGATCGGTGTTTCGATAATTTTTGGTGTTGGTTTGAATGGAAATCCGGCCCTTCTGGCCTTTTGTCGCCTGATAGATGGGTTCCAGTATTTTTGCGCCGGCCACCGCCATCTCCTCGTTCAATGTCCAGGCAATATCATCTTCGGTGGCTGTAGGCCTCTCCCGGATGAGCTGGACAATCCGGTCCCGATAGGAATCCATTTCTTTCTTAAGGACTTCTTTGACAATTACCGGGTTGGTTGTCGCCCCCACCGCGCCATATTCCATGCCATATTTAAGTTCGGCTATTGAGCAGGAATCGTTCCAAAAATCAGTGGCTGTCGTCTTGGCCATTTCGTGCAGTGGGCTTTTGTACTGCCCCATACTCATGTCTTTTCATCCCTTTCTATTTTTTATTAAACATGTTCATTTTCAGGCCGTACCGGGTCGATAAGCCATATTCCGTCGCCCCTAGGGTTGCAGCAGTATTTTATATCCTTCTTTCTTTATTGCCATTTCAAAACCTCTGCGCCACTCTTCCAGCGGCAGTTTGGCGCTGATCAGCGGCGCGACATTGACCTGCTTGTGTTCCAGCATTCTGAGTGCTCTGACCCAGGATGTGCGTTCCGATGCATAGCTGTTGGTCATCGCAATTTCTTTCTTTAAAGCCAGATCCAGGTCAAATTCAATCTTCTTGCCGTATAGACCTACCTGAACATAAAGCCCCGTCTTTTTCAGAAGCTTAAGGCAGGTATCAGCCGACGGCGCAGCTCCGGCACATTCAAAGGCTACATCAAATCCGGCCCCATTGGTTAGCTCTGCCGTTTTCGCAGCCAGATCATCTTCATTCACGTTAATTGTCGCCAGCGCGCCAAGTTCCGCAGCCAGCTTCAGTCGCTCTTTATCGACCGTTGTCCCGGTCACAACGACCTTTCCGCCGCTGGCAAGCGCCAATTGCATTGTCAACAATCCGATCGTTCCCGGTCCTGATACCAATACATAATCTCCAGCTTTGACCGTGGCTCTTTCGATAACGCTCCTGACAACGCACGCCAGCGGCTCGCAAAGCGCCGCTTCATCCAGCGATACCCCTTGCGGTATCTTGAAGGCCAGGTGGGAAGGAACAACGACATATTCAGCCATCGCGCCATTCACCCCTGAGCCGATGGACAGTCTTTGTTCACACAACATCAGCAGACCTTCATAACAATAAGCGCAGTGCCCGCAAGTGACAACAGCGGTAAGAGAAACCACCCTGTCGCCAGGTTTGAAGTCCTGCACCCCTTCGCCTACTTCTTCGACAGTCCCGGAAAACTCATGGCCCATGATGATCGGATAGTTACTCGGATATTCGTCCAGCATAATATGGATATCGGTGCCGCAAATCCCGGCGGCATACACCCTGATTTTCAGCTGTCCAGTTCCTGTCGTTGGTTCAGGAACCTCGCGAATCCCTACCCCGTCGGCTCCAGGATTCAGCTTATGTAAGCCCCTCATTTCATCCACCATCCCAGCTATTTCATATTGCACGATTCATCAGACTCACTGCGTTTGTGTAAAAAGAAAAGCTTCCGCCAAAGAAGCTCTTCCCATGCTTTATGGTTGTATCCCGACCTGGTCAGCGGGCCAGAGCCCGCCCGCTGGCGGCGTCAAACAAGTGGATTCTGCCCGGATCGAGGGTCAGCGGCAAGACCTGGTCAGGGGTCAGCTTAAGCTCGGGCGCCACCCGGATAACGGCCCGCTGTCCGCCGACCCGCAGATTAAGATAGGTCTCAGCCCCCATTGGTTCGACGACATCAATGACCGACCTTAGCTGGCCGGCTTCGCCCTCCCCGGGCTGCACCGCCTCCGGACGCAATCCAAGGGTAATCTCCTGGCCACTCAGCGGCCCCACCGTGCGCTGCCAGTCAGTCGGCAACGGCACCATCAGGTCTGGCGCAACAAGAGTAATCTCGCCGTCCCGATTCTCCACCCGGCAGGTGAAGAAATTCATGGGCGGCGTACCGATAAACCCGGCCACAAACCGGTTAGCCGGCTTATCATACAGCGTCTGGGGGTCATCGATCTGTTGGATAATCCCGTCCTTGATAACGACAATCCGGTCAGCCATGGTCATGGCTTCGGTTTGATCGTGAGTGACATACAAGGTTGTGACCCCAAGCCGAGCCTGGAGTTTGACGATCTCGGCCCGGGTCTGGACGCGAAGCTTGGCGTCCAGATTGGAAAGCGGCTCATCCATGAGAAAGACTTCCGGCTCACGGACAATAGCCCGGCCGAGGGCTACCCGTTGCCGCTGCCCTCCTGACAGCTCCTTCGGCTTGCGACCAAGATACTGGCCGATATCCAGTATTTCCGCCGCCTCTTTCACTTTGCGGTCGATTTCCCCTTTGGGAACCCCCCGCAGGGTGAGCCCGAAGGCCATGTTCTCATAAACATTCATATGCGGATACAGGGCATAGTTCTGGAAAACCATGGCGATGTTGCGATCGCGGGGCGGCTTGTCGTTCACCAGCACTCCGGCGATATGAATATTGCCTGATGTTTGCGTCTCCAGTCCGGCCACCATCCTCAGAACGGTGGACTTGCCGCAGCCGGAAGGACCGACCACTACGATAAATTCCTTATCGGCGATTTCAAGGCTGAAATCGTTTACAGCCGTAACCGCACCAAACTGTTTGGTTATATTCTCAAATACCACTTTACCCATATGCGACCTCCTAGCCTTTGACCGCGCCCATCGTCAATCCCTTGATGACGTAGCGCTGGAAGAACATTGTAAGAATAATGGCCGGGGCGATAATAACGACAGCCGCTGCCATGACGCTGCCCCAGCTCACCTCGGCATAGGACACAAAACTGTATATGGCGATAGGCAGGGGCTTGGTTCTGTCGGCGCTCAGCACCAGGGCGAACATGAAATTATTCCAGGAAAAGAGAAAAGACAGCGTGCTGGCGGTTATAATCCCGGGACCCGACAGGGGCAATACAACCTTCAGAAATGTCTGCTGCAGCGTGCATCCGTCCACCTGGGCGGCTTCTTCCAGTTCGCGGGGCAGGCCGTCAAAGTAATTGACCATTATCCAGACGATAAGCGGCATCCCCACAAGCATGTGGCTGGCAATCATGGCGGTATAGGTATCAACCATCTGGAGTTTGCTGAACAAGATGAACCAGGGGATCAGATAGGAGATACCTGGCATCAGCCGGGCCAGCAAAATCAGGACACCCAGCGCCTGCTGCCGGTAGCGGGAAATGGTGTATGCGGCTGGCAGGCCAAGTATGAGGGAAAAGACTGTCGAACCCACGGCAATGATGGTACTGTTTAAAAGAAAACGGCCAAATTCCTGTTCCACGAAGACCCGCCGGTAGTTTTCCAGTGTAGGTTCAAAAATCCACACAGGCGGGACAGCGACGATCTGGACCTGGGTCTTAATGGAGGTCAGCGCAATCCACACCAGCGGAAACAAAAAGGGCAGGATAACCAGCAAAGCGAAGAGGTAGAAAAGAATTGTCGACAGTTTCGGCATTTTCATAAGTTCATCCTCCTACACTTCCCAGCGCCGGCGGAAGTAAAGCACCACCAGGCTGGAGCCCAGAACCAGTGCCAGTAGGGCCACCAGGGCCGAGGAAGCGGCGCCGAAGCGGAAATACTGGAAGCCTAACGTATAGGCATAAATATTCATAGTTTCAGATCCAAACCCCGGCCCGCCGCCGGTCATGGTATAAATAATGTCGAATGTCTTGAAGGCGTCAATGCTGCGCAGCACAACAGCCACCAGGATGGTCGGCGCTAGAAGCGGCAAAGTGACATGGCGGAAAATCTGCAAGGGCGTCGCCCCGTCCACCCGGGCGGCTTCGAAGGGCTCGGAAGGCAGGGAGGCCAAGCCGGCCATAACAATAAGGGCGATCATCGGCGTCCACTCCCAGATGTCCACCAACGCTAGGGACGGGATAACAGTGGCCTGGTCGGCCAGCCACTTTGAGGCAGGCAGGCCCAGTAGTTTCATAGTATAATTGGCCAGGCCGACCGTCGGCTCATAAAACAGAGTCCAGGCCAGGCCAATGGCCACCGGCGTCGCCACCATCGGCAGCAACAGAATGGTTTTGAGCGTATCCTTGCCGCGAAACTCGCGGTTGAGCAGCAGGGCAATGCCCACCCCCAGGACAGTTTCGACTGCCACTGCCAGCACCGTGAAATAAACGGTCAGTTTCAGGGCGTTGTAAAAGCGGGGCTCCCCAAAGAGAACCTCGAAATTCTTGAGGCCGACGAAGTGGGCTTCGCCACCGCTGGCCAGCGACCAGTCGGTCAGGCTGACCCAGAAAGTGTACAGGACAGGGAAAACCATCATGGCAACAATAAAGAGTGCGGCTGGCAGCGGGAAAAGCCAGCGGACATTATTTTCAATATATTCCTTCATATGTACTCCTACGGAAGAACTGGCACGGCCCAGCGGCCATGCCAGCTCTACCCCACAGCTAACTTATTTTTCCTGAGCGAGGAGATCGGTGACGATTTTGTTCTGCTCTTTGATCAGCGGCGTCAGGTCTTCCGCGCCGCCGGTCTCGATGGCTCTGACGATTACTGTGCCGATGGCGTCGCGGGCTTCGCCCACCGCCGTCATGATGGGACGGTCATAGGGAACAGCCACGGCACCGCTCTTCTGGGCCACCTCAGCGAAGCCGGGCGGGAATTTGGCGGTCGCTTCCTTGTCGGCCCAGGCCGAATTCCTGGTAACAGTGACGCCGGCGGCCAGCATCTTCTTCATCATCTCTTTGGAGTTGGCCCACTTCACGAATTCCCAGGCAGCGTCTTTGTTCTTGGACTGTGCGGGAATTCCCAGACACCACGCCACTGCGTCATAAGGCCTGGCACCCTTCGGTCCGGCCGGGAATGTCACATAACCCACCTGATCGGCTACCTGCGACTTGGTCTTGTCGGTGACCTGACCGACAAAGGTACTGGCGTCGGTCCACATGGCAGCCTTGCCACTGGAGAACACGACAATGGCCTGCTCCCAGCTCATGTTGGTTACGCCGGGAGGTCCATAGTTCTTCAGGATGCGTCCGTAGTACTTGAAGGCTTCCAGCGCCTCAGGCGAATCAAAAATGGCCTTGCCGTCTTTGATGAAATCGCCGCCAAAGGAGTAAAGATAAGCTGAGAACTGGGTCACAGCCGCGCCGCGGTTGCCGCGGGCAACAATGCCCGCCACGCCGTTGGCCGGATCATTGAGTATTTTCGCTGCTGCTTCCATCTCTTCCAGGGTGGTCGGCGGCTTGAGACCGGCTTTCTCAAACAGGTCTTTCCTGTAGAACAGGGTGGTCCATTCACTCACGATCGGGGAGGCTACGACCACGCCGTCCACGGTAACGGCGTCAATAGTCGACTTCTTAAAGTCATTATAATCCCAAGCGGCCGGAGTTTTGTTGGGATCATTGATAAATGTTTTCAGGTCAGTGGACCACTTGTTTTTGGCAAACAGTTTGGCCTCCTGCAGAGGACGGCTCATGAAAACATCAATAGTGGTGGCGCCGGTGGCCAGTTCCACCGTCAGCTTATCAGACAGATTCTTCTCAGAGTAACTTTCCAGTTTGACCGTAATCCCGGTCTCTTTCTCAAACTCGGCGATCAGGGGCTTCATGCCCTCGGCCCAAGGATGGTTGGCAAACAGGACCCGGATGGTCTGGCCGGCATACGGCTTCTTCGGATCCTTGGCCTGCTCCTTCTTGTCGCCGCTGCCGCAGCCTACCAACGTCAGGGCGAACATGACGATAAGCAGCAAGGCAACCCATCTTCTTGTCTTCAAGATAACTACGCCTCCCTAAAATTTATGCGCTGCGGGGACTCCGCACCGTTTTTGCAATTTATAGAATTCTTCTCCCGCCGGCCAAATCCTGCCATGGATGCCGTGTTTTCCGACAATAATTTAGCCTGAAGTACTTGCATCCTGCTGTGTCCGCCTGCCGGGCGAAGGGAAGAACCCCGCCACGGCGGCGCCAAGCAGGAAGCGTGTCATGATGAAACTCTGGCAGCCCCTCAAGGGGCGGTATTTTATGTGCCATGATTGCTTCAATTCTTATTTCACTACTTCTCGGTTTCCGAAATTCCAAGCTCAACCTCATACTCCTGACCTAGAATATTTCTTCTAGCCAATTATTTTGGAATGCGTCGTAGAATCCTTGGAACTGTATAACTTTTTTCCACACGCATAGCGTGTTGGTTGTCAAAAGCGGAAACAAAAAACAGCGGCCCCGCCGCTGTTTCTTCGTTTCTCTCCTATTCTTTATTCTCTTCCGCCCGGTAGCCGTGCCACATGTGCTTGCTGTTGCACATCCACTCCTGAACGTCGTTCAGGGTCTCGCCGAAGCGCTGGAAGTGAACTACTTCCCGCTGCCACAAAAAGCGCAGCGTAGCCTTGGCCAACGGATCGCAGGTAGCAGCGATCAGGTGCTCATAGGTAACACGTGCTTTTTGTTCGGCAGCCATGTTTTCGGTCAGGTCAGCGATCGGGTCGCCCAGACAGGCGATGTATTTGGCTGACCAGGGTACCCCGTTGGCGTCGGTCCAGAACAGGCCGCAGCCATGCTGGGCCCACTGTCCTTCCCAACCGGCGGCTTTGAAGTCTTCCGGGCCTGCACCGTCAACCAGTTTATATACAAGTGCGGCAATCATCTCCATATGGGCCATTTCCTCGGTGCCGAAAGAAGTTAATCAAATTACCATTTGAATTTAACCCGAAAGAAATACATATGCATGCCATCGTAGATTTTACTTCCTCCTAACTGGCAAGTCGGTATTGCACAAGTTCTCAAGTTCTGTTGCCGGAAAGTTAAACAGGGTGATGGCTTATTACAAATGTCGTCTCGTAGTTAATTCATCGCGGTACAATATCCACGTTCATTTCAAGCTTAGCATATCTGCCCCTATTGTTGTCAATTCGCGTAATACGAACCTCGGATAAAGCCTTCAAACAGGCTTCCCGTTGATTATCTGTATTGCGTAGCGCATCTATAAAGTTTTTCGTCCTCTGCTCCACCGATTGTCCATGGGTGTCCTTATTTAGTTCAGCTATTTCGCGACGAACGTCCTTAAGTATCTGCTGTATTTCTTTAAGAGATTCATCGGCCTGTGCATCATCAATCCGACCTTTTGTAAAGAACTCCATTATCTTCTTCTGTCGCGCCAGCAAATCGTACTCTTGTTTTCTTAGCCGATCCAACTGACCCGATGTCCTTGTTCGCAGTTGCCTCTCTGCCAGCATCTTCTGTATAGAAGCGGGTTTTAACGCCATCTGGCTTATAAGCTTCCACACTTCGTTATCTAGAATTTCTACCGGCACACCACGGTTTAAACACGCGTCTTCGCCTGTCTGGTTTCTATGGCGCTGGCTTGAACAAACGTAGTAGTATTTTCTTTGGCCGTGCAAAGCAATATACATCGGCTTTCCACACACTCCACACTTTGCCAAATGCTGTAATAAGTAGGTCCGCTGTGTATTACGAGGCGAAAACCGTTTTTGTTCCGCGACCAGATCCTGCACTTTATCAAACTCTTCCCGACTCACAATAGCCGGGCACTGCACGATTGCCATTCTGACTCATCTCTTGTAGTTGTAACATACTTGCCATTTACTTTACGCCGATACTGCCGAAACTGTATGGCTTCTCCGCAGTAAAGCGGATTGTACAAAATCCGTGATATTGTTGCCGGTCGCCAGTAAAATCCTTTGGGTGAAGGTATTCCTTCTCTATTGAGCCGCTTCGTTACAGCAGAAATGCTCATCCCGTCTAAAATCATCGTAAACATTTGACGGACAATTTCCTTATCCTGATTAGGAAAATACATGCTTTTTTCGGCGTCCCAATCATAACCAGTAGGCCGGGTATTCATTACGATTTTCCCTGCCTTCGCTTTCCCTCTTTTTCCGCGCATAGTTCTTTCACGGATTTTATCCTTTTCATACTCTGACACACTACCTCGGATCCCAAATACTAGTCTACCTTCTGCGCTATCTTCATAGCTTACTGTAACAAAAACGATTTTGATGCCCGACTGACTTATATCTTCTACAAAAAAATCCTGATGGTATCGCTTACGAAATAGCCGGTCAGGATCGTAGCAGACTAATGCGTCAACCTGTTTTTTTTCAATAGCTTCTTTAAGCCGGGTGAAAGCAGGTCGATCCGGATCATCTCCCGAATAGCCGTCATCAACGTATTCCTCAATGGATGTAGCCCCTATTTCTTGAGCCTTTTCTCTACAGCCATCCAACTGCGTCGGAAGTGAATATCCCTTCTCCGCCTGTGCATCAGTACTCACCCGTACATAAATATGAGCGCGCATATCCGCCTCCAAATGCGTTTCTTCCATTATACCATCGATGTTACCCGGACTTAACTGTGTATTGATGCAAGCCTTCTTTGTCTCAAAGCCGCTAAAAGATAAAAGAGGAAGCTGCCATAATCTAAATCGCCTACACCGCATGGCTTTTTCTCTCAAGTATCGGATTATATAGTACGTAAAGCTAGTGCTGACCTTACCCCCGAGAACGGCTCCAATTGTTAAGAGAGCGTTCGAAATGTATAATCAAAACGGGGGAGGCAGACAAAAAACAGCTGCTAATTGCATATTTCGCGGGATTCTTGAAGATCTGCAACAAGAAAGCAGAAGTGCTTTAGTGCCAAAAATCCGATTTCGCTCCCAGGGAGTGCTTGAGGAAGCAAGACCGCTATCCTCTGTACAAGCAGCTATCCCATAAAAAATCAAAGACTTCGAAGTCTTTGATTTTTTTCGCCTTAATCGGACCACACAAGACTGCCTCGCTATTTCTCCAAATAGTTAGACGTTCTTTAACAGGGCGGAGACTATTATCGCCAGACTAATATCAAAGACCATTTTTAAAGAAGCTTCTCTGAAAGTCTCAGCGTTAATACGATAAAAAAGCTTCTCACCTAGTACAACTCCCAGATACAAAGCGGGAATTGCAAAAAACACGTGCACCCATTGAGGCGAGTCATTATTAGTAATTGCGTAACGGTTTTAATATTAGACCAGTCCCTTTTTTATCTACTAATACTGAGCCATTCTCTTTCACAAAATTTCCTCGTACAATAGTAGAAACTATCTCCCCGATAACCTCCACATTTTCAAATAATTTAGCAGACCGCCTCGACTTAGATTGCATAGCATCAATCGTTAGTTTATATTTTTTTTCTGAGTCAACAATAATAATATCGGCATCCGCACCTATGGATAAGCTTCCTTTATTGGGGTAAAGGTCAAATATTTTGGCGGGATTTCTAGATAATAATTCAACAAATCGATGTAATGATAACTTGCCCTCTTTAACTTTGGTAAACATTAAGGGAAACCTAAATTCGATCGCAGGTAAACCAGCGCAAGCATTAAAAATATTCCCTTGTTCTTTTTCTTCGACAGAATAGGGTGCATGGTCACTACCAATAACATCAATAGTTCCGTCATCTATATATTGCCACAATGCTTTGCGCACCTTTTCAGAGCGCAATGGTGGATTGCATTTCGCATAAGCGCCATGTTGGCTTAACAATTCTTCAGTAAAACACAGGTAATGTGGGCAAGTTTCTACATACACTTTTCGCCCTTGTTGTTTTGCTTTTTTAATTAGTTCTACGGCTTCTGGATTGGAGATATGACAGAAAAGAACCGGCAAATTCGTTTCTTCTGTTAACAATAAAATCTTTGCTACCGTTTCTGTTTCTGTTATTGGCGGCCTTGATTTTGCATGATTTATTGGTGAAAAATCATTTCGCGCAATAAATTCCTTAATATTATATTGAATCATGTCATTATTCTCGGCATGCAGCAACCATATTAATCCTGATTTAGCCAACTCTTGAATTCCCGCGTATACCACACCATCATTACACATTGTTAATCCATTGAATTCAAGTTCCCTTCCTGCGGGAGCCTCGTGTAAAAATGTCTTGAACCCAACAATATGTCCCGATTTCCCAAAGCTTTCAATGTCTTTTAAATTATATTCTCCAGCGGCTCCCATGAAGGCAATATCAACAACAATCTCACCTTCGGCAGCTTTATACCGATTGAATAGGATTTCTAAATTGTAGGGAGGGGGTGATGCTAGCGGGTGTTCAATTATGGTTGTTGCTCCGCCATTTGCAGCAGCTAACGTTCCTGTTAGGAAAGTTTCACGATGTGAATTCCCTGGCTCCCGTAAATGAACATGGGGATCTACTAATCCCGGTAATACCAAATAATTTGTTGCATCAACTTCTTTATTGGCAGCTCCAGGCCCTTCTTGACCTAAATAAACTATTTTCCCATCTTTAATGCCAATATATCCATCAATTAATTTATCGTCTATATAAATTCTGTCAGATTTGATAACGGTATCTAACACTTTTGCCATCCCCTATCTCACGAGATATTCAGATATTCTTAATTTGTTCGTATAATTTAACACTCTATGTTTCAGCTTGTAATTCCTTTTGGGTAAGTTGCACCAGTGCCTGATACAACACTCTGACCCCTGCGCTAATATCTTGGGGTGAGGTATACTCTTTTGGATTGTGACTGATTCCATCTTGCGAAGGAACAAATATCAGAGCGGCTGGGCATATCATTTTTAAGTTCATAGCGTCGTGACCAGCCCCACTAGGCATTTCGCGATACTTAATGCTTTCCTTGGCGCAAATCTCTTGGATTAGCTTATTTAATTCTTCACTCATAAATACAGGTTCATCATCGCCAAGAGATGTCGATTCAACTTCCAGCTTCCTTGCTTGACATATTTCCTTCAAGGCTGCCTGTAAGGCGTGGACAACCCTTTTCTTACTGTCACTATCAATACTCCTGATGTCAAGTTGCAGCCGAACCTCACCTGGCACTACATTCATCGATCCAGGCAGAACATCGCATACACCGACCGTCACAACTGTGCCCGCCGGCTCCTCTTTCTTGCCCCATTTCTCAGCGGTCAAGATAAACTCGGCTGCCCCCGCAAGCGCATCCCGCCGGTAGGACATTGCCGTTGCCCCAGAATGCGCAGCAACCCCCTTCACAACGATTTTAAACCGTGTAGGGGCTGCGATGGCAGTCACAATACCAAGTTCGTCGCCAGTAACCTCCAGGGTAGGCCCTTGCTCAATATGCATTTCTAAATATGCCCGAAGGTCGGTCCGGACCAATTCAGAAAGATTACCATATGTGTATCCCCAGCGCTGAATAGCCTGTTCAAAACTGACACCATCACGATCCTTTAGCTGACTTAGTTTTTCCTTATCAATTAAACCGGCTATTACTTTACTCCCAATTGTTGCGACGCCAAATCTGGAAGATTCTTCGCAGGCAAACGCCACAATTTCAATGGGGTAAAAGGGCAACTTGCCGCTTTTCTTAAAAATCCGAACAGCTTCAAGCGCCGCGAAAACACCCAAGACACCATCCAGTGGACCGCCGTTTATTACTGTATCCAAATGAGAGCCACACAGTACAACAGGGCTGTTAGGGTTCTCTCCTTCCCAACGGGCATAGGCATTACCCAAAGCATCCACCCGGGTTTTAAGCCCAATTTCCCGGCTGCAGTTCAAAAAATAATCAACTGCAGCCCGTTCCTCGGGGGTAAACGCCAACCGATTCCACCCATCTGTGGTCTTACCAATTTGATTGACGACCTCTAGGTCCGCATATAACTCAGCAAAATTTTCCACGTTTTCCTCCCAGCTACAAGATCAAACATCAATACTATCAATGCTGCTTGGTAATCAATGACCAGCGGCAAGATAGGATTCCTGAACAATTTTATTTTCTTGCAGTTCTTTGGTCGACCCCTGCAAAATTACAGCACCTTTTTGCAATATGTAACCACGATCTACTACGGACAATGCTTTTTGGGCGTTTTGTTCCACCAGGAGAATTGCCATGCTTTTTTCCTTCCTAATCCGCTCAATGACTGCATATACCTCATGAACCAGGGCTGGCGCAAGACCCAGGGATGGTTCATCCATCAACAATACCTGAGGGTCGGCTAGCAGTGCTCGCCCGATCCCAAGCATTTTCCGTTCGCCGCCGCTCAGTGTGCCGGCTCTACGTTGGAGCCGCTCTTGTAGCTTGGGAAATATGGTGAGTACCTCTTCTAGTCTGGACCGAATTTTTTTCTTATCTTTTTCATAGTAAGCTCCCATAATAAGGTTTGTTTCCACAGTCATCTTAGGAAACAAGCCTTCCCGTTCGGGAACGATAGCAATACCTGCCTGAATTATTTTATGTGACGGTAAAAGGTCAATCCTCTGTCCATTAAAATGAACTTCCCCTTTTACCGGGTTGACCATACTTATAATAGTTTTCAGCATGGTAGTCTTGCCGGCGCCGTTGGCCCCTAGCAAACAAACCGCTTCTCCCCTGCCTACCTTAATACTTACCTCCATCAGCATGGGGATCGAACCATATACGGTGCTGACATTTCGCAGTTCCAACATTATTTAACCTCCTAGATATGCCCTGCGCACTTGCTCGTTTTTACAGACCTCTCCGAAGCAGTCATCGGCTATCTTCTTGCCTGCGTTTAAAACAACGACCCGATGACAGATTCTTGATATCACTACCATATCGTGTTCGATGATAATCATACTGACCTTTTGACTTCCATTTCTGATCTTTCCAATATCCCCGATTATCTGGCTTGTCTCTTCTGTGTTAAGCCCTGCCGTAGGCTCATCCAGGAGCAAAAGCCGGGGACTGCCCACTATGGCTCGGGCGATTTCAATCCTGCGCCGATCAATCAACGGTATGGCAGTAATCGGCTCATATGCCTTTGCCACAAGCTGCGGATTAAAATGATGTAAAACCTCCAAGCATTCTTCGATATTCCGATTGAGTTCCTTGTGGCAACGCTTAGGTTGGAGCACGGCTTGCCACCAGGTAGACTTTTGCTGGCTGTAGAGACCAAGCAACAGATTATCGATTACGCTCAAGTTTAAGCAGAGACGATTTGTCTGGAAGGTGCGAGCGATACCCTTTTCCCGGACAACATTGGGTCCCGCACCAGTAATATCCGCTTGTTCAAAAATGATCTTACCGCTGGTCGGCTTATAGATTCCGCTCACCAAATTCAAAAAGGTCGTTTTTCCGGAACCATTGGGGCCAAGCAAGCCGATAACTTCATCTTTGATTGCAAAATCTACCTCATCTACCGCTTTTAATCCGCCAAAATTAATCGTCAGCGCCTCTGTCTGTAATACATTCACGGCGTAAATTCCCCTCCCATCCTAGCTAAAGCTGGACTTTAGCCTCGCCTGCACTCTTTGCCGCTTGATATCGTCTGATTCGTTTAGGCAATAACCCCTGGGGACGAGACAACAAAATGATTATCAATATCACACTATACATTAGCATCCGGTAGTCGGCGAAATCGCGCAGTTTTTCGTCTACAATCGTTAGCAGCAAAGCCCCTAAAACTACACCGATTGCATTATCCATGCCTCCCAAAAGAACCATGCAAATAAATACCAACGATTTACTGAAGTCAAAATCTTCAACGCCGATAAAGCTGGTGTAATGCCCATAAAGGCCCCCTGCCAGCCCGGCGAAAGCCGCCCCCAAAGCAAAGGCCAGCAATTTCAATTTGGTCAAATTTATTCCCTGGGTAACCGCCACGATTTCATCTTGTTCAATCGCGTTCCAGGCTAGCCCAGTACGCGAGTTATGCAAGCGCGAAGCTGCCATAAGCGCCAGTCCAAGAAGGATAAACACCAAATATAGATAATTGGCCTGGTAGGGCAATTCCATGCCGAAGATTGCAAGTGGCAATCTAAACGAAGTCCCCCCCAGACTATATGCAGGAATACCGGGAATTCCATTGGGCCCACCTAGCCAACTGGTATTGATTATCATCAATGTGAAAATTACCTGTAAAGCAATCGTGACCAGCGAAAGATAATAACCTCGGGTTTTCAGAGCCGGATACCCGAATACTAAGCCCAGACTAGCTGCGGCAACCACACCTGCCACCGTCGTAAACCATGGCGATAGGCCAAACTTTGTGGCCAATAAGGCTGACGTATACGCGCCTGTACCGAAAAAAGCCGCTGTCGCGAAATTGACCATACCTGTACTTCCCACCTGAAAGTTAAGCCCTAGAGTCACAATACTGTAAATTCCGCCCATTACAGCCACATGCAGCAAATAATTGTTGCTCAACACAAATGGCAGGGCCAGCACAAATAGTATTATCACAGCCAGACTTATCCCCTTATGGTCTTCGACCGCATGATAGACAGGTTCAACCTTGCCAGTGCGTTCGGCGGTAACCATCAGGCCTAATACCAAAACTAGTACAGCTAATGCTGCAATTAAGGGGCCGACCAAAGCAATATATAACAGCATGCAACCGGTAAAACTGACTAGTATGGCAATCACAAGTGTATTTGAAAATAATGCGGTCTTAGGCAATTTTCTCTCCCCCTAGACGGTACTAATAATTCAAACCTTCTCCACCGTCTTTTCTCCAATTATTCCTTCAGGTCTGAACAATATGAAAACCACAACTGTCAGAAATGCTGCTATACTGGCATACGCCGTTCCTCCCGGGATGAAAGCACTTACGAACACCTCGATAAAGGCGATTAACATCCCTCCAACAATTCCTCCGTAGATACTGCCTAAACCTCCAACGACGGCCGCGCTAAAACCTTTCAAGCCATACATAGATCCCATGTCGAAGCGAACAATATTAAAATAGGAAGCCACCAGAAAGCCACCGATCCCTAGAATAAGTCCGCCAACTAAAAAGGTTGTTGTAACACTACGCTGCCAATTTACGCCAACCATAATAGCAGCTTCCTTGTTTTGGGACACAGCTTGAATGGACAATCCCATCTTCGTTTTATTTACAAACCAGTAAAGTACTGTTACCAAGAGAATTGTTGCTAGAATAATAATAATATTTCGCTCAGACATCATTATGCCAGGAAACAGAACATCATTTGGTAATAATTGAGGAAAAGCTTGGGGGTTTCTTCCTTGTGGATAGAAAATACCAATTAGTTCACTCAAAGCGATGCCTGCAGCAATAGTGCTGAGCAAAGGCATCAATGGACTCTTCCCCTCAAACGGCTTTATGACTAGCCTATAAATCAGCAACATCAGCAAAGCTGTCGAGGCCGCTCCTAGAGAGACCAGCAGAAAGACAGTCACGTAGTGCGGCAGTATAGCGTCCAAAACTGGCTGTAAACCGGTCATGGTCGCCAGCGCCATTATGCTAAATGCGCCAAAAATCGCCACATCGCCAGCAGAAAACACTACGACATCCATCACCCCAAAAAACAGGGAGAATCCTATTGCGATCAGAGAATATGTGCAACCCAGCATCACGGCATTGATGACTTGAGACAAAATAAGTGACAAAAACTCCAGCCCCCTTTTATTCATAGCCATTCTTTAGAGATCATCTAAAGACTATTCTTGCTATGCTTCTTTGGCCACTGCTTGGATTGCCTTGACAATCGCCGCATAACCCGTACAACGACAAAGGTTGCCCCGGAGATACTCGCGGATTTCCTCTTCTTTCGGATTTGGGTTTTCCTTTAATAAAGCCTCACCTGTTAACAGCATTCCGGATGTACAGAAACCGCATTGTATTGCTCCATGCTTGATAAACGAAGACTGGAGAGGATGAAGGTCGGCATAATTCCCCAGGCCTTCGACCGTGGTAATTGACTGCCCGTCAACCGTGATGGCCAACACAATGCAGGACAATACTGCCTTGCCGTTTAGCAGCACTGTACAGGCGCCACACTCCCCAATTCCGCACCCGTATTTTGTCCCCATGAGTTCCAAATCGTTGCGCAAAACATTAAGGAGAAGGTCATTGGGCTTAACGAGCAGTTCCCGCTCTTTACCATTAACCGTTAACTTGATGTGCCTCTTTTCCATTTATAACTCTCCTCCCGATCTCTGCCAAGCCGCAGTTATGGCCTCTTCCAAAATAATCGGGCTTACTTTAGAGCGATAACTGCTTGTTGAACGATTGTCGGTTATCGGCCTAATCAGCGTGGCAGCGGTTTTCGCGACTGCTATAATCAACTCTGGCGTTACCGTATTACCAACAAGCATCGCTTCCGCTTCCGGCACCCGTAACGGGACAGGTGCCACCGAGCCGAGGGCGATCCTGCATACACTGCAAGTTTGTCCAGAACGCTGTATGAAGACAGCTACACTGATTTTGGCGATATCAGCGGCTACCCGCCCCAATTTCAAAAAACTGCTGCCAGTATATTCGCCCGGCATCGGAATTGTAATTTCTGTAAGCACTTCATCGACAGCTAGAGTCGTCTTCCCGGGGCCTAAAAAAAATTCGGTAATAGGAACTATCCTCTCTCCGCATTTACTGGCCAAGTTCACAGTGGCATCAAAAACGAGAAGCGGCGGGGCGGTATCTGCGGCCGGCGAGCCATTACAGAGATTGCCGCCAATCGTCCCCATGTTTCTCACCGATGTAGCAGCCATCGAACGCACCGCTTCAAACAACGCGCTATAACGTGCCTTGACAACTTCGCTTCCTTCAACTTCCCTCAAAGTGGTCACCGCCCCGATCTTCAATGAATCCGTGTCGGAACGAAGATAATTTAGCTCCTCAATATTTTGTATGGAAATAACCTGCTCGCACTGAACCGACCCGATTTTCATTTTTACAATCAAGTCTGTGCCGCCGGCTAATATTTTGGCTTTTTCCTGGTGTTGGGCAAGAAAAGCCAAGGCGTCCGCCAGAGTCAGGCATTGCAAATAGTCAAATTCAGCAGCCAAAATTTTCGTGTCAGTCTTCATTTATGCCGCCTCCTTCTAAAGCCTCAAGTATTCTTTCCGGTGTGATGGGAAGCTGACAGAACCGAATACCAATTGCATTATAAACCGCGTTGGCGTAAGCGGAAGCAACGGAGTTTAGGGCTGCTTCGCCAATCCCCTTAGCGCCAAAGGGCCCTGTCGGCTCATAAGTTTTAGCAAAGTATACTTGCATAGCGTTAATCATTGGCATCTCGCAGATTGTTGGAATCTTATTATCCGTTATAAAGCCTCCGCACTTCAGTTCGCCTGTCGTCTCATTGATCTCCGTACTCTCATGAGCAGCATAACCCAGTCCCCTGGATAAAGATCCGATTAACTGCCCTTCCAGCATATCGGGATTGATTGGGGTGCCAGAATCAGCTAGCATAATCGCCCGCGGAACTCGGACAATACCAGTCAAGGTATCGACTTCCACTTCAATAAAATGGGTAACAAAACACGGCGGACAATTTTTTTGCCGGTAGCTGTCAGTAACCGCGATGGTTCCCCAACTATAAATCTGAGCCAATTTGGCAACCTCACCGAGGCTAATCTGTTTTTGCTTATATTCTTTGACATGAATGATGGTCGCATTATTATCGGGTTCAAAGCTCATCTCCAAAATTTCCGGGTCTTCATCCAGAATACGGCCGGCATACTCCAGTACCTTTCGCCGTACTTGTCTGGCCACATGCAGAACCGCGCCGCAGCCGCAGTAAACTCCACGGGTTGCGTGAGTATTAACATCATAGCCAGTAGTCCTTGTGTCTACTATTGATAAATCGACCTTGTCATAAGGTAATTGCAGTACTTCGGCCACTACCTTGACTGCTGCCTCACCAGTACCACCGCCTAAATCCATAACCGGTGTCAGGAGGTCTACCGTTCCATCTTCATTGATTTTAATTGTTGCGGTGGAATAGTCAATGACTTCTCCCGGTTTGGGTCCACCGGTACCTGAAGTGTGGAATCCGCGCGCTACACCGATTCCCTTGCGGTAACGGCCTATTTTTTCTCGGGGAAGCCCACGCTGGAGCCAACCAATTTTCTCCGCCCCCACATCCAGCATCTCTTCAACACCGCAACTCTTGATTATGGATTTGACTGTGGGACCTTGCCCCCAGAACTCATCCCCGCACCCGACGTAATTTTTCTTGCGAAATTGGATAGGATCAAAGCCACACTCATTGGCGATAATATCCATATGGGATTCAACTGCGAAATTAACTTGTGGGTTGCCATAGCCCTGCATTGCGCATGCAGGCACCTTATTGGTATAGATTGTTGTGCCATCATAAGAAAAATCATTCCATTTATATAATGAAGCAAACCAACCAGCCATACATCCCAATAGAGGGTAAGCATTGATCTGATGGGCACCAATATCCACCTTGACTTGCATATCTGCTGCCACGATGGAAGCATCTTTCTTAACTCCGACTTTAAGTTTGATCCGCGCGGGAAACTTCACATGGTTGTGCATGTCATCCTCGCGGCTGCTCATCAGCTTAACCGGTTGTTTGGCCTTAAGTGCCAATGCTACGCAGATTGGAATAACTGAACTCATTTGGATACCCGACCCAAAAGAGCCTCCCAAGGCTATTTTTTTTACATTTACCCTACTTAAAGGAATATCGAAAATCTCGCCCACTAATTGGCGGACATTGTGAATAGTTTGAGTGGTAGCCCAAAGGGTAATGCCACCGTCCGGCTCCGGACGGCAAACTGCCGATTTAGGTTCCATCTGATGGTGATAAACCCGTGGCAGCTCATATTCGCGTTCGACAATGTAATCCGCCTTGGCAAAACCTTCAGCAGGATCGCCGATGACAATGCTTCGCTGACAGGCAATATTGTTGGTTATTTTTATCGTCTCGCTTCCAAGGAAAACTTCATCGTAAAGCGGAACACCATCCGGCGCCATGGCTTTATCGATATTGAATACCGCCGGCAATAGCTTGTATTCAACCTTTATCACCTGCATGGCACGAAAAGCCAACTTTTCTGTTTCTGCTGCAACCGCAGCTATTGCCTCGCCAACATGCCGAACACGCCGCGGCAATACCCTTCGGTCGCGGTACGTCTTCTCTGGTACGCTTACAGTACGTTCATTGTATATAAGATCAGGAACTTCATCTGGGGTGATACATACTGCTCCCAAGGCTTCAGCAGCCGAGGTATCAATGCTGACAATTTCGGCGTGAGGGTAAGGACTACGCAAAGTGACGGCATATAGCATGTTGGGAACTACAACGTCACTGGCAAAGGTTTCTTGTCCACAGACCTTCGCGACCCCGTCTTTTCTTGGTAACACTTTGCCAATTACCCGGTATTCCATTTCCATAACCCCTTTTAGTTACTGTTTTAACAGTTGAGTCTCCCGACCTAAGCAATGGGATCGCCAGTTGCTCCCCCCAGAGTATGATACTAACTGAAAACAATGGCTTGTTCCCAGTCAGTACTATACTACCGAGAATCATTCCCGCCCTAATTGACTCCAGGCAGTTTACGCGCACCACGCTTATATTCGGATGACTCCCAATCCACCCATTTCCCATCCTGAACAACGTAGATGGTAATTGCAGCATTCGCCGTTTGACCAATTTCATTAAAAGTGGTTGTTCCCAATAATCCTTCATATCTAATCTTGGCAATAGCATTAACCAAAGCTTTTTTGTCAGGACCAACTTGCTTCAGTGCCTCAATGATAATGTTAGCTGAATCATAGGCGTAAGGGCCTCTTGCTCCGTACGGTTCCTTATAACCGGCCTTTTGGTAGGCGCTTTCAAATTCCTGACCCCCGGTCATTTTGCTGATTTCCTTCCCTGGCTTTGTTGCAATTACGCCTTCAGCCGCATCGGTGCCTGCAGTTTGGATGAAATTATCGTAAATAATCCCGGAAATTCCTACTAACAAAATGTCTTTCATGCCCAGTTCACTGGCTTGACGCCTTGCCAGCGCCCCTTCCATGACCACGCCGCCAAAGTAGATTGCATCGATTTTTTGGGTTTTAAGCTTACTTAGAATTGGCCGAAAATCGGTTTGGCCAACCTGTATCTCATCAACAGAAACAACGTCTATACCTGGATATTTTTGTAGTTCATTCGTCCAAACTTCTGTGTTGCTTTTCCCATAAGAACTAGTGTCGGAAATTATCGCCCATCTTTTTCGTCCCAAATCATTGACAACAAATTTAGCAAGTGGCTCACTTTCCTGCGTCTGAGTCGGAGCAACCCGAGTTACGTAAGGATAATTTGCCGGGCTGGTCAACGTAGGCCCAATTGCGCCCCATATTACCAGGGGCATTCCTGCCGCTTTAAAAATTGGTATAGTTGCCTCGGCTACCGGTGAATTCCAGTGACCAGCTACCGCCACTATACCAGGGTCGGCCACCACTTTCTGGGCAACGGAAGCGCCGGTGGCAGGATTTGACGCATCATCCAGGTCAACGACTTCTAACTTAAAGGCTAACTTACCTGATTCAGTGGCTTGCTTTACAGCCAGTTGGAAAGCGTTACGAGCGCCAGTCCCCTGCATGGCATTAGGGCCTGTCAACGGGCCGATAAAAGCAATTTTGACTATCTTCTTGTCAGAGCTTGTTTCTTTGCTCCCGCAACCAGCCAAAAGGGTTGCCAAGAGGATGACCACGGTTAAGATTACTGTAAACTTACGCACTTTCATGTTATTCACAATACCTTTCCGCATTGCTAATTACCCCGTATTTCATTTCAATTACCCCTTTTAGTTACTGTGTTAGCAGAGAAGTTTCCATGACCTAAGTAATGGGATTACCATCGATCTCCCCCAGGGTATAGTACTGACTGAAAACAATGTGTTTCCAGTCAGTACTGTCTACCAAGCTTCGAAGCCGCTAATTGGCTCCAGGCAGTTTGCGTGTTCCCTTTTTATATTCAGAGGACTCCCAATCTACCCACTTGCCATCCTGTACCACGTAGATAGTACTCTGGATGTTTTTCGTTTGACCTTCCTCATTGAAGCTAGTAGTACCCAACAGACCACTATATTGGATCTTGGTAATCGCAGTAACCAGAGCTTTCTTGTCAGGTCCGGCTTGCTTCAGCGCCTCAATTATAATGTTAGCCGCATCATAAGCGTAAGGGCCATAAGCTCCGTACGGTTCTTTAAAGCCGGCTTTTTGGTAAGCTTCATCAAAATTCTTGCCGCCAGGCATATTGCCGATATCGGCACCCGGTTTGGTAGCGATTACCCCTTCGGCCGCATCATTGCCTGCTGTTTCAACGTATTTCGTTTCCATGATACCGGAAATGCCCACCAATAAAGTGGCTTTCAGTCCTAGCTCATTGGCCTGACGCCGTGCCAGCGCACCCTCCATGACCACGCCGCCGAAGTATATTCCATCGACATCTTCAGCTTTTATCTTACTGAGAATGGGGCGGAAATCAGTTTGGCCAACCTGTATCTCATCAACAGAAACAACTGTTGCTCCGGGATACTTCTTCAGTTCCTCAGTCCATGCCGCGGTATTACTTTTGCCATATGTGCTGGTATCGGAGATTATCGCCCATTTCTTACGCCCTTGGTCGCTGACAACAAACTTGGCAAGAGGTGCATTCTCCTGAGACTGAGTCGGAGCAACCCGAGTCACGTAAGGATAGTTTGCCGGACTAGTCAATGTAGGTCCAATTGCGCCCCATATTACCAAGGGTAACCCTGCCGCCTTAAAGATAGGTATGGTTGCCTCGGCCACCGGTGAATTCCAGTGACCGGATACCGCCACTATACTGGGATCAGCCACCACTTTTTGCGCAGCGGAAGCGCCAGTGGCAGGATTTGACGCATCATCCAAGTCAACGACTTCCAACTTAAAGGCTAACTTGCCTGATTCATTGGCTTGCTTTACAGCCAGTTGGAAAGCGTTGCGGGCGCCACTGCCCTGCATGGCATTAGGGCCTGTCAACGGACCGATAAAAGCAATTTTAACTGTCTTCTTGTCAGAACCTGTTTCTTTGCTCCCGCATCCAGCCAAAAGAGTTACTAAGAGAATAACCACGGTTAATATTACTGTAAACTTGCGCATTTTTATTGTGCTCACAAAAATTCTCCTCCTATTTTTAACAATCAATTGCAACCTAGAGCCTTCTTAACTCTCGTACAATCCCCTCCTTTTGGTTATTGGCCTTACAGTAGACATTGTTTTGACGCATGCGCATTGGAAGATGATAGACTGCCCAGCTTCATATATTAACTCCTGGGAAACATGGTGAAAAAAACCCTTTCAGGAGTTGCTGGCAACGTGGTTACTCTGGCACCAACGGCATCACAGATGGCGTTGGTGATTGCCGGCGCTATCGCATTCCCTGATGGCTCACCAACTCCTTTGGCGCCATACGGCCCTATACCAGATCCGGACTCAATAAGAATAGTCTCTATATCCGGCACATCCGCTGCAGTAGGCAACAAATATTCTCTATAAGAGCGACTCTTTAAATAACCTTGCTCCACAATTAAGTTCTCTGAAAGAGCATAACCTACTGACATCAGCCCCCCGCCTTCAAGCTGTCCCTCAACATTGAGGATGTTTATTGCCTTACCGATGTCAAAGCAGGCAATGATTCTTTCCAGCGTGACAGCTCCGGTTTCCACATCGACCGCCACGGCCACGGCGTAAGCTCCAAATGTAAAATCGGCAAAGATTTGACCAGTAATTTGCTCTGAAATCGGCACATCGGTAAAGGGAGCGTTGAATTGAGCTTCGCTGTACAATTCATCCCCATCGGTAGAACATTGTCCCACAACGGCTTTCAGGGATAAACTTGTATCCTGGTTTGTGACATCAACAATTTTTTCATTTAGTAATTTAAGATTGGCCTTGTCAGTATTTAGCATCATCGCTGCTTTCGTCAACAGCCGTTCCCTCACAGCTGCAGCTGCCTTTAGGGTTGCATTGCCAGACATATAAAGCTGCCGGGTGGCTGTTGATGTTCCTGCCAAAGGTGTCAAAGCCGTATCCGAAATATATATCTTAATTTTTTCCTGAGGCACACCCAGTTCCTCACCGACAATCTGGCACAGCGCCTGAGCTTGCCCGGCGCCAAGATCCGGAATGCCGCAGCGGACCAGGACACTTCCATCCAGCTCTATTTTGACATATGACCGGGAAGTATCATGCAGGAACGTCAATCTCCCATAACTCATCATGCCGATAGCCAAGCCGTGGCCGATCTTCACATTCTTGCTATTGCTGGAGCGTTTTGGGCCCAGAGCCTGCCAAGCTTTTTCTGCCGCATCGCTCAACGCCACATACCGGTCATAAGTAACCCCGGTGGCCAGAGCGTCACCCTGGTGTAGGCAGTTTTTTTGTCTGATAGTCAGAGGGTCTATTCCCAAAGTCCGTCCCAATTCGTCAATTTGTGATTCGTACGCAAAATTGGGCTGTATCGCCCCAAAACCGCGAAAGGCGCTGCCAAAAGGATTATTGGTCAAAACTGCCACCGTATCAACTTTGACATTCGGAATATTATAGGGACCAACAGCATTCACTGTGGAATAGAGCAGCACCCATGGGCTCAGATAAATGTAGGCGCCGGCATCGGCGACCAGTTCCGTTTCCGCTGCTACAAGCAGGCCGTCTTTGGTTGCTCCAAGTTTATGTTTTATGATAAAAGAATGCCTTTTACCATGGGCCAAAAGCGATTCTTCCCTTGTAAACGTCAATTTTACAGGACGCCGTGTCTTCCAGGTTAATAGAGCTAAAAAGGTCTCTACCGTGATATCCTCTTTGCCCCCAAACCCTCCTCCTACCCACGTTCCAATGACTCGCACCTGATTGTGCGGGACCCCCAAGACCTCAGCTACTGTGCGAAAATGCTCAATAACCTGAGTGGAGGCCCGGATGGTGATTACCTA
>Ga0316232_1000308_pt1 | contig 80093 bp, 78 predicted proteins | sample TBHtaG_FD_206006 | JGI IMG/M metagenome (GOLD analysis project Ga0316232, IMG submission 206006) | Freshwater microbial communities from Trout Bog Lake, Wisconsin, USA - TBH18025_13 | ecosystem: Environmental > Aquatic > Freshwater > Lake > Hypolimnion/Profundal zone | place: USA: Wisconsin...
GTCTTCACACGGGGAAACCATGAGGACGAGTGCTGGGCAGACTTTGAACAAGAATGGCAACTCATCGCACAAGAAAGCGGAAAAAAACTAAACGCCTTGCACGGGGACTTTTTCACCATTGGTCCCCTGACAATGGTGGGATTCCCATGCTGGCTCGGGAACGACGAATATTATTCTCAAGGGCGTCCCCTTGGCAGATACAACCCAGAAGCCTGGCTGCCGAACCTGCTCAAACACACCGGCCCGGCAGGACGTACCCTCTGGCTTATCCACGAACCCCCTTCGCTTGAGATCGCAGCCTACGTGGCGTACGAACCAGAATGGCGCGACGCCATCGTTCGCTATCAACCCCTTGTCACGGTCTCAGGACACGATCACTTCACCCCCATCAGAACAGGACAGTGGCACACCAAAATTGGGGATACGGTCTGCATCAACGCAGGCCAGCGCGTCTACCCGACACCCGGCAAACTCGTCTATTGCCTGCTCGACTTTGAATTCCCGTCCACGAAACCCTCCCTGCCAGCAGGGTTCAACTTCCAGCGGGTTGCATGACCACCCTTAGGCGAGTTAGCGGCGGGTGGAGAATTGGAAATTTGAATAGTGGTAGCAACCATTCACGAATGCATAAGGGAAGAAGAGCCGCGGTGAGATGGAAACGATATGGGTTTCCAATGTTCCATCTTCGGGATACGTCGTTCTTGCCTTCGAGGGCGTTCTGGCAATGATTCTGTTGCTCATCGCGATATCCAATTCTGCCTTCTTACCCACCATGAAATCCCCCAATTCAGACTTTAGCGCCATTCCCATCCTTCAGCCATTCGTGGACAACAAGACCCTTGCTGGGGCCGTGGTGCTTGTGGCCACAAAAGACCGGATCATCAGCCACGAAGCTGTCGGCTTCGCTGATATTGCTGCCGGGAAACCGATGGCCAAGGATTCCTTTTTCTGGATCGCTTCGCAGACAAAGCCAATGACCGCCACTGCCCTGATGATGCTCGTGGATGAGGGTAAGGTGGATGTGTGCGACCCCGTAGAAAAATATTTACCTGAGTTTAATGGCCAGATGGTCATCGCGGAAAAGGATGAGGATCATGTTTTGCTCAAGAAGCCGTCTCATCCCATTACCGTTAAGGAGATTCTCTCCCACACGAGCGGACTACCTTTCAAGACGCCTGTGGAAGAACCGAAACTCGATATCCTGCCATTGCATTCCGCTGTGCGCAGTTACGCCATGTCGCCATTGTTCTCCGAACCGGGCACCCAATACGAATATTCAAATGCGGGAACCAATACCGCTGGACGTATCATCGAGGTCGTATCTGGAATGTCTTATGGGGAGTTCATGCAGACACGTGTATTCGACCCGCTCGGCATGAGTGACACAACCTTTGTGCCGACTGAGGAGCAGACCGCACGCCTCGCCAAGGTCTATAAACCGGGACCGGAAAACACAGGTCTCGTTGAAAGCGTGATCTCGCAAGTAACTTATCCGCTTACCAACCCTCTTCGGCAGCCATTCCCGGCCGGTGGGTTGTTCTCAAGCGGACGCGACCTTGTGCGCTTCTGCCAGATGATTTTGAACGGAGGGGAACTCGACGGGAAGCGCTATCTCTCCACGGCTTCCGTGCAGGAAATGATCCGCAAACAGACGGCTGATGTGGTCACAAAGGAATACGGATATGGATGGGATATTGCCGACGGTAGATTTGGGCATGGTGGAGCGCTTGCAACTAAAATGACCATTGATCCCAAACGCGGGCTCATCATGGTGTTCCTCCTTCAGCATGAAGGATTCCCTGGTGACGGAGGGCAGGCACAGGAAACATTGATACAGGCTGCCGTGGAGTGGGTCTTATGCCGATATCGGCATAATGTCCATTATGCCGCAATCTGGATTATGCCGCGCCGATGCTTGCAGCCTCTATGAATGCAGACGCATCGGCGCAGCATAGCGGCATAATCAGAGGGTTTCCAGGAAGGCGAGCAATTCATCGTTCGGACGATAGCGGCATCCTGAAGTTGTTGGCACATGCTTTTCAACAACGAATTCCGCTCATAGAATTCCCATTCTCATTTGTTTCAGCCGGGCCGCGGCCGTCCCGCCAAGCCCTCTCAAATTCCCGCTGCGGAAAGTGACGAGCACCCAAATTAAGACCTGCACGCAAAGGGCGAGTTGTGAGACCAACACCCCAGTGAGTCCGTTTGCGGCGGCTTTCCAGAACGGGGTGAGTGTCACAAATGCAATCTCGGTTGACTCGTTTCAGATATGCGAGACATTATAAGCGAATTTGCAGGAACACCGTGTCTCGCTAGGCTTAGCGCGGCTAGCCGACAGTATTACAACATGCAGCGTGGCTGAGGGCGATCCCACTTTCGCCTGCGGTCGAAGTTTGATCTTCTCCTGTATCTGAAGTTTCTCTATAATATCCGATTGCTCTCCCCTAATGGCTCCACTCGAAGATTAAACACTGCTTGTTTTCACGGCAGGTGAAAGCCGTGAAGTGTTGGGTAGGAAATGACGAAACGAAAAAGAGTGATCATTTTTCAAAGGATCGTCATTTTAGATGCGTCTTAAACGGTAGAACCTGCACATGGCAATCCAAACCTCTGAACCCACAGAAACCGAAGAGGAAGAACTCATCATCCGGGCTCAGAGGGACGATGCCACGGCGTTCCGAGAAATTTTTGACCGTTTTTACCCAATGATCCACGCCTTCTGTTACCGAAGCTGCCTCGACCAAGCGCAAGCCCAAGACCTTGCGCAGGAGACGTTCATCAAAGCCGCGCGGTCGCTGGGAACCTATCGCGCAGATGCGTCGTTCAAATCGTGGCTTTACCGGATTGCGACCAACACCACGCACGACTGGCTGCGCCAGAAGATGCGCCAAAACCGGCTTACCGAGGCGGTGGCGGAGCAGTGGACGCAGGACTCGATGGTCTGTGCACCCGACCACTCCCGCGTGACAGAAGCCTTGCGCGCATTGCCGGACGATCTGCGGCTGGCCATTGTCCTTACTTATTACGAGGGGATGAACCACGCGGCGGCGGCGCAAGTGCTGGGCTGTGCGGAGACGACGGTTTCCTGGCGGGTGTTTCGTGCGAAACGCAAACTCAAGACGCTTCTTTCGCGGAGGGAATCTTAATATGGACGATCCAACGCTCCACAATCTCTTAGGCAATCTCTCGGCGCCTCCCTTGGATGAGGTCGCGCGCCAAAGAGCGCTCCATCGCGCCGGGATCGCTTTTGCAAACCGCCATGCGGCAACTGTTTCGCCGCAAGAGGGAGCACGGTGGCTGAAAAAAGTTCTCTTGTTCGGTTTGGCTGGCGTGGGGGGCGTGCTCCTTTGCCTCAGTGCATTGCAAGGGAGGCATCCCGCCGGGGAGCCTTTCTCCGAAGGCAAACTGCTGGCGGAAATGGAGGCGTTGTTCCCTGGGCAGCTTGACGGGGTGATCAGTTCGAATGGAAGCATCAGCCTTGATCTTGCCCCAACGGCATCCGATGTGAAGCGCGGCTCATCCCAGCCGCTGGCCCTCACGCTACAACGTGGAAGGCAAATTGTGCGGGTGCTCGGCTACAGCGGACGCAAAGTGTGCGTCAACTTAGGCGGTCGCAAACACTGTTTGGAGCCGCTCGTCACGGGCGAAGGAAAAGTGATTGTCGAGGGGGATGATTTCCTTTGGACCGATGCACGCCCCATCAAAGTGGCGGGCTACAAATTGGAGGCCCGCACGCTTGCCCTATGAACACGCTCGCCCTCCACGCCGCAGTTCTTTTGATGTCTCTGGGATTGGTCAATATCGACGGCACCAACCCCTCTGGAGGGAATCCGCCGATGGTGCATGTTTTCGGCGGCCAGCGCGTGAAAGTGGACATGGCGGTCAAACCGCTCAACACAAACCTCTTGGAACCTTTGGAAATCCAAGCTGACCTCTACCAAAAGGGGCAAGCGCTTCTTGCGCCGATCCAGAAGGACATTGTTGTGGCCAAGGCCTCCCGTTTCGATGGATGCGGGCAACTTTTCCTGCCGCTCATTTCCTGGGAATTGCCCGTCCCTGAAGTAAAGCGGGAAACCGAGATGGTCGCCCGCTTGCGCATGAAATCAGGCGGCGGTGAATGGCTCCCGTCAGGGCAAATCTCGATTACGGTGTATCCGCTAGGGTTTGCAAAGGAACCGTTGGCCGCGTTCTCCAAGAAACGGGGGTTCCACCTCTTCGGTAAAAACAAACCGCTGCGTGCCTTTCTGAAAGATCAAAAAGTGGAGTTCGACGACGCAGGAGAGAACCTCGCTGTGCTGCCAAACGCTACCCGAGACAACGGAGTCTATATCGGCGAAGCGACCTCGCGCGAGCTTGCCGAGTGGCTTGGCACGCACCCCGGGTGGCGAGGGCATATTGTGGTCTTCTGCCCTGATTCCCCACTGCTGCCTGGCGTGTTTGTGAGCACGCAAGGCGGATTCCGAATCGCCAAGGTGACGCTGCCGCTGCTCGACACCCTTTCCAGCGATCCGCGCAGCCAGAAGACGTTTTTGGAAATTCTCAATACCCTAACCGCTCCCCAATTTTAACAAAACTCGACCTATGAAACGAATCATCGCCATCCTGTTCGCCGCTGCTGCATTGACTCCAGTTCACGCTGAACCGCCGGTTCCTCCCCAGCCGCTCACTGCCGCCGTGCTCGATTTCCAAGTCTCCGGCAAGGACTTGGAGAAAAAGGGAGCGGAAGCCGCCATCCTGCTCAACGCCCAACTCTCCAGCGCAGCCAACCTCATCCTCGTCGAGCGCCAGGAGATCGACAAAATTTTTGGCGAACAGGAACTCGGCCTTTCGGGGAACGTCACTCCAGACACTGCCGCCAAAGTCGGCCAGCTTACCGGCGCGAAAATCCTCGTCACCGGGCGAATCTTTGGAACGGACAATAAATACTTTGCCGTAGCCAAAATCATCGGAACCGAAACCAGTCGGGTCTATGGGGAAACGGCCACCTTCACTTCGCTGGACGGTTTGGATAACGCTGTCAACGAACTTGCGCCGAAAATCATCGCGGTCATCGAAAAACGCGGCGACACCCTCCTTGCAAAAGTCGAAGACCCGGCGGCGCGTCTTGAGCGGCTCAAAAAACTGGTCGCAGGCAAAGCACCTCCCAGCATCAGCGTGCAGATTGCAGAGCAACACATCAACCACGCCATCATCGACCCCGCGGCGCAGACCGAAATGAAGCTCATCTTGCAGCAAATCGGGTTTGAAGTTCTCGACCCATCCTCCGGCAAACAGCCAGATATGTTGATTACAGGGGAGGGATTCAGCGAAATGGCCGGGCGTCGGGGAAATCTCGTCTCCTGCCGCAGCCGCGTGGAAATCAAAGTCACCCAACCTGCCACCGGCAAGCTGCTGCTCGCCGACCGTCAGGCTGACGTCGCCGTGGATCTCGCTGAAAACGTCGCCGGGAAGACCGCCCTCCAAAATGCCGCGCTGAAGTTGATTGATCGGATCGTGCCCGCATTGGTGAAATAGCACTTAGGAAATTTCGGATATGAGATGGATATTCTTGCGGCTTCTGTATAGCACATTTTCACAGAGGCTGGGAATTTTAGCAATCGCCTTGGCTCTCCAAACATCGCTGGCGACGGCAAGCGATGCCGAGTGTATTCGCCTTGCCGTCACGTGCCAGGCACAGGGGCACCCAGCCCCTGAAATCCAAGATTTAATCACCGCATCGCTTTCCAGCGATCCACAGGTGCAACTCCTCGAACGTGCGCAAATCGATCTGCTGTTACAGGAAGGTGCTTTGATTCAAAATCCTGAGCGGCGTGTTCAGTTGGGGCGGTTTCTCTCGCTGGATTATTTCCTGAACATTCGCCAGGGCGGTACGCGGGAGAAGCCGGCCGACTGGGTCATTGAGGCAGTGAATGCACAGAGTGGTCAAGTGATAGGCTCGGCCACATTGCCTGCCGAGTCCACAGCGAATGTTGCCACAGCGCTGGCTACCGAAGCAACGAAGCTCATTCATCAACGACTTGTCGGAAAACCAGTCGCCAAGCAAGAGGGGCTCGGAACGACGCGCATCGCGGTGCTCGACTTTTCAGGGGATGAACCTCTCGGCATCGAAGAAAGCGGTCGAGCCCTCCGGCTGAGTGCGGATGTGCGAGAGTTTCTGAGCGGCGGTGGTTTGGTAGTGCTTGATCGGGCACTCGCCCAACAGGTGGTTCGTGAACATGGGTACCAGCAGGAGGGGCTGCTGGAGGATAAGCCTGACCGCCTGCCGTTGCTGGGCGCTGATGTTGTGGTCGCTGGGAAGATCAGGCATCCCGGCGGTGTGACGACATTGGAAATGACGCTCCTCGGCGCGCGCGAAGGGCGTGTGATCGCCGCACAAAGCTTTGCCTACGATCCGGCGCATGTCAGCGGCAGTTTGCCAGAAGCCGCGCGCGAGTGGCTCCTCAATACACTCCACCCGGTGCGAACAGTAGAACGGACCTTTGAGGAATCCATTCAGGTGGAGGCTCTGGAGCCGTTTTATCTTGGGATCGCCAAATTCTTCGCCGGTCAGGTTCTCGAAGCCACGGATGCATTCCAGAAAGCTTACACTCTTAACGAAAAGTTTGCTGATGCCATGCTTTGGGAAGCGCGATGCTACGACGCACTTGGGCTGAAACCCATTGCCGATGCCGAACGGCGATTTGTCAGAGTCGGACTCATTGGTCGCGGGTTTGCCAGCTCTGGAAAATCGAATGCGGACGATGCCATCACATTCCTAGGGATCACAAGCGGGCTCGCTCCGGTGGAATGCGACGTCGCCAAAAATCTCGAAATGCTTGCCATCGACCAGATTTCTCGTGGCGAAACGCGGTTACAGCTTGCCAGCCATCTCGCGCCGTTGCGCGATGAATATGACGTGCTCGTGGGAACAGTAAACAGTCGAGGCACGCGCTGGACAGATGCGCCAAGTTTTTTGTCGAATCGGAGTCTCCGCGGTGAACTGAGCTCAGCGGATAAGAATGGAGCACGCACACTTACATGGATTCTCGTCGACAACCTGAGCGGAAAAACATTTCCAAAAATAACGGCTACGCTCGGGAAAGATGCTGCTTCTTGGCGAAAAGAGATCGAATCTGGAATGGCGGTGCTATTGAAGACCGCATCAGAATCCGTTGAGGAAACGCCTGCATCCCTGCCGCCTTTGCCGCCAGTAACCGAACTTGAAAAACAGATTTCTTCCCGAAATGGCATCTCTGCGAATGTTCCGCTTCTTGGCTTAGTTTTAAGCGATCCAGCAAATCCCTTGATTCCGGGCCGCAGCCTCTCCAAAGGCGACCACAACACGCACGGCCTTTCTGCCTTTCTGAATTTTGGACTGAGGGAATTTATCCTCCAGAGAATGCCCAAGAATGACCCGAAGCACGCTTGGCTGGAACTGCAACAACTTCATCGCTTTGCTGGTAGAGACCAGTCAGGACGGTATTTTTCGGGAAAGAAGATCGATACGCGAGCGGCTTTGAACCAGTTTCTTGCGGATCATCCTGCGGATATTGCAGGCTGTCTTGCGGAATACACGCTTCTTTTCGATCAACTCGGCAATATCGATCCAGAGGCACTTTCGGAGCGCTTCAAGCGATTGGAAACAAGAATCAGCAAGTTTAGCGAGGCGGATATTGGAGATTGGCATTTGCTGAAGGACAGGTCTGAAGCATTACGAGTCACCTCGCTGATCGCTGCTGGAAAGGCTTCATCGCCGACACTCCCGACAGATGACTATGCAACCCCGCTCTTTGTCGATTTTGACCGTGGTGGCAAGCCTCGCTTGGAGGGTAAAGGGGAGTGGGTCACAAATGAGTGGGAGCACATTTCAGACAGCGCAAATCGAGCCCCTGAGGAAGCGCGGGCTTCACTAGCCATTCTCGGGCGGGGCGACAACCTGCGAAGGGTTGACCCGCGATGGTTGACAGATTTTCCAAATTCTTCGGTGATGCTGGGCTACGCCATTGACGCACTGGGTCAGGCAAAGGAATGGCGCGGTCGGCCCTTGCTTCATGAGTTTGACGCGGAGGCCGAGCGCCAGCATTTCCGAAACATCGTGAGCTACAGCCACCGTGGTTTGTTGCAGCATCTGGATCGGGCCGCGGCCCCGGCCGAAGTGGGGTTTTTGGACGACTTGGCGAGTCGGTTTGTCCATTACCTTACCGAGTCGGTATACATAGACACGGTTAGAGATAAAGAATGGGAAGAGATGCGTCAGGCGCTTATCTCCCACCTGGACGCCGCCAGCACCCGCGTTGGCGGCGAGAGCGCGAGCAAATCTCATCGATTCAAGTCCGACTGGCGCACCGTGAGCCGTCGGTCTAAGTCAGCCCCTGCCAGTGCTGTCCAAAAGGAGCGCCCTTTGGAGGCAAGTCCTGATCGCGTAAAGTTGCTGGCAGAGGAGCATGCCGCCGGGGAGATTTCGTGGAGGACTTCCCCTCTTGCTGATACAGGCTGGTCCAAGCTGGTTCATAGCCAGCGGTTCAAGACGCAATTTAACACTCGCGAGGTGGCCCGGATGCATCTCTCCTATCTGCCGCGTCTGAAAGAGATATTCCCAGGGCCGGATTTCTCTTCCAAGGAGTTGATCTTCTTGCATGAATTCGGTTCAACCCTCGTGGATGGCGGCGAAACGGCGGCGGCCGAAGAGGTGTTTACAAGAATGCTTAAAGCGCAGTCCGACAACAACGGAAAGAATGCGGAATTGCTCGCAAACGCTGCCTTGGAGATGACTTGGATCTGCCGCGCGGCGGGGCGTAAAGCCGAAGCGTTGGAATATGCCCGGCGCTCTCTCGATATGCGCAAGGCTTGCGGAAATGAAGACGGCGATGCTGACGGTTCGGATGCGGTGGCGCTTCGGCTCATCAGCGACTTGCGCAACGACTCCCAAACAGCCGTGTTGCCGCAAAGGGTGAAAACAGTTGTGACACGGACGCCTAACCTTGCGAATGCGGAAGTGACATTTTATTATCGCGTGCCGCCGAACTATGATCCGACAAAAGTTCATACGGCGCTGATTATTGCTGCGATACAGAATGATGGAGCGTTGAGCTATTGTTTGGACAGCAGCCCGTGGGCACGCTTCGCGGATGAGCACGGGGTTTTCCTTGTAGTTCCGCAATTCATCAACTTCTCCGGAGGATCGAATTATCAGGCAGGCCAAGGGTGGTCTGGGCAAGCCGTGCTGGACGCGTTGGAAAAGATACGCGAACAATACAACATTGATACCAAGCGGCTGCTTTTGCACGGCTACGGGGCGGGATCCGCGTTTGTGCAACGGTTCGCCCGTTGGGTGCCTGACCGTTGTGCTGGTCTCTCCCTTCACAGCACGGCACCGTGGGTCTGGAACGACTGGGTGCCCGGTGCACAGCCATTATCCCGCCTGCGTGCTGTTCCTTGCCTGGTAACGACCGGCGAGGAAGACGATTTTAGCTGTTTCAGATCCAATCGGCTCGCCGCGGCCATCCAATGGGTGACGATGGCGCGTGGAGCTGGCGTGCCGGTTCTATGGAAAGCGTGGCCGGGGGTTGGTCACTACGAGATCCCGGAAATGCAGCAAATGTGTGCGGCGTTCTTCGCTCAGTGCCTGGCCCAGGACAGTGGGAAACCTCCGTTTATCGGTGATATTCGTTCAAGCGTCTATTACCCGTCAGACGACCCGCGATTGACGAAGATTCCGAAGAATTTCCAACAGGAAATCCCGACTCGTGAATTGGCCGAGATGTGGGGAACGCAGGAAAAATAGTCAGATGAATGCTATCAAGAAATCACCAGACGCGAGGATTTTCAAAGAACGATTATCCATTGAGCTACAATGGATTCAGCGGTTTATCTTCGGTGCATTGTCCAACTTGCCCCGATACACGAAATTGTTCGTAATCCTTCTCATCCTTGCTTTCGCTGGCGCTCTGTTTGCGTCAGATAAAGGCTACCGCCCGCCGCTCGAAATCCTCAAGCAAGATGGTTACTTGGCTCTATGCGATAGCTCCTCATACTTTGTCTTCGCGCAGGACGGAACGTTCAGCTCGTTTCCTGTTGGCGTGTCAGGGCGGATACTCAGAGGTACTTGGAAATCGAAAGGTGAAAATCCGGTTGTTGTTACCGCAACTGCGAAGATGGGCTGGGTCAATGGTATGCAGCCGCAAGACGAGTATCGCAGGTTAGTCTTCGCCATATACGGTGGGCACAGCGAGCCTTTTGCAGACGGCGAGCGTTATGGCATGTTTTTCGAACCTCCATCCAAGCCTCCCCTAGTCAGCAGGTACAGCAACCCTCCAAAGATTGATCCCACAGTTGTAACGATAAAGAACGTCTATCGCGGTTACTTTCTGGTGGAGGAGTTCACTAAAATTTCCAAGCCCGAATAGAGAATGCCAAGGCTTTTTCAGACTATGAATGCCATCGTCGCTTTGTCTCTCTGGATACTGACCACATCCGCTTTCGGGGCTGAGAATTGTTCGTTCTGGGTTTGGAATCGGCGTGATCCGCTCCGAGAAGCAGAACGAGTGGCGCTGCAAGGGATGCCAGCGGAATTGTTATGGCATGTGGGGGAACTGGATTTGGGTGTTGCTCCCCGCTGGCGCTGGCGGGATGCCCTGCCAGAACCGGGCGCAATTCCTGTCGTTCGGCTAAACCTCAACGGTTCCGATCCATTCAAACAGGTGGGGAGTGTGGAAAACCTCAGCGGATTGGCAGATGCCAAGGGGCGTTTGCAAATCGATTGCGATTGTCCCGATCGTTTGCTCAATAAATATGCGCGGTTCCTGGGCGAATTGCGCAAGCGTGTCCCCCATCTTTCAGCCTCAGCGCTTGCCAGATGGAGCGGGCATGCAGCATTTCACGCATTGCAGGAGAGCGTGGAGGAACTGGACGTGATGTTTTATGACTTGTCGCCGGATGCGCCTCATATCGGCCCGGACAATCCGCCGAAACCATTGCTCGCCGAAGGCGTTTTTGCGGCGCAACTCGCCTCATGGCAAGGATGCAAAGTGCCTTGGCGGGCTGGACTGCCGAATTTCAGCCGGGTGACGGTTTTTGATGCGACAGGGCGTTCCCTTGGGCAAATCCGTAACTGGACTTGGGATGAAGTGATTTTCCAACCCCGGCTCAAATTCGTTTCGGCACCCTCCCCGGGGGTGGTTTTAATGAAAGCGGCGGGCGATTTTGTGATGGCAGAGACCCCGATTAAAGCTGGGGCGTTCGTTTCGATCCGATGGGTAGATAGGGATGCCCTATCGCGCAGTTTGGCGATGGTGAAGAAGAGCACATCCGCGGGGCCGGTTTTTTTCCGTCTGCCCGATTCCTCCGACCCGAGCGGGTGGTCGATTTCTCAAATAAGTGGGATGATGCAGGGCCAAGTGGAAGATGCGCGTGGCGACCTGCGCAAAGAAGGAAACAGCTTTGTGCTCCAGAACAAGAGCGGAGCCGATTTTCCGCCCCGGATTTTGGGCGACGGCTCGAACGACCGTGGTTATGCACTGGAAATCGACGCCCCAACCTGCATCTGGCGGGAGGCCATGGCTGGCGACTTTTGGCGTGTTGTAGCGCATGCCGACCCCGATACGAAGCCAGTTGCTGTGCCTGTTGCCTTTGCCTCGCGCCTCACCTTTTGGTTTAGCCGATTGAGAGCCGGGGAACGCCTTAAAACCGGATTGATTCAACTCGCCCCGGACGCCGATCCACATCAAATTCGCTACCGTATCCTACCAGGAGATCAGACATGGAAACACATCGAATAAAACTCATCGCCTTTGCCTCATTGTTCACAGCCCTTACTGCCGCATCGCTGTTGGGTTGCGGCGGATGGGACGAGCAAGAGCCGCCCACGCTTGACGCCTATCTCGACCGTTTGCCCGCAAAAACCGTAGGCCGGATTTTTTTTGAGACGGCCCCTAACCAGCAAGGGGATATCTTTCCCAAAGTTACGGAATGCCTGCGAGCCATCGCAGCGAAGGTAAAGAATGAGCCGACTGCAAAACTCGTTGCGGAAGTGGACAAACTCATTGCGGCAGCGCGTGCCGCCCGCGCCCGGGAACAAGGGCCGGCAGCGGAGCGCCCGCTTTTGCCGGTGAGGGATTTAAACCTGCTCCATGATGTGCGGGACGCCATCGAAGCCAGCGGTGCGGATGCGGCGGATTACCTGGCCTGGCGGCTTGACAACGATGCGACGATTCAGCCCGAACCGAAGCCCGATCCCTATGATGGTTTTTCACGGAGCGTGCCGCCAGCGCCCAAAACGGTTTTCGCGGATTTGGAAAAGCGTGCCGCCCAAGCCCAAGGGCTAATTCGCGCCCAATGGCTCTACTTGCGGGGAGCGGTTGCTTTTCACTACGGCGACAAAGAGGAGGCGCAAACCTGGTTTGAAAAGGTCGTTGAGGAATTCCCTGCACACCCCCGTGCGGAAACAGCCCTCTTCATGAAAGGGCGTTGTGAGTTGTCCGACTCCCGGTCGGATCGTTACGATTATGAAGCACGGATCGGGAACAAGAACGCGCACGATGCGGCTGTTGCCTCGTTCAAAAAATATACGGAAATTTACCCGCAGGGGAGATTTGTAGCTGATGCCCGCGGCTGGCTCGGCGGCCTCTCTTGGGACGAGGGGGATTATCTTGGTGCACTGGAATGGTATATCCAACAAGCGGAAACGCCCGATCATCCCGAAGTGCTCAAATCCGCCGTCCTCATGATCGAGAAAACACTGCGGCGATTGGCGGCAGATGAGGACGCAGCCCGCCGTGAGAAAGCGTTTGCCGTCATCGCGGCCCATCCGCGCGTGGCCATGGGGATGCTCTATCTCGTCCTCGGCTCGCCGGACGCAGCCTTCCGGTTCCAATATCCAGAGAACGAAAAGGAAACGCCGGCCATGGTGACGGAGAAAATCCGCAACTGGCGGCGAACGCTTCTGCCTCAACTGGCGTCTGCCGTGGCGGCTCAAAAACAAGCCTATGCGGGGGATGCGTGGCAGCCGCGTTATCTCGCCCTCCTGGCCCATGCCGCCAGTAACACGGGCCAGCACGAGGAGGCGTTGCGGCTGGTGTCCCTGGCGCGAAAGCCGGAGGCAAACGACGATCTGCTTTTTGCCAAAGCTATCGCCTTGCAGCGCGCGGGAAAAGCGCCGGAGGCCATTACGGCGTTCCGCTTGTTGCTCAAGAATTTTCAGAGCCATGTGCCGCACGCCATTGCCATTGCTTCCAATGTGCCCGAATCGGTCAAACGGGAATGGAAATATAACCCGAATTTGCAAAGCCCATTGGAAGCTGCGGCGAGGATCCGCCTGGCCGTCGCTCTGCGCGACAACCACCAGGCGGGACTTGCCTTAATGGAACTGAAAATCCACCAAACCGAACAAGGTGAGCAGCCGTTCGGCGAGCCGTTTCGGTTCCTGCCGGATTATACATTTTCCTTCACCGACTCGGGCATTTACCCGGATCTTTCTAATGCGGAGCCGGAACAGGTCACGCAATTGATCGACACGCTTCAGTACTTCGCACCCTTATCAGAACTATCTGAGGCAGTGGAGAAAACCTCCGATCTGGCATTTGCCTCGGATCTGCGCGCAATTATTGCCAATCGCGCGCTGGCCCGCGAGGATTTCCAGACAGCGCGGCAGATGATGACGGCGGCACAATACGGGCTTGGTGCGGCGGAACTGGAACGGTTGACGGTCGAGGCCCGGCAGCCGAAGCTGAAACCCAAAGAGCAGGCCGAGCGGGAATTGCGCGTTGGGGACGCCTGGGCCGCGCAGCGGAACCGTCTGGCTGATAGCGGCGAGTTGAAACGCCGCGCAAACGCTCGCGCGCTCGGTTTCAAAAACCCGGATGACGAGATGGAGCAAAGCAACGAACTCGTCCATGCCTGGCATTGGTGGCTTCGGGCGGCTCGCACCGCTCCGGGAACGCCAGTCGCCGCATCGGCCCGGCTCAAGGTGTTGCAAGCCATGGCGCAGCTTGCGCGGAATTCGGATTACTTCCTGGTTCGTGCCACCGAGGACGGCTGGGGAAACGCCTCGCGACAGATTTACGACCGGCTGCAAGCCGAATGCCCCCGATCCGAGGAGGCGAAGCAGGCCGTCTGGTGGAGTTTTGAACTGCCGGGGCGAGACAGGGAAAATCCCTGTAACGACAAATTCGGCTTTGGACTCGACGAATGGACGGACAAACCGGGCTACGCGGGCTATTGGTGGTCAGACTATGGAACTCTTGGGGGCTATAACGAGGCGAGCCACGGAGATGGAAACGCCGCAGTTTGGGGGAGCACCATCGCTCCTCGCCTGAACGCCTTGCGCACCACGGCGCTCGACCTCCCAGCACTGGCCAAAGAAGTCGGTGCCTTGAAAAAGCTCGCGGTGGACAACTACGACGCGGTTTCCGAAGTCGCGTGCATCAACGGCTTGGAGGATCTCGCGGCGTTCCTCTCCGAACCATCCATCACCGCAGAAGCTGCCCGCGCCTATATCAATCTGCGCCTCGATGTCATCTCCCGAAGCTCTTGGGGACAATCGTGGCGTCCTCCGGTTCAGGTCGCCGTCTCCGGCATTCCCGAGGGGGCAGACCCCGATACAGTGATCCGGGAGCGTATTGCCAAGGCGCTCAAGGATCCTCAATTCAAGGATGTGCGCGATTACCTCGAAATTCTGGACGCTGCGATGGTAGCCAACCACCAACTCCGAACCCGTACGGGAGAAGATGACAAGGGCGTTTGTTGGGACAAGCCCTGGCGGGACTACCCGGCGCTGGAACGAATGACGCGGGATTTTCTCAAAAGATATCCGCACAGCCGGAAGCGCGAAGTAGCGCGGCTATTACTCGCACGGGCGGTTTTTCGGCAGTCCTGGCCCCGGTATCAATCTGCCAACCCGAGCGCGAAAGATTCGGGCAGCGTGCAACCCTCTTTCCAACAGGAACCGTTCAACTCGAAACGCGTGTTGGCTCCGCTGGACGACTACAATAAGGAATTCCCCAAAGGCCGGTATGCCGCCGATATTCGCAATATGCGAGCAGGCGTGCTCTGGAGGAGCGGCGATTGGAAGTCTGCGTTGCAGTTGACGCTGGCGCAAAATGCGGAGAAAACGCCTGATTTGAAGGTTGATACCGCATTCCGGCTTGCCAGCCTCTTCGCCGAACTTGCAACGCCGGAGCATCGTCCGGCCCTCCTTGCCGCCATCCGGGAGAATCCGGCGTCCTTGGATCTCCTCAAACGGTATCTTGCCCAGGCTCCGAATTACCGCGATCACCCGTTGCGGTTCATGACGGGTTATCTGCAAGATCAGCTTGGGTTCAAGCTTGCACCCTCTGATGAAAATTGACCGACATTTTTGTGACTTGATGGACAGCAAATGGAGCGTGCATGCGCTTGCGTGGGTGCTCTGTTGGGCCAGCTTTTTGAATGGCGCGTCCTGCGTCTACGGAGCAGCAGAAACCAATCCCGAAAAGGTGAGCGCGCATATCACCCGCGCGTTCAACGATTCCAGCGGTGAGTCCAAAAAAATCGAGACCATCGATAAGGATAAACGCCTCATTTTGTTTGGCAGCGACCCCGAGACGCTGCGTTTTTGCGGGCAAATGCGTGGCACTGTCCCTGCCTCCGTCCGCTATTATTGGACTTTCGAAGGAGGAATCCCCTCGCGCGTCCCGTCTCAAGGCGTGTCCGTTCACATCGATTCCGGGCCGGTGAAGTTCTCGGCAGGGGGGAACGCTCACTTTCACATCGTAGATAAGGATCACCCGGAAATTGATTTAGCTGAAGATGGTATTGTCATGTGTCACCTTGCATGGGAACCACAGCCGGGGCGGTATAGTGATGGAACTGTGATGTTGGACGAAAAAGGAGAACCGAATATCGGCTACATTCCTGAGTTCGGAGAACCGAGTATTGACTGGAACCTTTGCACCGATCCGCCTTTGAAAGAATGCTATTTGGGCCGCTTGGCCAGCTCCACGCCAAAGATCCATCTACCTGGTGTGGTCGTCGTGATCGCACGCTCCTTCTGCTCGCCTTACAGACGGGGCTCAGGGTTTCGGAATTGATCCACCTAAACTGTGGCGACGTGGTTCTTGCCACGGGCGCGCATGTTCGCTGCATGGGCAAGGGGCGAAAGGAGCGATCCACTCCACTCAGAAAAGATTGTGTGGAATCTCTCCGCATCTGGCTTGCGGAGCGGGAAAGCGACCCTGCCACACCGTTGTTCGTTAGCAATCGCGCAGAACGGCTCAGTCGGGACGCTGTCGAACGCCTCGTCTCCAAGCATGTTGATAGGGCCTCCCAAAAATGCCCAACGCTACAGGGCAAGCGTATTACCCCGCATGTGCTTCGTCATAGCGCAGCCATGCAACTCCTCCAGAACGGAGTAGACCTCACGGTGATTGCGCTTTGGTTGGGCCATGAATCCGTGGAAACCACGCAAATGTACATCCACGCCGACATCCAGGTAAAGGAACAAGCTCTGGCCAAAACCCAGCCCGTCGCCGTTCCTGCGGGTCGCTACCGTCCAAACGACGAGTTGCTCGCCTTCCTGGAAGCCCTCTGATTATGCCGCTATGCTGCGCCGATGCGTCTGCATTCATAGAGACTGAAAGCATCGGCGCGGCATAATCCAGATCGCGGCATAATGGAGTAACTCACAGAGGTAACTAGACAGACCCAATGAATGCCTCTCATGTTTTCTGCCTTGGAACGGCTGATACAGAGGTTTAGGCTGTTTGGTGTCAATTTATGTGGGTCAAACGCACACAAAAAGAAATTGCCAAGTTAGAGCGACATAACCGGCTTTCACGGTTTGATCCAACTCTACCCATACTCGGGGCTTTCGCCTACGCAGCCATTGATTGCATCGCCCGATGGGCAGGCGTGTATCATGGTGGCAGAGGGCACCCAGCGGCTCGTGCTATTCCGTTCGACGAAGCCATTTTATACTTCCCACTGATTTTCAGTGTATCGTTTCTTGTCATCTATTTTTGCCGCATGCTCATTACTCCAAAACCACTCACGGCTGGCACACTGATTTGCACACAGTGCTTTGAACCGGCAATCAAGGATTCGCAACAGCAATGTAGCTGTGGTGGCACCCGAGAACCTATGTATTACTGGCGCTGGCAGAAGGATGTGTAGAGGATCACTCTCTACGTTTAAGAAGCCATTCTGCGGCTTTTATTTGAACGGACGGGGGAGCAATTTGGTGCGCCCCCTCAAAGGACATCACGGAAACGATGTCGCCATGCTGGGTGAGCAGTTTACTGTCCGCTTCGACACTTTGGTTCGAAGCCACGTCGCTATTTCCATTGACCATCGCTACACGAAGGTTGGCTGGGTAAGGGAGACCATAATATTTCTCGCCACCCAACCAGCCACCATTGGCATAGATACCAGCCCAAGGCCGTGTAATTTGGGCAGAGTAATGAAATGCGCGCCACGCACCACCCGAAGTGCCGCCCATGAAGACTTGATTGGGATCGTGAGCCACTGTTTTTTCGATACAGGGGAGCCATTGCCGGAACCGCTCAAGCATCGCCGCTTCAAGGACATTATTGTCGTTACTATTTCTAAATGCCGGGGAGCAGACGATGGTACATTTGACAGATTCCGCCATTTCCATGTGGCGCAGAATGAAAGACTGAGCATTCCCGTTTGGAGTAAAGAGGATAAACAGAGGCAGCTTTTCGTCAGGAGTCGACTTGGATGGACGATAGACCCAAAATTCCGTGCGCTGCGGATCTTCAGAGCGCTGCAATGTAAGCGAGCCTCCCAGTTTCTTCTGGAGCGCCTGCATTTCATCATCAAGATCCTTCCACTCAACAAGCCAAGCTTGGTCTGGCAGTGAAAGGGATTTGCTGGAGAAATCACGATCTATCTTTTCGTCTATCCGCAAATGCACGACGCCAGTGGTTTCATTGTAAGAGACCAACTCGGCAGAAAAAGTCTCACCCGTCAGAAGTTTCCAAGTCCTTACACTGGTATTGGCCTGACACGGCAAGATGAACAGAGTGGCTGCAACCCAGGCAGCCAGACAAAAATGAAACCAACGGTTTATCATTCCCATGAGTTGAAGGATGCCTCGCTGGTCAGTGCGGTTGCAAGAAAAACTCGTGCTCAACTGGAAGGAAAGTGGCTGCCAGTAGGGAGCGGACGAAAAGACAACGGATGAAACTGTGGAATATCCCGATCCCAACAGAGCTACTTTCTGAGCGGTTACGCGTTTTGCGACGCCCAGCGGTTGCAATTGCCTGATTCCCATTTCTGTTGCTGACCGCTTCACTGCTGACCTTCACTGACTACTTTTAGTTTAGCGGCGTTTCCCAAGGGTTGATATTCCAAGGACTGTTCACGTCGTCCTTACGGATCATGAGATTAAATATAAACGAATAACCTTCCGCCGAGGCGGGATCCTGTTTGTCAACCTTTTGGCGAACGACCATGTAATCCCGACCGACTTCCTCCCACGAATTGTAATTGCGCTGGATGCGTTGGGCGATCGGCATGATCTTTTGCCAAGACTCATCGGCAGTTAAATAATCCACGGTATAACCAGCCCTCACCAGCCAGATGTAATGACATAAGTTCCAAGCAGAATGAACTCTACGGTCAGGAGAATCCGTTCCCAACGAGTCCAGTATTTTCAGCAAGTCTTCCCGATTCTTGATCGACCAGTCCCTTTCGAGAGTCTTAATATAGATTCGTTTGTCATTTATTCCGACCGCCAAGGTTTCATGGCTGCGGCCATTATGCTGGGCCAACATCGCTGAGGTGGCTAGTGCCCAACGCTGCGCAGGAGTAAGCTTGTCATCCCTCTCTGTAGACCGATTCAAGAAGACGCTGGTTTTCTTAGCTCCAGCTGACGTTAGATATTTGACCATTTCCATCTGTCCACGTTGCCCCGCCTTTATGAGTGCGGTCTCATGATCGGAATTTTCCAGATCAATATCGGCACCAGCATTTATGAGCACCTTAACATTTTCCAAACGGTTCGCACCCGCCGCGACCATCAATGCACTAAATCCGCGGTTGTTGATGACATTGATATCCGGGCGTTTTACCAACAAGGCGGCAAGGCAGGGAGGGGTCTCGTGACGGGCTGCTAAAATGAGCGGAGTGCTGCTATCGTTCGATGGAATATTCGGATCCGCACCAGCAGCGATCAGTTCAGTCACACACTCAACGTGGTTAGATTTTACAGCATACCATAATGCTGTTGCGCCCCGGTTGTCTTGCAGGTTAGGGCGTGCGCCTGCCATGAGCAGCATCTTCAGCACCGCCAGCCGTCCCGATCCTGCTGCATACATCAGTGGTGTCGCTTTGAACGCATTTTGTTGATCATCCAGAGTTGCTTTTGCATCGAGGAGTTGTTGAATTCTCACGACATCACCATCCTGTGCGGCTTTCCAAAGAGGTTTGTCTTGCTGACCAGCCTCCGGTTCTGCCAGCACATTCAAACAGCATGCAAGAAGCACCAAAGCCATCAACCTCATCGAGATGGAAAATCGCCTCGTTCTAAATGACTTCATCCAATACTCAGCAAAATTATCACACAGCATCCTTTTATTTTCGCTCCTACGATGTTGTTTCATCAAGAGCAAATTCTTCCCGTTTTTGCCCCCCACGATGGGCGATGTCCATCTCTCCTTAGCACACCGCAATTCAAATTTTCAATTCCCCATCTCAATTCCTTCAGGTAATATCTCCTCATGCCTACCGCCCAAGAACAAATCGAAGAAATCCAACGTCAAATCGTCAATCTGCGCCATCAAGCCGTTTTGGAGTTAAAGGTTAAACTGGCTGATGCCAGGGCCACTGTTGCCGCTCTGGAGCGCGAGCTTGCACAAACCATCGGCAGCACCGCACCTGAACAAGCCAGTAAATCAAAACAGGCCCGCGTCAGCATCACGGTTGGACAGATCGTTGAAGCCATCAAAGCCGGCGCATACAACTACCGGAGCGTAGCGGCCAAGCTGGGTTGTTCGCCAGCCAACGTCAACAACAAGATCAAGGCCGAAGGTAAGAGCGCCGGGATTACGAGCACTGGTGAGAAGGCCAATTTCAGGTTGTCGGTGAGATAACCACGCACTTTTTTTAACTGTCCTTAACATTGGAAAAAAATGACCGAGAAGAAAACCGAGTGCTATTCAACAGGAAGCAATAAGCTCAAGGCGGCCTGTTCGAGAATGAAACGGATCAACCGATTAGCCAATATTCTATTTTCGAGCAATTTTCCGAGAATTTGTTCGGCAACATCTCTATTATTCCAATTTGCACTGCTTATGATTTTAGCGGAATTCTTACTGACCTGAAGAAAAACCTGGTCACTCCAATCCTTTTGCCAACGGCGGCACTCCTCCCAATCTTCTTCGCTCATCAAACGCCCAATCAGAGTGTCGGGGTCGTACACCGTCATCAACATGCCGACAGCCATATCGCGGCGGGAGGCTCTGAAGTCATAACCATCGGTGGATTGATTGCATTGACCGGGATCGGCGTCATCAAGCCAGTTCTTTCCATCCTTTCCGACCAAAATCATAGCCTGCGGATTGATAATTTCGAAGCATGCCGAATTTGAATGAGAGCCAAGAGAGGTGATCGTTTTCTCCTGTATTTTCGTCCATTCGGTCAGCCGTGCATTCAGATTCGGGTTGTTCAGTATTCGGATCAGCATGTCGCGGATTTGCGGCAGCCAGGCGACAAGACATTCCACATTCTTGTCTGCAAACTTAACCTGTTCGATTTTAATAAAGGGTTTTCGATCACTCACCGAGATCGGAATGGTCTGTAGCAAGCTCGGATTGAGGCGGATTGGGGCTGCGAGACAGATATTTCCAGTCGGTCGCTTGCCATCCTTGCTATCTAAACCGTCCCCGTATGCGACTGATCGCTGCATTTGTCTGCGCGAAAAGCTTCCCGAAGCCCTGTTTGCCATCTCGCTCAGTTTTGTCAGAGGCGCACCGTAGATTAGTCCCTCATTGGCGAGGGCATCACAAACTCGCAGACGACCCGCAAGGGCTTCGCGAATATCGTCATCCTTTATTTGCAACGTAAAACGAGCAAGTGCAGACGGATGCTCTGCCATGCTCAGCAACTTCCTGCCAGTGTCTCCAAGGAGAGGAAAAAAGCCTGGTCCTAAGCAAGATACTTCGGTAGAGGACGCAACTGATGCCAATAAACGCTCAAATGGGAATTCGACTTTCGCGAGCTGCGGGTCTTTCCCAAAACCGAGAAGTTCCTCCAGTCCTGAGGAGAGTGTGCCTTGGAAATGGACGAATGTCTCCACCTCATACCCATGTTCGTTTCCAAATGTCTTGAAACTTTCGATCGCGACTTTGATCAACTTTTCATCAATGCGCGAAGAGTGATGGTTCTGCACTTTATTTTCCATGCTGAATAATGCCGTCTCAAATGCGACGATGCGAAGCCTGTCCAAGGTTAGAACTGACGGAGCCAGCATATCTTCCATCAGAGGCCTGACTTTTGCAGTGGTGCGTGTTTTTGGGAATCCGCGATAAGCAAAGGCAGCCACCTTTACCCCATACTGAAAATGCAGTCCGATTAGCTCTATGATCGGAAGCTGATAGACACGGCCATCTTGCCGCGACAGTCGCTCACTCTGCCCCAGCGTTTTCATCTGAGCATTATCCATAAGCTCAATGATCGTTGATTTTCTTTTATTGAGACCCTTGGCCAAAGATTCAATTGTAGGGGTGATGCCCTTTGCTGACGCTGCACGAATCGCTGCGCGTAAGCGCTTTATCTCCTTTTCCCAGTCAATATCTTGTTTATGGCGTCCCATCTTGACTCCTCGTTTGAATTGCTTCATGGAGTCCTTCACGATTGCCGTTTGAAAGTGAGTTACGGGATATCACACTAGTAAGTTTGCTCCAAAGCCACCGCAACCATCCATGATGCTTCCGTGATTTCTGGTGGATTCGGGACTTCTCTGCAATTTCGTGGTGACCCGTAACCGAAATTCCACTTCGGTCTCCTTGTGCTACAAGCTGGCAGAACGGGCAATACGGCTTGCACGGTTGTGAGTCAGTGTCGAGTCGACCGCTGACGAAATGCTGTGTCTGTGCTCCGATGTCCGCATAACCCGGATGGGGGACAATCATTCGCAGGAATTGCATCATTTCCATGGATGCAACGCTCATACTGAAAGCAAAGACATTCTCGTGACTGCGAAATCGATGATCTTCGGCAAGTCCAGCGATATAGGTAGAATCGTCCAAAAGCCCAATCTGTTCCTGCGAAACGTCAGAGGGATCATATTGTCCTAAACACTCCAAACATTGTCTCGTGGGTGCAGCGACATGTGCTCTCCATGTGCCGCGCTTCAGACCGTTCCCATTTCTCATGGGTTCTAACTTGATTCCGCCATCAACCACGGGAATCAAGTGTGCATAGGCAATAAAATTCAACACATGTCGTGGCCACGGGCGGTCAACACAACTGAAAAGAACGTCACAGTCGAGTGCTCTTCGAAATCCGGATTCCTCCACGATACTTAGGTTGAACGCATCCACTCGAAACGGATGTGCCGTCGCACTCAATTTGAGATGTTCTGCAATTACATCAACTTTCAGGCGTTTCTGGGCAGCATCCTTCGCGGTGGCATGCAGTAGGCGGTCTAGGTTGACGTCCTCGACAATATCAAAGTCGAATAGATCGATGTTCGATACTCCCATCCTGACCAAACCCGGGCACCGTGTTTGAGAAGATCGTTCACCATGCCCACCTGACATCCCGAGCTGGTTGTAAATGTCAGCCAGCTGCCAGAAGTATTTGGCATCAACAATACTCAGTGGCTTCCCACTGTTCAGAACTAAATCAGCTGCCTCCTTTGCAAAAGGCAGCGCTTCAGCCGCCCTCCCAAGCCAAAAGAGAGTGTGGGCAGCTCCTTGCAAAGTCCAGGTGTTACGCTCCATTTTTACAGCGATTTCCCGGTGTATCAAAGACAGATCGTAACCTTCTAAATCGTCCAGCATGTTGGCCATGGTCTGATGGACAAGGATCGGTCCAATGCCGGGATCCATCAATCTCAGGACGGTTTCATATTCGCGGACGCCGTAATTCAGAATCCTCGTGCGCATGTCCGATCCGAGATTGAAAGATACAGGAGCCTCTCGGGTTAATGTGCGTGCCATGACAGCTGACATCCAGTGGATCGGAACCGATTCGGGATTTTGTCCGCACAGCATCACGAGAGAATTGAAGTAATAAACTGCGCTACACGGGTCTTTGGAAAAGTCGATGCCGAGAACGCAGGCCGCAGCCAGTCCCTCCGGTGTTTCTGGACTGTCCTTGATGACATGAGCAAATCCAATGATTCCGCCGCGCAAATCGAACCGGCTTCTTGCAAGAACCCCGTACAAAAACCAGGCCTTGGAGTTCTGCGGATCCTGTTTCAAAAGCTCGACAAGTTTTTGTTCGGCGCCGTTTTGGTCTCCGGCAGCCAGTGATTGCATGACACCGTCATATTCACCATCAGCCGCAAAAACGAATTGCAGGGTGAGAACAAAAAGTGTGAAGGCGACAGCGATTGTTTTCATTTATTTTATCCGTAACGTCCGGTTTATCCCCTCTCCCAGTGCTCCAGCCAAGAGATCGCCCCATAATAGGGCAATATTAGAGGGCTGGGATGTTGTGCCCTATTTTGGCCAGACGAAGTCGACCGTCACTTTGACATCAGGATGAATCGCGAGAAAGACCGGGCACTTCTTGCTGGCAGCTTCCAACTTTGATTGCTCAGTGGTCGACAGTTGCTTCGGTAAATGAATGGCAACTTTGATCTGGGCAATGCGGTAGTTGACCAAGTCGTAACCGACATCGGCATTCGCTCCAACAATATCCAACCCCTCGGCCTCTGCTGTTTTGCCCATGACGATCATGAGACAACTGGCAAGCCCCATCGCCATTAGATCAATCGGATTGAGATCAAGTCCTTGTCCACCGAAGGCACTACAACCTTCCAGTGGGATGTTTATTTTCAGAGGATGGTGCGATGCCACAGTATGCACGTTGCGGTCGTAAACAACCCGCATCACTGGTGGCTTTTCTAAAGCTCTTCTTGATGCCGCCCGCGATCAAAACTTAAAGGCTGGAAACTGGCATCAAGGCGATGCAATAAATGCGCGTGTTGATGAAAATCTTTCAAGAGATTTAGCCTCCTTCTGGCCCGTTGTTGGCATCAGAATGGATTGGCTAATTGTAAAATATGCCTCTCGATTGAGGCGCTGCCTGAAGCATCAGTATTCAAAAGAAAAACGAGACCCCGAACTAGAGCGAGAGTGGCAAGAGAATTATTCTCGAAATTTCTCAGATGATCTGGATGACGACGGAGGGGAATTCGATTCGATGACTCCAGACGATTTTCGGATTCGAACCAATGCCGAAGAATACGACGATTAAGCAAGCGAAGGGTCGATAAAAGCAGCGTAGTATTCTTCGCAAACGGCAATGGAGTTTCCCATCGTTTTTGCGATGCGAAATAAACTCCATCCCTCACGCGCGCGCTGGGTGGCAAAGGTATGCCGGTAGTGAAGGCAGGTGTGATGGATCCCCTCGGCTCGCAACAGAGCACGGTGTTTATCGCCGAAGTTCTCTCCGATCCATTGCATTCCCGTTGGTGACGGAACTAACCATTCGGATTCCAAGTGCTCCAAATACGGCTCCAGCAAAGCCTTGAGTTGAGGCAGAATCACCACTGGCCGCTCTCCAGTCTTCAAGCTGCTTTCAATGTCTTTTTCTTTGTCGACTTTGTTGACCACGGAAAAAAATCGCAAATCCTGCGCGAGACAACTTTTTGTCAACCAGAGCGTTTCCGCCCGACGCAGACCCGCGTAGATCATGAGGGCCACTGCGATTTGGACAGGTGGGGACGGTCTCAGGATTTCCAGTAAATGATCGATTTCCGGCTGTGTCAGGAAGATGATTTTCTTATTCTTCTCGTGGTAACTCGGCAGCGCCGACATCGGGTTCGGGTAGCGGAAGTTCGTAGGAGTAAAAAAGTTGTACTTCATCGAGAACTCGAAGAGCGAATGGAATGCCTCCCGGTGGTGCTTTTTGGTTCTCTTACCCACGGGGAGGGAGTCGATCAGTCGGCGCACATCGCCCACCTTTACATCAGACAATGTCTTCCCCTTGAAAACACCCTTTTCCCCACCTTCGCATCCCATCATTTTGGCTCCGAAGAATTTTTTCAAATAGCTGATCTTGTTTCGGGCATGATGCGTCGAATTATCCACCCGGATATAGGCCACGTATTCCGAAAGCACCTCCTCAATATCGGGAGATGGCGTTGCTTCTGGAACAGAGAAATCGGCTTCGCTCCCGACCAAAGTCATCTGCGGGCTGGAAGCCTCCCCCAGCGTTTCCAAAATTCTTGTTGGCAACTCAATGGAGCGCAGCTCCGGCAGACGGAGGCGAAGCTCTAACTCCAGCTTACGGCGCATCAGGTGCGCCATCGCGGGGTCTGGCGTGCCAAGACTTTGGCGCGTCGGTTCCGACTGACCGGGCGGATAGTATTTAATCCAATGGGTGTTTCCCCTGTTGTAGATGGATGCCATTTCATGCTCACATGGCAACGCGCAATCGTTCCGGAAAACGAGGGCGCGAAGCGGTTACCGGGCACAAAATAACGCGTTTACCGGGCACACTCCCCTATTTTGGGGAGCTCTCCGAGTCAGAGACAAACAAAAAACCGACTCGTAAGCTGTTGCCTGCGAGTCGGTTAGAAAGTGGTTGCGGGGGCGGGATTTGAACCCGCGGCCTTCAGGTTATGAGTGGAGCTAATACTTGAGCTTGCTTGCCTCAATTTGGGTTTCTTTTCTTGTATATTCCAACCGGAAATTTCCCCGGTTGGCAAATTTTTGCATCCGCGAGCAAATTGATTGTCATGCCCTGTCATGCGGGTTTGCAACGGATTTTCAGGGGTTGCAAATGAGAAAATGGCGGGCAAATAGGGGAAATGAGCAATCGGGTTGACACAATACCGGAATGCATGAGCAATCCTACGCAATCCAATCTGTCGGCGGAACGACTCTGGACAACTCTTGATGTCCGGGAATTCATCCAGTGCAGCAGCCGTAATGTGGCCAATCTCCGAAATGTCGGCCTGCCGTTTGTGAAGATTGGCCAGCTCGTGCGCTTCGATCCCGAGGCCGTAAAATCCTGGCTGCGCAGTCAGGCGCATTGAAGAACATGCTGTTTGGAGTGGATTCATTCTGATTACGAAATCCTCGCCTAAAAACGGCTTCAAGTCCATCCAAAGAGAAGGTGCAAAACCATGATGATCGTTGCGCAACGATTGGTTGGAAAAGCCGGTTTGTGCGGCCCCACCTGCTGAAATATTTCGGCGGTTGCTGGATGAACTTCCGCACTTGGTCAAGGTGGCTCCCTATGCGCATGCCGTCTATATACTTCCGACGCACCGAAGTGTCCCCGATGTAGTTCATTAACGCTTGCGTGCCTCCGCACGGATCAATCGGGCGAGTTTTGCAAGATCGCGCTCACCGACTCGGACAGGGAGGTGACATCTTTTCCGAGTTTCAATGAGGCAAAATCGTGAATTTGTTCATCCGACCAGCCCATCCCTTTCTTGGCTGTGCCGAATATGCTCCGATAATGCTGCTTCCTCCAAAGCTCGTTGTCCTTGCGACGAATCTTGGGGAGATTCATTCCTTTGGCTTGCTGGAGCAGAGAAACCGCTTCATCAAACCGCTCCTTGGGAATCTCTTTGTAGGTCGTCACCTTGAAGGTGTTTTTCAGATAGCTCCACCAAGTCTGAAAGCTTTTCGCTTCGCCTTTTCCGGCAGCAACATCCATTTCAGCCAGTTCCTTCACGAGGTCTTGTATTTTCAGGGCTTGCTCGGGCGACAAATGCCTCTCGTCCGGGGTGAACTCCGTCCGCGTCACATGCTTTGTGGCGATGTTCACATTGCCCGCAGCGGCGATCACGTTTTGTGCCTTGCCCACTTTCTGGCTGATGGACACGCCGGACGGCGGTTCATCCGCTTTCAGACGCTTCTTTGGCTTCGCCTTCGATTGAATGACCTGCTCAACGAACCGGCGGCGGCGCTCCCGATCAGTTCCCGAAAAGGCGTCCATCACATTCATGACACTCACCACCTCGGTACGCGCCAACTCCTCAAACGCGACCGCGAAAACCTTTTTGCCGGAGCACTGCGGATCGGACGAAATTGCGGCTTGAAATACCGGAATGGTGAAGCCGAGTGGAACGTATCGGTTTGTCAGAAAGAGCACGACGCAGTCGGCCTGCTTTGCGGCTTGCGCCATTTCCACAGCAAACTGGTCGTGTTCGGCCGAGTCGTAGGGTCTCAACTCGACGTTCTTTCCATTCGCGTCGATCCAGTCATAGACGGACGCCACGGCTTTTTCCATATCCCATTGGTCGCATGAAATGATGTAGTCGAGTTTCTTGGCTGGCATGGTCAGTTCGTTTTTTTGATTTTGGATTTGATCGCCTCAAGGTCGGAACCCTTTGGCATGATGAAAAGGCAACGTCCGCTGCTGCGGCTTTCCCAGACAGCCCCGACCGCTCGCTTTTCCTCGGCTTCCGTCCAGAGGTGTTCGCCCTTGAACTCGACGACGAGCACGCGCCCGTCGGCGAGTTGGCAAATAAAGTCCGGGTAAAACCAGTCGGTGGATGTCTGGAGGCGGAATGAAGATGCTTTGCGAGAGAGGTTGCGCACCCAGAACTGGACCTCTGGAAGGCCGTCAAGAAACTGCGCGCACTTGAACTCGTCGGTCAACGTGCCGTCGGCGCGCTTTTCGCGAAGCTCGCCGGGCTTGGGGCCGAAGTAATGCTTCTTGAACTGAAAACCACCTTCGTAAAGCCAGCCGGGTTCGTAAGCCATCGCCTTGAAGTTGATCGCGCGCCCGTCGGATACAGAGAGCGCCGACGTTGGCAGGAGCCATTCCCGGAACGCAATCGAGCGTTCCTGTTCGCGATGCCGATGGATGAGCGCCTCGATTTCATCCCGCAACCGAAACCGATCCATTGCCAGCAAGCCGATGTCCGTGATCCCGTGCCGGGCCGTGAGGGCGTTGATCGCTTTTCGCAGAAAAGCAGCGGACTCACCTGCAGGAATGTCCGAGTGGTCAATGTGCCGGTCGAGCCAGGCAACCAGCGTTTCCATTGTCCAATCGGCAGTTCCGCCAAGCTGCATGACCTGCTGATGGAGTTGGCCGACGTAATCCCCGTTCGGCTGATCCGGCAGTTCTTGAACGACCTCGACAGTCACTTCGCCTTTGCCTGCAATATCCACCACCCCTTGTTTGCCTTTAGGGCGTTCCAGAGGGTTGTAGGTTTCGGGCAGCGTTGCATCCTTCAAACCAAGCCGCCACGGATGTTCGAGCAGGAACGTGCTTTCAAACTCGAAAAGCTGTCCGTCCTCGTCCACGCACAGAAGCGGAACGATAAAATCGAGTTGTTGTTCGTAGGGCGATGGCAGTCGCGTCGCACCACTCCCGCCGAAAGCTCGCTCGGCTTCGCGCACCGCCTCGACTGCGGATTCGATTTTCATCTTTGCGGCGGGCGTCCTGGCACAAGACGCAAGGCGGGCCGTCTCCTCTTGGTCCAGCGGAACGAACACCGTGAGGGCACCCGTTGATGATTCCAGCTTCGCCTTGCCCGCGAGCGTGGCGATCTCCCGAGTCGCTGAATCCAGATCAATCTCCGTCGCGGGATCAAGCGTCACGGTTTTTGGTTGGACACCCAGCGGGAACACCCCTTGTGGAACGGGAATGATGATCCGTTCAGCCTCGGCGGCGGTAAAACCGTTGTGTTCCAGGGCATCCTTCAACTCCGCGAGCACTTCATGGATGTTGTCGGAAATGGAAAATGCGTAGGCGCAGTTCAGGTCGGGATGCTGTTTCGCCCGCGCGTTAGGCAGACGCAGGATGCGCCCGACAATCTGCTCGATGGCTGTGGCGGAGCGGGTTTCCTTGAGACTGCAAAGGACGTAAGCAAACGGACAATCCCAGCCTTCCCGGAGCTTCTCGACAGTGAGAATGAACCGGACTTTGCACTTCGGGGTTGAGATGTCACGGACATCCTTCAACTCGTCCTTGGTGCCCGTCGAAATAATCACTTCCTCCCGTGCGATACCAAAATCGGCCACGAGTCGATCCCGGAGAGGTTCACAGGCATCCACTCGTCCAGCCTGGATGAGCATAATCGGGCGCAGATACTCTCCGGTGGTCTGGGATTCGGCGGCTGACAGCTTTTCCAGATCGGCTCGCAAAGTGATGGCATCCGCAAGCAGGGCATCCTTCTGACTCGGATGCCGCGTGATGACACGCAGCGGGAGTTTCACCATGTCCGCCGCTTTCAACTCGGCGGCCGAGACGCGGTGCAGGACGTTGGATGGCGGCACCGGTTCCTTGCGACCAGAGATAATTTCCGTGCCGCCTTTGGACGGCGTGGCGGTTAATTCGATGATGCACGATGGCCGCACATCGGCGAGCATGGCGAAGGAGCGGTAGGTTCGGGCGTTTTGCGCCTCGTCCACGATCACGATGGGTCGGCGCAGCCGCAGCATGTTGACCAGCGACGGCTTCGGTTTGCCGTCCGCGCCGGGCAGGAGTTCGGCGAGCCGGTCGGCAGGCACGTTCTGTAAATGTTCGGCGAAACTCCCGTTCTGGTCATAGACCTTGCGACCTGTGGTGTCCTCGACCCGGAACGCTTGGATGGTCGCCACGATCACGACAGTCTGACTTTCAACCGTAGCGCGGGAAAGCCGCAACGCCTCTTCAATGGTGACGACCTCAACCGGCCCGGCGCAGGCCATCTCCAACGCCCGGCGATATGGGTGTCCCGGATCGCGTAGCGCGTCGGCGGTCTGGTCGAGGATTGTATTGCTGGGTACCAGCCATAGAATCACCGCCCGTTCAGCGTGAAGCAACTCGTCTTTGGCGATTCCAACGCCATAGCAGGCGATCAAAGTCTTTCCACCGCCCGTTGGCACTCGCAGGCAGACGTAAGGCATTTCCGGCGACAGGCCCGCAGCCCTGACCGGCTGATACTCGAAGAACTGGCCGCCGTTGGAGGTCGCCACCGCATGGAACGCCTTTGCGGGCGCGTCTCCGTTGCCGCAGGCGTGCAGGAAATTCCGCAGCGAGCCAAGCACCCGGTTCTGGTATTCCTTGGGCGAAATCATGGTTTTTCGTCGCGGTGAAAGCCAATGCGTGGTTTGGGTGGGGCGGGTGGCGGCATGAGCAACGGCTGGATTTGCCGCCAGATGACACTGAGCGCCTTGTCGTGCTCCAGCAGCGTCTTGTCGATCTCGGCCAGCCGTTTGAGAATCGTGGTGTTGGCTGCAAGTTGTTCGCGCATCTGCACGAATGCCCGCACCACGAAAACGCTCATTTTGACCGCCTCCGGACTGTTAAGAACCGTGGCTGCCATGATCGCCCCGTGCTCAGTGAAGGCGTAGGGCAGATACTTGATGTTCTGCCCGCGCTTCAAGGTCGCAATTTGCGATCTTGAATCTTCATCTTGCCGCATATCAGCGGCTTGCGCGTTCAAGGTCACAAATTGTGATCTTGAAGCAACCAGCGTGGCGGCTTCTTCCCGGGTCAATTGAAAGCGGAAATCCTCCGGAAATCGCCGGCGTTGCGTTTCACCGCTTGGTTAAAGACCCTTGTTTCAACGCCGTAAATGGCGGCGAGATCGGCATCCAGCAGAACCTTCTGGTTGCGGATGGTGAGAATAAGAGATTCGAGAGCGGGTTTCTTCTTCATGTGGCGCGGATTTCGTAGGGAGTTTGCCGGACGGTGATCCGGTGGGCGGTGAGGCGTTCGGGGCCGAGGAGGCAACCGGCGCAATAGACGACCTTCGGGCCGTCGAATGGCGGGAGTTGCGTCAATACGGCGCGGGTAAGGACGTTTCCGCCGTTGGCGCTCTTGTCTCCGAGGATGCCGTTGTAGAGAAGGTAAATACCGACACCCCGGCAGACGCCGAGCAATGGGGAGTTCGGCACGCGCTCACGCGGCAGCGGTTCGCCGGTCTCGGTGAAATAGACGTGTCGGGCGAGGTCGGCGAAACGGACGGTGTCGCGAATCTGGCCGGTCTCGTCGAACAGCGGCTCGCCCAGCTCGCAAAAGCGGAAGCCACCGCCGATGCCTTCCACCTTCTCGTCCTTCGCGTTGTTGTAGCCCTCCGCCACGCGCCGGACGCGCTCGGCGGTCACTTCGCGGGCAACCTTGTCTTCCAGTTCGATCAGGATAAAGTGGCGGCGAGGTTCGGCGTCTGGATTCGCTGCATTGGATTTGAGAACAGCGTGGGCTGTCGTTCCTGAGCCTCCAAAGCTGTCCAGAACAAGATCGCCGGGGTTGGTGGCAATTTGCAGAACTCGCTCGATAAGCCGGGTCGGCTTCGGGGTGAAAAAATCCAATGACGACTGCGTTCCAAAAACATCTCTCAGTTCTTTTTTCGCTCCGTCTGTGTGATCGGCGAACTCATGTGACCAGAAAGTCGGAGGAACAGTTCCGCCGCCACCTCGCAAAGAATCTCGGTATCTCTTGAAAGCGGGAACACCAGCTTTTCCTTCCTTGCCCCACCAAATTAACCCTTCAAGTTGGTGTTGCTCAAATACCTCACGCGAGTAACCCCACACCCTTGTTCTCTTCGGCCAAATCTCGACACCCGTGTTTGGATTCTTAACAGCATAGAAAAGATTTGGACGTTCATCCGCTGTCTTGTTGCAAGTGTAGTCACTGACCCGAAAGACGCCTTTTTCGTCGTTGAATTTGTATTGCTTATCATTGTCTTCGGTTCGCGGAAGAAGATTGCGCCGGAACTTGTCCGACCTCTGATAAACCGCGACATAATCATGCATCGGGGCAATCGTTTTATGATCGTTGGAAACGGCATATTTTTTCTGCCAGATGACTGTCGCGACGAAATTATGTGCGCCAAATATTTCATCCATCACATAGCGCAGTGCTTGGATTTCATTGTCGTCCAAGAAAACCCAAATACTCCCATCCTGACTCAAGAACTGCCGCAGCAGCGCAAGCCTTGGATACATCATGCAAAGCCAGCGGTCGTGCCGGTCGAGGGTTTCGCCCTCCTTGCCGACAACTTTTCCGAGCCACTCGCGAATGAGCGGGCTGTTGACGTTGTCGTTATAGGCCCAGCCTTCGTTTCCCGTATTGTAAGGCGGGTCGATGCAGACGCATTTCACCTTGCCCGCGTAGTAGGGCAGCAACGCCTTGAGTCCGACAAGATTGTCCGCCTGCAGGATGAGGTTTCCCGTGCCGGGATCGCCACACGCGAGGTCGGGCACATCCTTGAGCAGGCGAAATGGCACCTGCAAATGGTGCTTCACCACGGCCTCTTTCCCAATCCAGTTCAGTGTCGGCATCGTGTTATAGATCAATTTTCAGCAAACGCCCCTCTTGGGTCGATGCGTCCAGAATTGGGTCGAGGAGCCACGGTTCCTTCCGAATCTCATCCGGCGGCGGCTCGGTTGTGGTGATGATGTATTGAAAATTGGGTTCCGCTTCACCCGCTGCACGCTCGAACTCGCGAGCCAGTATGAAGAAACGCCGGTAGATGGCGGCGGACATGTCCGCTTCACGAGGGCCATCGTGAACAAGAAACCGGGGGTGGTGGCCACGTCCCTCGATGCTGCTGGCGAGCACCGCAAGATCGAACGCCAGAATCTTGATCGTCTCAATGGCTGCGCTGGTGAAGTCTCCACGGCAAGTGAGACTAACCTGAACAGACCTGCCATGAAACGATGCGCCAGCGGAAACATCTTCGCCGATCAGTGCCGCGATGACGCGATTGAAGGTGGCCGAAAAATCCGACATCACACGCTTGAAGTCCTCGCGAATCGCTTCTGCCTTTTTCTTGGTGTTTTCGATGTCCTTGGTCAGATTGACGATGCTTTGACGCTCTTTCTCCGCCGCATCATGCACCGTGCGAGCCCGACCGGCGATCCACTGGAGTTTGCTGAGGCGTTCGGTGGCCCGCTTTCGGATCAGCATCGTGGCCTGTTGCCGTTCGCCGAGGGCATGCATTTCCTTGCCGCACTCCTTCTCCTCAGTCTGCGCTTCCTTTAACACCGAAGTTGCCTTTTCAATTTGTACCTTGATGGCGGCAACACTGGACTCAAGATTCTCCCCTTCCTTGCGGACGCCGTGATCCACGCTTCCCGTCGCAAAATCCACCGTCTTTTGATTTAGAACCTTCTTCAAAGCAACAGGACAACCAAGATCAGCCGCAGCTTGGAGACTGACCTTGCACACGCCATCGGCAGGATCGGGAAGGCTGGCATAGTAATCGACTTTATCCTGCTGGCTCGCGTTGTGGCGCACCATTTCGACAACTTCCTCTGCCTGCTTCAAATTTCTGGTCAGAGTTTCCAGGGCAGTTTCCGCCTTCGATCTGGCTTCGATGGCCTTGGTCTGCCTTTTCTGGGCAGCCTCGAAGGCAGGTTCATCAATTATTTTCGAGAACTGTTCGTCGAGCGTCTTCCTTTCACCATCCAGCCTGCGGATAATTTCATCAAGAAACAAGGAATCCGCCAGCGATGGCAGTTCATCGCCGTATTCCTCGGTCAGAGTGCGGTGATAGGAGCGTGCTTCGTGTTCGAGCTTCGGCGCGTTGGATTCGGCCTGATCGCGCTGAGTGTGCAACGAGGAAAGTTTGGCAAGTTCGGCTTGCTCCCTCTCGGAGAGCATGTCCAAAACCACCCGGACAAGATAAGCGCGATCATCGTCGGCAAGATTGGGCGTATCCGATTGGCTTGAGGAATCGCGCCAGACGACGAGTTTCGCATACCTGCATTCCTGATCCCGAGAGAGCCACGGAAGGAGATGCAGCCAGGAGATTTGGTCTTCGGATGACGCAAATCGTGTTACCGGGTAGTTTTCCAGTGTGTTTTCGGACAGCGTATCGGTAAATGCCTGATACGGCTCCCACGGGGTTTCAGGATCGAGAAGACGATCAAAATTAACCGAGCGCACTGCATACGACTGGCGACCAACCCCAATCGGGCGTTTCACGAGCCATTCTTCGTCACCGACAACCACCTCCGCAACAATCCAGCCCGCAGGAAACTTATCCCGAATAAGCTGGCGGATGCTCTCGCTGGAGAAATGCCGTTCGCCCAAAACGAATCTCAGGAGGCGGCAGAACGTAGTCTTGCCCGAAGCGTGACCGGAAATACCTCCTCGAAAAAGCTCGGTCGGGAGCGAAGCGTCCTCCGGCTTGGCCCAAAGGACATTCAGTCCGCGGCGGAGGTGGAGTGTTCGGATGACGCTGTTTTCCGTGCCCTCAAGATCGCGGAGGATGTCCAGGCGGCGAATCCAAAAAACAGGGTTGGGTCGGTTCCGTGCGATCCCAAAGGTTCGCGACGGGCGGAGGGTTTCAAACTCTTTCTGCGCTTCCATAAGATCATGCCGCCAGCAGTTTGTTAATACTGCCTTCTGGCAAAAGGACTTCCTTCGCTTTCTGAACATCTGCCGATGAAATTTCTGCGCGGTGCGTCCCGAGGGCGGCACGAACCATCGCGGCATCCACCCGAGCCCACGCCTCGCCGTCTCCATCCTTGAGCAGTTTGACCACTGGCTTGTCGGCCCCTCCATCCACGCGAATCAAGCGGTGCGAGGCCATGTCCCTCAAACTCAGAAGAAAGTGGCTGGTGTGCGGCTTCTCGGAATATCCATCCGCCCACTGGCGCACTTTTTTGGGAGCAAGGGATTCGATTTTGCGAACGAGTAAATCGCGGTTGAGCAAAAGATGGTAGGCGTAGGCAAGAACCCCAATGGAGACTTCACCGCCTTCCTCCCGAATGAAGCTGGACAAGAAGCTTTGGACATAAAGGGCGGAATGCTTGGATGGGAGACGCCGCCGCGCGGGAATCTGAATCTCGGCCAGAGTTTCGACATTTGGCGTATCTGTGTCGTGCCGAACCGCATCAGGCTGAGGCGATGCCGCGAAACCTAGCCGTTCCTCAAGGTCTGCGGTATTGCCGCTCAGTAGCTCCTGCCGGAATCGGTATTCCAGTTGCAATGAAGACGCCGTTTTCGTGCCCTCGATCAAATCGCACATGCCTTCAATTGCCTGCTGAACGAAGGAACGCTCGTCCCGGCCCAAAAATTCAGCGTGCTTCCGCAGTCGCTCGCGAAGGTCGCCAGGGATTTGCAGGCGTCCCTCCAGACCACATTCCAGAAGGTAAATAATTGCCTCCGAGTGGGTGCGAAACTTTCCACTCGCATCGACAAGCGCAGAGATGCTGTCGGCGATTGGCTCGGGACACCGGAAGCTGACTTGTTTTGATTTCACGTTCCCGGAGTCTGCCCGAGGGATGACGCCCTGTCAACCGAAATGTCGGACATATTTCTGGATTCTTCTCAATTGACATCCGACATATTGAAAGACAATATGACGTGCATTATGAAACGCACAGATTTTTTCGGTGATAGCAGGCCGGTGCTCCCGACTGATCCTAAGAAGGATGTTCGGCTTTCTTGCCGGGTTGAAGAAGCCACGCGTGTCCGGCTTATGAGCGTGGCCAAGCGGCATCGCCGCCGCCCGTCCCTCCTGATCCGCCATGCCGTGGAAAGATTTTTGGACCTTGTTGAAGCTCAGGATGCGGCAAGCCCACCAAAAGGCGGTCTGGCTGAAAATGAGAAGCGGCTGCGGAACCGCGCCAACGGCCCCGCAACCTGATTGAAAGCAGACACAAATAAACAAATCAACCGACGACATCGCCACCTAACTTCAATCAAGGCCGGTCGTCACAACCTGAAAATTCAAATGACGAACCCGATAGCACATCTCGTTACAAGCCGGATCAGTCGGCCAAAAAGCACGTTTATTTACCCATCGGGTGTGAGCAGTAAGCCGGAACGGACTCAGCAACTCGCAGACATCGCGTCAAGCGGTGATGAGGACAACGCAGAGTGTGCCGCCGCTGACCTCGGAAGGGAATTTCTAGCCACCTAACGACTTTCGCCGGTTCCGGCGTGGTCGCACCGGGGCGGCGCTTGACACCAACGACCTGAATGAAAACCAACTCATTATGAAATTAACAAAAAACAGCAAATCGTTTGAACCCTGCCCAGAGTATACCGGGCAAGCTATCTGCGTGGACATCACGCCTCTCAAAAAAATTGAAACCACCTACGGGCCGAAGGAAACCTTCCGGGCCGTCTTTGAAACCAAGCTCCTGCGCGAGGACGGGACGCCCTACTGCGTCTGGTCTCGCGGATTCACTGCGAGTTTGCACGAAAAATCGGCGTTTGCGCAATTCCTGCGCAAATGGTTTGGTCGCGCATTGACGGCTGCGGAAGAAGAAGAATTCGACACCGAATCGCTCCTTGGAAAATCCGCCGAGATCACGGTTGTCCACGAAGAGGGGCGCACCGGTGAAACCTACGCGAACATCGCCTTGATCCGCCCGGACCGCACTGGCAAGCCGATGAAACCGAGCGGTAAATTCGTGCGCGCAAAAGATCGCGATGCGAATGGCGGCGGTAAGGACGCTGAATATCGCCGGGCCGAGCAGGCCGGTGAAGGCGGCGAATCCGAGGACTGGCGACGGACGAAGGTTCACGTTGGAAAACACAAAGGACTCGACCTTTGCGACCTCGACCGCGAATCGGTGCAGTCCCTGATCGACAAATGGCTGCCCACCGCGAAGGCGAATCCAAAGCCCCTTGCGGATGACCGACGGCTCATCGCCGCTCTGGAGTTGGCGGCTGCTGAACTCAATGTGACCGAGGACAACATTCCCTATTAACCGGAGGAACCGCCATGATTCTTGTCAAACGCGAAAGCGCCTCCCACTGGTATCTACAGGACCGCACCCCATTCCATGAAGTGGAACGTGCCGATGGGAAAGGCTTGCGGTCGGTTACGTTGCGGGATGCCCGGAAAGTCCGGGCATACCCGTCGGTCACGAATGTTCTCGGCGTCCTTGCCAAACCCGGCCTCGACGCATGGAAACAGGAACAGGCGATCCTCGCCGCGCTCACGCTTCCCCGCAACGAAGGTGAATCGGAGGACGAATTCGCCCGGCGCGTGGTGTCGGATATGAGTGAGCAGGTTCAGCACGCGGCTGATCTTGGCACACAGATTCACGCGGCGTGCGAAGTCTATGCGCAATCCAAGGCGCTGCCAGAAAGCGCGGATGTTCGGCGACTTTTTGAACCGGTACGCGAATGGTTCGACACGGAAGTCGAGCGGATCGGGTCTGTCGAAGCCGTGGTCGCCCACCACGAGTTCGGATACGCAGGCACAGTCGATCTGGTCGCCAAGCTTAAATCCACCGGCGGTTGGGCAGTCGTGGATTTCAAAACACAGAAAGTCCGGCGCGATGCCAAAGGCGCAGTGAAGCCGTCGTTTTACGAAACGTGGCCTCTCCAACTCGAAGCCTACCGCCAGGCGATCCTGCACAGTGGCGAGGGCAAGCAGCCGACCGACATCATTTCCCTGGTGATCGGCTCGACCGAGCCGGTTCCTGTGACGCCGAAGCTCTGGCCGCGCGAGGAACACACCGCGTATTGGAAGGCGTTCCTGAACGCACGCAACCTCTGGGTCTGGATCAAAGGTTACTGCCCGATTGAGGGAGACATTTCAGCCGCAGCCTAAAAAACGGGGAGAACACCAATGACACAAGGCGCCATTTTTGTCCCTGGCCCAGGCGATAGCCTGCGCATCAGCCCGTTGACCAGAGTTTCACCCCGGCGTCCGAATCGCCGTCGTCACACCATCCTTTGGCAAATTGTCTGCTTTGCCGCAGGTGTGGTCATCGGCTGGATCACCCACGGAATTCTATGATGGATGAGGAGAACAGTTTTGAGTGGGCGGTTGAGGCAGATGAAAACGTCTGCCTCACCGGCCTGGGCGGCACGGGAAAAAGTTTCCGGACACGGCGGATGATTGCGCGTGATCCCGGGCGCTTTGCCGTCACGGCTTCCACCGGCATTGCCGCACTCAACATTGGCGGGCTCACCCTGCACCGGTGGAGCGGCATGATGCTCGGGCCACAAAACGGCGAGACAGACGAGGAATATCTTGATCACCTGATGGCGGACAAGCGATTCAGCGTCCGCGCGGGTTTCGACCGGATCAGGGCGGTGCGATCTCTTGTCATTGACGAGGTGTCGATGTTGAACGGGCGTACTCTGGATTTCCTCAACTTCCTTTGCAAACGGCTCCGCAGCGACCCACGGCCTTTTGGCGGAATCCAGATGATCGTGACCGGCGATTTCCTTCAACTCCCACCGGTCAAGAAAGACCCGCGCGCGGCCTACGACTGGGCATTCGAGTCACGGGCATGGCGCGAGGCCGGATTCAAAGTCATCCACCTCACGAAGATCCATCGTCAGGACGATGCCGCATTTATCCGTGCGCTTTCCGAATTCCGATTCGGCCGTGTCGAGGGTGGGAACGCCCGACTGCTGCGTTCGCGTGTGGCGCGTTTTCCCGACGCAAACTTGACCAGGCTTTTCACCCACAACGCGCAGGTGGACAAATGGAACGCCTATCGGCTCGGCGAAATCGACAGCGAGCTGAAGGTGTTTGATGCCGTTCTCTCCGGGCCGGAACACCAGCAGCAATTCCTGATCAATAACCTGCTCACCCCGCAACGGCTTGAACTTAAAAGGGGCGCGCGTGTCATGTTTACGGTTAACAGTTCCGAGGGCGGCTACGTCAACGGGCAGACTGGCATCGTTGCGGACTTCGGGTTCGGGCGGATCGCCGTGGATACCGAGGGACGCCAGATCGCAGTGGAGCCGTTCACTTGGAGTTACGACAGCCGGGACAAGCGCAGCGCCACGTTCAGCCAATTTCCGCTCCGGCTCTCCTATGCGCTCACGATTCACAAATCGCAAGGGCTCACGCTCGATTCCGCCTACATCGACGTACGCGCCGCGCGCGAGCCCGGCCAGGCGTATGTGGCGCTGTCTCGCCTGCGCTCACTTTCCGGCCTGCATTTGAAGGACTGGTTCTCAGGCGTTTTTGTGAGCCGGGCCGCAGTTGAGTTTTATCGCGGGGAGGCGCGTGCCACATGAGCTTTGTCATTCCGCCAGAAATCAATTCATGGGATCGGCTCACCACCGCGCAGTTTTATCACCGTGACATGGGCTGGGCCATCCATGCGCTCTGCCCGCCGGATCGCGGCGACGACAACGAGCGTGGTAAAAAACCAATCGCCAAGGGCTGGCGCACACATACCGCCGCCGAGGTGACGCCGGACTATTTGGCGAAGTATTTCGCCAACGGCAGCAATCACAATCTCGGCGTCGTGGTTCGTGCCCCGTTTGCACATGTCGATCTGGACAGCAAACCTGATGCTGGGGCTTCAGTGAGGACTTGGTTTGAATCGCAACCACACCTTGCCAGCGTGCCGCGAGAACGTACTGGCGGCGGGGCGCATTTGGTGTTCATTTGCCACGATCTTCCTGAGCAGGTCGCCAAAGCGAAGAAGGCGCTTACCAACCAGATTACTCCGACTGTCACGGCGGAGCTTTACACCGACGGCATGAACCTGGTGCTCAGCCCATCGGTTCATAAAAGCGGCAATCGCTACGCATGGGAGGTCACCGGAGATATTCCCGAAATCACTTGGGAAAAATTGAAACAATGGTTTGGATTTTCCGAACCTGCCGGAGCAAAGCGTGGCCGCCCACAAAAGGAAAAGCCATGGTGGGCACGGTTCAAAGGCGCTCTCCACACACTCGACGCCGTGGCATTGTTCAAGGAAGCAGACTTGCTCGGGGATTGCATCGATCCTGATGAAGGCAAGTGGACGGTGCGTTGTCCTTGGGCTGGCGACCACTCCAAAGGCGAAGACAAGATCGGGACCGACACTGTAATTTTTCAGGGCGAGACGACCGATGCTCCGCCTGGATTCAAATGCCTGCACGCCCATTGCACGGAACGCGGGCTCAAAGATGTGCTCGAGTTTTTGGAGGAGAGCAACACGGGGATCGTGGACCGTCATTGCACCGAGATGCGGGTATGGGCGGAAGGACAAACTTCACCTGATGGACGGCCTCGTGTCCTTCTCCCTGAAATGGATCGGCCCGACTCCGAGTTTGCGGTCGAGATGAGCCAGCAAATCGGCCCGCGCAAGGTCTGGTTCAACAAGGCCGAAACGGTCGCGGCTGTGGCAATGCGTCGGTTCAGCGAAAAAATCACGGCGCTCACGTTTCATCCCGTTCAGCCCATTGAGGCTTGCACGGCCGCCGAACAATTCGTCCAGACCGGCGTGCTTCGAGAGGACAAGGCCAGCGGCGACATGATTTTCCTGCGCCACACCATGAGCCGCGAATGCGCGGCAAAGCTAATCGCCGCGCCGCAATTCCGATACAAACTCCCTGAGATCGTCCGTATTCTCGATATTCCGCTCCCAATTCGTCTTACCGGCGGCGTGATTGTATTTCCGGAGCCCGGCTACGATCCGCGTTTCTGCAGCTACCTCGACCCGGCGGCACCGCTGATCAGGCCGATGCCTTTGGAACGCGCTGTCGAACTGCTCCAGGAAGTTCACGCCGATTTCGGATGGAAAGACGCCCAAAGTCTCGTCCACGCAATGGCGCGAATCATCACGCCGTTCTGCCGCGGCCTCATGGGGTGGGACGCCCGTTTCCCGCTTTGGCACTACAGCGGCAACCGTCCCCGAGCGGGAAAGGACTATTTGGCTGGCGTGACCCAGTTGCTTTATGAAGGCCGCACATGCGAGGACGCGCCGCTCGAACGCGAGAGCGAAGAAACGCGCAAACGCATCACGGCGGCGCTGATGGCTGGCAGACGGACGATGCACTTCGCCAACTGTCAGGGCTACATTCAGGACGCCGCCTTGATCGGGGCGATCACATCGAAGACTTTCGCTGCCCGCAACCTTGGCAGCACCGAGGCGAAGGCTGATCTCACGCTACCCAACGAGATCGAGTTCAGCATTTCGGCAAACGTGGGGCTCACATTCCGCGAGGATGTTGAGCCGCGCACCCGGAAGATAGGGCTCGTGTTTTTTGAAGAAAACCCAAACGGGCGGGATTTTGTGAAACCAGACTTGCACGGCTGGGTGCTGGAGCATCGGGCGGAGATTCTCAGTGCGATTGGCGCATTGGTGAAGCGCTGGATCGACTGCGGTTGTCCTTCCGGCCCGACGCCGTTTAATTCGTTTCCCGAATGGGGCAGGATCGTCGGCGGCATCATGCACGCCTGCGGTCTTGGCGATCCGTGCCTGCCGCATACTGACGACGGGGAGATCGGCGGAGACCGCCTTGAGAAAGCAATGCAGGGCATTTACCGGCTCGGCTTTGAGAACAATCCTGATCTGTGGATGGAAAAGGGCGAGTTATTCCGACTCGTTGCCACCACCGATGACGAGGATCTGGCATTTTTCGGCAGCTTCGAGGATGGGCAGTCGAAGGATACCAAAACGCGAATTGGAAAAGCACTCCGCCAATATCGAGGGCGCGAACTTTCAGGCGTGAAGCTGGACATCGATGCGCGCGGCAAAGGTGACCGCCAGCAAATTCGCTTTCTTGCCGCCGGGAATACCGAACACGGTCGTGCCGAGCAAATCCTGCTCTCCGTTTTTGGAAGGTCGGGAACGTGCGGAACGTCCAACAGCAGTAATTTGGTCAGCGAAGAAAAATTCGTAGAAAAAAAGGAAAAAAGAAAAGAATTAAAAAGAGAGAGTAAGAGAACAGGTAGTGGGTCTTCTCAACCTTCCTCACCTTCCACAATTTCAGCCATGAGCGACTTTTCCGAAATCGCCTCCGCCATCGAATCCGTCGGCTCCGTTGCGCTCGACATTGAAACTTTCGGCCCCCGGAAATCCGACGGACTCAATCCGTGGCGCGGCGAGATTCGACTGCTCTCACTGAAAATTGAGGGACGCGATCCCTGGCTGATTGATTTGCAGTCCACAGGTTATGACCTCGGTCCGCTGTCAACAGCACTGGCGTCGGTCACCGTCATCGTTCACAACTTCAAATTCGATGCGCTTTGGCTCGCGGTGAAATGCGGCATCAAAATCCGCAAAGCCTTCTGCACGCTCACCGCCGCGCGTCTCCTCTCCGCTGGCACTCGCCCCGGCAACGATTTGAACAAATGCCTGGATCGCTATCTCGGCATCAAACCCACCGAGGATCATAGCACCTCTGACTGGGGCGGTATGTTCCTCACCGACGACCAACTCGCATACGCCGCGCGAGACGTGATGCACCTGCACGCCCTGAGCGAAGTGCTGGCGCGGAAGCTTGAACAAAACGGACTGGATGCGGTGACAGCCCTTGAGATGGCCATTCTGCCGGTGATCGTGGAAATGGAAGCGGCTGGCATTGCCGTGGACAGGGGCAGGTTCGAGTCGATCAGGGATCAAGCCAGGTCGGGTGTTGACGAAAAGACCGCTGCGCTGCGCGATTTGCTGAACGACCGGCAACTCAATCCATCCAGCCCGGCGCAGTTGCAGGCGGCGATGGCCCGTGCCGGGATCAGTGTGCCAAACACAAACGAGGAAACGCTCAAGGCGAACGATGACGGCAGGATCATTCCGCTTATCCTCGACTTGCGTGGCCAGGAGAAACTGGCGCAGCAAGCCCAATCGCTCCTGGATTGCGTTGAGAAAGACGGTCGCATCCACGGGCGGTTCGATCCCACGGGCACGGCCACGGGCAGGTTCAGCAGCAAGGAGCCGAATCTGCAAAACATCGGACGCGGCGAACTGCGGTCATGTTTCATCGCGCCGGAAGGCAGCAATCTTGTTGTGGCCGATTACTCGCAGATCGAACTGCGGGCGGCTGCCGCCATCGCCGGGGAGACGAAGATGATCGAGGCGTACCAGCGTGGCGAAGATTTGCACAAGGCAACGGCGGCAGCGGTGCTGGGCAAACCGGTCGAGCAGGTTACAAAGGAAGATCGGCAACTCGCCAAGGCGGTGAATTTCGGCCTGCTTTACGGCCAATCGGCAAAGGGGCTCGTGAAATATGCGGCGTCGAGCTACGGCGTGACATTGAGTGAAGACGATGCCCAGGAAATCCGTGCGAAGTTTTTCCGCACTTACGGTTCACTGCGCCAGTGGCACGGGGAAAGCCATCTCCAAGCGGAGAAAGGCATCAGCGAAGTGCGGACTGTGCTTGGTCGTCGCCGTCTTATCCCGGCTGAGGCAACCACATGGGAAAGTTTCACGGCACTGGTCAACACGCCCGTTCAAGGCGGCTGCGCTGACGGCATGAAACGCGCCATCGTCCTGCTCGCCGCCCGACTGCCGCAGGGCGCGCACATCATCAGCACGGTTCACGATGAACTGATCGTTGAAGCGAACGACTCCGCAGCCAACGGTGTAAAGGAAATCATGGAGTCCACCATGCGGGAGGCAATGGCCGAACTCTTTCCGCAGGTGTCCATCGAGGTCGAAGCGAAAGTCTGCAAAGCATGGGACGAGAAATGAACACCGACTCCTACAGCGTGAAACAGTCTATTCGGGATGCCCAATACCGGCGTGATTACGACGCCTGGCTCAAATCGCTTACACCTGTGGAACGCGCAAAACTCAAGGCGGCGGGACTGGACGAGCCACTTCTAGCCGCCAATGGAAACGGCATGAGCGACAAGGATATGGCCGATTCACCCCTGGCCTCTGAAACCCCCGATATTCTTGGTGAGGTGGATGATTATCTGGCCGAGGAAAACACTGGAAAGGCCGTGGAAACTCACGAGAAACCGCAGGAGGATGGAGAGAGCCACGGCCTCGGAAAAAACGATCCTGAGCCAGTTTGGGAAATTATGCGGCGGCTCATCGGCGAACTCATGGTCCAGCAAAACGCCAAGCTCGCCCTCGACTGCCTCGCCCTGGTCAGCGGCGTGTCGTTCTTGGGCGACTCGATGACCGCGATTGCCAAGCGCCACGGCGTGAGCCGCGCGGCTGTGAGCAAGCGCTGCGTCGAGTTCACTGAAAAATTCAACATGCTGCCCTCCCGCGCTATGCGCAGTTTGACAGCCCGCCGAGCGTATGCACGCGCCCGCAACAACCGACTCGAAAGAAATGTCTGAGCTTGCCATCCACAATCCCAAGATCGTTCTCACGTCCCTAGGCATGGACGTGAGCGAACCGATTTCTTACGAGGAATGGTGCGAGATCGGGACGCGCATCGGACGCGCCATGCGCTCCGCCGCGTTCGTGATCGGCGACTGGCTGGTTTATGGCCAGGGCCGCGTGGCTCAGGGCACGTTCTGGGGCAACATTCCCGCCCAGAACAAAATCGAACGTGAAATCTACGACAAAGCCGTGGAGTTGACCGGTATGGACGAACTCACGCTGGCCAACTACGCCTACGTGAGCCGCAACATGCCCAGATCGTTGCGCAACGATCAGCTTTCGTGGGAGCATCACCGGCGAGTGGCGCGGGTCAGGGACGACACGGAGAAAACCCGCTGGCTCAACCTGGCCGCCGAAAACAGGATCAACGGCAAACCGGTTTCCACCCGTCGGCTTTCCCGCAGCATTGAGGCTGGGCGGTTGCTCACCCCGGCGGAGATGCGGATCAACGAAGCCGACCGTGGCATTTTAACCGTGCATCCCGGAGTGAACAGCATTTGCGCATTCTGGGGCCAACTCGAACGCGGAGGCTGGCTGGAAACCGCCACGCCGGAAAAACGCGAGGCTCTCAAACGCGATCTCCAGCCGGTCGTGGATATTTACAACAAATTATGAACACCACCACCCCACTCGCCCAAGCCGAACAGGACTCCGTCCTCACTCACATCCGCGATCTTCTTTCCGCCCATTTTCGGGAGGCCGAGGAATCGGCGGACGAGGATGGTAAATTCAGCATCGGGTTCCGCGCCACGTTTGACCGGAGTGCCACACCTACAAAGCTGAAAGTCGTCTGCCGCATTAGCAAGACATTCACTGACGAAATCGAGGCGAGCGTGCCCGATCCTGCGCAACCGGAATTGATCTGAAGCGCTATTTCACACTTGCTGCTCTGCCAATGCATCTGGTATCTGGTGATGTCGCGCACGGCATTTGTATCTACAATGGCCGTACGGTTCACCTATATGAGCATAAAGCTGACTGGCAGAGACGGTATTGCAGTAACAATTCCTGATGGTTGCACTGGCCTTCAGGGCACTGATGGCCATATGGTCGCAATCCCCAAAGGAGGGATTGGTCTGCAAGGGCGTGACGGTCGAATGGTTGGCATCCCTCCGGGTGGCATCGGTCTTCAAGGACGTGATGGCCGGATGGTGGCAATACCCAATGGTGGCATTGGATTACAGGGACGAGATGGTCGAATGGCGGCCATACCGGCAGGCGGGATTGGCCTTCAAGGAAGAGATGGAAGAATAGTTGCGATTCCAAAAGGAAGCATTGGACTTCAAGGACGAGATGGTCGGATGGTCGCAATACCTAAAGGTTACGTTGGAGTTGAAAACTCCCAAGGCCGGATGGTGCGGAAGAAATAGCTGATGTGGTTGGGGAGCGTGGGCAACCCTCACTTTGACAGTTCCGCAGTCGGATGAAACGACTGCGATTTCGCTCTAAATCTGATTCTTCCAGGCTCGAAGCAAAATTCGCCCTTTACTGGCGTGCTCTCGGCGGGCCGCCCTTGGTGCCGGAGTTTCGATTCAATCCTCAACGTCGCTGGCGGGCCGACTTCGCCCACATCGAAAGCCGGACGTTGATCGAGATCGAGGGTGGGCTGCACATCTTTGGCGGTGGCCGTCACAATCGCCCCGCCGGATTCATCGCCGCCGCCGAGAAATATCTCGAGCTTTTCTTGAGGGATGGTCGGTCGTGCGCCTCACCCAGAAGCAGATTACAGCGCCAAACATCGAACGGCTCATATGCCGAATGCGTATCAACACAGACTGCCCCTGACTGGGTGGGCAGTCGGGCACTTTTACCGTGTGGTTTTGAGAGACGCAAAGAACTGCGTAATGCCGCATTTATCAGGCTTTGTGGCGCACAAACTACGCTACTGAGGGCTGGGGTCGCCGTGAAAAAAGTGTAAAGTTGAAAAACGAAGTCCTCATAGAAATGAGGTGGGGGACGCCCAACCCGTGGCCAGAAACGATCAAGGGAATAGATTTCCTAGTCAACGCAGGATGAAATAAACCATCCCCGCCGCAAGCGGACGGGGTATTTAAGAACGCCCACCGCTCAACCATACGCCGCAAGCGGCGGGGAATTGGACCCGTAGGGATTAAATTTGATATGGCTGCTCATTATAAGCACCACGTTGTCCTGTCCCATTACGGTGCGCAGGGCTGCATGCGCTATTCACTTCAGCCGCCCCAGCGTAGGCAAAACTCATCGTGCGGGAATCTGTAGCTCTGGCGTTTTGGGCGATTGTCCCGGCGAATGACTTTTCGTCCGCGAAGCGTTGGCCATGAAGTAGAGGACGGGCACTGCCATGCGGCTGATCAAGAGCGAGGCAACTTCGCCCGCCATGAGCGAAATGGCGAGCCCTTGGAAGATCGGGTCGAAAAGGATCACACCCGCGCCAACGACCACAGCCATTGCGGTGAGCAGCATCGGGCGGAAGCGGACGGCTCCCGCATCGACGACCGCTTCGGCCAGCGGCATGCCTTCACGCAAGCGCAATTCGATGAAATCGACTAGGATGATTGAGTTGCGCACGACGATACCTGCACCGGCCATGAAGCCGATCATGGAGGTGGCGGTGAAGAACGCCCCGAGCGCGCCGTGCGCTGGGAGGATGCCGACGAGCGAGAAAGGGATAGCCACCATGACGATCAACGGCGTAAGGAACGAACGGAACCAGCCGACCATTAGCACGTAAATGATTACCAACACAGCGGCGAACGCGGTGCCTAGATCACGGAAGACCTCAAGAGTGATATGCCATTCGCCGTCCCATTTGAGCGCAGGTTGTTCGCCGGTAAATGGCATGGCTATGTTGAAAATTTGCAATTTTGCTCCCGAACCGCCATAGGCTGCGGTATCCAGCTTTGCAAGCGCTTGATTCATTTTGGAGATGGCATAGACAGGGCTTTCAATTACGCCAGCCACGTCGCCGATCACGTAGGTTACCGGCATCAGGTTCTTGTGGTAGATGCTCTTGTCGGTGATGGTCTTTTCGATTTTGACCAGTTCGCGTAAGGGAACGAGTTGTGTGCCGCTGGATGCGCCGGGTTCCGGGAGCGCGTTGGCGTCGCCCGAGCGCACCCGCAACGCCAGCAACTCCTCAGGGGTCACGCGGGCCGAGCGCGGCAGTTCGAGCGTGAGGTTCACATCGTCTTTCTCACGCGGCAGGTGCAGCAGGTCGATGGATTGCCCGCCAACGGCGATGCGCAGGGTTTGCGAAATGGTCTCGGCGCTGATGCCGTTGAGCGCGGCCTTTTCCTTGTCGACCACGAACTTCGCTTTGGGTTGGTCGGCTTCAACATACCAGTCAATATCCACCACGCCATCCACGCTCTTGAAAATATCCCGCACTTGGCGGGCCATGTCGAGGCGGGATTCCTCGGTCGGTCCATACACTTCCGCCACAAGAGTCTGCAATACCGGCGGGCCGGGCGGCACTTCCGCCACGGCAAAGCGCGCGCCGTATTTCTCGGCAATGGCCGCAACGCGAGGTCGAACGCGCTTGGCGATGTCGTGGCTTTTTGCTTTGCGCTCGTTCTTGCCAACGAGGTTCACCTGAATGTCCGCCACGTTAGCGCCGCCACGCATGAAGTAGTGGCGCACCAAGCCGTTGAAGTTATAGGGCGAACTGACTCCGGCGTAAACCTGATAGTTGGTCACCTCGGGTTCCACCCGCACGGCGGCGGCGATCTCCCGGGCAGCTTGCGCAGTGCGCTCCAGTGCGCTTCCTTCCGGCATATTGAGGATGATCTGAAACTCGCTCTTGTTGTCGAAGGGGAGCATCTTCACCTTCACCCAACCAATGCCGACCAGCGCCATAGCGCCGAGCAGCAACAGGGTGATTCCGCCGAGAAAGCCCAAACGCCAACCGAGGTGGCTCAGGAGCGGCGTCATAATGCGGCGGTAGAACCGCGTGAAAAAATCCTCCTCGTGCTCGAAGTGGGAGTGAATCGCCTTTTTCTCCAGCGGCAGCAGAAGCCGCCGGAGGCTTGCGATGAGCCGCAGCATCCGCACTGCCGCCCACGGGGTCACAATGAACGCAATGGCCAGCGAAAAGAACATCGCAGCGCTCGATCCGATGGGAATGGGACGCATATAGGGGCCCATCAACCCGCCCACAAAGGCCATCGGCAGCACCGCTGCAATCACCGCGAACGTGGCAAGGATCGTTGGGTTCCCCACCTCATTGACGGCTTCCACCGCAACCTCGGAGCGCTCGCGACCCCGATTCTGCGGCAGATGAAAATGGCGCACGATGTTTTCAACTACCACGATGGCGTCATCCACCAGAATACCGATGGAGAAAATCAGCGCGAAGAGCGTGATCCGGTTGAGCGTGTAGCCGTAGAGATAAAAGACCAACAGCGTGAGCGCGAGCGTGGACGGGATGGCAATGGCTACGATGCCCGATTCCCGCCAGCCAAGCGTGAGCATGATCAAAAGCGAGACGCTGAACACGGCGATCAGCATGTGGAAAAGCAATTCATTGGATTTCTCCGCCGCCGTCTCCGCGTAGTCGCGGGTGATGGATACCTGCACATCGGCAGGAATTACTGTTCCCTTGAGAGTTTCAACTTTTTTGAGCACTGCATGGGCGACAGCTACCGCGTTGGTGCCGGGACGCTTTGCGATACTTAATGTTACCGCTGCCTGCTCTGATGTGGCGTGGTCGCCATAAAAGACATAGTTGGAAGCCTCCTCCGCGCCATCCACCACCGTGGCTACATCCTTCAAATAGACAGGTTTTCCGCCATAGACACCCACCACCACATTGCGCACATCGTCCGCATTTTGCAGGAATGCCCCAGTCTCTACGGCCACCTCGCGATTCTCGCTGGTCAATCCGCCCGAAGCATATTGACGATCCGCTTGTTGAATCATCGGAATCAATCCCGCTGGGCTGAGGTTGCGTGAGGCGAGTCGGGCTGAATCAATCAATATGCGCAACTGCCGTCGCGCCCCGCCAATCAGTTTGGTCTCTGCAACCTGAGGCACTTGTTTGATTGCATCGTCGACCTGGGCCGCGAGCCGCCGCAGGGTGAGATGATCGTAGCGCGCGCTGTGCAGCGTGAGCGCGAGAATCGGCACGTCGTCAATGGAACGGAGCTTAATAAGCGGTTGCGATGCACCGATCGGGATACGGTCGAAATTCGACTGTAACTTCTGGTTAAGCCGCACCAAGCACTCCTCGGCATTTGAGCCGACCATGAACCGCACGATAACCAAGCTCTGGCCAGGGCTTGAAGTAGAATAGACATATTCCACACCCGGAATTTCCCAGAGAAGTTTCTCCATGGGGCGCGTCACACGCTCCTCGGCTTCTTTCGCGCTGGTGCCCGGCATGGAAACCAGCACGTCTACCATCGGCACCTTGATCTGTGGTTCCTCTTCGCGCGGCAACAGCAGCACGGCGGCCACGCCCAGCAAAATGGACGAGACGATAATAAGCGGCGTCAGCTTGGAGTTAATAAACGCCTTGGCAATCCGCCCTGCCAAGCCAAGCGATTCTTGTTGCTGAGGGACGTTATTCATTTGGACTGCACCTCCACGCGTTGGCCGTCAGTGAGTCGCGAGACATTTTCCACTACAATCTGTTCTTTGGCTTCAATCCCCGAAACGAGTTCCACCTCATCACCAAACCGTTTGCCTGTTTTTACCAAACGCAACTGAACTCGCCCGTTCTGGACGATAAACACGATTTCCATTTGCCCGCGTTGCACAACCGCGCTCACCGGGATACGGAGTACTGAAGTTTCGCTCAAAGGAACAGCCACGCGGCCAAACTGCCCGGTCCGAAGGCCCGGCGTCTGCGGGAGATCGAGTTTCACAAGAAATGTGCGGCTTTGCGCATCGGCCACGGGAGCAATTTCACTCACTGTGCCGGTCATCTCTAACGTGCCGCTGCGCACGGCCATCCTGGCCCCGGCTGCGATGTTGCCGATAATCGCCTCTGGAACGTCAGCCTCGAAACGTATTGCTGTTGGATCCTCGATTTCCAACAGCGTCTTCCCCGGTGTGGCGAGATCGCCCACATCAGCAGACTTCTTTGTGATCACGCCGTCAAAGGGAGCCGTGATGGTCATATAACCCAAATTGGTTTCCGCCTCTGCCAGCGCGGCTTGTGCCACTCGATTCGCCGATTGTGCATTGTCGAAATCCGCTTGGGGAGTCACCTTATTGGCGAGCAAGGCTGTATAACGCTTCAAGTTGGTCTCTGATTGGTCTCGAACAGCGCGAGCCTGGTCGAGCTTTGCCTGAATCTCCCTCGCGTCGAGTTGCACGAGCACCTCCCCCTGCTTCACCCGCTGACCGGGAACCACCAGCATTTTTTCGATGCGCCCCGTGCTTTTCGCCTCGATCACCGAACTCAACTTGGCGCGCACGGAGCCGGTTACCTCCTCCGTCGCAACATGCGGCTTGGATTCGACCGTCTGAACGCGAACGGCGACGGGATGTAGATCGTTTTCATAAGCCGTAGCATGCGGTTTTCTGGAGCAGGCTCCCAGAGGAAGCACTATGGCAAGGGCTGCACCGAGCAAAAAGAGGTTTATTTTCATACGGGCATTCTTTCGTGGATTAAACCGAATCATTTGTTTATTGACTATATGACTACATTTGCATACAGTTTGCAAGAATCTTTTTTGACCCATGCAAAAAATCAGTCATTCCCCGAAGCTTTCGGATGCCGCCATTGAGTTAATCGCCGCGCGGTTTCGCGCCCTGAGCGAGCCAACCCGGCTAAAACTCTTGATGACTCTGGAGGAGGGGGAGAAGAATGTCACGGATTTGGTGAAAGCCACGGGGACAACCCAGACCAATGTTTCCCGGCAACTCAGCCTGCTCACTGCTGCTGGGCTTCTGGCACGACGCAAAAGCGGCATGAGCGTCCTCTACCGCATCGCCGACCCCGGCATTTTCGATTTGTGCGGTCACGTCTGCAAAAGCCTCCAAAAGCGCATTACTCAAGAGAGTGAGATATTTGGGGTAAATACACATTGATCCGCTAGCGGCGTTCGGAGCGATTACGCCCGCCAGCGCCGCCGAGGAGGAGGGGCTGAAGTTTGTCTGAGGGGGAATCCCTAAAATCATCGGTTCTTCGCCAATAGAAACAGCCCCAGCACGATGATGGCCCAGGCAAAGCCCCGTTGGAGTGATTGAGAAGAAAGTCGCTTGGTCAGCAATTGTCCGCCGAACATCCCCATGACCGCCACTGCCAGAAAGCTCAGGGTTTGCGTCCAATCCAGTGACACGTAGCGAAGCTGCCCAAGGACTCCGGCTGCACTGTTGAGCGCGATAATAGCCAATGATGTGCCAATGGCCGTCTTCATCTCCAATCCGGCAAACAAAACCAGTGCGGGCAGAATCAGGAACCCGCCGCCGACGCCGAGAAATCCAGTCAAGACGCCTACGATGGCCCCAGCCGTCAGGCAATGAACCAGATTGCATGACTTTGGCGCAGTTGCCACGGCACGTTTTCGCAAAAGGGCCGCGCCGACAATCAGCATCAGGCTGCCGAAGAGAAGCATCAGCGTTTTCGGGCCAACGAGGTGGGTTAGCTTCGCACCGAAGAACGCCCCTATCACCCCGCTGATAGTGAACAGAATCGCCGCCCGACCCGCAAACTCCCCTTGTCGGAATCGCAAAAAGCTCCCCACCGCGCTGGTGCCGCCCACGACCACCAGTGACATCCCAACCGCTTGGCTCACCGGAATCCCTGCAATGTAAACCATCACCGGTAGCGTGATGATGGATCCGCCGCTACCGAGTAAGCCAAGCGACAGACCGATGAGCGATGCGAGCAAGAGAGCGAAGATCATGGGAGGAAACAGGTCTCGTTAATATAGCCACGGGATGAAGCGGCGAACACGCCTTTCGTAATCCGCATATTCAGGAAACTTTTCCCTTAGCCACCGTTCCTCATGGTGCGCTTTTGCATGGAAGAAGGGAATGAGCGCCGCTGCAACCAGGATGGCTGGCCAGCTTTGCCAAACCAACGCCCAGCCAAGTGACACCGAAATGACGCTGGTATAAAGCGGATGGCGGATCACCGCATAAATTCCATGCTGCACCAATTGGGACTGCTCCATTGGTTTTGGAAACGGGGTGAGGTTTCTACCGAGAGCCAACGCTCCCGCAAGTGCGACGCCGACGCCAATCAGAAGTAAAGCTGCTCCCATGGTGATGATCGCAGGATGGAATCCACCTCCACGCACGAACACTGCCAGCAAGATGACCGCCCCGAGCAGCACGCTTTGCCCCAGCACCCAGGCACCGCCGCGTTGGAAAAAGCGAGTCATGCGGGGATTCTATCTCACGGGTGCATAAATTGAAGCGCCAAAGCCACCATCGTTGTTGGTTAGCGTTCGGGGCGCACCCGCGCGGCCATGAAGAAAACGGGGTAACTGCGGGGCTCGCCGCCTGATGCTGCGGGTTTCACAATCGTGTGGGCGGTGCAAATCTCGACCATTTTGAACCCGGCGTCCCACAGGGCATTGAGCATCCAGTCGCGCTTGAAGCCGTGATGCTCCACCCCGGTCAGATCATCGTGAAAGGAGCCGTCCTCCCGGTCGATGTCCGCAACGAGCAAAACCCCGTTTTGGCTCAGCAGCGGGTGAAATCGCTTCAAGACAAGAGCTACATTCCGCACATGATGCATCGCCATCGCAGTGATGATCACATCAAACTCCCGGCCTTCCAATGGCTGCACCGCAAGGTCGTGTTGCAGTGTCTCGACCTGATGAAAGCCGAGCGTATCCGCCTTCTCCTTGTATTTGGCTAGCATGCCGGGAGAGACATCCACGGCAAGCAGGCTGGATGCTCGGTGAGCCAGGGGAATGCTGCACATCCCGGTGCCGCAGCCGTAATCCATCATGCGCGGGGAGGCAATGCCGGTGATCTCCATTTCCGCCATTCTTACAATACTCCGAGCCAACTCCGCGCGGACGGGATTCTCATCCCATAAGCTTGCTCGTTCATCAAAACGCTGGATATTCGGGTTCACGGGTTTGTTATGCAGATTCCAATCCTTTAGAGATTTCATCAGGATCGAGCCCACGTCCAATGAAGACTGCACGGGATTGTCGGACTCCGTTCTCCCACGGTTCACCCAGCGTTATGCGGAAAACGCCGTGTACTCCTTGGAATATCAAACGTTCTGGACAACCCTTTATCGCAATAATGCCTTTTGAGCGGAATAAGTTTTCGGCATGGAGCTGGATGAATCCCTCAATCCAGGCTTGGAAAAGTTCGGGATCCATTTCCCCCTCCATTTCTACGGAGATGGAACTGATTTGATGCTCATGATGTTTGGGCTTTTGGCCGCAAGACGCTCCCTGACTCGCGCATCCCGAAACCCCTTGTTCCACGCGCCGGAGGTCGAATCCGCCCAGCGCAAGGATCTCCGCGATGGGCACCTTCGCATCAACGGCAGTGTATTGCCGCGCCTCAGAATTCATGATCCTGAGTTGGCTGGCTAGGGCGGTCAGGGCGTCGGGCGTGACTAAATCAGTCTTGTTGATAACAAGGGCATCGGCATAGGCGATCTGTTCGTTGGCGTGCCCTTCGTCATCGAGGTGCTGGCAAATGTGGCGCGCATCCACAACCGTGACGATTCCATCGAGCACGAAATTTTCTTTCAAAACAGGATCGCTCAAAACCGCGTGGGCAATCATACCCGGGTGCGCCACGCCCGTGGTCTCAATGAGTACGCGGTCGAAACTGGACTTCGTGGCCGCTAGGACGTGCATCAAACGGATGAACTCCTCACGCGCTGAACAGCAGGTACGTCCCTGCACGGTGTCGAGTTGCCCAGATCGACCCGAAACACCAGATCGTGCTCAATGGAAGTTTCGCCCAAGTCGTTCTCGATCACCGCAACCCGCCGCCGATCCACGTTGGTGAGGATATGATTGAGTAACGTTGTCTTGCCGGAACCAAGAAAGCCGGACAAGACGGTGATGGGAACACGGTCGCAGGGAACATTCATAACGCTTGAAATTTTTATGGGCTTATGCTCTTAATCGCAACTGAAAAATGATCTCCCTCACCATTTTGGTTGAAAATACAGCCCGTGGCACTGGCGTTCTCGGTGAACACGGCCTTTCCTATTGGCTCGAGACCGGCACGCACCGGGTGCTTTTCGACACCGGTCAAGGCGTGGCGCTTTTTCACAACGCCCTCCGTCTCGGAATCCATCTTTCCAGTGCTGACGTCGTTGTTCTTAGCCACGGCCACGCTGATCACACAGGCGGACTCGAATCGGTCCTTTCGATGGCCCCCCGTGCGCAACTCTTTCTGCATCCCGCCGCCACCCATGCAAAGTTCATAGCTTCAACCGCGGGCAAGGGTCGCCACATTAGCACCGCATTCATGGAAAAGGAGAGCTTCCGAACACAGGGGCGCAAAGTCGATGCCCGGAGGGAACCGTGTGAGGTGGTTCCCGGAGTCTGGATGACCGGGGAGATTCCTCGGACCAACACGTTTGAAGACACTGGCGGGCCGTTTTTCCTCGATGAGGCGCTTCAACATCCTGATCCATTGCTTGACGATCAGGCTCTCTACATCAAGACCAATGCCGGATTGCTCGTCATTCTGGGATGCGCCCATTCGGGGGTTGTCAACATACTGCGTCATATCCAAAAGCTATCGAGCGAACCCAGAATTCACACCATCGTCGGCGGACTGCACCTTGAATCCGCTTCGCCCGAGCGCATGGAGGCAACCATCACCGCGCTAAGAGCTTTTGTGCCAGAACGGCTGGGCTTCTGCCATTGCACAGGGTTCGCCGCCACGGCGCGTTTGTGGAATGAATTTCCGGGTGTGAGTTTCCAAGCCCACGCTGGGCTGAAACTGGATTTTGAAGAATGCACGATACCATGAATACTCGTAACATGATCAACTTGGTTTTTGTCTGTTCGGGTGCGGCAGATGTTGGGGAACTCACGGATCGCGCGGCGAGGCAGATTCGCCAGGAGGGCCTTGGGACGATGTCGTGTTTGGCCAGCATTGGTGCGAGGGATTCTGATATTACCTTCAACGCGGAGATCGCGGATCGCGTCCTGCTCATTGACGGTTGTCCGAAAGCCTGTGCCCGCCGCACGTTTGCAGAGGCGGGCCTCAGTCATTTCACACACTTTGATTTAAGTGAAGCAGGGTTGCGCAAAGGTCGCAGCCCAGTCACTGCGGAAAACATCCAACATGTGGTGGATCACGCTGCGAAGCTGCTTGCCGAGGACACTCCCAAATCATGATGGGCTTTCTTTTTCTTTTGGTTGTAGTTCTCGCGATCACCGCGACCGCGCTGATCGCAAAGCTGGCGGCGCGCAACAATGTTTCCGCACTGGACTTATCCCTGTCCCTTTTCGGGGTGAGTACGATTATCGGAGCGGTGATTCTCTATGGCCAGTTGCCCATTAAACTGACCGCCAATGCTTTGGCTTTTTCGGCGGTCGGCGGTATTGGGGGAAGCTTGGCAGTGCTCGCTTTCAACAACGCGGTTCTGGCGGGTCACTTCGGTTTCTCCAATGCCATCTACCGCTCTTCCTTTCTGGTTCCGGTGGTCTTTGCCGTCCTGCTCCTTCACTCTCCCTTGAAATTCACAACTTCCGGCGGCATCGCACTTATTCTGGCTGGCATCTTTTTTATGTCTCGGACGACAGCCCCAGGCGATACGGAACGCAATCCTAATTCCCGGTGGCTCGGTCTTATCCTCATTGCATTCCTGTTGAGCGGCGCACCCCGCGTGGGCCAGACCCTCACGAATGCTTGCCATGAAAACTATTACCTCTATCTTTTCCTCTCATACTTTGTCGGGGCAGCGATCCTTCTGCTGATCACGTTGCGCCGGGGGCATTCAAGCCAGCCTCGCTCACATGGGGCGCTGGGGCCGCAGTGGCAAGTTACCTTGGGGTCTTCTGCACGCTGAAAGCATTGGAACGACTGAGTCCCAGCGTCGTGTTTCCCATCTCGCTCACAGGCCCAATCATTCTTGGACTCCTGCTGTCAGTCTGTCTGTTCCGGGAAAAAATCACGATGAAGGGGTGGCTCGGTGCCTCTTTCGGTATCGCAGGAATCCTCTTGTTAGCCATTTGGAAATAGAAAAATTAACGAACTGCCACAAACTCGAAAAAACACACCACCATGCAACGGCTCATTTTTAAGTCAAAAATCCACCGCGCCACGCTAACCGGCAAATCGCTTGATTACGAGGGCAGTATCGCCGTGGATGAAACGCTGCTTGAACTTGCCGACATCTTGCCGGGCGAACAGGTGCATGTTCTCAACCTCAATAACGGCTCCCGCCTCATCACCTACGCAATTCCTGCTCCCAAAGGCTCGGGAACAATGATGCTGAACGGCCCGGCGGCGCGCTTGGGTGAGACTGGTGATGTCGTTGTCCTGCTTACTTACTCATGGATGGCAACATCCAAAGCCAAACGCTTTGAGCCAACCGTAGTTCACGTTGACGCCACAAACCATCCCGTTGTAAAGCCTACGAAGAAGAATAACTCTCAAAAATCAGGGAAGCTCAAATCACGGGCGTAATGCATTCAGACCCTCTGATAGACTGACAACGCTGAACGACCTTGCCCAGAAGAAGCTTCACGCCGGGGGGCCAAAGAACGATCCACCTGCGGAAGCTGCCATTTGCTACAAGCCTCGTCCGACCGCTTCAGCGACGGAGCGGACGCGGTTCATAAGCAGGGCAAATTCATCAGGCAAGAGCGCCTGCTCCCCATCGCTCTTGAGATGTTGATTGTGAGCGTGCCAGTTTTTGTCGCGCCCTCATAGTCAAACTCTTGCCGTTAGGTTTCCGGCATCTGCATAAATTTGGCGTGCGCCTTGGCGGCAAGGTCGCCGTCCTGCCGCACTTCCGAACGCAGGCGGTAAACACCATGCGTTTGCGCTTCGAGCCGTGTGGTAACTTCCACCGGCTTGCCGAGAAAGACGGGAGCGTGGTAGCGCACCGTCATTTCGACAGTCACCCCGACAATCCCCCGCGCGAAAAGTGCGTGGACCATTGATGCATCCATCAGCGTCGCCAGAATTCCCCCATGAATCCGCCCATCGTAGCTTTGGAATGCGGGCAATGGCTGCCAAGTGGCGTGCGTGAGACCATTGGTATCCACATGGAAAATGAGCCCAAGCCCGTGTTCGTTGCTGGGAGCGCATGCGAAACAATGGGAATGGAGTTTTTTCTGCAAGATGACCGCCTGCTGGTCAGTGGCAGTGGGATCCGTGTTCATGCCCATGATCGTGGTCGTGGTCGTGGTCGTGGCCATGTCCGGGACAGCAGGCTTCCAGATTCGCTTCCGTGAGCCCCCCTTCGAGTTGCTGTGCCACCAAATCCTCGGGCGTGAGTCCCGGTTTGGCGATGAAAACTGGAATGCCACTGGCGATAAACAATTGCACCGCCCGTTTGCCAATGCCGCCGACGATGACTGCCTGTACGCCCTGCTGCGCGAGCCATGCAGGGAACGCCCCAGGAACATGCTCAGGTGCCTCCAAGTCGGTTTGGCTGATAATATGGAGAGTGGTGCGGTCGGCGTCGATAAGGCGAAAGTGCGAGGCTCCGCCGAAATGCTCGCAGAACGCTGCACCTTGCATGGGAAGCGCGATCCGAATTTGACCTGTGATTGGGTTGGATATTGTTTGCATAGAGAGCATAAGCTCATTACTCTAGCGCGATTGCAAATCAAATCGGAGTTTTTTTTCAAATCCTTGCGTGGTTATGGTATAGAGTCCACATGCCGAGGCCACCCTGCCCCAGACGAATCGAACACTATCCTCCCGCGTATTATTTTAAGCCCGCTGGGATTCCGCTGTGCAAGATCGAGGAGATCGCTCTTGCCGCCGATGAACTGGAGGCCATGCGATTGGCCGACTGCGAGGGGCTTTACAATCAGGACGCGGCGAAGTGCATGGGCGTTTCCCGCCAGACCTTTGATCGCATCATCCACCGGGCGCATCAGAAAACGGCGCAAGCGCTGGTGCATGGATTCGCCCTTCGCATCGAGAGGAAAGAACCTGATGCGCCCGCCGCCGGAGAAAAACCCAAGGATTCCCCAAAGCATGGGTGCTCGAAGCGTTAACAAACTCGACCGCGCTCTTGCCGCAGTTTGCGCCAACTGTCCGGTGTGCCGACACGCGCGAAAAACACAGGAAGGCCCGGTCTTCTCGTTCGTAAAAAAGGTGGAAGGCAAGTTGTGCCTCTTCTGCCAAGCCTATGAGCGAGTGTACGGGCGCAAATCCTACGTGGGACGGATCAAGCTCTTGAAAGATCGGGTCGGCGAGGACCCGCGCCGACGACCACGGCATCGGGCGGAAACGCGCCGGCATCGACGACCGCTTCGCCCAGCGGTATTCCCTCGACGGGTTCGATTCAACCACCCCCTGCAACTGGCGCGTTCATCCCGGCTGCACCAACCGGAGAGCCGGTCAACTCACGAATCGCAGAAACTCTTTAACTGGAGTGCTGACGCTTCTTTCGCGGAGTTTCTGGCGATGGAGCGGACGGTTTATCCTCAGATCGTTCAGCGCAACGATCCCAAGGAGCCTTGATTTCAGTTCCATGCTGACGGTCAGCCTCGAAACGATAGCCACACCCACGCCCGCAATGACCGCGCGTTTGATCGCTTCGGTGCTGCCGATCGACATGACCGGGGTGACCGAAATCCCCTTGGCACCCAACGCAGCCTCCACCACCTGCCGCGTGCCAGAACCTTGCTCTCGCATAATGAACGGCTCCTTGCACAGTTCGCGGGCCGTCACGCGCTTCTTGGATAGCAGAGCATATCCAACCGGGGCGATAGCGACCAGTTCATCTTGTTGAAATACCGTTGTTTCCAAAGCGTCCGACACGATCCGGCCTTCGGTGAATCCCACTTCCAGGGTGCCATCCATTAAGGCGCTTTGAATCACCTGGGTGTTGGCGATTTTCAGATGCAATTCAATTTTTGGATACACCTGATGGAACCGAACCAGTGCCTGTGGCAATAAATAAGCCCCGATGGTCGTGCTAGCTCCAATGGCCAGGCGTCCCCGCTTTAATCCGCGCAACTCTGCGATGGCTCTCTCTGCATCGTCCTCCAAGAGGGTCATCCGACGAGCATAGTCGGCAAGCGCCAAACCTGCATCGGTAAGGCGGACGCCCCGGGGTAGCCGATCAAACAATTGAACACCCAATACGCTTTCGAGTTCGCTGATCTGTTTTGATACGGCGGGTTGGCTAATGCGCAACCGCTCCGCTCCGGCAGTGATGCTTCCGGCTTCGGCGACGGCATGAAAAAGGGCGAGATGATTACGATTCATGCCATAACTATAAGCTATGCCTCACATAGAAACGATGTCTTTGTTGTATTTCTGCGCATTCGATAGCCTCGGCCCAGAATGAACCAGAACCACCTCACGCCCGTGCCTTCCGCTCCAGCGCAGAAACCCAATAGCGCAATCTGCGATCCTAAAACTAACGTCGGCAGAATGGTCGCCTTTGTCGTGCTCATCATAGCCTTGATTTTCTGGGGGTCGCTCGCCGCAGCCTTGGTTGGTGGAACAATTTTTGCCCTCGTGGTTGGTCATCCCCACCCGGCAGGTGGCCACAAGCTCTCGAAATGGCTTCTTCAAGGATGCGTGGTGCTTCTCGGCTTCGGCATGGATTTTGAGAAAGTCGTGTGCGCAGGGTTCAGCGGTTCGCTCTTTGCGGCGATCACCATTGCGACGACTCTGTGCGCTGGTTTCTGGCTCGGTCACTTCTTGGGCATTGGCAGGAAGACCTCCGCACTCATTGCCTCGGGCACAGCTATCTGCGGCGGCTCGGCCATTGCGGCGGTCGGCCCGGTCATTGGTGCCACGGAAGCCGAAATGGGCATTGCTGTGGGAGCCATTTTTCTACTCAATGCCGCTGCACTCATCGTTTTCCCTGTGATCGGCACGGCGCTCCATCTTACGCAACACCAGTTCGGGGTGTGGGCGGGGATTGGGATTCACGATATTTCCTCTGTGGTAGGAGCCGCCAGCATTTACGGGAAAGAAGCGCTCCAAACCGCCACGTCGGTCAAACTTTCGAGAGCGCTCTGGATTGTGCCGCTGACTATTGGAATGGGGGCGTTTCTTTCACACTGGCACCACGGGAAAGCTGCCTTCCAAGCCGAAGCCCTGCAAAGCCAGCCTGCGAGGAAAACCCCCAAGGTGTCTGTTCCCTGGTTCATCGGCTTCTTTCTGCTGGCGTCGGTGCTGCGGAGTCTGGTGCCCCTGGTCGCCCGGTATTCGCCCCAGATCGACCATGTGGCGAAGGCCGGAATGACCGCCGCGCTTTGTCTCATCGGCGCGAGCATCTCTCCCGCTGTTTTGCGCAAACTCGGATGGAAGGTGGCGCTTCAAGCCATTCTTCTCTGGTGCATCATCAGCGTGGCAGCTTTGCTCATCGCGCTCTATTTTGCATGACCCTGCGGTAATGAATTGAGAAATGGCCTTTTACAGAGGGAGGTCAACTATTGTGATCGAGCACATTCAATTCGATACATCGCTAATGCTACTACTCAAGAAACTTGGTAACCGCACCGTAAAGGTGCTGCCTTTTTCAACTTTGCTGGTGACATCCATTGTTCCTCCATGCTCTTCAACAATTCCCTTCACGATGGCCAATCCGAGTCCAGAGTGTTCCGCTGCATTGGATCGAGCCTTGTTCACTCGATAGAAACGCTCAAAAATGTGAGGGAGATCATCGTGGGGGATACCCATTCCGGTATCGCTAACTATCAGCAATACCTTGCCGGATTCCTTCTGAACCTTGACCGTCACGCTGCCTCCCGGCTTGTTGTATTCAATGGCATTACTGATGAGGTTGTTGATCACGAGCGTGAGTTGGCCGGGGTTACCTTGGAGTGCTGCCGGTTGTAACTCCATTTCGAATTGTACCCCGCGCATTTCGGCCAGGGGCTTCATAAGTTCCACTGCGTCCCTGACAAGCCGGTCGAGATCACAGGTTTTCTCTTTTGCCGCTGCGGCTGAGGAATCGAGCCGGGCCAAGATCAAGAGGTTTTCCGCAAGGCTGCGCATCCGCTGAACCGCCCGCTGGCAGGCAGAAAGGCTTTCGCGGTATTCCTCGGGTGTGCGTTCGCGCGCCAGTGCCGATTGAGTTTGGGTCAGCATGACCGCCAATGGTGTGCGGAGTTCGTGGGCAGCATCGGCAGTGAACTGGGCTTGTCTCTCGAAGCTGGCCTGGAGTCGGGCAAAGGTGTGATTGAGATTTTGGGCCAACTCCCCCAACTCGCTTCCGCTATCCTTCGTATGAATACGCTGGCCAAGGTCGCCATTGGCGATCTTGGCAGCAGCGGCGCTGATGTCATTCACCGGGCGCAGGGCACGCGTTGAAATCCACCATCCACCGGCCAAGCCAAGCAACAGGACAGCACCACCCACAAAGGATAGCAGCAATGCAAACCGGTGCAGTTCGTGGAATTCGGCTTTGTAGTCGCGTCCAATAAGGATGAATTTCCCATCGGGAGTATCATGGAAGCATTCCCTGAGGGTGCCGCGAGTGCGAAAGGAAGGATGCCCTTGGGTGGGGGTTGGCCATGGAACATCGGCGGGAGCAGAGGATGATCTCCATGCGACTTCGCCATCGCGCTGCCACACGACATAATAAAATGCTTGGTTCGGTGGCCCCACAAACAAGCTCATTTCCTGCGGAGGCAATCGCAATGGTTGAATTGTTTGAGCCGGAGCCATGAAAATTTCAGCGGTTGTTTTTGAGGGAGCAGGGGGATCCGTTCGCACCATACTGGCGATCATGCCCATGCGTTGTTCCAGTTCGCGGTCTGCTCGGTTGAACTGATTGGCCCGTTGCAAGTTCCACGCAGTGAAACCGAACCCGGCCAAAACCAGCACGAGCAGGCTCCCATGCCAGAACTGAACCTGCCAGCGGATGGAGTGGAAATAATTCATTGAATACAATAGCCGTGGCCCCGGCGCGTGAGGATCAACTCCGCTCCGAGTTTTTTGCGGAGGTTGGAGACATGCACATCCAGCAGATTGGAAAGCGTATCTTCGTCCTCGTCAAAAAGGTGCTCATAAAGTGCTGTGCGGGTTACGACTTCCCCACGGTGTAAGGCCAGAAATTCCAACAAGCCGTATTCCCGAGCTGTCAACAGGACGGGATTCCCATTTACAGAAACCTGTCGCGCCGCAAGGTTGATGACCACGTTTTCCAATTCAATGAGATTGAGATGCCGACCTGCCGCACGACGGATCAGGGCACGCAACCGGGCAAAAAGTTCGTCCAAATCGAACGGTTTGACCACATAATCGTCCGCTCCAGTATCCAAGCCTCGCACCCGGTCGCGAGCGGTGTCTCGTGCAGTAAGCATCAGCACGGGGGCCTTTTTCGATTCTCGCAACCGGGATAGAACCTCCCATCCGTCCATGCGCGGTAGCATGACATCCAGAACGATGGCGTCGTAATCCGCATTCAATGCCTTGTATAGCCCCATCTCGCCATTGGAGGCTGTGTCAACAGCGTAACCCTCCTCGCGCACAGCCTTTGCAAGACTGGTCAGGAGATCGGCTTCGTCTTCGATGATGAGGATGCGCATGGGTAGCCCATAAGTATGCCAAATTGAACCTTAAGATGCGATGAAGAAGAGAATGGACTTTTTTGGAAAATTTTTCTGGCTTCACGTTCCCTTAAGGTTCCTTTGAGTAATCTGGCACCGTGAAACAAAAGAAAGGCACAATATTTATGAAAAAACTTCACGCCCTTGCGCTGGCATTTGCCTCGCTCATCTTCAGCGGCACCATGGGTGCCGCTCAAACTTCTGGCACAACGAGCACCCCGGCCTTCACCATGGCGCAGACCCTTTCTGATGGAGCGCAACGCTCCACCTTGGGTTTTGATGGCCTTGGAATGATGACGGGCAACTTGGATGCCCAATCCTTTTTCCCTCCAGGCAAGGTGGCCGACTACACTGGCTTTCAATACCTGCGAGATAACGACCCAGACAACATGGGGCACAACACCAGTTTTCTGACGAGGGTTGCCTACAACGTCCTCTATATCCTTACCGACATCCAACTGGCACAGATGAAGACGCTTGCCGCAGCGCAGACAACCCAGATCAACCTTTACGGATATAAACGCTTCGCCTTGATGCAGTCATTCCGTCGCCTCCTTTCGGGCGATATCCCTGCTGCTACTACGGGGCTCAGTCTTACAGCCGTCAAACAGGCATCCCATGATCTTTATCTCATCGACGGGCAGATCGCTTTCGACCGCGCCCTGCTCTATGCAAACATTTACAGTTCAATGACCACCACCCAGAAGGCTTATCTGGATGCAATGAAGGGCAAAGGATGGAGTTCCTGGCCAGCCATCACAGATGACCAGGTGAAGAGCAAAACACAAGGGCTCTCCCCTGATGCTGCCGTTGCCGTAATGACCTATGCCGGTGACTTGTTCAGTTGGTACGCCGGTTCGTTGACTGCTGATGTTTATTTCTGCCCGGAGCGTCATGGCACCTACTATGGCGGGTTCTACATTAAGGATGCCCCTGCCGTTGGCCAGCCAGGCTACAGCATTAGCGAACAACTCACCGCCACAGCCGGGGCGGCCATCTGCGACAGTTCCAAGGGATACGTCACAGCAAGTCAAGCTGCTCAAATATCCAGTCTGGTTGACCTACAGAGAAATAATCTCTATGCGGGTGCCACCAACATTGTTTCCGTCAGGACACAAATTGCCACGCTGCTGCGCAGTCTTCTCGTTTCAACGGCTACGAGCGACAGCGTCAATGCCCAGGTGCTCGCTCTTTCCGGAACCTATGGGGATCTCGATGGTGAAAACAATTATAACTACGCCACCGTCTTCGCCCAGGTTTACAAGTCATTGACGGACGCGCAGAAGACGCAGCTCACAACCTTGAGAAAGACCATCCTTTCGGGAACCTATTCCAACGGGACCACCTTCGACTTCTCCGTTTGCACTACACCATTTCTCTATTCCGCCCCAATCACGAATATAAGTGTGCTCTCGCCGTATATTGCCAACACCGACTACCTGTTTTCAGCGGCCATCGCTCCTGTGACATCCTTCCAGTTTTTACCTGCCGCTCCCCTTGTTGGCCAGACAGTGACCTTTTCGGACTCTTCCACGAACGCTCCCGCATCATGGCTCTGGAGTTTTGGCGATGGCAGTATCAGCACGATCAAAAATCCAACGCATGTCTACAGCGTCCCCGGAAACTTCACGGCCTCCCTCACCACCAGTAACGCCGGAGGGTCAAGCGCTTCAACCCAAAGCGTGACCGTAAGCGCATCCACCAGCCAAGTAGGCATGATTAAACAAACGGTTTGTCTGGCGGTATCCCCCGGTGCTAATCCCATCATCGCCGATAACGACACCGTGGCTTACAAATCGGGCCCCTCTGGTGTCAATTCCGGGATTTGGGAGCAAACCGGCAGTGCCACCCCGCGCTTGGTTGCACAAACAAACGGAACTGCCCTTTTGTCCGCTGGAACGGCAAACGGGGTATTCACGGGGATGGGGGATCCCGTGCTCAATAGCCAAGGCCAAGTCGCATTCATGGCCACCGCCAGGGTAGGAACAGCGAGTGTCACCGGCATCTGGTCGGACATATCCGGCGCTTTGAAACCGGTGGTGAGTGTAGGGGATTCCGTTCCAGTTACCGGCGGCACGGCAACCCTTGCAGCGGTCGGACCGTTCGCATTGACGGACACAGGAACCGTGATCTTCTCCGGCACACTGAACATAAAATCCGGGTTGGTCACTGCAAACAATAGTGGTGGAATCTGGTCGATCAACTCCGGGGGGAAACTTCGCCAAGTCCTCCGCACTGGATCTACTTGGAGCCTCAATAACACCACCGTAACCTTGAAATCGTTCTCCGCATTTGCCACCCCTGCGGTGGTGGGCGAGCAAACCCGCAGCTTCAACAGCACGGGCGACGTTGCTGTGTGGGCAACCTTCACCAACGGCGCTCAAGGCATTTTCGCATTCATTTCAGGAACTGGAGAAATTATTGCCCTGCAAGGAGATGCGATAGTCGGTATTACCGGGGCACTTTTTAGCACGTTTGGCAGTCCCGCCATCAACAACGCACAGCAAGTCGCCTTCTGGGCATCCATGGCTGGAAACTCTACGGTCACCCCCCAGAACAATGCCGACATATGGCTTGATAGCGGAACCGCTTGTCAATGCCTTGCCAGAACATCTTGCAAGGCTCCTATTGGCGGCACAGCAACGGGAATCTTTACAACACTGGGGAACCCGGTTATCAACAACAAAGGGCAAGTTGCGTTTCCTGGAACCCTGCAATCCGGAGGGGCCATCACAGACAGCGGAACCAACGGAATCTGGATCGCAACAAGCGGAACAGTGACTCTTGTAGCCCGCACACAAACCCAGGCACCGGATTGTCCCACTGGAACCTTATTTGCAAACTTGCGGCAATTTGTATTGTCGGATAAAGGCATTGTTTTCTTTGCCGACTTGGTCAGAACCAATGGGGTAACTCCGGCGAACGACCAAGGTATATGGGCCGCGGATGCCAAAGGGCAACTGCACTTGATTGCCCGCAAAGGCGATCCTCAACCCGGAAACAGCAGCAAAATCTCCACCGGCATTGGGTTGTTCATCCCCACATCGGATACTCCTGGCCAAACACGCAGCGTCAACCACCAAGGGGACATCACTTACACTTCAACCTATGGCGACAACACCACTGGGATATACAGGGTCGTGTTCCCTGCCGCGCAATAACTCAATCACTATTATGAAAACCGCCGCATCCATCACTCGCATGATTTTGGTACCAGTGGCCTGCCTGCTCACTTGCGCCGCATTCGCCCAAGAGCCTCCTCCGGACAATCGTACCCCGGATGATCGCCCACCGAGTCGCGAACATGGCCCGGACAAGCCCGGTGGCGGCCAGAATAATTACTCCATCGAGCAAGCGGTTTCAGATACTGCGCAGCTCCATACCATCGCGTTCAGCGGGCTGGCTTTCATCACGGGGGACTTTGGCGCGTCCACATTTATGCCGCCCGGGAAGGTGTGTGATTTCTTCGGGTTTCAATACATGCGGGACATTGACGCGGCCCACAAGGGCCACAATCCGATGTTCCTGAACCGCGTTGCTGGAAACGTGATGCATGTCTTGAATGATGCGCAAAAGAAAAAATTTCTTGATCTCGCCGAGGAACAGGCTTCCCAGTTGGAGGAACTGGCAAAAATGCGCTTGCCGCTGATCAAGAGCTTTCATCGCCAGTTGGACATGCAGCTTCCGGCAGGGAGCAGCGGCTTGAATGAGGCATCGGTTATTCAATATGTGGGAAATATTTTTGAGAAGGATGCAGCCCTGAGCCTACGCCGGGCAGAGGTCATGGCGGAGGTGGTCCACTCCCTGACAGACGAGCAGAAGGCTTATCTGGGAAAAATGAAGTTTGGGGACTTCAATACATGGCCGGAGATGGATGAGCGGGATGCCCTTAAGTCAAGAGGCCAGGGCAAGTCGCAATTATTTAACGTCGCGTTCATGACTTACCTGAGCGAGTTCTTCAGTTGGACTGCGGGCAATCTTGAAGCCGATACCTATTTCTGCCCGGAGCGGCACGGCACCTACTTTGGCGGGTTCTATATGAAAGATATGCCTGCCATGGGCAAACGTGATTTTGATATCAGCACGTCGCGCACAGGCGACAGTGGTCGCGATTTCCTTGAGCAGGTGCTGAATTCCACCCAGCGCGCAGCTTTCACGGAAATATTAGCAAAACAGAAAAAGGCCATCATGGAGACCATCACGGTTCGGCGCGCCATCTCCACAGAGCTGCGCAAATTCCTCGCTGGGCAACAGCCTGACAAAGCCAAGGTGCTGGCCTTGGGCAGACATTACGGGGAATTGGATGGGGAAATGTCTTGGCTTTACACGATGGCGTTTGCAAAAGTGAACAGCACTCTGACAAGCGATCAACGCGCGGCACTCATGAAGCTGCGCAATCTTGATGGTTACAAGAGTGCCGAGGCTTACATTTATTCCCGTCCTACTACCAATGTGGATGTGCCAAACAGCGACTTTCTATTTATGACGGTAAAACCATAAGAAATTGGAATTCCCATTGAGCGGCATGAATAATTTCATTTCCAAATTCTGGTTGGCATGGATGTTTGCCATCGCGTTTGCTGCTGCCATTGCCGTTCAGATAGCAGTGACCCATAAAAACCCGCCTGCGGATGAAAGGTTTCGGCTTTCCAGTCCGGATGTTGTGGATGGCGGAATATTGTCCAAGGATTTCACTGGTGACGGAACCAGTTCCACATTGCCGCTGGAATGGGGCAGCGTGCCAAAAGGGACCAAGAGCTTTGCTCTGATCATGCATCATATCGCTCCAGACAAAACGAAATGTTACTGGATTCTTTACAACATTCCGGCTGATACCAAGGGTCTTCCTAAAAATGTCCACGGCGTCGGGCGTTTGGGGATGAACAATATCAACGGTAAAATGGAATATGCACCACCCCATTCCAAGGGGCCGGGAACAAAGCTGTATATTTATACACTCTACGCGCTTTCATCATCTCTATATCTCAGAGTGCCAACGGAGCAAGTGACCCGCGAAAACTTGATGGATGCAATGAAAGGGTTAATCCTTCAAACTGCCGAATTGCATGTAACCTATACAAGGTTTCCCGAACCCAACTCCCCGCAAACCGGCAATGCAATTCCTGCTGCAAACACCCTCTGAAATATTCATAATCATCATTGCCTATGAATCCTCCCACCAGCCGCAGAAAGTTCATTGGAATCCTCGCCTGTTCTGTTGCCAGCCTCCTCGTGCCTGCAATGGGACAGGGAGGTCGTCGCAGGGGACAGAATAATGATGCCAAGGGAGGGCAACGGCGCAGAGATGACGATTTTACACTGCCATCGGAATTGGCAAACTATGGACTGCTTTCCGTTGTGCTGGGCTGCGCCAACAACCGCTCAGTGACAGCCAGCGCCTTGGCGAAAGAGCCATTGGAAGGCTTTTTCGAATACGGCACGACATCTGACAAATACACCCAAAAGACAAAATTGCTGGCATTTCCAATTAGCACGCCGGTTGAAACTGTTTTCGCCGGTCTTCAACCAAATACAGAATATTATTACCGCCTGCAATGGCGCAAGCCGGGCGAAGCGGCGTTCCAGCAACGAGCTGCATGCCGCTTTGCCACGCAGCGCGCACCGGGTTCTTCCTTTACGTTTGGCGTGCAGGGCGATTCCCATCCCGAGCGTCCCCAGATGAGCGATCCGGAACTTTATGCTCGCACGCTGCTTAATGCCGCATCGCAGAAGCCTGATTTCTACGTCTGTATGGGAGACGATTTCAGCGAGGAAAAAATTCGGGAAATCAACCCGGAAACCCTCGCACAGCCTTATCTTCTCCAGCGTCCGTTCCTCGGGTTGATCGGGCAGACCGCGCCGCTCTTTTTGGTCAATGGCAACCATGAGCAGGCGTCCCTCTTCAACTACAACCAGACGGATGTCCGGCATGATGTTGCTGTTGGCGCGCAAAATGCCCGGAATAAATACTATCCACTGCCATCTCCCGACGATTTTTACACCGGGAATACGGAGCAAATGAAGTCCATTGGATTACTCAAAGATTATTATGCGTGGACATGGGGTGATGCCCTCTTTGTGGTGTTGGACAATTACTGGCATTCCCCGGCGCTGGTTGATAACGGATTTCAGGAAAAAGACGAGGGCGGCAAGGGAGGTAAAGGAGACAAGGGTGGGCGTGGGGATCGTGACTGGTGGGGCATCACGCTGGGAGATGCCCAATACCGGTGGTTCAAGCAGACGCTGGAGCAGAGCAAGGCAAAATACAAATTCGTCTTTGCCCATCATGTGCTCGGAACCGGGCGCGGCGGCATCGATGAATGTGATCTTTTTGAATGGGGTGGCAAAGACAAGCGCGGCGAGGTGGAATTCAAAAACCATCGTCCCGCGTGGGAGTCGCCCATCCATCAACTGATGGTCAAGCACGGCGTGACGATTTTCTTCCAAGGCCACGACCATCTCTATGCCAGGCAGGAGCGGGATGGCATCATTTACCAGGAAGTGCCGATGCCCGCTGACCAAAATTATATGACCCGCAATGACGACCGTTATGAATCCGGCGTCAAGCTGCCAAACTCAGGGCATTTGCGCGTCACTGTTACTCCCGAACAGGTGAGGGTGGACTACGTCCGCTGCTTTTTACCAAAGGATGAAACGGCTCAACAAAAAACGGGCGACGTGGCTTACAGCTACGCTATCAAACCAAAATTTGGCCATGCGTAAATCAATCTCATTGCTATCAACCGTTGCTATTCTCCTTTCCGTTATGCCTGGCATGGGTGCAGATGAAAATCAGCAGGGAAAAGGGCACGGCCATCATCCACAAAGCGGTGGCGGAAATAGTTTCAATCTCACCGTGCCCGCGCATCCGTATGATTTGATCCTGGCGCGGCCTGAAAAGAACAGCATCACGCTCAGCGTGTTGGCATATCAGGATTTGGAGGGTTCCGTGGCATGGGGGACGCAACCGGGCGTTTATCAAAAACAGACGGCGGTTCAATCCTTCAAGAAAAACGAACCGATGGAAATCCGACTCGATGGATTGGAGAAAAACACAAAGTATTACTACCAGTTCCGTTCGCGCGCACCGGGAGCGCAGGCGTTCGCCAGCGGCACGGAATGCGCCTTTTACACTGCACGTTCACCGGGCAGCACTTTCACGTTTACGATGACAGCGGATGTCCACTTGGACGAGCACACCAGCCCAGATATTTATATGCAGGCGCTGGCAAACATCCGGGCGGATCATCCCGATTTCCACATTGATCTCGGCAATCTCTTCATGACGGACAAGCACGCAACGCGCGACGAGGCCGCAGCTCAATTCCTCGCACAGCGTTACTACCTCGGACAGATCGGGTGTTCTAGCCCTGTGCTTCTTGCTTTGGGCGTTCATGACGGAGAATCCAGCAAATACGATGACGGCTCCAGCAACAGCCTCGCCACATGGTCCCACCAGATTCGCACCCGCTACTTCCCCAATCCCATTCCAGACAAATTCTACACTGGAAATACCGATCCGAAAGCCCCCTCGGGATCGTTTCAGAATTATTATGCGTGGACTTGGGGCGACGCGCTGTTTGTCGTGCTCGATCCGTTTCGTTATTCCGCATCTCAAAAACGCGGCGGAAGCGATGGGTGGGGATGGTCGCTCGGCCTGCCCCAATACCGCTGGCTTGCGCAAACGCTGGAGCAGAGCAAGGCCAGATATAAATTCGTCTTTATCCATAACCTGTTGTGTGGCGATCAGGCAGCACGCGGGGGAGCGGAGGTCGCGGGACTGAATGAATGGGGCGGTAAAAATGCGGATGGCACCGACGGATTCAAGGAACATCGTCCCGGCTGGGAATTGCCGGTGCATCAACTCCTCGTGTGCAATCACGTCACGGCGGTTTTCAAGGCACATGACAACTTTTATGCCAAACAGGAACTCGATGGCATCGTGTATCAAATGATTCCTCAGCCAAGCTTTGCAGGGAATGACCGCATCCGCGATCTCGAAACCTACGGCTACAAGCAGGGAATGTTCCTTGGCAACTCGGGACATGTTCGCGTGAGCGTTGCCCCAGACAAGGTGACCGTGGAATACATCCGCTGCTGGCAAGCCAATGCCGAGACGCCAGAACACAAGAACAGGGAAGTCGCCCATAGCTACTTCATTCCGGCTAACATGAACAAATGAAAGATTGGATTGAACACAACTTGTTTTGCTTCGATCCTGGGACACACGCCGCGAGTGTAGCGGTGTCACAACTCGTCCCCATAAATGCACTTCACACCACAAACCGATGTTTTACCCACCCCCTGCACTCCTCCGTTGACCTCCGCAACTGCACCGGATAAATCGAACCCGCACGCTTCATCACCACGCCCTCGAAGAAATCGCAGGCGAGCGCCCGGTTTGCAGCACGCAGCTTCTCGTAAAACGCCAATGCGTCGGCGTGGGATACGATCTGGAGATTTGGCGTGAGAACGGCCATGCCGCACGGCACAGGCAGCGTCGTGTCGCCGGAGAAGACGGGATTGGACGGGAGCAGGGATTCCAGAGTTGCCCGGCGCTGCTCGTAAGTAGGTACATCGGATTCAGGCACGAAATCGAGTATGACCAACGTGCCACGACCGAGATTATGCCGACGCTCAAGTGCCTCGCAGTCGGCCCAGATGATTCCCTGGTCAGCGAGCTTTGCCAATGCCGCAAGTGCAGGCCGGAAACATTCTGCGATGGTGAGCAGATCACCGTGCCGGTTCCACATCGTGCCGGTAGGCGTGTGAATCAATGCGCGCCAACCGTTCAGCTTCGGCTCTGCATACCACAGGCCGCGCTTTGGAGGGGCGAGTTCGAGCCGTCCGCCTTGAATCGGCCTCGCAGGATACGTGATCAGCGTTGGAGCGTTCATGGCTTTGGAGTTTCCGTTTTTGAAGAGACGGAATCCGCGTTTATCGGGCTGATTTGGGCGTCGATTTTTCCGGCGAGGGTGGAGGGATTGGCGCTCTTCCCGAACTCACGAACGGCCTTCTTGTGGATGGCCTTGGCAATTTCTTCGAGGTCGGCAAGCGTGGTTACGCAACGCTTGCCCCCGAAGATGGTCAGCACGATTTCGTCGTCAGTCTTCATCGGGTAGCATGACCGTGATGGCCGGTTCAGGGTTGTCGATGTCCAGCGGGCCGCACACCGCCTTGAGTGTTACAAGGGGCGGCATGCGGTCGCGGTTGTTGTTGCGGACGTGGAGCCGGAAAGTCATCTGCGGGCCACTCGTGCGCCTCGCTGCGCAACGAAGCATCCACACAATGTCCCACAGCCTGCCTTTTTCGTCCTGCGCCTGCACGCCTGCGGGCACGCGCACGTAACTCTCCCACACGGCGCGGGTGAGAAAGACCGGAAACTTCAAGCCCGCTTCGCACGCGACGGCGGACACATCAATCTGCCCACCTTCGGCCAGCGCGTCTTTGCGCGTGTATGCGTAGAGGATTTCTCCGTCGTCGAATGGATTGGCGTTTTCACTCATCGTCGCTTCCCCCGCGTCCGAGCTTGGTTTTCACACTGGCCGAGATCGGCACCACCTTGTCGATGGCGAAGTTCTCGTCCGGCGTGAACAGGGTGTGCCGTGCCGTGTGAAATTCCTTGTTCGGCTTGAACACAGCTTTGGCGCTCAGTGCCGCGCCTGCATTGTGATGGGCGAACAACTCCTGCAATTCCCCGATCAACGGCTCCACGCTGGCCTCGGGAATCAGGTCACCTTTGATCTTCAACTCGAAGCTCTGCTTGAAGAATTTCGCTCCCTTTTCCCCTGAGACGCGCAAGATGGCCGCATCATCGGTCGTGCCGCGATAGGAATTGGAGAATCCCACGCGCACTACTTTTTCACCAGCGCGGGCTTCAACCGACGACGCCACGGCCATCTGGCCGCTGTAATGGGAGAAATAGAACTGCTTGGCGAGAACGATCAATTCGCTCTTGTCCAGTTCCAGTGCTCCTTCCAGCGCCTCCAACTGCGCGGCGCGGTCGAGGATTGATGTGACGAGTTCAGCCACCTGCCCATCGGCGTCAGGCATGACGGGATACGTTTTCACCACTCTGCCCGTGGAGGGCTTTGCGGCGATTCCGGCAAGGTTGAACTTCTTCAACCCGGCGGTTTGTTCTTTTGGCGCGGCAGCGGGTGCTGCTGGCACTACGGTTTCTGTCTTTGTCTTTTTCATTGGTTTCTTTCGGTATTTTGTTGGTTCGCCGCATCCATACGCAGACAGCGTATAGTCACGGCAAAAAAGTTTTCAGTCATTGTTGAATCCGATGTGACGCTGCTTGCTTCCGTTCTTTCCGGCGTGATCGTTCTTGGCCTTGCGCACCTGACCTATCTCCTTGAGCAGCATCGCGGCTGTCACTTTCCAGCGGGCCGGGTCTTCCGCTGTGGAACCGGCGTAGATCGAGTTCACGCAGACATTCAGAATGTCACCACCGCTCAGTCCCTTCGCTTCAATAGCAACAACGGCAAGATCGGCCTGGACACGATCAAGGTTGGGCAGATGCATGGCGAACAACTCGCCCCGCATGGCCGCATCGGGCAACCGGAAGCGGATATGCCGCTGGATGCGCCGGAGCAACGCCGGGTCGTAATTTCTGAACAGGTTCGTGGTGACGATCACCACGCCGTCGAAGCGGTCGAGTTCCTGCATCAGCACGTTGCGGTTCTGATTGATGGACGTGGAGCAGCTTTCACCGGAATTCACGCGGCGTGAAAGCAGCGAGTCCGCTTCGTCGAAGAAAAGCACGGCGTTATGCTCCTTCGCCTGATTGAACGCGGCGGCGATGTGCTTGGCCGTATCTCCGAGATACTTGGAAATCACGGCGCTGTAATCCACCTGATAGAGCGGCTTGGCCAGCTGCAACGCCACGCCCAGGGCGGCGCGAGTCTTGCCCGTTCCCGGCGGGCCGTAGAAGTTGAGGATGCACCGTCCGCGCTGCGGCTGGATGCTGCTGATGTTCCAGACAGCTTCCAACTGTTCGCGGTGACGGATTGAGCGCAGACCGGCGAGAATGTCGGTTCTGACTTCCTCATGCAGGATGAGGCGTTCGAGCGCATGATGCGGCTCCGGCTGGACAAGCACGCCCAGATCAGGCGTAGCGTTTCCGTTTCCCCGGCGGCGCGGGTTTCGGTTGTCTTCGATTACCGCCGCGTCGGGCGGGAGCATGGTTTCAGTTTGGTCAGGCATGGTGAGTTCTCCTTTTCATGCTTCCTTCCTCTCGCAGTTCCGCGACTGAATCCATCCGATTTGCTCGCCATATTTTTCACCATTTTTCGGAGCGGCCTTCGGTTGGCGCAGAAGTTGAATAGTGTTCATCGCGCTCCCTCCCAATCCATCCACGTTTCCAAATCGGCCAACGCCGCTCTAACGCAGCCGCCGCTGCCCACGGCGATTTGCGTAGCTACTGCCTTCGGCGTTTTCCAACGGCGCATCAGGAACCCGGCGATTTCATCGGTGTCAGGCGCGGCGAGTTTCACGGACTGGAACCGTGTCTGAAACCGTTCCGTCAGCAGATCGATTTGAAGGTTGCTTGTGCCGATGAACGCCTTGCCTGGCGGCAGCTTGTCCAGATAGGTCAACAGAATGTCCTGCGCGTCCTTCGTGCATCGGTCGAGTTCATTGACGATCTTGACCGACCAATCGCTGAACAGGCTGCCGTAAGCCAGCGACGCCATCCACTGCCGCACCAAATCGACTGTCACTTCCTTCCCGTTGTAATCTTCGACGCTCATGCGGATGCCGCCGGTGAGTTCAGCGGCCACCAACTCCGCAATCGTGGTCTTGCCCACGCCCGGCGGCCCGTAGAGCAGCAACTTGCAACTGCCCGTGCGCTGGTCGCGCAAACGGCGGGCTTTTGTCACATGCGCCCTGGCCACGTCGCGGGCCTGCCCGATCAAATCATCGGGAATCGCAGGCCGGAAACTCATCGGCGACGGAGCGCGTTTGATTTTTCGTTCAGCGACCGCTGGCATACGATCCTCCTTTCTCCGCTACGCGAAGGGTTGGATAATCGATTTCGCGCAGCCTTGCGGCCACGGCCACCGCGCCTTTGCGATAGACCGTGACCGCCAGCAATTCGCCGTTCACATAAACAGCGAAAAACCGCGCACCGTATTTGCGAATGGCAACGCTCATTACCAGTTCTCCCTCCGGATGCGGGCTTTGACCGTGTTGATCGACAGATCGAAGTGCGCCGCCGTCTGCTTCGGGCTTTTGTTCCGGCTGTAAAACCGGCGCACCATCACCCAGTTCACATCCGCGACTGTCCGTCCGCTGATTTGCCGTGCCTTGCGCGGGCGGTGAGTCCGTGCGGCTGGCGTGGCTGGCACCGCAGGCGTTTCCGGTGCCGGAGTTTCAGCCCCGTTTGCGGGCGTGGATTCGCGTTGGAAGGCGTCGAACCGGCGGCGGGTTGTGCCGGATTGTCCCGCTGATTCCAGCCCACCGAGCCGCTGCTCGATGGGACGCAGCCGCGCGCCGATGGCATCGGTCACCGCCGAACCGATCAACGCTTCCAAGTTCACATTGCCCGAACGCCCGTTCCGGCTGAGAACCACTTCCGCAACCCGTGCATTGACCAGTTCCTTGATCAACTCGACGGGGATTTCCGTGATCGAATAGACCACTCCGGTCAGGCTTTGCAGCCCGAGCACGGACTTCATCTGCTCACGCGCCGTGCGCGGACTGTCGGCCTGCACACGGTCGTCAAAGACGATCCGCCCGGCCTTGCTTGCGATTAACTTGAACAACTTCATTTTTATACTCCTTCAAGACCAGTGGTTTTCTCTTTCGGAGCGAACATCAGCGACAACTGGCCCATCCTTGCCGCGTATGCATCGCGTGCAGCCTGCACGCCTCTATCCGCAGACAGCGGATAGTTACCCCAAAAACTTTGTTTCACCGGAAGCCGGTGAACGAAATTCGTATTGCTCACCTGCATCCCTTTGAATTCCTCCCATTCGCCGTAGAGCGTGGTCGCTTTGTTGCCCAGCACGACCCAACGCCCTGGCAGCTTTTCAAGAACGTGCTGCCCCAAATGATCAACCAGCACCGCCGCAGCGCGGGTGTCGCTCATCGGGCCGTCGATGTCGTCATGGCCACCGAGGCTCACCAGACGGTCGAGCGCTTCCTCCCAGCCGCCCCACGTTCCATTGTGGAAAAGCACGGCTTTCGTTTTTCCATGAAAAGCAAGACCGGCAGTGCGACTCACGGGGAATGGGTGACAGAGACGCGGATTCACGCCGCCGACGCTTGCCCATCGGAAATGAATCACGATCTCGCCTTTCACATCACGGATTAGGCGGCTGAGTTGGCCAACTTTCAGATTCTTGTGCCAATAGACTCGGTTCCGTTCCCGCCATGCCATGCCCGCTCCGTGCGGGTTGGCTTCGTGGCAGGCGCGCAGGATTTCATCTGAGGGACGGATTTTGGGCGGACAAACAAGGATTACACACATAGGATTTTAGAATTGAGAATTCACAGGCTGGCGTCGGGGAAGCGTTCGTCGAACTTGCGGCAAAGCCGCATCGCTTCGGCTTTGAAGGTTTCAAGGCGCTGGTGGAGCGGGCCGAACACTCCGAGTGCAACCGGGCGGTTGCTCCCATTCCATCCGAGATAATCCCAGAGGAACTCGACCGCGCTCACCGCAGAGGCCGTGCGCTTGGTTTGCAGTTTGTTCTTCTTGAACGCGCCGAGGCACTGGACTTCCGATGCCCGGCGGCAGAGTCCAAGCACGGTCGCCAAGTGATGCAGAATTTTGTTCAAGCTCACCGTGCCAGCGAACACCCTGAACTCAATGGCTCCGGCATACCAGGTCGGCCCGTGGCGGAAAATCTTTTGGAAATTCACCATCCCGCGTCCACAGGCAACGGCGGCGCGTTCCTTGTCGGTCACGCTGCTTGTGGCGACGATGGTGCGCATGTGCTTGGCGACATCGGACGCCAGCGTATGGCTGTAACGGTTCAGATGGCGTCCGCTGCCCGTTTGACCGTAGAGACTGCGAGCGTGCCACTGCGCAATGTGGGCAATCTTTCTCACAAACTCGCTCACCTTGCCCGCATCGCTGGAACCGATCACCGATTCGATGCCCACGGTGATATGGACTCCGCACGAGGCATCCACTTTGGCACCGATCACGTTCAGCCATTCCACAAACCGGCATAGATGCTCAACGCCATCTTCCCCGTAGAGAATGGGCGAGACAAACTCACAGGGCATCTCACCCGGCTGGCAAACAATGGAGCCGTCCCGGTCAGCCCGCCATGTGCTGCCCATAAACTTTGGCGCGGCGACGCGGGAGCCGGCCAGGTCGATACCGCCTTGGACGGGGCGGCCACTGTGATAACCGCCGACTTCTATGCCGCATGAAAGCGGGATTTTCGTTTCGAGTTCAATGCCGAAGCGGATGGCTGCGGCTTTGGTATCTTGAGGGCGTGACTTGGTTTTCATATATCCGCTGTCTGCGTATAGGTTGCGCAAATAAAAACCGGCTCACCGGCTTGCTTTGTTTTGGGATTGGTTGCTTTCATTGTCCTGAGCCTCGTTCGCCAGTTGCGCGTGAGTCCATCAGTATTGATCACCATATTTTTCACCATTTTTCGTGGGCAAACGCGGTTGGCGCGAAAGTTGAGGCGGTTCACAAATCCCACGCTTCCCTGAACCCGATGAACTTCGGGAACCGGGGCGCTTCCTTCGCGCCGCTCGGCTGGTGCTTAAACTTCACCATGCGCCCAATCACAGCGTCCCGGTTCGCCCAGATGCTCGCGGCGGTTTCCTGATCAAATCCGCTCAGGCGAAACTCGATGCCCGTGGTGACATCTCTCACGAGGAACGCTCCCAGCGTGCCGCGTCCGACCTTGTTCTCTTTGCAACTGGAACGCTTGGTGCGCCCGAATGCGTCTTTCTCGGCGGGATTGAGATTGCTCATTCCCTCAATGCAATCGAGCACCACGGCCTCGGCGTCCTCGAACCGCTTGATCTTCAGCAGGAATCCTTCGTTCTCCGTGGAACGTCCACATTTGTAAGGGGAGTCTGGTGTCCTGACCATCACGCCCTCGTATCCCTCGGCCAGACAGCGTTCCTCGTAAGCCGCAAGCGCCGTCATATTGCGAATCTCAACGGGCAGGACTTTCACCACCCGCTCAAACTCCGGCAGCCGCGCCAGTTCCTGCATCCGGCAAGCATAGGGAACGTCGCAGCCTTCGTTAACATAATCGAATACATGGAACTCGAAGTCCGGTTCGCCGGACTCGCGACCGATGTGACCGGCGGTTTCACTGAACGTGGCATTGCGGACGATCAATTCCCCGTCGAGACCGTCTGGCAGGTTGGCTTCAATCCATCGGCGGGTGAACTGGTTTGAGACTGGCTTGAAGGAGCGGGTCATCGCCCGACTGTTGATCTTCAGGCAGCGAATGCCGTCGAGCTTTGGCGTGGCGAACACGGGAAAGCGCAGACAGTGTGGGCGCTCGCATTTCCCGGCGAGCATCGGTTTTACTATGGGACTCATTGTGGTGTTTCCTTTCGGTTTTTGTTGGTTTTCAGGCTGCGAAGCAGCGCGCCGGTCTCGGCGAGCCACTTCGCAAAAATGGCGTGCAAGAGCAGGGAGAGAAGCGAAGTCAATGGATGGCGCATACGCAGACAACGTATAGATTAGGCGCAAAAAGAGAGCTGGCCGTCGGGCGCGATGACCGACAGCCTGCCGATGATTTTGGCGAGGTTGAATTTGCGGAGCCCACGATTTTCCACATCAAACACGGTGATCAGACCGCCGCTGCGAATGGTTTGTTCCGACGTTACAAAGCGCATTGTGCGGGCTTCACCGCTGGCTTTGATGAAGGTTCCGACATATTGGGGTTTTGGCGTTTTCATGTCTGAACCTCTTCCACCGGTCCTCGCGGAGTCCATCCGATTTGATCACCATATTTTTCACCATTTGTCGTGGTAGGGGTGCGGTTGGCGCGGAAATTGAGTCGGATTGCTTTCGCACGCAGAATTTGATACGAACGGCCATGCCCAATCAGCAAAGAATGGAAGCCCTAAAAGAATTTCCGTCGCTCAAAGCATGGCTCGACGGCGACTTTGGGAAGCGTGTCACAGATTGACCGACGAGCAGAGAGCATTTTAGAATGTTGAGATGAATAGAGAAATCCGAAACGAACTCCGAGACGCCATCATCGAACGCCTTCGCCCATATCTGCAAAATTGCGCGAAATTTTACATGGGAGGAGATGACGACATCGTTGAATTGAACATCCGGGAAAGCGCCGAAGATGTATCAGAACGTGTCGTGATAAGAGTCGGTATCCTGGACCATTCAACTCAACTTCACATCCCAAACATCTCCTTTCCTAGCTCTTGGAGAGGAAAAAGTGATGGCATGCGGCTGATTGACACCATTTACCGAATTGCAAGGAAGCATCGCTACGCGTTGTTTATCACTCAATGCACTGATGGATTCCACAATTACCTCCTCGGGACATGCGGTGCGTCTCGCACCGACGACGACACTGTGGAGATTACAGAAGAGACTCGTCTGGTGAACAACGGCCGACTGGCTGCACGCGAGTTCGGAGACGGTTACAAATCATCTTATGAAGCTGCCGTCGAGTTTGACGAAATGGTCGCGTTTGGCGTCTGTCCTAACGACGTAAAGATCGTCCATGGGAGGATCACTCCTTTGACAGGAATCGACGAGGGTAGGGAAATTCACCATGCTTGGGTGGAAATGGGAGATTTCGTAGTCGAAACCTCCAACGGTCACGAGGAACGTTTCACCAAAAGCAAATTCTACACATTGCTTCATGCAACCATCGATCATGTCTACTCCCTCAAAGAGGCGAAGGCACGTGTCGAGGAAAGCGGTAATTTTGGCCGTTGGATCTGATCACGATCACGAATAGACGTTCTCCGATTCCGCGGATGCCGTTGATCCCTTATTGTAATCCGTCGCTCGCACTGACGCACTTTGTTCGAGCAATTGCTTCAAGGCGGACTGACCGCGATTCTGGATGTCCATGCCGATTGCAAGCGCTCGTTTGAGTCGGCCACGGGTGATGTTTTCAAACACAGGTTCGTTGAGCTTTTGCTCGTATTGACACTGATAGACACAATCGAAGATCGCCCGCGCAAACTCCCATGGCTGGCGGATCGGCCAGTTCTCGTGCGCCGCCCTGCTTGGCAAACCGTCTTCGATCAAAGCGCGCAAAATTAATCTGTCGGCAGTGGTGTTATGGACACTCATTGGCTTGCAATGATGTCAAGAAACGGCAAAATATTCGCCGTGCTCAAAAAACTGCTCAACGCCATAGTTTCAAACGGCGACAGGTATTGCCGCGAACATTTGGCAAAATACGATTCCGTG
>Ga0316232_1000310_pt1 | contig 79734 bp, 75 predicted proteins | sample TBHtaG_FD_206006 | JGI IMG/M metagenome (GOLD analysis project Ga0316232, IMG submission 206006) | Freshwater microbial communities from Trout Bog Lake, Wisconsin, USA - TBH18025_13 | ecosystem: Environmental > Aquatic > Freshwater > Lake > Hypolimnion/Profundal zone | place: USA: Wisconsin...
AAGATGAGGGCGCACTCGGCGAGCAGATATGGCAGCACAAGGCGGAAGCCATGTTCGGCAATCAACTGCCTGCTCGTCGCCGTAACCACCGAGTCCACGATCAACTTGGCGACGTACGCCTGCACCGCCGGGACGACCGCCCCTGCGAGCGTAAGAGCCACCATGGCCATGGTGGCGCCGCGATGCGCCGCCCAGAGCAGACCAAATGCACGTTGAATGTTCGTGCCGGCGTCTATTCCTTCTGTGACTCTATGCCACGCGCGAGCGAAGCGGTGTGTTGTGTGTGCTTGTGCCGTCATATTGTCGCTGAATCCCGTAGCTATCCACTGACGTTGAGTAGGCTAATTCCACCTGCGGCGACCGCTTCTTGTACTGCATGACCAGTTCGATGGCCAAGGAGAGTTTTTCGGGAAAGATGACTAGCAGGTCGTTCTTCTTCGCACTCTTCAATCCGTGCACGATGGCGTCGGATTCGGACTCGATGGCTGTCACTGGAAGTTCTGGATGAACGGCATGGATACCTTCAATGACATAGCGCGTGGTGTCGCCCGGTTTGCTGCCTCGCTTGTCGGCATCTTCTTTCACGATGACGTGGGTGAACATGGTCGCGGCGACTCTGCCGAGCGAGCGGATGTCGTCATTGCGCCGGTCGCCGATACCGCCGACGATGCCGGTCTTTCTTGTGTGTGGGAGTTCCTCGATGAATGTTCGTAGTGCCTCCAGGGCTGGAGGGTTGTGAGCGTAATCAATGAGCACATCAAAGTCATCAACCTCGATTAGGTTGAGGCGACCTGGGAGAACCTCGATCGAGGGGATAAAGGTGGTGAGTCCCACACGGATGTCTTCGGTGCGCACTCCGTGTACGTGGGCGGCAAGGGTGGCAGCAAGCGCGTTCTGGATCATGAACGGGGCGAGCCCAGAGAAAGTAAGCGGGATGTTCATCACTTTCTCTACTTGTATCTTCAAGCTGCCCTTGAGGATAGAGATGTAGCCGTTTTCGTAGACGCAGGCTACTCCGCCGCGCGCGACGTGCTCCTGGACATTCAGGTTATCCTGCTTCATCGAGAAGAACGCGACCTTGCCGCGGGCCCACCGCGCCATCTTGAAAACCAGCGGGTCGTCGGCGTTGAGCACGGCGTGACCGTCTCTTTGAACGCTCTCTGGGATGACCGCCTTGAGGTGCGCAAGGTCTTCGAGGGTATCGATGTCCCGGAGGCCGAGGTGATCCATGGCGACGTTCATCACTACGCCGACGTCGCAACGATCGAAGCCCAGGCCGTCGCGGATAATGCCGCCACGCGCGCACTCGAGCACTGCGATGTCGACGGTCGGATCCATGAGCACCATCTGCGCCGAGGCTGGGCCGGTGTTGTCGCCGGCTTGGACCATCCGGTCGGCAATGTAGGTCCCTTCCGTGGTTGTGAAGCCGACGGTGTAGCCGATGCCTTTCATGATGTGGGCGAGCAGGCGGGTGGTGGTGGTTTTGCCGTTGGTGCCGGTGACCGCCAGGATGGGGATGCGCGACTTGACCCCGGGCGGGAAGAGCATGTTGATTACTGGCTCGGCGACGTTGCGGCCAATGCCGTGAGAGGGAGCGAGATGCATACGGAAGCCAGGTGCGGCGTTGACCTCGACGATGCCCCCGCCGTTCTCGCTGATCGGCGTAGCGATGTCGGGGGCAACGATGTCGATACCGGCGATGTCGAGGCCGATGAGCCGGGCGACGCGCTCGCAGATGAAAACGTTGTAGGGGTGCACCTCATCGGTGCGGTCGGTGGCCGTGCCACCGGTGGAGAGATTGGCGGTGGCTTTCAAAAGGCACCTCTCGCCGACCGGAAGAACCGTCGCCGGAGTATAACTCTTGGTCGAGAGGAGCTCCAGCGTTAGCGCGTCGATCACGATGCGGGTGAGCAGATTCTCATGGCCATTGCCACGGCGTGGGTCATTGTTGGCGGATTCCACCAGCTCTGCGATCGAGGATCTGCCGTCGCCGATAACCTGCGCGGGGGTGCGCTCGGCGACGGCCACCAGTTTGTTGTTGATGACCAGCGCGCGGAAATCCTTGCCCACCAGGAATTTCTCGATGATCACGGCTTCGGAATAAATCCTTGCGGCGGCAAAAGCCAGCTTCACCTCGTCGAGGGCTGTGAGGCCGATGGTGATGCCGCGGCCTTGGCTGGCATCGAGCGGTTTGACCACAACCGGATAGCCCACCGCGCGCACTGCGGACTCGATTTCCCCCTCCTCATAGACCTTGTAGCCCCGCGGCACAGGCACGCCCATGCTATCCAGCAGCGTCTTGGTAGCGTCCTTGTCTTCAGCAAGTTCCACGGCGATCAGGTTGGTGCGCCCGGAAACAGTCGCCTGGATGCGGCGCTGGTGAACTCCGTAACCAAGCTGCACCAGCGACCGCGAGTTGAGGCGAATGTGCGGGATGCCGCGACTCGCGGCTTCTTCGATGATTGAGCTCATCGAGGGACCGAAACCCACATCTTCGCGGATTTCACGCAGAGTCTGAATGTCGGCTGCCACCTGCTTGGCGAGTTCGACAGGAGCCTGATTTTCCGCGATACCTAGAAACAAGTTAACCGCGGCCGACGCGGCGTAGAGCCCGGCCTTCTCTTCGCTGTAGCTGAACACTACGTTGTAGATACCCGGCGTCGCGGTCATGCGAGTTTTACCAAAATTGGTAATCATGCCCGCCTGGTTTTGTAACTCAAGCGCCAGGTGCTCGACGACATGGCCGGCCCAGGTACCCTCATCGATGCGCTTGAGCAGCCCGCCCTCTTCGTAGTCGCCGCAGCGATGCGATGAGATGGTGGGCAGGCATGCGAGTAATCTCGCCTTGAACCCCGGGATGGTCGCGGTGGGCTTCTGCTCGTAGTCTTCCAGATCGAGCCGCATGACGATCAGCTTGTGAGAAGGGATGCTCCAATAATTGGGCCCATGCAACGCTCGAATTTCCAGTATCTTCATTGAGTACTCCGTGCCTGAGTAACCGCTGAGGTTTGAAACGACTTGTCCAGGTTGACCTTAAGGTTGCCGGGCATCCCGACAGAATTGCTCCCGACTGGTCGCTTAGCGCTCCTACCTTTCTGAATTCAGAGCCACCGAGATTCGCTCCTGCCGCCAAACCTCGGTTGTCAAAGGAAGAGCTCACTAGAGAACCGGCAGTGCGTCGAGTTCGATTGAGATCTGGGTTTCCGGGATACCTGAGTTTTCTATATGTAATCAAAACGTAAGTAGTCTGTAAGAAAGCAGATTTCATGCATGCGGCAGAGGCGCGCTCCCTGCTCCTTCGCCGGTCTATACCGTCTGAGGCGCTCCTAGGGCGACTGACTCCACTCAATAGCAGGTTGAATCTCAGGAGGTCTGGGCGGGGGCACGAAGATGCTTTGCGAAGCTGGAACCGATGGGTCTAGATCGTATCGCAGGCCGGAATCTTTACGGTAAACCGGCATCCCCCGCTAGCTATCCTGTCGCAGGCGATTGTTCCTTTGTGCGCTTCGACGATCCACTTACTGATGGCGAGTCCAAGTCCTGTGCCTTTCCCGCCGGCAACTGATCGATGGAAGCGCTCAAACACTTTGTCCTGGTCTCCCGGTTGGATCCCTGGGCCGTTGTCACTGACGGTGATTTCAACCCTCTGGCTAGCGAGTCGATGCGTGTGGACCGCGATTGCGCCGCCTTCCGGTGTGTATTTGATTGCGTTACTCAGAAGATTCATCAGAACCTGGCGGAACATCGCTCGATCCACCTCCACAAGCGCGTCCTCGTTCGCATCAACGGAGAACACCTGAGCTTTTTCCTGAGCCAGTACTTCCAGATCGCTTGCAACCTCGCGAACAAACTCCGAGATATTGATTTTGGTGGGTGCCAGTCGCACCCTGCCTGAGTCCATTCGCGCGATCAACAGAAGCGAATCGACCAAACGGGTAAGATGCTCCGTCTCTTCCAAGATACTGTCGAGGGTGTCTTGATACTGCGCCGGACTCAGCACCCGCTGCAATCCAAGCTCTACCACGCTTCGCTGGATGGCTAAAGGAGTTAGGAGTTGATGAGCCACATCCAGCGCAAAGCTGCGCAATTGCGCAGACGCGATTTCAAATCGCAGCTCCAGGACGTACACAACGCCGACGACCACCGACGCCAAACATATGTCCTCGAGCCAGCTTACTGCGCCGCCCACGTGCAGGCTCGCCATAAAAGCGTCAAGCATGTGGTCAGCGACAAAAACTCCTCCCCCGACAGCCAGAGGCATCACGTACCGCCGCATCCACAAGTGCTGTCCCGCGCGCATCTCCACCCTCATGTAGAGTGCTCCCTGAGAACAAATCCAACTCGCCGTATGGTGTGCAGTAGCTTGTGGCTGGAGTTGCCGTCGACCTTTTGCCGAAGGCGCGCGATTTGTACGTTGATCACGTTATCGAGCGGCGTGTATCGGCTGGTTTCCTTCCAAATATCGCGGGCCAACATCTCTCGTGAGACAACGCAACCCTGCATTTGGCAAAGGTATTGGAGCAACTGAAACTCGCGAAACGTGAGGTTCAGCGAAACTCCGGCACGCGTGGCAGTATGGGTCTTCACGTCGATTTCGAGATCGGCACATTTCAGAGACCCGCCCGTCCTTGGTTGGTGGCGGCGCACCAGGACACGGATACGGGCTAACAATTCTGGAAACGCGAACGGCTTCGCCAGATAATCGTCCGCTCCCGCCTCCAGCCCAGCCACCCGATCGCTGATCGTGTCCCTGCACGTGAGTATAAGCACCGGCGTCTGCATTTGGTTGGTACGCATACAATGCAGTAGTTGGAGGCCGCCCTTTCCGGGCAGTACGATATCCAGCACCACGATGTCGAAAGCATGCAGGTGCAGAAGCCGAAGTGCGTCTTCGACCGTCCCCGCGCGCAGCACATTGCCACCATTCGTCTCAATCCCTGCGCGCACCAGCATCGCGAGCTTTTCATCATCCTCGACCAGTAGGACCTGTACTTGTACTTTCAAAGATGAGGAACACTCATCCGTCAACCGCAGGATCGCCGAATGCTCATTCGCCCGGCTGTACATGCCTTCATTGTCTTGCTCAAGCTCGTTACCGATTATTCGCGAAGGCGCTGAGACTGAGACTGGGGTTCGGGCAGCGAATGTGGAGTGGCCTACCTCCCTGCCCACCATGGTGACCTCCTTACAAAGCTCTCCGTCCACTGAGTTCTAACTAACTGAGTTCTAACGACGACTCGCTGAGGCGCAACCTTGAGAACGGGGAAACCCAGAGGCAGACACTTAGCGTTGTGTGGGATGGCGGTGACGCACCAGGGTTTGCTTGGTCAGAGATTAATTTACAACGCTGTCGTAATGGTCCGGTGAGCGTGACAAAGGCCGTTGACTTCCAATAACTGCTATTGTTTGCGTCAGGCAGTCACCTGCAGCATGCGCGAGAGAAACCGGGTACTTTTCCTCAGAGGCTATCCTGGGCGAAAGGGACAGCAGCGTCTGGTGGGACTCAGAACATTGCGGTAGTGCAGGATGCGGTGTCCACTGTCTCTTAACCCAAAGATTTTGCTACAGCTCAGGCCGCCATTTGGGGCAATAATATAGTTGACGAATCAAACTTCGACAGTTACTCTGGTGAGCCGTGACAGGGAGAAGATAAAATGAAAGTTTATTGGTGGCAGGGCGGATTACATATTGAGCCAGAAGACGAAATTGATATGGCGGCTCTCTCGGCTATTTGGAATAGTAAGAAAGCCGCCACCACCGAAGACACAAATCCGGAGCCTTGCTCTACCTCGATTAACTGGCGAACCTAGTGAACAGATCCTTGATGGTTTGATCACTAACTAGAAGGTTGTACCACGCGGCGCTGTTTTTCAGTTCAGAGACCATGACCCGGTCGTTCTTATCTATAAACTTCCTCAGGTAGTCTCTGAGTAGGGTTGGAGTGGTTTGGATGTGACCGAGAAGCCAATCGGACTTTAAGATGCGTACTGCCCCAAGAGTTTCTAGTTCCTTGATCAGATCCTTGTAGTCCTGTCCAGGTTTATCGAGGTCGTAACCGATCCAATATAGTGCCACTATTGAGACTCACGTTTCTGGGGAATCTTTGCCCCTGTTGTGCTACAGTGGGACAGAAGACACAGGAACCGCCCGCATCCAGCAAACGGCTCCTGCAATTGATTGCAACGCTCACCACGGCTCGATTCTCATTCCCGCCAAGGACTAAGAGAATCGGGCCTTCGTGTTGTCGCCCTTACTGACGGCGAGTGCTATGATCAGCAAGGGCTACTACTCTTCTTTGCATAGTTTCGGTACCTGAGCCTATTACTGTGTCAACCCCTGCGCTGATGTTGGTACGAGTTTTTCGGTAGCGTAGTAGCGACCACCTTGATCCTTGATTTCGCCCGTCCCTTTAAGCCTTGCGATGACGCCATAGACAGCCATCGTAATTCCCGCGTCATCCAATCGGGCCTTAAGTTCCCCCGGCGTTAATCCCTGCGTTCCTCGCTCACGAAATAACCGGCGAACAGCATCAGTCTTATTCTCTATCGGAGGGGGTTGTGGTATGTCACTGTCGATCGGAAAGATGAGACGTTCACCCACACGGTTCACCCAGCCATTACCGGAATTCACGAATCGTTTTTTGTCGTTCAAGGCATAAGAGACTGTTCCCATCGCGATCCCGGTTTCTACGGTAATCTCCTTCCGAGATGCAGGGCCGTGAGTGCGTAGGTAGTCAGCAATTTTATCTTTACTGGTTTTAGCTTCCGTGTCGAGGAGTGGCATCTGCGCATCCGGTTTCGGTGGAGATGAAGGTTTGACATAATCATTCATTCCGAATTCCCGAGCCAGATTGTCCCTAATTTCCTGAAGCGACTTGATTCGCTGGTCGAGAATCTCAATCGCCTTAACAATGTCCGGTTGGATGCTCATATTGTTGTTTTCCCCTTGCAATTCCTATGTTTTCGATCTATCGTAAAAAGTGAACGGCGTGGTGGACCGGCTGGGATTCCAACCCAGTTCGCTAGATTTAAAGTCTAGTGCATCCGCAAAATGCTTCCGGCCCAACACCTACATACCCCAAGGGTCACGAGCCCAAGGGGTATTCTCATTTAACTACCATTCTGAGATGGGGTCAAGTCCTTTTCTAACTATCACCCATCGGGTTGATGCGATGTGAGGTTATATTGCAATGCGGTATGCGGCGCAGCATTTCTACTGATAGCGAGGAGCATCGGCAGAACGAGAAGGAGTATCATGCCTGATATGAGGCCTAATAGCTCGCCCGAATTTGATAGATTTACTAGAGTGATGGATGCTCTTATGTCTGTCCCTCACTCTGAACTACAAGCCAAACTGGACGAGGAAAAGGTTAAGAAGGCAGCGAAAAAGCGGGCTAAGATTTCGCCCGCCTCCCGCGCTTCTGTCGATAAGGGTTAGAACGTCGCTCTTTCGCCCTCTTTTCCGATCAGTTCGGCATATGTCAGACGGTTTCCCGTTACGCGTGAGAGCACCATCTCGAATCGCTGCGCATCGGTGATCTTGCTTTCCTTCTTCTTTCCACCGCGATTGTTAAAGCGGAACACCTGTTCATCAACATACCTGTCAAGATGAAATGGCTCAACCGCAACGTACGTGCCGCCGATGGTTCGCTTGAGTAGGCTCCAGAAGTTTTCCATGCCGTTAGTGTGGACTTGACCGCGAACGTACTCCTCAATGTGGTTTACGGTCTCATGGAGGTAGGTGTGCCATAGGCAACGGCTTGATCAGTATAGAGTGCTGTTCCTGGTTCTACGTTGGCAAGAACCGCATCCTGTAAGGTCTTGCGTCTCGCGTTCGGTACTACGTTTGCACGGACTTTACTCTGTCCATTATTGCGGTCCAGAAGCCCCATTACGGCAGTTTTTCCGGGATAGCGGTCAGTAGCCTTCCAGTTGGGCATTGCCGAGCGAATCTGTTGAATCTTGATCCGGCGGCTCTTGTGCATCTTGAGAGCTTTTCCGCCAACGTAGGTTTCGTCAACCTCAACTTCGCCACCAGTACCACCGATCTTCTTGAGGAATGATCCGGTTTTCATGGCCATGCGAATACGATGCATCATGAACCATGCGGTCTTTTGAGTAACGCCAAGTGCGCGATGAATCTCATACGAGCTAACACCGTTCTTGTCGTTGCATAGCATCCATGTCGCGGCAAGCCATTTATCCAAGCCAAGCGGGGAGTCCTCGAAGATAGTTCCAACCTTTACAGAGAACTGCCGTTTAGGGTGAACACTCTTGCACTGCCATTTACGCTGATTCGCAAGGAACTTCACATCAGCGCGGCCACAGGTCGGGCATACCACATCACCAGCAGGCCAGCGGCGAGCAACTAGATACTGTAAGCAGTTATCGGGATCGGCGAAGTAGATGATTGCATCTTGTAATGTCGTTGGCTCGTTCATGTCGTTCTGCCTCATCACATGAACAGAATAGAACCTTTATTTTGATTTGTCAAGTATATTATTACCCCATTTGGTGGCCTGTTTTCATGAAGTTAGGCGGGAGCTGAAAGCACCCATTTTTTGTACACCTCGTTCCGCCTCTTCTTTAATAGCTGGGGATCAGCCATTGGTGTACACAATCTAAGCCAGAGCCCCGCAAGGCCAAACCTGCATCACTCTGCCCGATCCCAAGCCAACCTTAGCTGCTTCATTCGCCTTCGTTCGTGACCTCCTGGGCAGCCGGTTTGTCTTGCTTCCTCACAATCTCGCATACGAGAAACAAGTCGGTAAGCAGCGCGCGGAGATGGATGGAAGCATTCAGATTGTCAATCAACTGGGAACTGATGGTGGGTTGGGTTTGAACCAGTTCAAGAGCAGCCAGAGAGTCGCGCGCGTCGCGATCAAGCACCGCAAAGAACGCCAGGTATTTGTCGGCTGGCTCAAGGCTGTCTTCTTTGACTGCTGTTGCACAAATCTCCGCCAGCCCGGTCAAGGCTTTCACTGTGCGCTCGAGAAACTCACGGACTTGTCCACCTGATTTGCTGCCACAGTCGCTGGGAAGTCCCTGGGCTGCGTAGGCGAGCAGGAACTCGTAACACTCTTCGACGGTGTTGCAGCGTTCCAAGATTTCCGTCAGCATTTATCAGTCCTCCACCTTCTCTCCAGCCGATGACTGCGATGACGCCGGCTTAATGACCCATCGGCTTGGATCATGCTCTTCAAGGAAAAAGTCACGACTCATCCAACCGAAGATCATCGACTTCGTAATCGGGAGTTTCTCTGGCCGGATTCCGAAGTATACGTGCATCATGATGAGCGCAATCAATCCGACACCTGCCAACCCGTGCAGCACGTACATCATGCCCCATGTCATGTCGCTGAACAGATATGGATTCCGGGGAAAAAAGATTGTACGGACGCGAAACATCATGAACACGCCTGTTCCGATCGCGGACAGACCGGTCACGATGATCGCGCCGTGATAAAGCTTGTTTTCAAGCGGATACTTTGCAAACCTCTCCGGCGGTGGCGTGGGCTTCCCCATAAATCGCAGCGTCCTTCTAAACGCGTCGCGGAGATCGATTCTGTCCGGCCAGATCGACCAGAAGTCCAAAAAGAAGGAAGCATGGACGATGTGAAAGACGATGGAAAGGGTCAGCACGGTTCCGGCGATCCAATGATATGTAACCCAGTCAAACTGAACCCCGACCTTCGGAAGGAAAGCAGTGAACAGCAGCGTGAACATGGCGGCGGCCATGATCCAGTGGAACGCCCGCGCAACCAAGGAATGACGGGGAACGCGAGCGGGAATCTTTGTGGGATCGACGGGTGCGGCATCAGGTCCAAACTGCCTGGGTTTCGCGAAAAATCGAACGTAAATCGCATGGACGATCACGAAGAGCAATCCCGTGAGCGCCGCCACCCAGATCAAGAACCACGCGATGTGGATGGGGACAGTTTTCCCCCACGGATCTATAGCCCATCGTAGGGGGCCCATTTTCCCTCCTCCACGCCTCCGATGGCGCGTTTCACCAGATTTCTCATCAGCGGAATCTTGTAAGCATTGAACTGCAGTGGAATCGCTCCCTGCACGGCCAATTTCCCCGCCATCTCACCGGTCGCCGTGCTGGGCGGCTTGCCGCGAATCGCGTCTTCAACCGCCTTTAACCGAAGTGGGCGAGCGGACGCGCCATTGACCGCGATGCGCGCCCGCTCGATATTTCCACCTGACACGACCATCGCCGATGCCACGTTCATCAAGGGGAAGTCCCAAACGTTCCTGTCCCGCACTTTTTCAAAATAAAAACGCGCGCCCGCCCAGGTGGATGGAATACGGATGGCCGTCAGCAGGTCCCCTGGCTGCAAGATGTGCAGACGGGTGATATCAATGTCAGGACCGATGAAGTAATCCTCTGCATCGGTCACGCGCTCACCTTTGGGCGTACGCATTACAAACTTGGCGTCCAAGGCAATAAGGGCCGGAGCTGAGTCGGAGGGATTGACCGCGACACATCGACTTGCGTGCAGAATCGCATGTTCGCGGTTCCGTCCCTCGGGCGTATCGGCATAACAGATATTGCCGCCGGCACGGTAGCAGGGCCAACCTCCGCGGTAGTACCAGCAGCGCGTATCCTGCGAGACATTGCCGCCGATGGTTCCCTGGTTGCGTATTTGCGGCGACGCCACCAATTCCGCAGCCTGCGCCAGCAAATCATACTTCTGCTTGACGATGGGATGATTGACGATTTCAGTGAGCGTGGTCATGGCGCCGATCTCAATTCCATCGCCCGTCGTACGAACTCCCCGCAGTTCTTCTATTCCACTCAGATCGACCACAACCTTGGGCTTCCGGATTCGATCCTTAAGCCAGTCAAAGCTGTCGAGACCTCCAGCCAGCACCCAGGCATCGCTGCCATGCCGTTCGAGTAGCCTCTGCGCGTCGGCAACGGAGCTGGGCTGAAAGAGTTCGAAAGCGGCCATGACGTCCCGTACGATCGCCATAACTCTCCTTTACGATTCCGATCAAATGTGGGCCATCAGCGGGTGTTGCATCGGTCGGCCCGCTTCAAGCGATGTTAGGATCGTGTCCGCGTTCACCGGCGCCCGCTGGAAGACCTCGTCGCCGAGCGCATCGGAGAGTGCGTTCAAGACGGAGGCACATCCACCTCCGACAGGCGGCTCGCCGACGCCACGCGCGCCCACCGGCGTCTCCGGGTCCGGAATGTCCAACGCCATCCATTGCATATCGACGGGTACGTCCAGAATCGTGGGCGGTTTGCTGTGGTGGAATCGCTTCGAAACCATCTGGCCGTAATGCGGATCGAACACCCATTTCTGACCAATCGCATGGCCCATGCCCAGCACCGAACGGCCGAGCATCTGGCCACCCAGTGCCCGGGGGTGGATCACAGTTCCAACATCGCCGGAGGCAAGAAAATCCACGATGTAGTACTTGCCGGTTTCGAGATCGACTTCGACCTCGGCAAAGCTGGCGACGTAAGAATACGTCACGCCGTCGCGTGGGTAGTTGTCTTTGGCCGCAGCCACCAGGCCCTGGCCCGCCAACGCCGCTACGGACGCCTTGGTCAATTTGTGAACATCGGCGGGGGCCTCGTGGCCGTCGTAGATTCCACCTAGCTGAATCGCGGATTGCGCGGCCTGTGCCAAGCTCATACTGGCACCGCCTTTGCGAAAGACACGCTCGTTGGCGACTTCGTATTGCTCTGGTTTACCACCGAGTTTCATCGCCGCGATTTCCTGCAGTTTCTTCTTCGCGTCCATCGCCGCCGCATGCGCCGCCCGCGTCATCGCATGAGTTGTCTGGCTCCCGCCGGAGACGCAGGTGAAAGGAAGGTTCTTTGCCGTGTTACCCCACACCACGTCGCATTTCTCCCATGGCACACCGAGAACTTCAGCGCCTGCGCGATGAACGTCGATCACCGACTCGGTTCCCAGATTGCCGATTCCAGACTGGAAGGTGATGCGGCCATCCGGCTTGATGACCAGAAGCCCGTCGAACCCGATGGTGCCGCCGACGTAAGTACTCAGCGATACGCCGACGCCGCGAACTTTCGTGCCAATTCTCTTCGGACTGCGTGCAACTCGCTCGCGCCATTTGAATTGTTCCGCGCCGCGGTCGAGTGCATCCTTAAGGAACGAACTTGTGGCATGCTGCCGCACGCCCTGCACGGCGGGTCCGAACGGTGCCTTGCCTTCCGGGCAATTGATGCGGCGAATTGCCACCTGGTCAACTCCGAGTTTGCGCGCAGCTTTTGCAATGATCGGCTCGATGATCACAATTCCCTGCAGTCCACCCGGGGAACTCTGAGCACTGCGAGGAGGCGTGTTCGTCAGCACCGTTACCCCGCGCCAGCGCATAGCCTGTGGCTGGTACAACAGAGATACGATGCGGCCGGATGAAGGAGCATCGCCCACTGCTTCGTAAGGGCCGTTGTCGCAAATCACGAACATATCGAGAGCGACGATTCGCCCCTCTTTCGAGAATCCGACTTTCATCCTTCCCTGAAAACCGGGCCGCGCACGTCCGATGAATGTCTCCTCCTCGCGGGTGATTCGCATCATTACTGGAGTGTTCGTTTTCTTTGCCAAAAGCGCGGGTATGATCATCGATACCCCGCCGGTGATCTTGCTGCCGAACCCTCCTCCGGTGTATTCGCTGACGAAAACAATTTTGTCGGGATCGATGTTCAACCATCGAGCTATGGCAGGCAGCGTTTGCGCGGTGCTCTGCGTGCCCGTGTGCATGTAAACCTTGCCGTTCTGCCAATAAGCCATCGCGCTGCGCGTCTCAAGAGTCTGATGGCTGGTATCTGGGGTGACGAAGGTCTCGTCAAGCACGAGCGCAGAATTCTTGAAGCCGGAGTCGAGATCGCCATACGACCATTCATCGAGGGTCTTGCCCATTGGCAAACGGCCATTTTTTTCCTCAGCAAAGTCTGCCTCGCTCCACTTGAGTTCCGTAACCGCGGGCGCACCCGGACTTTGCGAGGACGCGAGCGCCGGAGGACGGGCCCAGACATTGCCGTCCGTTCGCGGGTTAGGACCACCTGGCCGCAGAGTATCGAGTGGATCAATCACAAACGGAAGTGGTTCAAAATCGATCTGAATTTTCTCAATGGCTTCGGCGGCGGTAAGTTCGTCGATTGCGGCCACGGCGAGTACCGGCTCTCCCTGATAAACCGGCTCGTTGGTCAGACCGCGCTCGCCCCACTTACTGGCCTTGATCACGGTTCCATTATCGGTAAGCGTGTCGGCCGGGGCAGGAAGATCGTTTGCAGTGAGAATGGCTTTGACCCCAGGCATCGCAAGGGCTGCGCTCGCATCGATGCGCGTTACCCGCGCATGCGGCATGGGGCTGAGCAGCAGTTTGCAGAACAGCATGCCTTCCGCGTGAAAGTCCTCGGCATACTTTGCCTGACCGGTAACCTTCGCATACAGATCCGGAGTCGTGTAGTTCTTGCCGATCAGCTTGTAGCCGGCTCCATACTGATGCTCAGAGGACTGGGCGGTGGCAACAGCCTTTTTGCTATCCGAGCTTTCGCTATCCAAGTTTCGGCCTCCGCAAATTCTCGGCGCCGCGCATCATGGAGTTCAGGATCTTGTCGTAGTCCTGACAGCGGCACAGGTTTCCTGAGATGCCCTCCGCGAGCTGCTGGCGGGTGGGATTAGGATTGGTTTTCAGGTACCCCACGGTTGTCATGATGAAGCCGGGCATACAGAACGCACATTGAAATCCTTGTTCGTCGATAACGCCCTGCTGAACCGGATGCAGGGTTCCGTCTGCACTCGCCAAGCCTTCGATGGTCACAACCTTTCGGCTACGCACCGTGTGTGTGAGCACCGAACATGAATAGTACGGAATATCGTCGATAAGGACGGTGCAAGATCCGCATTCAGCGCGATCGCATCCCAGCTTGGTACCAGTGAGGCCCAGCTTGTAACGCAGCGTTGAAGCCAGAGTCTCTTGTTTCATAACGTCTACGCGTCGCTGCTGACCATTTACGTTGAGGGTTATCAGACGCTCGCCTACGCCGGCAGTCGCCTGCTGGCCCTGCAGGAGAGCAGAGGCGCGAAACAGATAGCTCGCCGAGGAAACCGCCACACCGCTGGTGATGACCCCTTTTATGAAGTTGCGCCTCGAGACATTTTTCGGTGCGTCTTCGCTTATTTTGAAGTCTGCCTTGTCAGCCATGCCGCCCTTCCTTCGCCTTAACGCCCAGCGATTCGCCGAAGTCGACGGCATTCTTTTTCTGCAAACTCAGAACAGCCTCTGCACTCGGCTTCCGTCTACTCTTGGGCCTTGCAAAAAACTTACGGCTTTCGATGCGAACGGGCGCAATGCCGATGGCTCTTGCCCTGCTTTTGTGATTTCTTGCGCCAGTTCACCGTCGTTTTTCGGACCCTATCAAGTCCGGGCACGCCAGGGAGTGGCGGACCATCGCTAATTGTGCGAAGGATGAACGTTCGCGAAGTAATTGCGATGGATGGCGTGCGGGCATAGAAATTCAGCACGTTGCGGGAGAAGTCTGCGCAGTTGGATGTGTTCAGGACGGCCAACAAGCATCGCTTCAAGGCTAGCTGGCGTGCCGCGTAGCCGCGCGCACAGATTAGGAAGCAGTTCCACCGGGAATGAGAACTCGTTCAACCCAGAGCGGCACCTGGCTCATGGACTCCTCTACATATACATCCTCGGTATCAGGCGAAGTCTTACCACCAATCTCAAGCGGCTAGTCTTCCCCTGTCGAGTGCCGGTAGAAGAAGATCCAGAAGCGCTTGATCGGAGAACGGGTTCTGGCCTGAAATCAACTCGCGATCTTGAAGGACGTAGCTCTTCCATGGAGCGAGCACGCTTACGTCACCGCCCGCCGTAGTTAAGGCGAAGTCGGGGTAGAAGAGAACCTTACCACCAATCTCAAGCGGCTCGCGCTGCTGCTCTTCCGCAGTCGAAAAGATAGTCATCTTATATCCAGAATATATCCAACCCTGAGCCTTTGCCCGGGCTCCGGCGGCATCACCCGCCGCCAGCGCGGCGACTACTTCCTTCGAATTCGGAGAAGCCGAGAGAAGTGAAATCGGGCCATGGCAGAGCACTGCCGTCGGCTTGGATGTTTCATGAAAGTGTCTCATCACGGTGCCAGCGTCGGGATCATCGAGAAGATCCATCATCGGGCCATGGCCTCCGGGGACGAAAACAGCGTCATATTGATCAAGACCCGATGCGATGACATCGGAGATACGAGTTGGATTTTTGAGCCCAGTCAGGGTGTCGCGGAATTGTAGATAGTCCTGAAGCTTAGCCTCGTCCCCGCCGAAGAACTGCGCTATAGCTGAATTGACATCCATTTGCGGCGTGTTGCCTTTGGGGTTCGCGAATGTGATTTCGTAGCCTTCCTTCATCAGGGCGCGAACCGGAACCGTCAGCTCGTTGAGGTAGTAGCCAGCTCCCTTGTAAACCTTGCCATCTTTCAAGGGCAAGCCGTGACCGCTCGAGACTAGCACCAGGATTTTTCCTCTTGTTGCCATATCGTTCTCCTTTTTGAAATCGATTCTGTTTTTCCGGGATCTAAGCAGCTGTTTTTGAGCTGCAAATCCATATCCGTGTTGGCGAATCAAGCGGCCTGCGGGGCCGCTTAGCCTCGACATTCGAATCGTTCTGAACTGTTCGACAGAAAGTCGGTTGATTCATGGGACTTTCCTTTCTCCTCAGCCGTTCGGCTCCGCTATGCCGGAGATAACCTCGGTTAAGAAAAGCCTCACGCAGAAACATCGCTCGCGGGGCACGTAATGTCCGGCGCGTTCAACGCACTTGGTACGGGTGGAAGATGTAGTCCTTCGCCTTCACGGCCACATGGCACGAGTTTCCGCAGTCCGCAAGAGCCTTGGGATCGGCGGTGAACTTGTTCGATGCGGCGTCGTAGTTGAATACCGCGTATCCCCAGCCGCCGGTTTTCGGAAATCTCTTGCTGTCCTTCTCCATCACGAAAGCCTGCTGAAAGACATCGGGCACATCTACATCGTAGGGCGCTTCCGTGCTCTTCTTCGGCTTCCACTGGAGCTTCACGATCATGGAGCCCTCCGGGAAAAGCTGGCTGTTTCCCGGGACGCCGGCCTTGTACGCCTTGATCATCACCGGATTGGCGACGATTACCTTAAGCACTTCTTTGGTGCTCGCGGAAGAGACCACAGACCAGTCCTCGTATCCCCTGAAGTCGGAGAACGCGATTCCACCCGGTGATCTCAGCGAGTACTTATCCTTGTCTTGGCCTTGTGCGTAAAGAACCGAGCCGCCGTAGATTGCAAGCAGCGCCACGGCTGCAACGATGGTACAGGTTGCGAGATGTCTTACGGCGGCGCGTGGGGGATTGCGCCCAGTTGATGACGATACTGCGGACATGACGTTCTCCTTTGCAGAAGGCGAGCTCGGACGTGGAAAGACTGTTTCTTTTCCGGGCTGATTCGCGAGGCCGAGGTGCCAGAAGACCCCAGCTTAGCGTCGCCCGACCAACTCTTCCGGATTAGCTCAACGGCGCGCTGCATGACAGCTGGCAACTTTGTCCTGCGGCCGCAACACTGGCCAACACGACTTCTTCCTAATGTCGTGTCTAGTGATTCTCTCCATTTTGGAAGCGTTGCCCGATCTTCGACATCTCGTCATAAAGTGGGAGCCCCAACCTCGAAATCACAGATCGAACTCCGCCACGGACAGAGCAGGACAGCGTGCGACTGAAATCCTCGAGGCTGCGGCAATTCTGCCCAGAGTATTCCCCCCTCATTAAAACCGTTTGAAGGCATCTCGTGCCCGCGCGCCGCTCCTCTAAAACTGTGCTTGGCATGCAGGTCATACACTCGCAGGAAAGAGAGCACCGCAGTCACAGTCCCTCACGTCAGGAGCAAACCGGAATTCCCTAAAGAGGATTTCCCAGCTCTCAGGCTAACTGCGTTATATCTTCTGCCACCGTTGGAAACGCAGTGGCCATTAGTACGTCATGGCCGGGGAAGATGTTCTCCAAAGGGGCTTTTGCCTTTAGCTTGTCAAAAGTGAGAAGCCAAGAGGGTATATCTGAAATTATTCCGCTTGGCATGTCGTCTTTAAAGCACCTGAAAATATGGCCGCTGTCAGAACCTACAATCGTCTGTCCTTTGGCTGTCGGCAGCAGTACTGCTTGTAACCCGGCGGTGTGCCCCGGGGCCAGAAGCAACTCCATTCCAGACCCAATGACCATATCACCATCGAGAATAGTTAGCCTTTTGGTCTTTGCCAACTCTGCAACGGCAGCGGCTGAGGGATTATAACCAAACATCTTGAAAGGAGGCCGTTGAGCCAGAGGGCTGTTTACCCAGAAGTCGAATTCCTTCTTCTGAACATAGAACTGAGCGTTGGGATAAAGCTTTGGAAAGTCCATCATGCCACCGGCGTGGTCGACGTGCATGTGGGTAATCACAACCCTTGTAACCTGCTCGGGTTTGATACCGAGTCGCGCCACCAATTGCGAAGGCGGCACAAATACTGAGCCTGGATTCAATGAACTAAACTTCTGGCCCATGGCGTCGTCGGTTCCGGTATCAACCAGCGTAACCTCGCCAGTTTTCTTATCGCGTACAACCCAGATGTAAAGGTTGACCTGGAAATCCTCGGCCCAACCGGTTTGATAGAGAGCCTTGGCCAGTTTGAGTCTGAATGGTCCGAGGTATTTGAGAGCGAACACTTCGTACATCGCTCCTGTGCCCGCTGACATCGGCACTGCAGGCTTGTCCTGTCCAACGGCTATGATCGAAGCTACTCCGGAAACCGCCGTTGCGCCCAATGCCACGGTAACCGACTTAACAAAGTCCCGGCGATCAATAACGCTCATGACTCCTCCTTTTACTCGATCCACTCTCACACGGAATATGTTTATAAATGCGCTGTTGCTGCACTCTAGCCACTTCGAAACGACACTCCAAACGAACCGCGCGGATAATTCCAACTCGTGATCCCTTTGTTAGAGCACATCACCCGGCAGGTACCGCATTCCAGACATCCTGCATATTCAAAACTGAGCTCATCTCCCTGCAACCGATACAACACTGCCGGACACACCACAAGGCAAGGTTTGGAACTACATTGTTTGCAGATGGCCTTGTCCACAACGATGTGTGGATGTCCCTCTTCAACTTCGAACTTATTCAGAGCAAGCAGTTCTTCCGGAGTCTGTTTTCTTATAGTCATAGAGAGCGGTACGCCTTCCAACCATCTGCTGCTAGCTGCCTGAGCGACAGATTCCGTCTCAATATTTTCAACATGGTCTTGGTCATTTTTTCAGGCGTTTTGCCGTCGACCGCAAACATAGACTTCATGACTTCGTTTGCCAGATTGGGGTACTGCTCAAATACGCGCGGAATTCCCATCACCTGATGCGACCCTGAAAAAACGTCCATGCTTGGCAAGAGTTGCAAGGCCTGAAGTTGTTGCATGTAGAGCGGGCCCACCTCTACCGTATCGTTAGCCTGCGTGACTGCATTTGCCGCCGCCAAGCCACTAACAATCGCCAGGTCCATTCCGCGAATAACCAGGCCCGTGTTTATGCCGAACCCCGCGGCATCGCCTACCACTACCAAGCCGGCGCGATAGAGCTTTTGGGGCACACCAGTGATGCCAAGTTCGGGGACGAGATGCGCGCCATATTCTATTGTCGTGCCGCCTTCGATCAAGGGCAGAATGGCACGGTGCATTTTGAAATTCTGGAAGATTTCATGGATGCTTTTCCCATGGCTGGCCGCCTGCTCGGGATTGAAGACGATGCCTAGAGATATGCTCCCCTTATTGGTGTAGAGAAATCCACCCCCGGAAATGCCCTCGGTACAACCGACGATGACACGAGCTGCACCTTCGTCTCCAGAGAGATTGAAGCGCGATTCGATCAGGCCGTCAGAAACTTCGATAACCTCTTTAATGCCGATCCCCACCGACTTTGCTGTGATATCCGGAAACAGGCCTGCGGCCTGGGCAATGCGGGAGTTAACTCCGTCGGCCGCGATCACAACGTCGGCCAGCATTTCGTCTTCGCCAGCCCGGATGCCAACGATCTTTCCGTCCCTTTCGATCAAGCCATCGACCAGGATACCTGCTGCAACGGTCGCGCCCTGTGCCTCGGCCTCTCCGGCGAACCACTCGTCGAGTGGAGCCCTCAGCACGGTATACGATTGTGGAATCTCGCCGATGAGGGCGTCGTCAACATAGTCGACGGTGGTGGCGCCGGTCTTGCCTAGCAGCATGATCTGCTCACGAACCACCCTTCGTTGCAAGGGAGCGCGTTTGTATAAGCCCGGCTCAAGCATTTCCATCGCGTAGGTATACAACCTGCCGCCGGATACGTTTTTGCTTCCGGGGGTCACGCCTCGTTCGATGAGCAGGACATTCCGGCCTTGTTTCGCAAGGGCATAAGCACACGCGCAGCCGGAACACCCAGCGCCAACTACGATGGCATCAAATTGGTCGTCGTCCGGCATTTAGAGAGCCCCGTCTCCGATCGGGAGTTTGTTCTCAGGCAAACATCGAACCAATGTCATCGTTCAGCATCCCTTGAACTCGGGCTTCCGTTTTGCCAAAAAGGCGGAGATTCCTTCGCTGGAGTCTCGGGTGGCAAAACTGAGGCCAAAGGCTTCCGCCTCAAGCGCACATCCGCTCTTAAGATCAGTGTCCACGCCGCGCGAGATCACCGATTTAATGGCTCCGATCGATTTCGGTCCCTTCGCCAGCGCTCGTGCAACCTTCATCGTCTCTTCGAGAAGTTGTTCGGCGGCAAAGATCCTGCAGACCAAACCAAGTTCTTTCGCCTGCTGAGCGTCAATCAATTCGCCGGTCATACAGAGTTCCTTAGCTTTTGCCGCTCCGACCAGGCGCGCAAGTCTTTGCGTTCCACCGAAGCCCGGCAGAATTCCAAGGTTGACTTCAGGCTGACCAAACTTTGCCTTGTCGGACGCATATATGAAGTCACAACTCATCGCGATCTCGCATCCGCCGCCGAGCGCAAAGCCGTTTACGCACGCGATAACCGGCTTGGGGAGTTGCTCCAATTTGAAGAAGATTAACTGCGCTTTTTCTGAAAGCTGTGTCGCCTGGAGTTGATTCATATTGAGAAACTCCGTGATGTCCGCTCCAGCCACGAACGCCTTTTCTCCAGCTCCGGTGAGGACGAGTACCCGTATGCTGTCATCGTTTGCCACGTTGTCGATCACCTTGCTGAGTTCATCAAGGGTTTTCAGATTGAGAGCATTCAACGCCTTGGGCCGATTGACTACAAGAAAGGCAACTCCGTCTTGAACGCTAAAGAGAACGTTTTCATAGACCGGGACGGTCTCGTTAAGATCGGTATTCAATGGCACGTCAGCTCCTTTTGGCGCGATGTATGTTCTACTGTTTGTTTTCCAGTGCGGCAGTAAGCAATGGCAAGACTTCGTAGAGGTCGCCGACAATTCCGTAATCTGCGGCCTCGAAGATTGGGGCTCTTTCGTCGGTGTTTATGGCCGCAATCACCTTGGAGTCGCGCATGCCGACAATATGTTGAACCTGGCCGGAAACTCCTGCACTTAGGTAAAGATCCGGTTTCACCTTTCGGCCAGAGATTCCTATATAGCGCTCGACCGGGAGCCAGTGAAAATCTTCAGCCACGCCGCGCGTACACGCGACGTCGGCGTCCAGTGCTTTTGCCAAACCCTCGGCAAGCAGGAGGTCTGTTTTCTGGCGAAACCCTCTGCCCACAGTGACCAGTTTCCGGGCGGTTTCGATATCCACGCCTGTGCGCTCATTCGGACAGACCTCACTGATCGCGACCCTTTCGTCAGGTACAACCGCAACGGTCTTGACGATGCCTTGTCTTACCGTAGCCGCCGGCTCGACAAAAGTCCGTGGGGGGATAGTAACGACTGCGGGTAGCGAGAGTATTTCCTCGCTCAGGGCCAATCCGGCATAGAGCATCCGGGCAGTCTCAATCTTGCCGTCAGCGAATGTTACGCTATGTGCATCGCTCGACATTCCGGCCTGCAAACGTGTTGCTACTCTGGCCGCCACATTCTTGCCTCGCACAGTTCCCCCGACCAGCACCACGCTCGCCTGCTCCTCGACAACGAGGTTGGCGATGGCAGTGGCCAAGCCTTCGGGCCATAGCGACTCTGTCTGCAGGACAAACACTTTGTCGGCTCCGGCAGCGATGAATTGTTCCGCAGCTTCAATGGCGGTCGTGATCACGCATGACGGCTGGTGCATGACCTGCTTCAGTTCGAAGCCGGGAGTAAGCAACTGCCTTGCAATTGCACAATCTTCGGAAAAAACGAAAATGCCTGGCATCGTCCTTGCTCCTTAACACAAACCTTCGTTGGCAAGGCTGGCTACCATTTGCGCCACCTTTTCCGCTGCACTGCCATCCTTAAAAATCACGTTCTTGCGCTTCATCACAAATCCCCTTACCGATTTGTTGATTGCTCGCGGCATGAGGTCGCGCGAGTTCAATCCGAGATCAGCAAGCTTGATCTCTTCGGACGGCTTCTTAGCCGCACCCAACACCTGCTTTAGTCCCGGAATGCGCGGATGATTCATCTCGCCCAATACGCTTACCACTGCCGAACCTCGAACGGTCGCAAGTTCGGTGCAGTCGTCCAGTTTGCGTCGAATCTTGAAACCCGTTCCGTCTCCAGCGATTTCCTGCGCAAAGGTTACTGCAGGCAGGTCGAGCAGTTCCGCGAGACGGGAAGGAATCTGCTGGTTGTAGGAATCCGAGCTGCCTTCGCCGCAGATGATGAGATCGTAAGGACCGATTTTGCGGATGGCGGCGGCTAAGACAGACGCGATAACATGCGAGTCTGCCCTGACGGCTTCCGCGTCCTGAATCCAGTACGCTTTGTTCGGTCCGCGCGACAGTGCATCCTTTAAAGACTGCTTCACCGTGGACGTGCCATAAGTGAGTGCGTCCAAGGTTCCCCCGAGCTGTTCGACAAGCTGGGTTGCTGCTTCAATCGCGTTTCGATCAAAATCGCTGACCTTCCCCTTGGCGCGGCTAGCATCCAAGGAGAGGTCAGTTGGGTTAATGCGGATGTCTTGTTCGTCAAGAACCCACTTGTAACACACCAATAATCTAGGCACCCTAAGTCTCCCTTTGAAAATTAAGCGATACTGGCTGCGATCAACTTCTCAGGGAACTCCATTGGGCTTTCTGCGATTGTGGTTCCAGAGACATCGCGGAACAGCTTGGCCATTAGCATTTCCTCGCTGTAGCCATACCCGCCTTCAATTTGTACGGTATCGAGCAGCGAATGCATGCCGAGCCGCTGGCTGAATAGCTTCACCATCGCGGCCTCCGCCGAGAATGGTTCACCTTGCTCAATGAGCGTAGCGGCGTGGTAAACGGCGTGCCGTGCGACGTGACAATTCGTGGCTATCTCGGCCAGCATCGTTTGAATCGCCTCAAATGCGCCGATAGGGCGGCCGAACTGCACGCGCTGCTGGGCGTACTTCCCAGCATGCTCAAGCGCAGCCGCAGTAATGCCCACCGTCTGGGCAGCTTCTGCGATGGCCAAAACCGAAAGCAGCTCCGAACACATTGCCACGCCACTTTCCGCCGGTCCCAGGAGTTCAGCGGCAACGTTGCGGAAAGTCACGTCAGCAATAGGCCGTCCCCGCAAGCCCATCATCCGCTTCTTCAGGCCAATTTCGAGTCCTTCCGCTTTGGCGTCAACCAGGAAGGCAGCCAAGCTCTTGCCGCCTGCCAGCGGATCGGTGCATGCGAAGACCACGTACAAGCCGGCTCGGCCAGCGTTTGCTACAAAGGACTTATTTCCCGTTAGCACAAAGCCGTCGGCCTGCTTCGTTGCGATGACCGCGTTCGGACCTTCACCTACGCTGGGGCCAGATTCAGTGAGGGCGAGAGCGCCGAGCGTTTCACCTTTGATCAGTGCCGGAAGGTGCCGCTGTTTCTGCTGCGCAGAGCCCCAGCGATTGACCGCATAGGCCGCGGACATGTGGTTCACTATGATGGAGGCCACTGCCGCGCTTGCTTTCGAAAGCTCTTCGATACCCAGGACATAACTCAGATATCCAACCTCGGCGCCGCCAAACGCCTCCGGCAGGAACCAGCTGAGAAGATCGTGCTCAGCCATGAGCTTAATTGTCGTGGCGGGGAACTCGTCGGATTTATCTAAATGGACGGCTCGAGGCTCCAGGTGCTCTTTTGCAAAATCCCGAGCGTTCATCCGAATCAGCTGCTGCTCTTCAGTCAATAGATAGCTCATCTTTAGCCCCCTGCTTTTGTCGCCGCTGTCTGCGGCTGCAAACTCGCCAACAATTGTGCAGCTATGACGATTCGCTGAACCTGGTTGGTGCCTTCGTAGAGTTGTTGAATCTTGGCATCACGCACCAACTTCTCGACCACACAATCGCTGGAGTAGCCATAGGCTCCAAGCAGCGCAAGCGCGTCAGTGGTGACCCGCATGGCCGTATCGCTGCCGACGGTCTTTGCGATCGCGGAATCAACAGTAATGGGGAGCCCAGCGTCCTTGACCGCCAGGGCATGACGAACAATCTGCCGCGCGGTTTCAATCTGAATGCGCATGTCGGCCAACTTGAACTGAATCGCTTGCCCAATTTTTCGAAGATCTGGGTATTTGTCACGAAAATACTTCAGGCACTCATCGAGAGCCCGCTGGGCAATGCCGACGCTCTGAGCTCCAACCATCGGGCGAGCCATGTCTAGCGATTGCATCGCGATCTTCATGCCATCGCCTTCCTTGCCCAGAAGGTGACTCGCTGGCACATGCAGGTCCTGAAGCACGAGTTCAACGGTGTTGGAACAGCGAATGCCTAGCTTATTTTCGTGCTTGGAAACCACGAGGCCTGGTGAGCCACCTTCAACGATGAATGCGCTTAGCCCCTTCAGACCTTTGCTCGGATCGGTCAAGGCAAAGATCGTTGCGAATGCACCGTTGGTGATAAAGCACTTGCTGCCGTTCAGAATGTATTCGTCGCCAACCTTTTTGGCCGTGGTCTTGGCACCGCGGACATCCGAGCCAGCGGAAGGTTCGGTCAACGCGAAGGAGGAGAGCCCACCCTCTACGATTGGAGTGAAGTAGAACTTCTTCTGTTCGTCGGTACCGGCAATGAGCGGAGCGTAGTAGCCAAGTCCATTCACGCTGATAGCGGTCGCAATGCCGGCACAACCAATGCCAAGCTCTTCTAAAATCACTCCCTGGGTAACGGAGCTCAGATCTTGTCCGCCAAACTGTTTCGGAATTCCCATCGCCAAATAGCCTGCTTTCCTGGCTTCTTCTACGATGAACTCCGGAAATTCTCCCTTGAGGTCATACTCCGCAGCGATCGGGACAATGTGTGTGTTCGTGAAATTCCTTGCCGAACGCTGTATTTCCTGCTGCTCAGAAGTAAGTAGCATCGGATCTGCCTTTCGCTGAGGTCTGCATGTGCGCCCGTTGCTGGATCGTCCCGATGCAGTCTCCCATATACATGAACATAGAAATTGACTATTTGTCAAACATATATTCATTAAATATCCTAGTGGTAAAGCATATGTGATATGCTGGATGGCATTGAGGTGGCAGGTGGGCGGGGAGTAAGCCTGGTCCGCTACGTTCGGGCTCCACTAAGCCTTAAGAGGTTTTGTGGCGACTTGAGGTAACACGGAGGGTTATGGGCATTAATTACGAAAACCTAAACACTGAAGGCCTGGCCAAGCAGATTTCCGGCAAGATCCGCGATGCAATACTCGGTGGTGCTCTGAAGGTTGACGAACGTCTGCCGACAGAAGAGGAACTGGCGGAGCGCTTCGGCGTCAGCCGGCCTACGATCCGAGAAGCGTTGAAGCGCCTGGCGGCACAAAATCTAATTCACACTCGCCGTGGCCCCTCAGGCGGCAGCTTCGTCAAGAAGCCAAGTTTGGAAGACATGCGCGGACAACTCTCCAGCATGGCCGCAGTGCTGCTATCAATCAACGAATTCACTCTCTACGATGTCGTGGAAACGCGCCACGAGCTTGAAACGTTGTGCTGTCGGCTGGCGTCGTCGAGACCTCCGGAGGAGATCGACAATCTGCAAGCGCAACTTGCCGACATGGCGGTCGAACTCCAAAAGCAACACGATCCAAGTCTTACGGATGTGGAGTTCTGCGCCTCGGACGTGCGCTTTCACTGTCTGATCGCTGACGCTACCCAGAATCCCATGCTGCGCTTCCTGGTCACGGCGATGATTGAAATCATGGAGCCGGTCTTGAACCTGATTGCTTACAGATTCAGGGAGCGAAAGTTTATTGTCGCCCGGCACGAAGAAATTCTGGAAGGGATCAAAGCACAACAACCTGATCGTACGGTTGCAGCACTTGATCGCATGATTGAGTATCTGCGCCAAAAATACGCGATGGCACAGGAACGAGGCGATATGGGGAAGTCTGTCGGAGAGGGTAAAGCCTCTTAGTTGTGCCAGAGTTGGTCCGGAAGCTACGATGCGCTTGTCCCGCTACAGAGAACCCGTCTGAATATCCGCTAACCAGAATTAAGAAAGGCTGCCGAGAATATCGGCAGCCTTTCCAGTAAGTAGAGCTGAGATTAATTCGGAAGAACGTAACGTAAGCTGAGGTCGATAATATGTGCTGCGCCCTTCATTGGCGGAAGAAGGTGCGTCGTAGCGTCAGCAGGAGCGGCGGTCCGCCACAACGAACGTCCAGCATAACCGTATTCGAAGCCAGTTGCGAAGGCTCCGAACGGGCCTCTGTAGAAGCGGTACCAGTAGCCGGTCTCAAATCCCCAGATATCCTTATTGTTGCTGGGTGCGGCCGTTACTAGCGGATTGCCAAATCCGAGTCTGTTGCCCCAGGCGTCGGTATAGCCCACTTTGCTGGTGCGAGCATAATATTCCTCGCCAACAAAGGTGAACACGTCGAGTTTCGGGGTGGGACGGGTTTCAAAGCCGACCATGCCACTCAGATTCTTGATTCCGACCAGTTCGTAGTTTGCGTTGATGGTGGCGCCAGCATTGCCAGCCGAGTTGTAACGGTTATTGCCGGCTCCGCCAGCAGCGTTAATGATGAAATCAACCGTCTTCGTCAGCGGCATGATGGAGAAATAGCCCAAGGCTCCACCGAAGTTGGTGTGATCCCGGTGGCCGGCGAGTATGGCAGGAATGGCGCCTGTAACCGTCGGAGTGTTGTAGGGTTGTCCGTTGGCCTGAAGCGCAACGCGATCACGGAGAGCGTTGCCAATGGCGCGGATTTCATAGTGTCCCCAACCAGGATCAATTGCGATCTTCATGATGAGGTCGGGCATGGGGTTCGTTGTTGGGCCGGTAGCAAGAGTCGGCAGACCGGCAACCTGAGCGCAGCAGGGAATTGGTTCCTGGGCATTACCGCCAGTTAAGTTAGCGGCACTGGGAATTCCAAGGATGGAACTGGGGGTAAATGCGCTACTAACGGTAGTTGAAGGATTCTCAGCCGCGAAGGCAAATGCAACCTTGTTGTTCCAGTTTTTGGTGACACGCAGAGCAGCCTGACGTGCGTACTGGAATCCAACTGCATAACCACCTTCTTCACCTGGCAGCAGCCATTCCCGGTTAAGAGCGATGCCTTTGCGATTGGGGGTCCACAGGGAGAACATCTGTCCGACGGATACGGAAACGCCGGAATTGAGAAATTCAGCTTGTCCCCAGAGCGAACGGATTCGAGGCGGGAAGTTGTTGAGCTGGTTCTCGTTTGCGCCAACCTCAGTGGTTCCCGAAAAGTCTATTTCCCATAGGCCAGTGAGCTTGATGTTCGAAGATGCCATGCCCTCGCCGCGCAATCCGATGCGTGATTGGCGTGCCGACATGCGGGATTCGCTGAACCCAGCATTCATGCTTCGATCCAGAGGAATGGCGCTGTACAGAGTTACCATATCGGAGTTCAGGTTACGGCTGCGACGAACCATGCCTAAATCGAGCCAGCCGTACGGGGTGAGCGTAGTTCCCTTAAAGCGAATGGCTGCCGGATTTTGCAGGTCCTTAACTTCCTTCGACAGCAGTGCCAAAGCCTTGGTGTTGCTGTCTGCTGCGGCGTTGACCTCGGTGCTCTTCTTTATGGCAATCTCGTGAAGCGCAGCAGCGTCCCGCTGACCAATTTGCGATTGCTGAACAGTTCCCTCAACCTTTTGGTCCACTGACTGTAATTTTTGATTGCTTTCTTTAAGTTGTTGGCTTAGCCGGTCAATCTCTTTTTGCATGTTGCGTTGGATGTCTTGGAGCTTCTGATCAAATTGCTCCTTCAACTCCTGCAGCTGGGTTGACACTGACGCCTCTGCCGGTTTTTTGACACTTGCTTTTTTTGCCGCGCCGTTTGCGTCCTGACCTATCAGAAAAGTCGAACTGAGCAGTGTCAGTGCGAGCGCTCCCCCGATGATTTTCCTCATTGTTGTTCCTCTCTGAAGTAATGAATTACCCAAGTAATGCACTTCCGCCGGTAATGCGTTTGTTGCCGTTTAAAGTTCCGAGGACAGATTGCGACTGCCGACTGTCTCCAACAGCGTCATTCTCATCTCCGAAACGTTAAATATTGTGAGTCTTAAGATCTTCCGCAATATAGCGAGCGGACATTCTGCCACATTGCATCGTGTCACCCAGCGACGCAGTGCATGTGCCGTTGGTGGCCCCTGCTGCATAGAAACCAGGGATCGGCTTTACGGTTCTATACTCCAGAACCCTTGTTCTTTCGTCGGTCTCAAGGCCGCCTTCTGTTTTGAAACGAACTGGGTAGTGTTTTTCGCTCACATAGAAAGGAGGCTTGATTATCTTTTGGAAGAAGGGACCGGTCTTGCCGTATACCGAATCGACGCCCTTCTCATCAAAGTCCTTGTTAAATAGTTCAACTGTTGCTTGGAGGCCGTCAGGATTGATGCCAGCTTTCAGGGCTGCTTCCTTCAGCGTGTCTGCTTTGAAGATGGTTCCATTTTCGACAAGAGCAGCGAATCCGTAATTCTTTGCGCCGGTACTCGACATCGCAGTTTCATCAAAAACGAAGTAGCCGTATTTCGCGCCGCTACGAATAAGATTGAGGGTTGCGATGGTGTAGTTCAGTCTTTCGTCCGAGACCCGCTTACCTTCCGGCGTAACGAAGATCATGGGCGATTGAGTAAGCGCCAATCCGTTTACAACAGCGTCGCCACGATTCTTGGGTGCGATTTTGTACTTAAATCCGGCGTCCATGTCGTCAAGCGATGCGTTAATTTCAAGCCCCATCACTATTCCGTCGCCGGTTTGCTCAAACAATGCACCGCCGTCCGAGAAGAGAAACGCGGACGGAACCTTCCCCTTCGTCGCCCAGTAAGGCATATAGCGCTTGATGAGTTCGTCGTTGTTCAGGAAGCCGCCGCTAGCCATCATCAGCGCCTTGGTTTTGATATTGATCGCTCGTCCGCTAGCATCTGTGGCACGGACGCCAACCACCTTTCCTTTTTCATCGAGGTAAATCTTGGTAGCTCTCGTTTCGGTTACGATTGTGCCGCCGGATTGCCGGATCTCGTCGGCGACATTTTGAAATACCCTTGGTAAGGAGCCCTTGACAGCAATGTGAGTGAACGGGAATCTTTGGTCCAGCGGTTGGAAAGTGGCGCCGTACTTGAGGAGAAACTCGACCAGCGCCGGGAATTCCGTCACACAGTCTCTGAGCAGTTGCGTGTTTCGCTTGGTTATTCCGTAATAGACTGGTGACACATTACTGTTGTCCCGTACCCTCTTGAGCGGCTCCGACCACCCGGTACCGTCCTCCAGTTTGGCCCACCACTGTTCGCGAGAGCAGTTCTTCATCCCTTGTTCTTTTTGCAGTTTGCTATCGCCGCCAAAGATGTAGCCGGTGGCCATGGCCGCAACTCCCCCGATGGAGGACTGCTTTTCCATGATGAAGGGCTTCACTCCCCTCTGGACAGCTTCAACCCCTGCACAGAGACCTGAACCGCCGCCGCCCACAATGACCAGCTCGTGTTGCGCATCCCACTTTGTGGGCAATGGACCGCCATTAACATTCGCGGCTTCGGCTGACTGCGCTGTCCCAAGCAGTGTGCCCGATACAGCAGCGGCAACTGCTCCCATGCCCGTAATCTTTAGAAAGTTTCTGCGAGGATTGCTCGAATCATCTGAACGCCTATCCATTTCCGATTCCTCCGGTCGATGGTTGCTTCCCCTTCTATGGCCCATCGTTCGCCATTCTTCATTTCACGGGCATATCGCCGAATAAATGGCATTTATTGCAGTAGTTCACACTGGCAACATGAGTTTTGTGACACTCAGTGCATGGCAATTCGACGAAATGCGATACATGGGGATTGACTTCCTTTGTCGAATGGCCGTCAAACGCATACTTCTTTGCGCCGGTTCCGACATATTTCCCCTTGCCGTTCGAATGACACTTTAGGCAGGCAGATACTGAAGCCTTTGCAACCGGCTTGTTGGTATTGTGGCAATCCACGCAAGTGACACTGTGCTTTTGGTGCGTCAGGCCCGAGACACTAATCATCCCCGGCTGGCTGGCGTACATTAGCGGTGCAATAAGTAACATCATCAGAATGCGAGATATCAATATCCTTCTCTTCACGACACCTCCTTCGACCACTGGCGGGTAACAGCGTGCTTGCATACGTGTGCGCTAATTGGACGAGCAAATGTAGTTCGAAATTCAATATATGTCAAACAAATATTGTTCTGAAAGATATATCTTTAGCTTTTCCGCTTTTTCGGCACCACTCATAGGCTTGGAGCGAACCAACCCCTGGAGGACTGCGCGCCAGGTTCACTGGCAGAAGGCAGCGGATGCACCTCTTAAATCCGCAAAGCTTTTTCCCTTTTGTGCCAATTGGGTTAAGAGAGGCGCAGGCCGCCAAAGTTCTCCATGCCGCTGATGGAAATGGCATATCCGTTCATAGACTTTCTTCAGGCCTATCGCGTCGGCGTACCACATTGGCCCACCTCGATGGCGCGGAAATCCGTATCCGTTCAGATAAACGACATCAATGTCGCTTGCGCGGATTGCGATCCCGTCTTCTAGAATGCGGGCTCCCTCGTTAACCATGATGTAGATGCAACGTTCAACAATTTCCTCGGCCGAGATGGGGTGCCGCGAGATGCCCGCTTCGGCGGCGCGCTTGTGAATCATGGCGGCGACGTCAGGGTCATCCACTGCGCGGCGGTCCGGACCATACTTGTACCAACCAGCGCCAGTTTTCTGGCCGTATCGGCCGATCTCACATAAGAGATCCTCCGCTAGCGGTTGACGTACTCCCGGCGCCTGCAGATGCCGGAATTCATTACGCATGCGCCAACTGATATCCAGGCCGGCCAGATCAGCAACGGCAAGCGGTCCCATTGCCATTCCAAACTGCTGCAGTGCTTCGTCTACTGCCCGTGGATCTGCCCCTTCCTCCACGAGAAACTGTGCCTCGCGGCGATAGAGAGCGAACATGCGATTGCCTATGAAACCGCGGCAGTTGCCCGCCAGCACGCCAATCTTGCCTAGGTCCTTAGCAAGACTCATGCACGTCCTGATCACTTCATCGCTGGTCGCCCTGGCGCGCACGACTTCCAGGAGTTTCATGACGTTTGCTGGGCTGAAAAAATGCATTCCTAGCACCGATCGCGGCCTGCTTGTAGCGGATGCGATCTCATCAATGTCCAGATAGGAAGTGTTGGTTGCCATAATTGCCCCAGGCTTGCAGACGCGATCAAGTTCCGCGAAAACCTGTTTCTTGAAAGCCATCCCTTCGAAGACGGCCTCCACGACGATGTCCACACTCGCGAAATCAGCGTAGCTGAGGGTGGGCCTGATGAGTTCCATGCGTTCGTTTGCAAAGTCTTGCGTGAAGCGCCCGCGTTTGATGGAATTCGCGTAGTTCTTCTGAATGATCGACCATCCGCAGTCAAGCGCCGCCTGGTCCACATCCTTAATGAATACTGGGATTCCGGCATTGGCGAACACCATTGCAATTGCTCCGCCCATGGTTCCAGCGCCTACTACGGCAGCGCTTCGAATCGGGGCCGCCATAGTTTCATTTGGGATTCCTGGAATATTGCGGAGTTCTTGTTCGGCGAGGAGCGCGTGGATGAGAGCCTTGGATTGATCGGAGACGAGGCACTCCTGATAGCGCTCCTGCTCCACCTTGCAGCCGTCGGCGAAGGGTAATTTCGTGGCTGCTTCAATGGCGTCGATGGCGGCCAGCGCTGCATTCGGTACGTGGTGCTTCTTGCGCAATCCCTCGCGGACAGCCGCGAAGATTGAATCATTCTGTTCTGGAGTACCGAGCTTTTCGTTACGGTCGCGAGTCTTTGTCGCCGGCTTATCGGTACACTCCCGCGCGAATGCAATCGCCCCGATCAACAGATCGCCCTCGATGATCCGGTCGACCATACCCAGTTGAAGAGCGTCGCGTCCTTTTATCAAGCTGCCATCCAGACACATTCGCACGGCAGCTTCGACGCCCACCAGGCGGGGCAGGCGTTGCGAGCCACCACCACATGGAATAAGTCCGAGGCGTGCTTCGTTCTCTCCCATTTGCGCATCTGGGAGCGCGATCCTGTAGTGAGCTGCCATGGCAAGTTCCAGGCCGGAGCCGAGGGCGAATCCGTGAATCGCGGCTACAACTGGCTTTTTGCGATCTTCAATCCACTCGCAGAACGGCAGCAGCGCAGGAACTCGCTTCGCCAAGCCGGACGAGTTACTCAGAAACTTACCGACTCCGACACCGGCAGCAAACGTGTTTCCCGCGCCGATAATTACGATGGCCCTGATGCTCGCATCGTTCTCGGCCCGCTCCATCGCAGCCTGGAGCGCGTTGCAGGTCTCAGTGCTCAATTCATTGAGCGGCGGATTGTTAATTGCGAGGACCGCAATGTCTTGATGATTTTCGAATTGCACCAGACAGCTCATGTGCAAAAATCTCCTGACTAATTTCCGCAGCGATGCTCGGATGATTCCGAAATTGCTTTAGGCAGCACCTGAGCTAAACCGTTCCAAAACGACAGCGAGGCCTTGGCCCACACCGATGCAAAGCGTTACCAGCGCATAGCGGCCGTTTTGTCGTTGCAATTGGCGGATCGCCGTCATGGAGAGTCTCGCTCCTGAAACGCCCAATGGATGCCCGATCGCGATAGCGCCGCCGTTAGGATTTACGCGGGTATCATCGTAGGAAATCTTCATCTGCTTCAAGCAACCCAATACTTGGGCCGCGAACGCTTCATTGATCTCGATCACATCCATGTCTTCGAGCGATAACCCAGCACGTTCCAGGCACTTTTTTGAAGAGGCAACAGGGCCAAGCCCCATCACCCGCGGAGGGACTCCCATGGCGGCGCTTGCAACCACTCGCGCCAGTGGCTTCACCCCATGCTTCTCTCCGGCCTCAAGCGAGCCGATGATCAGCGCGCCCGCGCCATCATTAATGCCGGAGGAATTGCCAGCCGTCGTAACCCCATTCGAAGCGAGGGGCGACAGCTTCGCCAGGATTTCAGCAGTGGTGTTTGGGCGAGGATGCTCATCTACTTCGACCAAAACCGGCGGCCCCTTCCGAGTGGGGACGGAAATTGGAAGAATCTCATCCTTGAAGAATCCTGCTTGCTTCGCGCGGGCATATTTTGCCTGTGAAGCCAGGGCAAATGCGTCTGCCTCGAAGCGTGTTACGCCGACCTCAGAGGCAATATTGTCGGCCGTTTCCGCCAACGAATCATTGCCGAACGCTGACACAAAGGCCGGATTCGGAAACCGAGACCCCAAAGAAGTATCAAAGACATTAAATTGTCGGCTGTATGGAGCTTCTGACTTTGCAATCGCAAATGGGCCACGTGTCATGCTCTCCACGCCGCCCGCCAAGAAGAGCTCACCCTCGTTGCATCGGACCGAATTGGCGGCGATCAAAACGGAAGCGAGTCCAGAGGCGCACAACCGGTTCACAGTCTGCCCAGGCACGCTCACTGGCAACCCCGCGAGCAGTGCAGCATGGCGCCCGACGTTGCGACAGTCCTCACCCGCCTGGTTGGCGCAGCCGAGCACCACGTCTTCGTAACTTTCCGACGGAAAAGGATTGCGTTCAATCAACGTGCGCAGCACTGTGGCTGCCATATCGTCTGGACGCACGGTAGCAAGAGCGCCTGCCTGACGGCCAATAGGAGTGCGTACAAAATCATAAATATATGCGTCGCGACCCAAAATCCAACCCCTTTCGCGACTGATCTTGTGGTCGCGATCACACCCACGCTTCGAAAGCTTCGCGTACCGGTATCAACGTGGGGCTACTGCCGTTACAACCGTAGGCTCAACCGTGTCTAAGCCCAACTCGCGGAGAATCTCATCGGTGTGCTCTCCGACAAGTGGAGGTGCCTTCTCGTAGCAGATTGGCGCTTCCCTGAATCGCATTGGACTTGCGATAGAGGGAACGGATCCTGCTGTTGGATGGGGAAGATGGATCAGCATCTGCCTATGCACGACCTGCGGGTCCTTGAACACTTCCGGAATCGTATTGATAGGACCGCAGGGCACTCCTGCTACTTCGAGCAGTCCAACCCAGCTAGATGTTTCACGCGCGAGAAGAGCATTACAAATTAACGCGGATAGCTCTGGAAGATTTCGGACCCGGCCAGCGTTATCTTTGAAGCGTTCGTCGATCCCCAATTCCGGTCGCCCAATAACCGCGCAGAACTTCGCGAACTGGCCGTCATTGCCAACTGCGAGAACCATGTGCCCATCCTTGGTCGCGTAAACGTCCTGAGGCTGGATGTTCGGATGTCGATTGCCGTTTCGCTTGGGTGCTTTGCCGGAGAGGAGAAAGTTCATCGCCTGATTCAGCAGGCAACTTACGGTGACATCGAGCATACCGATATCGACGTAGTCGCCTTCTCCGCATTGATCGCGGCGAGCCAGCGCGGCGAGCACGGCCACTGCCGCGTACATGCCAGCCATGATGTCCACGATCGGCACGCCGACCTTCTGCGGTCCACCACCGGGCAGCTCGTCACGTTCTCCAGTCACACTCATCAGGCCGCCCATTGCTTGCATCATGAAGTCATAGGCTGGCGCTTCGCACTTGGGGCCATCCTGGCCAAAACCGGTCACGGAACAGTAGATAAGACGGGGATTAATCTTCTTGAGGTCGTCATAACTCAGGCCGTAGCGAGCAAGATTACCAACCTTGTAGTTCTCCAGAAGAATGTCAGATCTCTTGGCGAGTTCGCGGACGATCTCTTGGCCTTCAGGCGTGCTAAGGTCGGCGGTAATCGAGCGCTTACCTCGATTGACGGCAAGAAAATATCCTGCGTCTCCCCTTCCGTGTCCTTCACTGTTCTGCAAGAACGGCGGACCCCACGTTCTGGTATCGTCGCCAGCTCCAGGGCGCTCGACTTTGATGACGTCAGCTCCCAAATCGGCAAGAAGCTGTCCCGCCCAGGGCGCAGCCAAAATTCGGCTAAGATCAAGAACACGAACATGTGATAACGGTCCAGCCACGAAAGCTCCTTTTGGTTCCATGAAGAGTCGTAGTTACTTCAAGCGCATATCAAGCCGCACTACGTCTCCTCTGTAAATTCCATGAGTGATAAGCACCAAATCGCCGACGCTGTCTACAATCGAGCGATAAACAAATGCAACAGGCGCATTCAGGGGCACTTGCAAAAGCTCGGCAGTCTCCAGGTCCGCAGAACCGATCGTCAATGTTTGACGGGCCTCTTTGGTCTTTATGCCTGGTATTTCTTTAATCATCTTCATTGCCGATTTTGTCTCGAACGCAATCGCTGGTATGCCCTTGCAAATACGTTGATCGATGTACACGTCTCCGAGATAGTAGGGAGTCTTCGCTCGCCAATGGCGCCGCCGCAATAGCTTATAAGCCGGAGCTACCTTGCCGGGATGGTGCGGGAGATCTCGAAGATGCTGTCCGTTTTTCACTGACATGATCTCGATTGTCATACCCTCGCGATCCATCAGCATTCCAGACCAGTCGGTCGCAACCTCACACCACAACTGCTCCTGTGGGCGTTTGATTACGAAGGTTCCTTTCGCACGGTAGCGCGCAATCAATGTATTTTCTTCGAGAATTCCCAAGGCCTGCCGAACCGTAGCGCGAGCGACGCTGCACTCTGCCGCAAGCTCGTCAATGGTGGGAATCTGCTGACCTACCGGCCACTGACCAGTTTCGATGCGCCGTTGAAAGAGGGTTGCCAACTGCGAGTAGCGTGAGACTCCAGAGTGGGATGTTGTAGATTGAGTGACCATGCTAACCATAATAACCAACCCATTCCTCGCAATTGCGGTTGTAACCTGCTTATCAACGGCGGCTTGACTTACTTTCCCTGGTATTGCGGCGTGCGCTTTTCAAGAAATGCGCGCATGCCTTCCTTTTGATCGGCAGTGTCAAACAACAGTTGGAATGCCTTACGCTCGAGCGATAGAGCGGTCTCGAGTGGAATGTCCTGACCGAGTCGCACGGCTTCCTTAATGGCCAGGATTGCGAGCGGCGGCATAGTAACAATCGACCGCGCGCAATCCTGCGCACGATCAAGTGTGGCCCCATCCTGCGTGAGCTCAGATACCATACCCATCGAAAGCGCATCCGCGGCAGTAACAGGTTCTCCGGTCAGCATCATCTTCATGGCGCGATACTTTCCGATGGTGCGAACTAATAGCTGCGTACCACCGGCTCCTGGCATGATCCCGACTCGAATTTCCGGTTGCCCAAATCGCGCTCCCTCGCTGGCAATGATGATGTCGCAAGAGAGCGCGAGCTCACAGCCGCCTCCGTAGGCGTATCCTTCCACTGCAGCAATCAGGGGGATCCGGCAGTGGCGAAGGACACGAAATAAGTGGTCGGTTGCAAGTAATGTGTGCTGAGTTGGCGACATAGTCGCCATTTCATCTATATCGGTACCAGCGACAAAGATTCCGTTGGCGCCCGTCAGGATGATGACTCGCACGGATTCGTCCGCGGAAAGTTGCTCGATAAGGTCAGCGAGTAGTTTCTTGACCTCAAGGTTTAGCGCATTGCGTCGAGCCTTCCGGTCAATAGTTACCACGGCGATGTGCTTGCTTTCGCGATCACACCTTACCGGCGGTCCAGTCGTGACGATTGCTTTTGTGTTCATGCTTGTTTCCATTTCCATCGGGGCGATGACCCGTCAGCCAAAAGCCTTTCGAGCTCGCCCCAGTGACTACCGTTGTGCTGCCCTATGCATTAACTAGAGGCCATGAATGTGGCGAGCCGTTTATTGCGCTTGCAGGACGGTAACTACACAATTCCCGCCAGCTCCCAGCACATGCCCGACGCCAGTCTTGGCACCTTCAATTTGCCGCGCTCCCGCCTGGCCGCGTAACTGCCATGTGAGTTCCGTGAGTTGTCCGAGATGAGACGCACCCACAGGTTCGCCCTTGCAAATAAGCCCCCCACTAGCATTGACGGGGTACTTGCCAGTCATTTCCGTGACGCCCTCGTCAATCAGCCGACCAGACTCTCCGGGGCCGCACAGCCCCATCTCTTCGTATATCTCCATCTCGCAGAAGGCATCGGTGTCCTGCACTTCAAAACAATCGGCGTCGTCCGGACCTATGCCTGCAGCCTCGAATGCTCTCTTCGACGTCACCATGGTTGGACCAGGATTGTGGACGATGGCGCTCATGCTCTCACGCGGCACACGGAAATCTGCCGAGTACAGGGCAAGGGAGTGAACGCAAGACTTTACAGTGACATGTTTTGTGGTGAGTTGACGGGCCTTCCGCGGGCTGGCGAGAACGATGGCAGCAGCACCCTCGTTCGGCGCGCAAATCTCGTACAAGTGAATCGGGTCACACACCATTTGCGAATGAAGGATCTCATCCATCGAGAATTCCTTGTGATACATCGCATATGGATTGTGCACGCTGTTCTTATGGTTCTTGTAGGCGACCTTCGCGATCTGCATCTCCGTAGTTCCGTAGTCATACATGTGTCTCTTCGCATGCATTGACCAGTAGCTAGGGTTGGCAGACATGCCCATCTCGACTTGCCATGGATGAAACAGCATCCAATTGTTGATGAATCCTTTCGGCATTTTTTCGACACCGACAACGAGAGCGAGATCGTGTGCGCCAGCCTCCAAAGCCATCACTGCCTGGCGGAGCGCAATGCCACCACTTGCACACGCGGCTTCCACGTCGCAGATCGGAATTCCGGTAGCGCCCATCGGAACCAGCATGCGCGCGCCGCTGGTCGGCGGCTGGTACATCGTCGATACATAAGCAACTTCAATATCGCGCCAACTCACGCCCGCGTCAGCAAGCGCCAACCGCGCCGCTTCGCGACCCATTTCATCCGCCGGCTTATCGCCGAAGCGGCCAAACTTGTGCATCCCTACGCCAACGATAGAAACATCTGACATTTCTTTTTACGCTCCTTGTCCTTATGCCTTGTGACTGGGGACGAACTTGAAAGCAATCACATCCGCGCCATCGGCGTTCCGGTAAAACTTGGACGCCTCAAACTTCATCTCCATGCCGATCGCGAGCTTATCGATGTCTCCACCAAGCGGAGAGAGGACGCGGATTCCATCCGGCAGTTCGACGAGGCCCTCAGCAAAAGGCACAAAGGGATCGGCGCCGCGATAATCTCCTGGTGGGCGATTCCGTATCACTGTGTAAGTCCAGAGCGTTCCCGTACCTGAGAGCGGGATCACGTCAAGGTCTTCGCTCCCACAGTTGGAACAACTTGAGACCGTTGCGAGAGCGACTTCGCCACAACTCTTGCAGCGGCTCCCGAGAAGCCTTACGTTTTCTAATGGATTAAGTGGTGCCGTTAACAGACCTTCACCGATCGGAACTCTTTTTTCTTCTTCTACGTCCATCAAATCCTCCACCGCTTAACGCGGTCGTTACAAAACACGGCTGCCGCTCAATGTTCGAGCGGGACCGATATGAGCTGTGCCGCTATGAATGCTCTTAAGTCTGCAAAATAATAAGAAAAGACTTTGGAAAAGTCAATAGGTCATGTTATTAGTCTTTTAGTGGATTTAGAAATTACCGGAGCAGGATGGTCGCGCGCGGTAGCATTGCCGATCAAAAACTCTGAGAGGTGTTGGTTATGGTTAGTGAGGCAATGTTACTTGTTATGAATGACGTCCTGGCTGGTCAGGATGACGCGTTTTGCGAATGGTGCAGCGAGAAATTTATGCCCGCGATGCGCCGTGTGCCAGGAGTTACGGAAGCATGGTTCTATCGCGCCCGAGAGGGAAAGCCGAAGTATCTTCAGGCCTACTATATGGAGAACCTCGCCGTTCTCGAGCAACCGGAGTATCTACGAATACGCGGCTGGGGGCCGGACTGTGACCCGACCGCCAAGAAGATGATTGGAGACGCTCCAAACTTGATCGTTGGCGTCTACTCGCATATGTTTACTGCGCCCGCCGTACCAGCGAACCCTGACTTGGACCAGCATCAAGCGCTTCTACTGGCGTCGCTCGAAATGAACCTCCCCGAATTCGAACAGGAGTTCGAAGATTGGTACGAACCAGAGCACGTCACATATCTTGCCGAAGCTCCCGGAGTATTCCGCGGCCATCGCTACGGACTAGTTCCTGACGCGGAGGACAACCATGGTGATCCGATGAAGTACGCGGCGCTGTACCCGATGGAGAGTTTGCAGAACTACGGCAGTCCTGAATGGATACGCCTGGCCCGGACGCCATGGATGCGACGCCTGATCAAGTACTACACAATTCGGCTAAGCAATAAGTACGAACGCATCTGTGAACGTGAAAAATTGGCACAAGGTTAATTAGTGGGACAGTCGTGTACCGGTAGCGTAGAACAATTAGGGAGCATAGTTCCACCATGAGTGAGTTAGTAATCCGTTCCGAGCAGGATGTCGCTGATTTTGTTAATAAGTGTCCGTCTACCAGGTCTTCGTGGCTGGTCATATTCGTCGCGCTCGGTGGAATATTTGTCGATGCGTACCACTTTAGTAGTTTAGGAATCGGAGTTCCGCAACTCACCGCGCAGCTACATCTAACGCCATTGGAAGTCGGAAGCGTCACCGCCATTATGTCGGTCGGCGGCTTCATTGGGGCCCTGTGGGGCGGCTATTGGACTGACAGGCTGGGCCGTTATGAAATGGCACTCCTTGATTTAGTTCTCCTTATCATTGGCGCGGTTGGCACAGCACTGTCCGTCAATCTCTGGATGCTGCTTGTCTTCCGCTTTCTGTTGGGGGTGGGTGTCGGTATCGACTTTCCAGTCGCTCTCAGCTTCATCGCCGAATACGTCAATGAGAGAAATAAGGGAACTGTAAACGTGTGGCAGCCCACATGGTATATCGCCGCGTCCTTTTTGGGTGTTGTGCTCTTGCCGTTTTATTACTGGGCAAACCTGGGCGACTACCTCTGGCGCATCGCAGTTGGATTCGGTGCGATTCCCGCGCTCATCGTGCTGTTTCTCCGCTACAAATACATGGGCGAAAGTCCTATGTGGGCGGCGCAAAACAGAGGTCTGGAAGCGGCGGGAAAAATTCTGCAGAGAGTCTACGGTGTACAGGTCACGGTGAACCCCGAAATTAAGGTGGCAAAGCCTAAGCCGAACGTGCGATTTCGCGAGCTTTTCGATTTCAAGTATAGAAGTCGCCTGGTGCTTGTCACCTTCATCGGAGTGACCGGGGCAGCCGAATATTACGCCATCGGCTTCAATCTCCCATCAATTTCCATGCAGATATTCGGTGGCTCCTTTATCTACGCAATTCTGGGTGCCATATTTTTCAATTTATTTGGTGTACTAGGCGGGTTTAGCGCAGTTTGGAAGACCACGACTCTCGGCACCCGCAAGATGGCCCTCATTGGTTTTGGAATCGTTCTGGTCAGCATGTTGGCGTTTTGGTGGGGGGGCAGCAAATTGCCAATTGCAGTTCAGGTCCTGCTCATTTGCGCCTTCATTTTTGGACATTCATTTGGACCGGCAGCAAACGGGAACACCATGGCAGCCTTTTCCTTTCCGACGCGCATGCGTGGTATGGCAATAGGTTGGTCTCATTCAACTGTCCGTTTCGGCAGCATTATGGGCTTCTTCTTCTTTCCCCTGGTAATGGCGAAAGTCGGACTGCACACGATGATGCTGTGGCTCGCAATATTCCCCCTTATCGGATTGTTTGCAACCTGGAAAATCAAATGGGATCCGACGGGGAGAAACATCGAGAAAGAGGAAGAGGCACTCAGGGCAGAGCCTGTTTGCGCCACATCCACTGAAAAGGAGTAGCCAATGTGTCGCCACTCTCAGGAACTCTTTGCAACTTCAACAGAAGCTCAATTCGCGCGAAAGGATCGCAGATAATGGATAGCCAGAAACAAAACCTGGAGCCGTGGCAGTGGCCCGAAGAGCAGTGGAGAAAAATCGTCAATCGCGTCCGTGCAGGTCAGACGTTTCACCCTGGAAAATGGAAAAATGGCGCACATTGCGCCGTTGCCCTCTCCTTTGATTCCGATCACGAAACCACTGAGCTCCGCGACGGCGGAAAATCAATTGGCCGGCTCGCGTGGGGGCAGTATGGCCATCGTGTTGGAATTCCAATGATAGAGAAAGTCCTTGACCGGTACGGTGTACCTGCGACGTTTTACGTTCCCGCCGTGGTGGGAATGATGTATCCGGATGAACAGCGGCGATTAGCCGCAGCGGGGCACGAAATTGGCATTCACGGCTGGATTCACGAAATCAATTCTCAACTTTCCTGCGAAGAAGAGCGCGATGTGATGTTACGCGGCAGGGACACTCTGGAAAAAATAACCGGCCAGCGCCCAGTCGGCATGCGCACACCGTCCATGGACTTCAGTCCAAATACGCTCGCCCTACAAAAAGAAATGGGGCTTCTCTACGACTCATCCTTAATGGCCGACGTGGACTGCTACGAATTGCTGCTCGATGAGCAACCGACGGGAATTGTTGAGGTGCCGGTTGAGTGGATCCGCGATGATGGTGTGTATTTCTGGATGCAGCGCTTCGGAAGTCAGGCGCTTCGACCCTACACGCCGCCGACCGCCGTATTCGATATCTTCCGGCGCGAGTTTGACATGGCCTATGACGAGGGAGGTGTGTTTCAGCTCACAATGCACCCACACTGCATCGGCTATAGATCCCGCATCTGGATACTTGAAGAACTGATTCGCCATGCGCGTTCCAAGCCAGGAGTCTGGTTCGCAACCCATGCTGACGTCGCCGAATGGGCGCGAACTCACGGGAACACGGCGGAGCCAGTACACACAGAGCAGGTTAAGGCTTTGTTTTAACAGCTAACGAATGGTGCGCCCATCCGGGGAAAGAGTCGAGTCGAGATCGCTCTGGGGCACAACAGGGCGAGCCGACTCGAGTGGGCGTACCGCCGTTGCCTTGAATGGAGGTCTAAAGAGTACCCGGGCGATCCATCCCGACGATTCTTGTACCCTATCAAGCCAACGGCTGCTCAGTCGATTTATTCGGCTGTCCTTCCAAGTTTGCTGAGGCGACGAAAGACAGGAATTTCTGACCGAACCCAGATATTCGGTATGTGGCCTGCGATGCCTGCTGAAAGTAGCGTTTGAAACCATCTACAAGGCTGCGAGCAAAAGTCTCTGCGGACTGTGAAGACCTTGGTATGACAGGGGTTCGCAAACCTCTGAGCTTGACTGACTCTTGGACAAGGCCAAGGCTGACCAAACGGGACAGGCTGGGACTTTCGTGCTTTGGAATTCCGGTTCGCTGGGGATGAGCAGGAAGGCTGTTGATTTCGGCGAGTCGTCGCAACATCTGTACGTCTTCGAGACTTAATTCCTGGAGCGTTCGAAGGTACTGCTCCTTGTCTTCTTTAACAAATTCGCTAGTGCCGCTATTCGCGAGTGCCTCTCCAAGGGTCTTTAGCTTTTCCTCTTGATGAGTTGCGTGTAGTTTCTCAAGCACCAGCATGAGTAGCGATTGGAACTCCTCCGATTCGTAGTAGCTCTTATCCGGAATCCTCTGCTCGATGCGCTTCTGCTGTTCCTCAAGTGCCTCTGCAACCCTGATAAATCGCCTTTCGAAACGGGCAGAACTGTTCAGTATCAGCCCTGTGAGGACCTGAGAAAAGAAAGGCAGCGAGACTAGGGCTGCCGCCGCAACGCCAGACAATCCTAAGCGAGCCAATCGAGCAGGCAGATACGACGCTTCCTCTATCTCCTCGGTCGCCTGTCGCAGTTCAACCCCAACGGGATCATCAATCGTCACAGTGTTCCCTCACTGTCCTAAAAATGGTACTCGCGATAAACGACAGCAGCCAGGGCTATTACCCAACTTCCAAGGCAAAAAGTTGGGCGCCTCCTGGAGGTAACGAAGAGTAGCGTATTTCTCACCGAATGGGCAGACAGAAGTGCCGAAAAGATGGGCACTCTTGTACTGGGGTGAAATTGATCTTATTGGAGGAAGGGAAATCACCGAAACGGTCGGCACTTTGTAGAACGATTTGGCGTCCCTGGCGGGATTCGAACCTGCGTCACTGCCGTGAACTACGACAGCAATTCAAAGCATCGTCAGTGCAAACTTCTATTCCGTTTATTCTTCCTTCAACTTCGGAGCCATCTTTCCGATGCCTAGTGCCTTCATGCCGATTCGTGGCTTGAACTGCACCAACTCCCCGTCGATCCGTACTCCCTTGTTCAGAGCCATGCTGATTTTGGCACGGGTGGGCTTCGTCGGGTCTGCCGAATTGGGGTTGAAGTGGGCATCCGTTGCTTTGGCCATCTCCTGATAGCTGCGGCCACTATCCCACATCTCTTTGAGTTTGGCCCAAGGCACGGCCACTCTGGATGGCGTGGCGGCCACAGTGGTGGTCGGCTTCTTAGCGGTCTGCTTCGAGGCTTTGGCAGGTTTCGGAGTGTGTGGCTTCGGTTGTTTCTTTGGTTTGGTTGTTTGCTTTGATTTTGTGGTCTTCGGTCGGCATCAGCAGCGTTCGTCCTGAGTGCAGAGAGCGCTTCTGCCGAGTACGGGGCGGAACGCAGCGTATGACTAGAATTCGGGTACAAAACCGTCAGCAAAACAGAGAACTGTCTACAATTTCGTCTACAGCGCTGAAGTAGTTAACGGATGAATGGCTTGTAAGTGATTGAAGAGATTGGAGGCGCGGGCCAGAATCGAACTGGCGAATAAAGGTTTTGCAGACCTCTGCCTTACCACTTGGCTACCGCGCCCCGGTCAAGAAATTCTGGAGAAACAACAGGAAGGCTGAAGCGTGCAGCCTCCCTTCGTGGAAAACCCTCGCGTGGTGGCGAGGGTTTAGAATTTCTGGAGCGGGAGACGGGATTTGAACCCGCGACTTCGACCTTGGCAAGGTCGCACTCTACCACTGAGTTACTCCCGCTCGACTGTTTAATCTTAGACAATGCACCTTGCGCTGTCAAACCTTCTGCAAGCTTGAACTGTGGAATCCCCGCGTATTTACTGCATCGCCCCAGACCATTGCGGGTCCAGTTCCGGGCTAACTACCTGGCCGTCACGGAAATGCAGAATACGGTTTCCAAATCGCGCTGCTTCGGGGTTGTGCGTAATCATCAAAACGGTCTGGCCTAATTCCCGATTGGAGCGACGCAGCATCTCCAGAACGGCCGAGGAGTTCTGAGTATCGAGGTTTCCCGTGGGCTCGTCAGCCAGCACGATCGCAGGCTTGTTGATCAGCGCTCGCGCCAGTGCAACACGCTGTTGTTCGCCACCGCTCAACTCGTTTGGCCGATGATCCAGGCGCTTGTCGATGCCAAGCAATTTTGTGATGTTTTCGAAGTGCTCCGGATCGTGATTCGCGCTGTCGCCAGCAATGTCGAGAGCAATCCGAATGTTGTCGCGCGCAGTCAAGGTGGGCAACAGGTTGAACTTCTGAAAAACGAACCCGATCTTTTTCCGCCGCAGGTGAGTTCGTTCGGAGTCCGTGGTATGAGCAAAATCGGTGCCGTCAATCAGCACTCGGCCTGAATCGGCCTGTGCTAATCCTCCGAGAATATAGAAGAGCGTGGATTTGCCGCTGCCAGATGGGCCCACCACACTCAGAAATTCTCCGCGTTCGACTTCAAAGGAAACGCCTCGCACCGCAGGCACGTCTACTTTGCCGATGCGATAGGTTTTAGTGACATTCTCAACTTGAATTATGGCTGCCATGGGTATGCTAGTCCATCTTACATGACCGGCGGGTCTCGTTTTCAGGCAGAGAACAAACGGCGGAGCGATAATACGCCCCGCCGCAGATGTCAACCGTTCGGATCTACCAAGCTGTCAGGTTCACCTTGTCCAGCCACACGTCGTAGTTCGCCGCTTTGCTGTTCTCGTCCATCTGGAACGCCACGTTTAACTCGCCAACCCCTGAGGGCTGTACATTGAAGTAGCGATTGACGTACGAGGTCTTGCCGTTCAGCGTCACTGATACGAAGTGACTCTGGCCATTGACACGCTCGAATTCCCACACAAGGTGATTCCACGTATAGGTCGGCGGAGCCGGACAGGCTATCCCGGTATGAACCCAAGCAGCGCCTGCCGTATTCCAAACGTCCCACTGATTGATCGCGACGTTACATTCCGTGCCAAAGATGTACTTCGATCCGCCCACGGACTGGTTTATATCGAACTCCAGCGCTTGCGGGGCGCTTGCATTGGTGTAGTAGAAGTAAAGGTCATAAGCAAAGTGGGATGCATTTGGATTGGCGCCAAGCTGTTTCCACCACAATGCATCGGCGTATGGTGTGGACCCGCCTATCCAGAAGTGAGCAGCTTTACCATCCATGGATGGCGAACTGACGTTTTGCGTTTCGGAGAAGGGTACAGTCGGACCGGTGCCGCCCGGACCTGCACAGGCACCGCAATTCTGCCATCCGCTCATTTGATCGATATTCGCGTAATAGGCCGCATTGCTCGCCGGAGTGGGCCCGGCGCTAGCGGTGCCACCAGTCACGTTGATTGGAATACTGCCTGACTTGGCGTAATCCCCGTGGCTGTCCCAGGACTGGACAACGATCGTATGGTTGCCGTTCGCCACTGCCACAGGATCGTTGAGCGATGCCGCATTTTTCTGAAACGCCAGCGCGTTATCCACGTACACCTGCATTGCAGTAACCGGATTTGACATGGACGCTGAAGCTACGATGAGCACGGGGGATGCTGTAGTCTCTCCCGCAGTGGGTGACGAAACGCCAACCCCTGCAAAAGCAAGCGCAGTGGTGAAAATCATCGTGGCGGCAATCTGGAAACTTCTCAAAACTGAATCCTCCAAGGAAACGGAAAATCTTGATCCAACTAGGAGAGATTACTGGCTCCGAGCAGCACACCACAGCCGCTGAAACACCTATTCTTTAACAGGCTTTTCCCTTAGGGTCTCTAAGGTGCTTTACTGAATTCAGGGCGCAATTTTACAGGAGAGAAGCTGTAAGGTACTCTCCTGAAGTTCTTAGCCAAGCATCGAGCCGTGCCGCTGCCAAGGCAATGCGAATGCAAGCCGTCACATCGCTTGGGCGCGATGCTCGGATGCGGCGGACTGGACCGCGCGGTGGGGCCCACGGCGTTTCACCAGCAGAATCCGGATATGCTCCAGCAGTTCTGCCGGGGCGTACGTGCCTTTCCTCAACACAAGGTCAAGGGGCGCATCCGTATGAAGAGCTGGCATCTGCGTGCTCAAAACGATGACTGGAATCTGCGGAGAAAGAGCTTTTACCTGCCTTACCAGGTCCGCCGCTGCGGCATCTGGCAAATTCGCTTGGCTTAATACCAGGTCGATACTGCCGGGGCGAAAAAGGCTTATCGCATCGGCTGCGGTATTGCATGTCACCACCCGGTAGCCTCGAGTCTCAAGCATGATCTTATGAATAGAGAGGCTCTGATCGTCTTCTACACAAAGAATTGCCTTCTTTAAACTCATCGTGAGGGGCTCAATTTTCTCCTGCGATCCAAACCGCATGGATCGTTCGATGGGGGGGCATCGGCAGGTTCGAACGGTGTTGAGAATCCTACGAAGAACGGCAAGGTCTGACAAGTGCCCAGCTTATCAATTGCATTCTGGTCATAATGCCCTAACGTCCCAACGGCTTCAAAGCCATTGAAAGCAAACGATTCACTGTTTATCGCAATAGAAACTCGCCGCGGGCAATCTCAACCACTCCGCCGCCGACGCGAACATCGGTGACTCCGCTAGCGGTTTTGCGTCCCCTGATATAGATAAAACTCGGGCGGCCCATTTCTAATCCTTGTTCGATCAATCCCTGCTCTTCGCTAGCGAGCACTCCGTGTTGCACCGCCCAGGCAGTGCAACATCCTGCAGCCGATCCGGTCGCAGGATCTTCACCGTTATAAAACTGCATTCGAGCGTGCAGGTTCGCGCCCGGCGTTTCCGTCTCGCGCGAGACGAAGTAGAAAAATCGGCTGTCGTGTGCCTTCGCGAATGCGCTCGCGCTCTTCTGATCAACGCGTAACTCCCTCATTGCGGCCAACGATTTTAGCGCGACAATGGTGAAGGCAGTTCCGGTAGAAACTGTTTGGATTGGCAGTGCTGTGTCAAAAACATTCAGCGGTACCCCGGTTGCTTGAGCCACTTCTTCGGCGCGATAGGTCTGTCCAAACTCGGGGTCTCGCTGCCGCATCTCACCCGCGAGCAGTCCTTCAGCGTTGATCGAAAAGCTTACCGGAATTTTTCCGACATTCAATTCCAACTCCACTACGTTTACGTCGCGCTGCTGTTGCAGATACCACGCTGTTCCCAGTGTCGGATGCCCGGCGAAGGGGAGTTCCTCCTGCACGGTAAAGATACGAACCCGCACGCCTCGTTCGCGCTCCACATTCTGTTCTCGAGGAAGGATGAATGTAGTTTCAGAGAGATTCGTTTCGTTGGCGATAGCCTGCATCTCCGCATCGCTTAAACCTCGTGCATCCGTGACCACCGCAAGTTGGTTGCCTTCGAGCGCGTTGTAGGTGAATACATCAAGCAATACGTAGGGGTAGTGCCGTTTTTCGCTCATCACTTTTCCTCGCCATCAGGGTAACGCAACTGAATCCAATCACACAAAAAGCCGGACGCGAATCGCCCGGCTCACGGCACATTTGTTGACCGTTCAGCAGATTCGCGGTAACTGCTCTCCGCTCAACATATCGATCACGCGGGTCGTGCCGATCCGGCTTTTCATCTTCACCAGTCCCCCGCGCTCAGACGTAACTCGCCCAATCTCCACCGCGCCTGCTGAGTGCTTGTCGGTGCGTAGCAATTCCAACGCGTGCGCGACCTCGTTCTCTGGCACAAAGGCAATCATTCGTCCCTCATTTGCCAGATAGAGAGGATCGAATCCCAGCACCTCGCAAGCACCGGCCACATCGTCGCGCACAGGAATCTTTGCTTCGTCGATTGTGATCTGCAGTCCGGTGGCTTCTGCGATTTCGATCAGGGTCGTGCCCAGCCCTCCGCGAGTTAGATCGCGCAGGCAGTGTACGTCAACGCCGCCCGAGATCAGTGCATGTACCGCGCTGTTGAGAGGAGCGCAGTCACTTTCAATCTGCGACTCAAATTCCAGCCCTTCGCGCATGGCCATGATTGCAATACCGTGGCGGCCAAGGTCTCCGCTGAGTAGCACCACGTCGCCTGCCCTCACGCTGGAGGGAGCAATCGTCAATCCATGTTCCACAATACCCACGCCAGCCGTGTTGATAAACACACCGTCGCCCTTGCCGCGATCGACTACCTTGGTATCGCCCGTCACAAGTTGCACGCCTGCTATTTCAGCCGACCGTTTCAGGCTCTGCACCACGGCCCAGAGCGTCTCCATCGGCAAGCCCTCTTCGAGGATGAGGCCGCAACTCAAATACACCGGACGTGCTCCGCACATCGATAGATCGTTCACTGTGCCATTAATTGCCAAAGAGCCGATGTCGCCGCCGGGAAAGAACAGCGGATGCACTACGTAGGAATCGGTTGTAAAAGCCAGCCGCGCGCCGCCCAACTGGAAGACCGCGCCATCATGCCGCGCCTCCAGCAGCGGGCTATTGAAGGCCGGCAGAATCATCTTCTCGATCAGTTGATGCATCAACTTGCCGCCGCCGCCGTGCGCCAAAGTCACCGTGGGATAGTCGGATATCGGCAGTGGGCAGCTCAGCGTGAAGTCTTTCACCGTGCTCATCGGTTATACCTTTCCTGCGGTCGCCATTTCAGCGCGCCGATACCGATAATACGCGGCGCACGCGCCTTCGTTCGAAACCATGGGCGCTCCCAGTGGTTTTTCCGGGGTACACTGCTTTCCGAAGGCCGTACACTCATGCGGTTTTTTCTGTCCCTGCATAATCAGGCCGCTGATGCACAGCGGACTCTCTTCCGCGGTGTAGTTGCCCACGTTGAAGCGCAACTCGGCGTCAAATTCCGCATACTCGGGACGCAGGCTCAGTCCGCTCGCACCAATTTCTCCAATGCCCCGCCATTTGCGATTCACCACGCAAAACACTTCCTGCATGAATTGCTGTGCCGAACGATTTCCGCCTTCGGGAACCGCGCGCGTGTATTGGTTTTCCACCTCGTAACGGCCCTGCTCCAGTTGGGCAATGCACATCGAGATTCCCTGCAGAATGTCGAGCGGCTCAAAACCGGTCACTACGATCGGAACCTTGTACTTGGCTGCGATCGGCAGATATTCGTCATACCCCATGATGGCGCACACGTGTCCTGCGGCCAGAAAACCCTGCACAAGGTTGGAGGTCGAGCCGAGAATCGCTTCCATAGCGGGCGGAACCAACACGTGCGATACCAGCACAGAGAAGTTCTTGATCCCCTGCTGCTTCGCCTGATACACGGCCATTGCATGCGCCGGGGCCGTCGTCTCAAAACCCACGGCGAAGAACACAATCTGCTTCGCTGGATTCTCTTTCGCAATCTTCAGCGCATCCAGCGGCGAATACAGGATTCGCACATCGCCGCCGCGCGCCTTAATGCCAAACAGATCAACCTCGCTTCCAGGCACGCGCAGCATATCGCCAAACGAACAGAAGATTACATCGGGGCGTTGTGCAATCTGCACTGCCTTGTCAATCAACTCCAGCGGCGTAACGCACACCGGGCAGCCTGGCCCATGCACCAGTTCGATTCCTTTCGGGAGTAATTCATCCAACCCAAATTTCACGATGGCGTGGGTCTGTCCGCCGCAGATTTCCATGATCGTCCATGGTCGCGTAGTGATCCTGCGAATCTCTTGCGCATAGCCTTGCGCGGCGTTTGCGTCGCGATACTCCGATGAATACTTCACTGCTTTACTCCCTTGTCCGGCGACAGCACTCCCAGTTCACCGAGTTCGCCCATTTCCTTCAGGTAGCCGAAAACCTTGCCTGCCTCTTCCTCATCGACCACACTGATGGCGAAGCCGACATGCACCAGAACATATTCGCCAACCTGCGCTTGAGGAACGTAAGCCAGATTTACTTCCTTGAATATCCCGCCAAAATCCACACGGGCCTGCCGCGCGATGTCTTCGCCGCTAACGCTCACGATTTTTCCCGGCACTGCTAAACACATGTTCGCACCCTCGCAATCTCGTCGAACTTCAACTGTCGTGCGGCCGCCACTACCTGTCCCAGCGCGACGCCTCCGTCATTGGGAGGAACCCTCTGGTGCCAATATACCTTCACTCCGACCGCTTCCAGTCGCGCTATGGTCAGTTCGGTCAGCAACCGGTTCTGGAAGCATCCACCGCTAAGTACCACTGGCACCGCTGCGTGTTCACCTGCCACTCGCACAATCATCTCAGCCAGGGTAGTGTGAAACTTCCGAGCAATCGATTCCGGCTTCGCATTATGTTCCATCTCCGCAAGGAGTTCGGCCATCATGGGAGCCCAGTCCAACTCCGCCGGAGATGTACTGTCAACGGGTCGGGTGATTTCGAAGTCATATGCTCCGGTGTCCGCGCTCCGCGTCGCCAGCCATTCCAACTCCATTGCCGCCTGCCCTTCATAGCGCGAAATTTGCCGCGACCCAATCAACGAAGCCACCGCGTCGAAGAGACGTCCCACGCTCGACGTCCAAGGACTGTTGAAGCCCTGCCGCAGCATCGATGCAATAACCTTCCGGTCAGACGCGGAGAACGCACGCACGGGATTCAGCTCCTCGTGATCGAATACCTGCTCTCCCAACGCCTCAAACAGTACACCTAATCCACATCGCCGGGGTTCGCGCACCGCGCGTTCGCTTCCGGCCAACCGCAATGGACGCAATCGCACAACGCGCTCATATCCATATTCGTCGATCTTTAAGAACTCTCCGCCCCAAACCGTTCCATCCGGTCCAAAGCCGCTTCCATCCCAAGCCACGCCGAGTGCGGGAGCCTTAAGGCCGTTTTCCGCCATGCAGGCCAACACATGCGCGTAGTGGTGCTGCACCCGCGTTGGATGCGCACAAACCCGGTTCGCGTAGGCCGTCGAAATGTAATTTGGATGAAGGTCACAGGCCACCGTCTCTGGCTTCGCCTCGTAAAGCTCCTCGAGACTCTCCACCACGTGCTCCAATGCCAAGCTGGCCTGCGCTGTTTCCAGGTCGCCGATGTGTTGACTGAGGAAGACCTGCCGTCCCACCGAGAGTGCTACGGAATTTTTCTGGTGCGCACCCACGCCAAGCACCGTTGGCATCTCCTCTTCAAGCATTATGGGCAGTGGCGCAAATCCACGTGCCCGGCGCATCACCATTTCGCGTCCGGCCATCACGCGCACAATTGAATCATCCACATGGCGCAGAATGGGCCGGTCATGCACCAGCAGCAGGTCTGCAATCCCTTGTAATCGCTCCTTTGCGTCCAACTCATCCGTGCAAATCGGCTCATCACTCAAATTGCCGCTGGTGGCGATCACGGCAAAGCCCAGTGCCCGCATCAGCAGATGATGCAGTGGGGTGTAAGGAACCATCACCCCCAGCATGGGATTTCCGGGCGCTACCGATGGCGCCAGGGTTGATGTCCCAGGATTTCTGCGCTGCACCAGCACGATCGGAGACTCAGGTGAGCGCAGCAGCCGTTCCTCCAGCGGCGTGAGGATGCAATCCTCAAGTACATTTTCCAGTGCTGGATACATCAGTGCGAAGGGCTTCTCTTCGCGATGTTTGCGCTCGCGCAGGAAGACCACGGCATCTTCATTTCTTGCATCCACCATAAGGTGGAACCCGCCCAATCCCTTCACGCCTACAATTTGGCCCTGCCGGATTGCCTCGGCTGCTTTGCTTAGTGCTTCATTACGCTCTGCCAGAACCTCGCCAGTGATGCTCCAGAGCTGCAACTGCGGCCCGCACGCAGGACAAGCGTTGGGCTGCGCATGGAATCTGCGATTGGATGGGTCGGCGTATTCGCGCGCGCACTCAATGCACATCGTGAATTTCTTCATGGTTGTGCGCGGCCGGTCGTAGGGCAGCGACTCGATGATCGTGTAGCGCGGCCCGCAGTTTGTGCAATTGGTGAAGGGATAGCCAAAGCGGCGATTGCCAGACTCGAAGATCTCGCGAAGGCACTCCGGGCAAGTCGCAACGTCGGGCATCACGAGCGCGGTCTTCTCGCCGCCCTCGCTGTGGCGGATCTCAAATGCCGTGTAGCCAACCGGATCGGCGAAGCTGCTCTCAAGACTTTGGATGAACGAGATCGCTGGTTTTTCCCGCTCCACACGCAACAGGAACTGGTCGAGCTTTTCGCGTGCACCTTCCACTTCCACAAAAACGCCGCTCGCTGTGTTGTTGACCCAGCCATTCAACCCGAGCTCTGCCGCAAGACGATAGACAAACGGGCGGAATCCCACGCCCTGCACCGCGCCGCGAATTGTCATCTTTAGTCGCGAGGCTTGACCCTTTGCCGTGTCAACCACGCTCTGGTCTGCAGTCGCCAAGATTTCCTCGTTTCGCGCCGGGCAATGAGCTTACGAGTCACAATTCTCGATGGCGCACATCACAAGCCCGTGTGAGGTGTTCCTACTCTTCCATTCTAACGCCTCATCATCGCGCCGATGTTAGAATCGCCTAAGTTCCCGGCTCATCCGGAGTGGAATCGCCATTCATGACCATCTCTTCATCCGCAAAAGCTACGCCCGTCCCTATGCTCGACCTCAAGCGCCAGTATGCCACCATTCGCGAGCAGGTACGTGAGGCCATCGACAAGGTCTGCGAGTCGCAATCGCTCGTGCTGGGCGAAGAGGTCGCCGCTCTTGAGGGCGAAATCTCGGCGCATCTCGGCGTTGTCTCCACCGTCGGTTGCTCTTCGGGTACGGACGCCTTATGGCTTGCTCTCGCCGGAGCCGGAGTCAGCGCAGATGACAGCGTTATCACTACGCCATTCACGTTCTTTGCCTCTGCCAGTTCGATTACCCGCTGCGGTGCCCGCCCCGTTTTTTCCGATATCGATCCGGAGACATTCAATCTTTCACCTCGCGCTGTCGAGCAGTCGATTCGAAGTCGGCATCCGGGGAAGCTCAAGGGAATCATGCCGGTGCATCTCTATGGCCAATGCGTGGATGCGGACGCCTTCGACACGGTTGCCGCCGCTCACAAACTGGTAATCGTGGAAGATGCCGCACAGGCCTTTGGAGCCACTTGGAATGGGCGTCACGCCGGAGCCCTCGGCCACACTGCCGCGTTCAGCTTCTATCCCACCAAGAACCTCAGTGCCTTTGGCGACGCCGGGGCTGCAACTACCTCTGACCTTGAGGTTGGCGCGCGCATGAAGCGGCTACGCAACCACGGCGCCGCGCGCCGCTACTACCATGAGGAGATCGGATGGAACGCCCGCATGGATGCCATCCAGGGCGCGGTGCTCCGCATAAAGCTGCGCCACCTCGAACAATGGAACCAACGCCGCCGCGAAATTGCCGCCATCTATGACCGCCTCCTGCAAGGGGCTGGACTCACTGGCGCGCGTGGAAAATCGACACATGTCGATGCATCGCACCCGATAGTCCTGCCCGCTACCAGACCCGAAGCGAAGCACATCTTCCATCAGTACATAATCCGCGCTCATGGCCGCGATGGGCTTCGCGCATTCCTGCAGGAGCGCAAGATTGGCTGCGAAATTTACTATCCTGTCCCGCTCCACCTCCAACATTGCTTTGCCTATCTTGGCTACAAAGCTGGAGATTTCCCCGAGTCCGAACGCGCATGTCTCGAAGTGCTTGCCCTGCCCATCTTCCCTGAACTCACGGAAGCCGAGCAGCAGCAGGTCATTGGAACTATTGCGGAGTTTTATTCTAAGTAGAGCGGATCAGAATCGGGGTTGTTGGATGCGCGGCGATTAATCGCCAACGAGTCCGCACTGGGCGTCGATTGCAGTAGCGGTCGCTCAGAAGTGATGAACTCCCTAGAACTCGTTCTTGTAGACCACCACTGTTGCGGTGGAAGCCGATTCGCCCTCAGCCCATGCACAGACCCTAATCTCTCGGGGAAACATTTTCGCAAAGGCATCCATGATAGGTTCAATCTCGCAATGCATATTTTCCATTTCCCATCCTTGCAGCGGATTGACACGTTTCTTTGTGCAGTGCTGTAGAAGGTTGGAGATTTTGTTAGAGTACTTATTATCTAGATTCTTGCCGGGATCCTTGATAGCTGCAATTTCATCTGCCCTAAAGTCTCTCCCCGCCCATACCTTCGGATCAAACGTACTAATGTCGTTCCCCTTGTATCTCTTATGCCGCTCTTCGCTTCCGGAAAAGAACTGAATCAAGTTACGATAGTGAAGCAAAAAGCCTTCGATGAAGAGATTCGATTCAGGACTGTGCGGCGGTCGCGTCTTCTGCGTGAATTCCTTGTACGAGAATTCCAGCATGTCCATCTCGTACCACACGGTATCAAGGTGCGAGTCTTTTGATGTTCTTTGGTACATGTACCTCCTTTTCGGAGCAGTGCTAGTTCGCCAGCCACTATTCAATGCCTATAGCCGACTAATCTTAGTTTTGCCGATCACAGAACAAGAAAGCCGCGCTTTTTGCGCCCGCTCGTATGCTGCTTCGATGATGCCCAATTTCTTCCGAGCCTCTATTACGGGATATCCGTCGTCCACTGCGGCGGAAATTATAAGTTTTGCGCTTTCAAGGAAACCGATAAGTCCCAAGCCAGCGATCCACTCAGACGCGATTGTAAGTGAATCGTCGTCGCAGAGTTCTGCCCGGACATCCTCTTGACTGGCTTTGATCATTGGAGTATCGGGACGCCCGGCCTGAGCCATAACTGGATTCTGGATTATGAGCCTGCTGAGAGCCTCTGCTCGCTGAAGCAACTGGCGGGCATTTTCATTGTCGTGATAGTGCGCGAATAGGGCGGCCCGCGATGAGTCTACGATAGTTTCGAGATCGGCAAACTCCGTTGTCCATTCAGCTCCGACCGCAGTTCCTCGCTCAAGTAGCTCTAATGCACTTTTGAACCGCTCTGCAAGATCGGCACAGTAATTCTCCGCGTCAGGGCGGGGCAATTCTACTGAACAAAAATCCGCGAATTTCTGTTGAAAATCCTTTAGGTCGCGTCTATCGAATGCTTGCGCCTCGATGAGCTCTCGTGTCGTGATGATTCTTCGCTTAGGAGGAAACAGCGGGTTGTTCATTCTCCGAATCAGGTGAAGCTCAAAGCAACCAGGATTCTCGCTCCACTCTGGAAGGTCGTCGCGATGTTTTCTCCAGAACATGGATACTAAGATTAGAGTTCCCATGAGCTAAAGGCAACGTTTTATTCAAGGGTTTTCCCGTCATTGTTCGTGAGAACATCTAAGCGGCCCTCGCCACGGGCCGCAGTTCTAGCGCTATGGTCCGATACCGCAGATAGTCACGTTCCAGCAGCGCCTCGTCGTATTCACCTTGCATCGCCAGCGCGGCCATCCGGCACCAGCCGAGATGAAAAGCCGAGTAGGCCAGCAAGTAGGGAGCGAGCCTCTGGCGTACCGAGTCGCCGGAGCGCAGTTCATACTCGTCCACAAAGCTTTCGCGCAGTCCGCCCAAGAGTTCCCACTCCACAATCGCCCCTGCCAAGTCCCAGGCGACGTCGCACGGGCCAGGGAAGAAATGATTGTCGCCGTGACTGACCGCATCCAGCTTGAGCAACTCTCCGCTAGCGGTGCAAAGCCATTCATGCGGCATCATGCGTCCGTCGCAAACAACTACACGCGCAGTGCACAACCGCGACTGCTCGTCGCTGAGTTCCTCTCCAAACTCGAGCTGCCAGTTCCAGCGCAACATTTTTTCAAGTTCAGGAGTCTGCGTAGTATCGACTGAAAACGCGGTGGAGCGCAGCGCCAGATAATCGGCCATTCGTTCCAGTAATTCCGGCGAGCGGTCGCTTAGGTTCAACGGGCGTCCGGGCAAGAGCTCATATTGACCAAAGCCGTTGCGATTGCCGAGATAGCGAGGCGAGAATCCATAGTCTGCCAGCAACGTTGCCCTCGAGCCAACAGTCTCGCCGTAATGTCCAAGGCCCTCGAATTTGAAGATGCTCTGCTGATCAGCTGCAAGAAACTTGGCGGGTTCCAGCGGAGCCCATGTCGCAGGCATGAAGTCGCCGCACTGAAAATATCTGCGCCATGTGCCGCCTGAGATACTTTCCCCTGCTCCTGGTGGGGGCAGTGGCTCGCTCTGCATAACGTGGAAGCGGTAGCGCTTCCAGCGCTCGGAGGCATTCTCGGTTCTCAGCGTTGACGGATCGACCGCGCGGCTTCCGATCAGATGAATCTGCTCGCACTCTATTCCACATTGGACGAGAGCTTCGGCCACTGCCATAAACGACGAGCCGCTGATGCCCGGTCCTTCGTCCAAGATCAGAAACTCGGCATCGTGTGAGCGTTCAACCCATTTTCGCAACTCAGGTGTAACTTCCAGCTTGCGGTCATACGGGTGTCCTGTCGGACGCACTGTCGCACGCTGACACTCGATGCCGCGCAGGCGGAGCGCGGCGCAGGCTACGGCACTCAGGGTAACGCCGATGCTGCGGATTCCGACTACGGCCATGCGCGGCGTCAGACTAGTTTCAGGATTGATGTATCCTGCCGGTCCCACCTTGGCCGCAAGATCGGAGGCGAGGGTCGAGCACCCGCGCTTCAAGGCGAGAGTTTCAAGCAGCATCTCGACCTTGCGAGGATGCAGAGCGTAATAGGCAAAGCCTTCCTGCACAGCAACCGCGTAACTGGATGCCACCTGTAGCTGCTGTAATCTCTGTGAGATTGATGGAAGTGAATGTTTCTGTCCGGTGAGGAACGCGGAGGCAAGTGCTTCGGTAATTTCCGATGCCAGGTCGCGAGACGATTCGGAGGCGCTCGCAGCATCCAGCAGCGCACATTCCAACTCTCCGGTGGCGATCAGCGATTGGAGAGCGCAATCTTCCGATTTATGCTCTAACGAGTTCTGCCAATGGCGCAGCGGGGTATCCACCGAGGAAATCAGCTCTGCTCCCCCTACCGTACGCCTGCCGTCGCGGAACACATACATGTTCCAGCCCGCGCCGTTCATGGAGCCGAGCGGCGGAACCCGCAAACAGCGCGGCGCATCAGGCTGCCTTCTTTTTCTGCCCACGGGGCGAGCGCGATATATCCCCTTCTTTATCAATGAAATAGAGGAACTGATTGTCACGATCTACGGCATGCTCGATCAGAATCTTCGTTTCACCCTCCCCGCTCTTTGGTTTATGGCAAACATTGCCCTGACCATCGATGAAATACAGGTATTTCTTGTAGTCCCTATGGAGGTCGAGCTTTTTCATTTTTTCGGCCATAGCGGGCATACCTCCGTTTCGTTAGGAAGTAAGATTCGCATTGGCCCTGAGAGGATGTTTTGCCCTGCCAGAAGTTAAGAGCATATCCCAAAGTAGGAACTCTGAAATCAGCCTGCTTTTCGGCGGGAACTCTTATGGTGGGCAGGATGTTTGCCCTGTGCTTCCTTCTTCTTCGGTTGGTCCGGCGAGCGGGCCGATTGTTGTGATTGCTCACCGGGAGCGAGCACTGGGCGCACAATGTTGCCGATGACGCGGTATTTGCGTTCGCTGATGGAGCCATCCGTGTTCTGTTTGCGGATGGTAAACACCGGCATTGTGCCTTCCTTGCCGAAGTCTTCTGTGGAAACTTTGGCCGGGAAATATCCGATGATGAAGTGCTCGCGGTAGCCGGTCTCGTAGCGATGCCTTTTCAGGTTCCAGGTGAATACGCGTACCTGGTTAAAGTCATAGGGGATGCCGTCTTTGTTTTCGTTCAGCAGCACCAGGTATTGCTTGACCGCGCCCTTTTCTTCGTCCTGAACCGTGTTAAGCACGAACGCAGCCTGGATGCGCTGGCCCTCGGCATACTGCGCCACGTCCAGAGGAACATCGATATCGACCATGTGCGCGAGGAGCCAACCGACTCGCCCCTGCTGGTCGCGCACAAGCCACCAATCATCCATTGGCTTGGGTTTTGGTTCCTCCACCGGGGCGGCAGGTGGCTTTGGTGGAGCAGCAACTGGTGCCGGCACCGCAGCAGGTGTGGGCGCGTTGGCCTGCGTTTGCCCGGGCTGAGGGGCGGGCTTTGGACGCTTTTTGGGTGCGAGTTTGGCTTGCTCGCCGGTTGCTTTGGCGAGAGCAGCAGCTCGCTTGGCAGCGATTTCCTCGGGCGTGGCGCGTCCGGTAGTCGCGCGCTTGAGCAATTCAACCTTGGAATTCTCGGGAAGCTGGTAGAGCGTGTCAGTCTCGCGTCCTGGAGTGACGTGCATGTTCAACTCGACCCGCGTGACACCGCGTCCCTCGACGGGAAGAGTTTGATTCTCTTTGGTCAACTGCTGAAATTGATCGTAGGTTTCCCTGGGCACCAGCGCTCGCAACTCGACCCAGCCTTCGATTTTTTCCGCGGTGCGCACTCGCACGAATCGCTTCTGGCGCTCCAGAACCTCGACACGATCGCCGTTCTTGATGGTCCCGACCCGGTTGTAAACGGTGGCTACGTGGTCTCGCAGATTGGCCTGAGGAGCGGAAACGTACATGATTTCGCCGCTTCCGACTGGGCCGCCGCGCTTGCAGGAAGCGGCAAAGAGCAGAACGAGGAGGAACACAAATGAGATGCGCAGACGCATGGAGAACGGGCACGGACGAGAGTTCAATGAATACAAGGGCTTCTCTTCTGAATGAATCTCAACTATAACTCAGGGCGGCTTCAGGGTGAAACCATTCATCAGCAATGGTTCACCCTTTCCGTGCCGCCGATTGGGAGAAGCGGCTATTCCTCGCCGAAATGGATACCTATCGAACGGGCGGTGTTGACCAGTTCGCCTTGGGGATCGACGGTTTTCAGTTTTCCTATAGCCTCCGCGATATCGACGAACTCGATCTTGCCGCCACGTAGTGCCACCATCTTAAGGAAGCCTCGTTGGGCGATGAGATCGACGGCAGCGACTCCGAAGCGAGTGCTGAGGATTCGATCGTAGGGAGAGGGCGATCCTCCGCGCTGGGTGTGGCCGAGGACGGTAACGCGCACCTCTTTGTTGGAGCCGTGAGCGATGGCTTCGCCGATCAGGTTGCCGACACTGATGCCGTTAGGAATTGAACCGTAATGCAGAATGCAGTCTTTTCGGATTTGCTCGGGAACCAGGACGCCCTCGGCCAGAGAGATGATGGTGAATTTCTTGCCGAAGATATGGCGTTGGCCGATGTAGGAGCAGACGTTTTCAATCGAGAACGGAATTTCCGGAATAAGGATGATGTGGGCGCCGCCGGCAATTCCGGCGTGGAGGGCGATCCATCCGGCGTCGCGCCCCATCACTTCGACGATCATGACGCGGTGATGCGACTCGGCTGTGGTGTGGATGCGATCAATGGCATCGGTTGCAACGTGGATGGCGGAGTCGAAGCCGAATGTTACGTCGGTGGCGCAAAGGTCATTGTCGATTGTCTTCGGAACGCCGACCACGGGCAGGCCTTTGGCCGCGAGATCGAGGCCGATTTTCTGAGTGCCATCTCCACCAATGACAATGACGGCGTCAAGCCCCATGATTTTGGCGTTGCGTATGACTTCGTCGGAGAAATCGTGAATCGACTCGTGTCCGTCGTTGGTAACGCGATAGGAGAACGGATTGCCGCGATTGGTGGTGCCGAGGATGGTACCGCCACGAGGCAGAATACCGCTGACGTCGTTGAGCACAAGTGGACGGTTCTTTTCCGGCCAGATAAGGCCGTCAAAGCCGTCATGAATGCCAATGACCTCATAGCGATACTTGAGGATGGCAGTTTTAACCGCAGCACGGATGACCGCGTTGAGGCCGGGGCAATCTCCGCCACCGGTACAGATCCCAATTTTTCTGATCTCGGACATTAGAATTCAGTCTCTTCGATGATAGCGAGTTGGTTTTTGAGCCGTCATCGCAATAGTACATGAGGGTAGGGACGCGTCAATTCGCATTGAGGGCGCAAAAGGCCAGCGAATCCGAAGTGGGATTAAATTGCGGCGCCGGGAATGACGCCGCAATTTATTGAGGACAAACTAGATCACGGTAAATTGAACGCCCGGACTGGGGCTGGACACCGTCGTGCCTGAGATGGCGGTCGTCGCTGAGATGGAGAATGTACCACCCACCGATGCGGTGCTGAGTACGCTGACATTTCCATTGACGTCCACGGTGGCGTTGGCGGTGTTACTGCTGGTCCATGTGACATAGGAAGAGACATCCTGGTTGGCTACACCGCTAAGCGATGGCGTAGCGGTCGCGTGTAACTGAAAAACCTGACCCGGAGTGAGGGACCCTGACGAAATGCCGCTCGGAAGGGTGATCGCGAGTGAAGTTGGAATGGCCCCGGTATAAGTAAGAACATTCGCGGTGGCGGTTTGTCCCTGGTATTTTGCGGTGATCACAACGGTGACGTTCCCGCTGGTGCCCACGACGGTGACGAGGCCGGGAGTGGTGTTCGCGACGTCCGGGCTGCCGACAGTCGCGACCGCAGGGTTGCCGCTCGTCCAAGTAGCGGACCCGGTGACCTCTGTGTTTGTTCCTCCCACAGTGGTGGCGAAAAGATGGAGTTGATTGGTGTCGCCAGCGGTAGTCGAGGTCGCGGCCTTGAGGATGACTCCCGCGCCGAGCGAGACGGAGGCGGTGGAACCGTTCGACACCCAGAAATCCCCGCACGAGACGCTGAGTAAGAACAGTGGGATCAGGGGGAGCAGGCGGACAGCGCGGCGCATCCAGATCATGAGTTCCTCCAAACAATCATTGTAGAGCTTTTTGCCTTAGATGTGAGCAGGTGTCGGATGGTCGATTAAAAAACCGAAGGTGTGAGAACACCGGGCAAGAATCAGGGCTGCTCGGCCGCGTGTGCACCGTTGACTTCGATCCCACGTCTGCTAACTACCGGCTTATGTGGGGTACCTATGCTGGCATCTTTCGATGGAAGTTTCTCGTCTACCAACGAGTGCTTTGAAAGGAGATGCGATGAGTCGCTCAAGAATTCCAATTGTGGCAACGTTCGTGGTTGCAGGGTTCCTGGTATGCTTCTCCCCGTCCGCGGCGCGTTCCCAGACTGCGCAAGATATAAAGCGGAGCGTGCTGGCGAAGGATGACCTGAGTGTGCCGGGTCATGAAGGCGTATTCGTTCAGGTGGAGTTTGCACCGGGTTCGAAAGAACCGAGACATACCCATCCTGGAGACGCGTTCGGCTACGTGAAAGAGGGTTCGCTAGCCCTCACGCAGGAAGGCAAGCCTGTAGCACACCTGAAGATGGGCGATGTCTTCTTCATTCCAGCCGGGGAGGTTCACACGGCGGCGAATGAGGGGACAACCGTGGCCAGGGTGCTGGTTACATTTTTTGTAGAGAAGGGCAAGCCGATTACCTCGCCCGCACAATAGGTATGACAACGCCGGAATTGCGAAATAGGGATCTGGTGTCGCGGAACATAGGCCCCACGACACCAGAGGTGCTGCGGCGTTAGCGAGTTAGCAGGACCATGATGATGAGTAAGCCGACTCCGGTAAAGAAGGTATACCAGATCAACTTCTTCTCAACGATGTCCAGCGGTTCGTATTCCATTTTGCGGATCTCTTCCGAGAAGCGCGGCTGCGAAGGCTTAGGACTTACTGCTGGAGTTGCCATATCGTTATCCCTTGAGGAGCGGCGGCATCATGCCGTGGAAGAAGAGCCACGAGATAGCCAGACCGATCCAGATAATGTAGCCAAACAGGCAGAGTACGTACACGGCGGCCAGCCTGCCGATGCCCTCTTCCCAAAGCTTACGGAAATTGGAAACAACGCCAATGCTGAAAAACGTCATGACAAAGAATATTCCGCGGAAAACGTTTGCCTGTCCCATTGCGGACTTCACTTTCCCAATGGTCGCAGGTGCGTAAATTCCGATTGCGAGTACGATGACAAAAGTCGCCACGTAACCAAGCACGAACTTCGGGAAGCGCTGCCAGATCTCCTTCGCCTTGACTTTGTCGCCAGGCTTACGAGTCTTGTCGAACTTGGCTGCCCACACCCAGGCAAGCACAAACGCCCACACTCCAATGAAGATGTCGATGAAGACCTTCACCGTCGCGGCAACGTTCATAACCCAACCCGGCGAATAGTAAATGCCGGACGTGGCCGCCCGAGCGCGGATCAGCGCGTCAGCGATCGCTCCGCTGGCTACCGCAGCTCCGTCGGTTTTTACCGCCAAGCCCATCCAGGCGCCTGCCACCATCGGCTGATCCCATAAAAAGTGCTGAGCCGCAAACGGCAGGATCAGCAGTTCAACTACAGAAAAGACTACGACCAAAGATGAAACCATCACCGGAACGACTGCCCGCGCCCGGATTGCGCCGCCCGTGGCAATTGCCGCCGAGACGCCGCAGATGGAAATTCCTGATGCAAGAGGTGCAGCCCACTCGCGGCTGAACCCGAAGTACTTGCGCGAGACAAAATAGACCAGAGGCCAGTAGATCAAATAGGCCTCGATGATGGCGCAAATTCCACGGAACATCACCGATGTCGCCAGCGCGCGCTGATCCAGTGCGGCGATGCCGAGAAAGCCGCCGAGGATCACAATGCCGGACTTAATGTAGAGTTCGGGACGGATTGCTTCCTTGATCTTTTCCGCCACGCCGGGCAGGAAGTTGCCAATGAAGAGCCCGCAAAGCAGCGCAATGATGAAGCCCGACTCGTTTGTCAGGTTTAACGACCACCCGATTTTGAAGGCACCGCGTGTATTGGGAGTTGCGGCGATGTATGCCCAGCTGCCCAGAAACCAGCAAAGATAGCTCAGCCCAAATACCACTGCAAAACCGGTTGCAAATTTCTTAATATTTAATCCAAGCCTTTTCGCCCCGATCCCCAGGATTACCAACATAAATAGAAAAGTTCCAATCAGGGATACAACAGCCGGGAGGGCGGCATAATTCTTGGAAGCTGCGCCCAAAGCCTTGCCTGGACTGGTCCAGACCGAGGTAGTAATTCCCCAGCCCAACAAGTCCACGCCGAATAGAAGCGCAAGTGAAAGAGCAAAAACCAGCAGGCCAATGCACATCGCCAGCCAATCTTCGGAGAATTGCGACGCCGAATGCGAACTTGGCGGAGCAGTTCCCGTCTGAGGCGATGATCCGGATTGAGCCAGCGTCTTCGTCGGCGAATCTGACGATGTAACACCAACCATAGGACACCTCTTTTAAGAATTAACTATGAGACTAAATAAGCGCTTAAAAACATCACCACCACAGCATGGCAATCGACCAGATGCCCCATTTCATAGGAAGCCCTATTTTTCAGCTCTGATTCGCCACAATTGTACTTTGGTTCAGCAGTTTTGCAAGGTGAAAGCGGCTCTACAAGCGGTTGCGGCTGAAAAAGTAAGCAAAACCGGCCAGCGACGGGCAGGATGTGGTGATTGAAACCATGCAGGAAACGCCAGTTCGATGCCCGTGTTAGCGGTGCGGGCCTTACTCTCGATCAGGTTGATACCTTAGGAATAGAAATACCGAAATACAGGGTTAAGTGTGAATCGCAACAGGTTCGGACTCGCCAAGTTGGACGGAGGCGGCGAGCGCCCAGCCATCACGGCCATTGTTCTTGACTTGATAGAGGGCTTGGTCGGCACGGGCCAGAGCCGCTTCCCATGGCTCGTCCTGAACACCCGGCGAGAAGATTGCCGCGCCGATGGAGAGGGTTAGGTGGAAGGGTTCCGCTCCAGAAACCTGGATAGGATTCTGTCGCAGGTGATGCCGGATTCGGTTGCAGATTACGGAGGCATGCTGCTCGCTGATCTGAGGGCAGACGATGACAAACTCTTCGCCGCCCCAACGCGAAATTACATCGGAGTTTCGCGTTGAACCGCGAAGAACCTCTGCTAATTTCACGAGAGCTGCGTCTCCTGCTTCGTGTCCCCAGCGGTCATTCACGTTCTTGAACAAATCTACATCGGCCATCAGGATAAGAGCGGTGAGACCGGAGCGCCGTAGGCGATCCGATTCATGATCCATGAAAGGCCTGAGGAAGCGGCGATTGTGGAGTCCCGTGAGTGGGTCTTCCAGAGCCTGCGTTCTGCGCGCGGCGTTTACGCACCATAGCGACCAGGCAAGAGCGACGGCGAAAAGCAGGCATGTGAGCAGGAGTACGGCCAGCGCGTTCTTCAATTGACTGCGATGGGTGAGATAGTCAAGTTGGAGTTGCTGGGCGCGCTGCTCCTCCAGCAGTTGCTGACGCATTTTTTCGGCGGCGATGAGTTGACCTTGCGCGCGGAGAGCGTCGATCTGCTGGTCTTTGCTCCTTTGCTCCGCGTCAGCAGCAAGGAGTTGTTGTTTACGCAGCAGACTCAAGTTCTCAAGGCGATCACGTTCCTCGCGGTCGCGCTCCAGTTGCTGCTGTGCAAGAAGATCACGGGTTTTCTCCTCTGCCTTCTGCAGCGCCAGGGAAGACTCAAGGCGGGCGAGGTTCTGCTGGTTGGTACGCTCTTTCCACTCCTGCTGGGCGTCCTTATATTCGCGGTATGCGCGTAGTGCCTCAGCATCGCGGTGAGCGGCTTCATAAACCTGGTATTTCTGTTCGAGGCTATCCAAGTGGCCGGAGTGATGACTGAGGCTGTTGCGTTCGGCTTCCTCGATGAGTTGAATTCCTTTTTCCACCTCGCCATTGATTCCAAGTGACAGGCCGAGTAAGCCTTTCGCGTAGTTGACCGCCCTTTCGTTGCCTGCGGACATCGCACTGGCGAGCATGGCACGCGCATTGGCGGGCATGGCAGCGTAGTTTTGACTCTCAAAATAGAAATCGTGGTAAAGGACGTGGGTCAGATGCTGAAGCAGGAAGTCATCACCGGGAGCGAGAGCTTCGGCGCGCCGGATGCATTGAAGCGCCTGAGGATATTGTTTGCGAAGTATGAAGATGCGGGCCAAAGTTTCCTGCACGCCATAGCGAGTGCGCAGCGGGTCGCTGGGAGAGACGCTTAGACGCGCCTGGTTGACGAGTTCCTCAGCGGCATCGTAATGCCCGAGGTGGCGCTCCAATTCGGCGTTGTCGATGAGGAGTTGGGCAGGCACGTGCCCGATACGTGTGTAGATGGCGCGCGCATGCTGGAAGCTTTCGAGTGCGCTATCCATGCGTCCAACAGCGGCGAGAACCACCGCGTGCCGCCCATAGTATGCGGCGGAGATTTCATCGCTCTGTCCGCTGAGGTGCTGTCCGGCAAGATCGTATGCGGCATCAGCATCGAAGTCGTCATAAAAGGGCCGAAAAGCCTGGCCGAGGCTATCGAAAATTTCGAAGTACGGGAAGTGCGGCACACGCTCAGCCTGTTGTAGAGCATGGTCGCGCTCCTCGATGAGAGAGGCCGTGCTCTCGGCGTGAGAAAGTGTTTCAGCAAGCTCAGAGTAAACAATACGGAGGGTGGAGTCATCTCCCAGCGCGTCGGCATTGGCTAGAATGCGCTTCACGTCAGCGGACATCGCTGCCGCGTTGTGAGTAGCAACCGAATCCTGCAGTCGAGCAAAGCGGAGAATGATTGCAGTGTTGTGGTCACTGCTTTGGAGGTGGCCGATACGGGCATCGATTTCAGCGGCGGAACCCGCGCGGGCAGCTTTGATTTCCCGCACAAGAGTATTCCGAGAAGCGATCTGGGCCGGGAGCAACGCCGTCATGAAGAAGACAAAAAGCGAAACAAGCACGAACCGAAGGCAGAGCCTTTCACCTGACATCCGAGACAGGTATTTCGGGCTCGGGCGTGGAGGCCCCGGTGAATTGGAACTTCTGCTTATCCGCATGAATGTGGGCAGTATAAGGCAATGGGGGCTGCGACGGAAGCGAAATAGATTCGCGGAATGATGCGAAGCGCAGGCTGTGAACAAATCATCGAGGAATGAACTCGAAACTGCGAAATAGAAAATAAATTTCCGCAACTCTGGAGCAGAAGTTTGGTTTATACCGGCATGAAACGCACACTGTTCTTCTCAATCGCTACCCTGGCTCTAAGCGGATTGCTAGCCGCTCCGGGCTTTGCCCAAAACCCCAATACCCAAGGCGCTGGCCCCGGCAAAGATGACCCAAATCATCCGCGCGTGAACCAGGTGAATGCCCGCGAACAGGAGCAGCAGAATCGCATTGCGAATGGCATGAAGAGCGGAGCCCTTACGCCGAAGGAAGCAGGCAAACTCGAACGTCAGCAACAGCACATCGTAAAGCAGGAGAAGAAAGATATGGCTGCCCACAACGGCCACCTGACCAAACGCGAGCAGGCAAAGCTCAACAAGGAACAGAACAAAGCCAGCAAGAACATCTATGAGAAGAAACACAACGACGCTGTTCGTTGAGCGGAGGTTCGCACGCAGGACGCGTCATCACGGCGCGTCCCTGTACGCGACCTATTTCCATTCTTGATGGTGTTATTCCGAACAACGTGAGGAATCTCCACAAAGATCAAATCCCAGGTGAAGCTCCAGAGGCCCTTCAACTATCACTCGATCGTTGCTTTTCACGGTTCGGCGCGAATTCCACCCCTACTGTATCTCCGGATAGATATCAAAGAATGCATCGATGCTCTGCTTCAGTTGCGCCTCGATTTCCTCCTTACTGCCTTCCAGCAGATGCAGCGTGACGTGCTCTTCGCGTCCATTCCTCAGCTTGATCTTTCCCGAGCCGACCTCCTCCAACTCACCTTCGGGAAGTAGCCTCAACCCATACACCAGCGATAAATTAGCCATGCGAGATTGTACCTCTGCCGCAAAAGCCAGACATCAGCGTCCGACCATCAACCGCTCCTCCTGGAACGCTCCGTGCTCATATCCCGAGGCTGCCACCAGGGCTGTTACTCCGCTTGAGGCGTAGATCATCGCGATCACCATGAACTGGTAGATCGCCGTGTACACCGGGTCGCTTCCGGTCAGCAGCATTCCGGCGGCAAAGCCCGGAATCCAGACAATGCCCAGCGAGCGCAGCGAATTCAAACTCGGAATCAACGCCGCGTTGGTTGCGTTCTTCGCATAAGGCAAGGCTGCAACCTGCCCACTCGCGCCCAATGCCAGCGCGGCTTCCACGCGTCCGGAGTTTAGCTTCAGGTCGCTGGCATAACGCTCCAACACCTGTGAGCAGGTATTCATCGAATTCGCAATAATCATGGAACCCAGCGGCACCAGCGCCATGGACTTAAATGCGATTACCCGCGTCAGCGCCATCGTCGCAATCACCACGGTTGACCCCGTCCCAATGGCTCGCAGGCAGAGCCAGTAGGAATGTGGCACCGACTTTGCTCGACCCTGGGCCATCCTTGCGGCTGCAGCGCACATTGCGGCCAAGGTGGGAATGCTCCACCACGCCGCGCCCTTCAGCAACCACACCAGCACCAGACCGATGGCAAGCATTTGGAGCAGCCCGCGTACCAGCGCCGTAGCGGTCTCGCGACCCAGTTCCAGTTTGCGAAGGTGCCCCAGCCACGCAACTGTCAGCGCCAGTGCGGATACCACCAGCGCCTGGGCTAGCCCTAACGCAACCTGCGAATGCATCCAGTGATCGAGCAAGGCGCCCTCCTTGATTCGGTAAAAACAAAACCTGGGCCAGAAAGCAAAGACAACTACTAGAGCCGCTGGGATGCAGGGTTGCCTTCCCACAATCGCCAAAAGAAGGCGGTTGTGGGCCACCTGTGATCTCAAGAGGTTGTCCATTCGATCCTGTTATTCTTCACGCAGCACGCCTTCCCGCATTACCAGTGTGCGTTGCGCCAAGCGTGCTGCCTGTGCCGCGTCGTGAGTCACGATGAGACACGCGCCTTCGACCCTTGCCATCGCCGCCCGCAGGGCTTCTTCCACCACGAGTTTTGCAGCGTCGTCGAGCGCGGAGGTGGGTTCATCCAGCAGCAGCACCTGTGGACGATTCGCGAGGCTACGCGCCAGCGAAACTCGTTGTGCCTCGCCGCCCGACAACCCGGCAATATCGCGCTCTCCGTATCCAGCGAGGCCCACCGTAGTCAGCAACTCTTCCATCTCGCTGGAGTCCATGATCGTTCCACGTAACGAAGGTCCGTAACGGACGTTTTCCGCCACCGTTCCCGGAAACAGGTTTGCCTGCTGCATTACCAATCCAACCCGCCGCCGCAACTCGCGCACATCCAAACGGGTAGTCTCCACGGACTCCAGCCACACACTGCCCGATGTCGGGACATCGAGGCGGTTCAGCAAACGCAGCACACTTGACTTACCCGCCCCGCTCGGCCCAGTGATGGCCATTACCTCACCGGCTCGAAGCGTGAAGCTGGCCTCGCGCACAATGGTTTTTGCGCCCACGTCGCGCCGCAGTTTCTCTGCGCGCAGTAATACGCCGTTCAGCGCAGTTGCATTTTCACCTTGCAAGATTCGGATCCTCTCCAGGTGGTCTGTCCCCCGAAATCTTCCCTACACTTCTCCGGGCCCAGCAGCTTTCGCCGCCACGCGTCTTACTGTACGCTTTCTAAATCGAATTTCGTCGGGAGAAGCCGAAATCCAGGACGGGGCGGCGGTCGAAGTAACTCTGAAGCGGAGTTGAATTCTTGGGCGGCTCCGGGGTCTTCCGCTTCGCTGAAGATGACACTTCTCTGTGAGAACTCCTCGGCTTCCCACAGAGGACTCCCCTGCAGCGTTTTTGTAATAACGCTCATCTAAGGCAATCGCGGATACAATCGAAGCACCCAGATTGGAGACATCGGTGAAATATGGACAAGATTCGCAAGTCTGACGAAGAGTGGCGTAAATCTCTCACTCCAGAGCAGTACCGCATTCTGCGGGAAAAAGGGACCGAGCGTGCCTATACCGGGCAGTACACGGAAACCAAAACTCCTGGTGTTTATCTCTGCGCTGCTTGCGGTCTCGAACTATTTCCCTCTGAAACCAAGTTTGACTCTGGTTGCGGTTGGCCCAGCTTTTACGATCCTCTCAGCAAGGAGCATGTTGAAGAGCACGAAGACCGCAGTCACGGAATGGTCCGCACCGAGGTAACCTGCTCCCGTTGTGGAGGCCATCTCGGTCATGTCTTCCCGGACGGCCCTAACCCCACGGGCCTGCGTTATTGCATCAACTCAGCCTCGCTTCATCTCAGCAAGAAATAAGCCATCCCTGCTCTTACACTTGCGGGGAAAGCTCCCACGCTTTCCCCAGGTGACGTACCAGGGCGAGGTAATCTCGCCCTGGATCCGCTACTCAGCCGAGATTTGGTTGACGAATGCCTTTGCGGGCTCTAGCCTTAAAGGTTAGCTGCAATCCTATTTTTATTCGTGAAAAGGTTCTCATGGCTTCCACTACTACTACTCCAAATAATCGCGTACTGAACGCAACATTACGTCAACGCATCATGTCCGCCGATGAGGCTGCTGCGCTTGTGCGCAATGGCGACCACATTGGCATGAGCGGATTTACCGGCTCCGGCTATCCCAAGGAATTTCCAGTTGCCCTCGCCCGCCGCATGGATAAAGCCCATCAGGCAGGAGATCCCCTCCGTGTGGGCGTATTCACCGGTGCTTCAACCGGACCTGAACTCGATGGCGCGCTGGCTGCCGCGAATGGCGTAGAAGTCCGGCTTCCGTACCAGTCTGATCCCGCGGTCCGCAAGCGCATCAATGATGGCGACATGGAGTACGTCGACATCCATCTCAGCCACGTCGCGCAGTACATGGAGTACGGGTTCCTCGGCAAACTCAACATGGCAGTGATCGAGGTTGCAGCAATTTACGAAGACGGACGAGCCATCCCCTCCACCTCGCTTGGTAACAACAAATCTTGGCTCGAATGCGCCGACCGCATCATTCTTGAAGTCAATTCGTGGCAGTCCATGGAACTGGAAGGAATGCACGACATTTACTACGGGATGGCAGCCCCGCCGAATCGCGACCCTATCCCTTTGACCCGCGCCGGGCAGCGCATGGGCAGTCCTTACCTCCATATACCCCTCGATAAGGTAGTTGCCATCATCGAGACCCATTCCCCTGATCGCAATACTGCTTTCAAGGAGCCTGACAGGGCCTCGCAGCAGATTGCCGGCAACATTCTGGAATTTCTGGAGTGGGAGGTAAAGAAGGGACGTCTGCCTGTGGATCTTCTGCCTCTCCAGTCCGGTGTCGGAAATATTGCCAATGCCGTACTGTTCGGACTCGAACAGGGCAAATTCCATAACCTCACTGCCTACACCGAGGTCATCCAGGATGGCATGATCGGACTTATCAAGTCCGGCAAAATGGTTTCGGCCTCCGCCACTGCTTTCTCTCTTGGCCCGGAGATGATTAAAGAGGTCTACGGTAACCTGGCCAACTATCGCAAGAGCATCGTGCTCCGAGGGCAGGACATATCCAATAATCCCGGCGTGATTCGCCGCCTCGGCGTCATTTCGATGAACGGGATGCTTGAGGCCGACATTTACGGCAACGTGAACTCCACCCATGTAATGGGCTCAAAGATCATGAACGGCATCGGCGGCTCCGGCGATTTTGCGCGCAACGCCTACTTGTCCATCTTTATGGCTCCCTCCAATGCAGCGAAGGGTAGCATCTCGACCATCGTTCCCATGGTCAGCCACGTGGACCACACGGAGCATGATACCCAGATACTCGTCACCGAGAAGGGGCTCGCCGATCTGCGCGGTCTCTCGCCAAAGCAGCGAGCACGTCTTGTCATCGAAAAACTCGCTGGCGACGACTACAAACCTTTGCTCCAGGACTACTTTGACCGCGCTCTGAAAAGCGGCAATGGGATGCATACCCCTCATATGCTCAACGAGGCTCACAGCTTCCACGAGCGTTACATCAAGACCGGCAAGATGCTCGCGTAAGTGTATCGACGACCAGAAACCCGGATCCCCACTCGCAGGAGTGGGGATCTTTTTGGAATCGAGGGCAACAGCCGGGTGCCCCACCTTCACGCCGTGCAGTTCGGCGTTAAGGTGGGAGGCAATACAGTCCATCCCTCAAGGTTCTAAGGTTTGCCATTCCATTTCTAAACCCTGAGGCAGGGGAGGTTGAGATTGAGTAGGAGTGGACGGCGCGAGGACGAGAGGAAAACCTGAAGGTACCCTTGAGCGCGGGAGCGAATCCCGCTTAGCGAGAGAAGACAAAACAAAAGCAACAGGCCCTGGTGTAAAGGGAAGAGTACTGCTTCCCACATCTGCTAACTGCGGCAGATATGGGGCACCCGAGATTTCTTGTTCTGCCACCGGAAGTGCTCTAAACCAAAAACACTCGATCCCTGCGCGGTACAATATTCCCTTATGGACCTGAAAGCGATTCAGAAGGCTTTGCGGGAGCAGGATTTCGATGCTTGGTTGTTTTATGACCATCATCGTCGTGACGAAATTGCGTACTCCATTCTCGGATTGCCCGAGTTACACGTTACGCGGCGCTGGTTCTACCTGATCCCAGCGGAGGGCGAGCCAGTCAAGCTCAATCATCGGGTCGAACCCAAGCACCTTTCGACACTTCCGGGCGAGCAGCAACACTACGGCGCATGGCGCGAACTACATGAGAAGCTGGCCGCGATGCTGAAGCCTTACGAGCGCGTCGCCATGCAGTATTCGCCCAACAACGACATCATGTACGTCTCGCTGGTGGACGGCGGAATGCTGGAGTTGATTCGCGGATTCGGCGTGGAGGTCGGAAGCTCGGCTGACTTGGTTTCGCGCTTTGAAGCCATGCTCACGGACGAGCAGATTGCCACCCATTTCGTCGCGCGCGATGCGATGGATAAGATCATGGTCGCCACCTTCAAGGAGATTGGGCACCGGGTTCGAAATGGCGGCTGGGACGAGTGGGGCGTGCGGCAGTGGATTGGTGAGGCATTCGGGCGCGAGCATCTCGTCACAGACGACCTGCCTATCGTCGGAGCCAATGAAAACGCAGGGAATCCCCATTATGAGCCGACCTCGGAGATTCACAAACCGATTCGCCCGGGCGACCTGGTGCTGCTTGATATGTGGGCGAAAATGGATACTCCGGGCGCGGTGTATTACGACATTACGTGGACCGGCGTGCTCGGCGAGCCTTCGGCAAAGCATCATGAGGTTTTCCACATTGTGCGTGATGCGCGCAAGGCCGGATCGCAAAAGGCCATTGACGCCTTCGCCTCCGGAAAGCGGATTGAAGGTTGGGAGGTCGATGAGGTTACACGCGGCGTAATCGACAAGGCCGGATACGGCGAGTGGTTTGTGCATCGCACGGGACACTCGATCGGAACCAGCGTCCACGGCAACGGCGCGAATATGGACAACCTGGAGACGAAAGATACCCGACAGATTCTGACGAATACGCTATTCTCAATAGAGCCGGGAATTTATCTGCCGGAGTTTGGCGTGCGCAGCGAAGTGGACGTGCTGGTACACAATGGCGTGGCGCAAGTGACCGGACGGCAACAGGAAGAGTTAGTGATTTTCTAAATGGCCAACGAAAAAACAATCGCAACCGCGGCGCAGCCGCAATCAGGCATGATGCCGGTGATGGCACCCTTGGCCGGATGGCTGATCCCCGGCCTCGGCCACGTCATCCAGAAGCGCTGGATCCGCGGCGCGCTCATCTTCGCGAGCGTCTCTCTCATGTTTTTCTGCGGGCTAGGCATGCAGGGAAAAGTCTACGGCTTCAACTTGGGCGACCTGCTCGACATGCTCGGGTTTGTCGGGGATTTTGGCAACGGTCTGCTTTACTTCGTCGCCCGCAACATGGACTGGGGGCAGGGCGCCATCTTCCGTGCTACGGCGGATTACGGTACGAAGTTTGTGGTGTGCGCCGGGCTGCTCAACGTGATCGCCGCAATTGACGCTCATCACATTGCGATAGGGAAGAAACAATGACGCTCAACTTTTCTCACTTTACCGCGGCGCTCGTGTTTTCTCTCTGCGCTTCTGTGATCTTTGGAATCACGCAACGTGACAACTCGCGGCAGATGATTCGCTATGGTCTCTACTGCTTCGGCTGGTTCATCGGCGGACTACTCATCGCTGGATGGGTGATGTGGTTTTTGAAGCGATAGCTCTCTGCAATTCAACAGGCGGCCGGAGCATCATGCTCCGGCCGCTTTTTGTGCGATGTCAGAGCACCCGCATTTTTCAGAGAGACAACCCTCAGCAGCTCTGTTGGGTTCCGTTCTGGTCTAGCTGCTTACGGAAGGTAAGTACATTTTGAAACCCCCGCTCTGCGAATCTCATCCATCACAGTGGAGGATACAGAAAGATGGCATTCGAAGTTCCCGCTCTCACATACGCATATGAGGCGCTCGAGCCCTACATCGACGCGCAGACGATGCACCTACATCACGACAAGCACCACCAGGCGTATGTGGACAATGCCAATGCCGCCATTGCGAAGGCTCCTGACCTTGAGGACAAATCCGCGGAAGAAATTCTCAGCAATCTGGCTGCGGTCCCTGAAGGCGTGCGCGGTGCCATTCGCAATAACCTGGGCGGACACTACAACCACTCGATCTTCTGGACCATTATGGGGCCGAACGCGGGCGGCGCGCCGAGTGGCGCCATCGCCGACGCAATCACCAAGACCTTTGGTACCCTGGCGCAATTTCAGGAGAAGTTGAACGATGCCGGGGTGAAGCAATTCGGCAGCGGTTGGACCTGGCTCGCACTCGGGTCAACTGGTCTGCAGGTGCTTTCCACTCCCAATCAGGACAGTCCGATTTCGCAAGGCTTGACTCCCATTATGGGAAACGATGTTTGGGAGCATGCCTACTACCTCAAGTACCAGAACCGGCGCGCCGAATATCTGAAGGCGTGGTGGAATGTGGTCAACTGGGCCGAGGTGAACAAACGCTACGAAGCCGCGCTGAAGAAGTAATTCCAAATCCAATTTTCAAACGGACGCATATCCCCAATGCGTCCGTTTTATTTTTCTGCTTTCTTTTTGCTTGCGACTCATTTCCTCGCCGTGTAATTTGTTTGTCACGTCCGCTTGGGTGGATACACCTACACTTTTGCTGAGCGTACGATTAAGAGTATGCAAGCCACGGATCAGAGCATAGGCGAAGAGATCGCCAATTCTGTTTCCCACGGTATAGGCGCAATGCTTGCCGTTGCCGGACTGGTCTTGTTGACCATTCGCGCTGCGAGTACAGGCGGAGCACGTCACGTTGTCTGCGCCTCGATCTTTGGCGCGTCTGCCATACTGCTCTATCTTGCCTCCACGCTCTACCACTCGCTCAGCCATACCCGGGCTTATCGGGTGATGCTCTCGTTCGACCATTGCTCAATCTACCTGCTGATTGCCGGGACCTATACGCCAGTCACTTTATTGGGGCTGCGCGGTTCACTAGGGTGGACGCTATTCGCCGTTGTATGGAGCTGCGCTGCTGTCGGCATTATCGTTAAGTCCATCTTTGCAGGAAGGTGGGAACTGGCTTCCACTGCACTGTATCTGGCGATGGGATGGGCCGCCGTATTCGCGATCAAGTCGATGTATATGATGCTCGCGCGCCCGGTATTTGCACTGCTGATGCTGGGCGGCGTGTGCTACTCGGCGGGAATCCCATTCTTTGCCTCCAAAAGAAAGTACATGCATTTCATCTGGCATCTGTGGGTGCTCGCTGGAACTGCGTGCCACTTTGCTGCGATCTGGATACTGCTGAGGTAACGAGCAGGTTTCAAGGTTTCGCAAGGTTTCAAAGTTTCAAGGTTAAGAGCAACGCCAAGAGCAAGACCATTGCAGGGGTGGAGGTATCCGGCCAAGTGACCCACTATCTCAACATGAGATAGTGGGTGCCTCGGCTTGTAGTCGACGACAATGCGCTTTCTCAAGGCGAGCAGTTGTATTTGCCCTTGCCTCTGAGGTGTCATCCTGAACGAAGTGAAGGACCCCTACGCCGCTTAACTCCCCCGTGCAGCCCCAAGCTTCTCAACCCAGAATCGATTCGAATTCTCAGATAGTGAGTCAAAAGGGCTGTTGTCGACAGGTATTCGGCAAGGGGCTAGAAATCGGCCCATGAATCGCGTAGATTTGCCTTGAACATTGGAGCAAATGTCTTGAACGTCTACATAAAGGTGTTGCTTAAGATCGCAGGAACAATATGCGCGTCGGTAATCGCATTTTGTCTTGGTTTCATCCTGACCGGGAACTTGTACGAACATTGGATCGTTCCAAGCCTCGTGAGAAAGCACCCTCACGATGGACAAATCGGCCTAGCGGTATTGTTCGTTGCACTGGTTGGTGCTTGCATCCTCGGCATAGTCGTTCTGGTGCTAGGCATAATCTGGACGGTCAGAACATCTAGACTTCCTGTCCTCATCGATCCCGTGCAGTCAGGCGAAACTTGGCCTCCTTCGATAACTCGGTAGCTGTTCATAAATCGCCATGTAGCTCAGTATCCCGTTCCGGGCTGGAATCCGGTGAACTTCGACAACCTCCAGAGGGGCATCTGCAATGACCGTTCGACAAACAACAATGCTCGGCGGCATCATCGAGCTCATCACATCGAGTGCCGTGATGGTTCTCTTGTGGTTCCACGTTTCAGGAGTTCTTATCTTTCGCGACACTGACCTGATGTATATAGTTTGGCCATCCGCAGTAATCCTAGTCGGCGGTTGGCGTAGCACGCTTCCGGGAATCTTGATCACTGCGTCCTCGGTCGGGTTGAACTGCTTAATGTATGCAGCAATTGCACTGCTTCTGCGTGCGTGTGTGCGCTCGATCAGCAGAGTCTTTCGGAGTAGTTCTGCGGGGTAATTTCGGATTACTGGCGATAAATCGCCAAGTGACTCACTATCTCAGGTTGAGATAGTTAGGCGAAAATCCACCTGGAATATGTGCCGTATCGCAACATGTCAAGCGAAATTTCTCGCCGATTCCTCCCAACCATCTGATTTCAGGCAGCATAGAGTTTTTCCGATAGTGAGGGTATGACCCCTCGAATTTGATATCCTGAAGGTAGGACTACCACACCCTCACGGGTCTTCAGCTGCGGCCATCCTTTCGCGAATGTGGGGCTGAAGCCTACTGAACCCGTTTGTATTCAAATTTTTACCGGGAAATATAGGGGGTAGGGTACGTCGTGTTTGCTTTTCTCTCTGGTAACGGGAATGACCCTTCCAAAGAAGAGACAACAAAAAGGCCCGCCGACATGGGATCGGCGGGCTTTTTGCGATGCGAGCGCGATTACATGATGGCAGTCGGCGGAGCGGGTTCGTCGGGGCGACCGGCGTTGCGCAGCGGCACCTGCACCATTAACACGGCTAGGAAGGCGAGAGCGATCAAGCCGCTGAGGATGTGTGGATGTTCGAAGACGCTGGGCAGATCCCAGGAGATTTTGCCGCTGGCCTTGAGTCCCTTGATCGCAGCGACACCTAGTCCGCAGAGAGCTTCTCCGGCGATAAGACCGCTAGCGGTGAGTACACCGGCGTTGTCGATGCGGGCTTTTTGCGCGTCATTGAAGACGCCCTTGTCGCGGGCGATGTCGGTTGCCCAACGAATTACGCCGCCGATGAAGATGGCGAATGTGGTTTCCAACGGCAGATACATGCCGACGGAGAAGAGCATTGGGCTCTTGACCTCGACCATGATCAGAGCGATTCCCATGAGGATTCCGACGATAACCAGCGGCCACGCCATGTTTCCGCCAACGATGCCCTGAGAGAGAAACGCCATCAGGCCAGCCTGCGGGGCAGGAAGTTCCTTGCTGCCGAAGTGATAAGCCTGGTCGAGAATCATCAGAACGGGGAACAGGGCGAGTGAACTGACGATGACTCCCATCAGGTCGCCGATCTGCATCAACTTCGGAGTGCCTCCGAGGATGTGGCCGACTTTCAGATCCTGCAACATTTCACCGGCCACGGCAGAAGAGACGCAGATTACGGCCGCTACGCCCAGAACCGCGATGACTCCAGCGGTGCCCTTGATACCGATGGCAACCATCAAAAGGGCTGCGATGACCAAGGTGCAGAGGGTGAGTCCGCTGACCGGATTATTAGAGGATCCGATCATGCCGACGAGGTTTCCGGAGACGGCGGCGAAGAAGAAGCCAAGGATGATCATGATAACTGCGGCGACGATGGCTCCGATGATGACCTTGGTAAAGAAGAAGTAGAGGGCAAGCATGGCGCAGAAGACGATGGCGAGGCCGAGGAATACGATCTTGGCGCTCAGATCCTGTTCATAACGAAGGCTGGATTGCTTCTGCTTGCCAGTTTTCTTGAGATCGCTGATGGCGCGCTGGATGCCTATGCCGAGAGACTTGCGCATGCGGAAAAGAGTGAAGGACGCGCCGACCAGCATGCCGCCAACTGCGATGGGACGAACGATTGAGAACCAGACGCCGTTGGAGATGGCGGTCCAATCCACGGGAGTTCCGGCAGCAGCGGCGTTGGCCAGAATCTGCGGACCGAGGAAGTAGGTGAGAAGGGGAACCATGAGTCCCCATGCAAGGAGTCCGCCAGCAAAGTTGAGGGCGGCGAGACGTGGCCCGATGATGTATCCGACGCCGAGGTAAGCGGGGCTGACGGCGGGCGCGCTGAATGTAGTTGCGCCTCCGGTGGCGACAAAAGGTGCGTTAGCGCCACGTCCGAGCTTCAATCCCGTGGAGAGCGCGGGGATGTTGACGAGAAATTCCTTGCTGGCATTGAAGATGTTGAGAGCTCCGGCGAGGAAGATAGCAGCGCCGACACCCATGTTTGAGAAGAGAATCTTGGCGGCGCGGGAGCCCTGCTGACCAGCCTTGTGAATTTCAGAGGCGGCAACAGACTCGGGGAAGGGGAGTTCAGCATCTTCCACCATGACGCTGCGGAGCAGGGTGACAAAAAGAATTCCGAGCGTCCCGCCGACCAGCATCAGGGCAACGCCTTGCCAGTAGTTTTCCGCACCCAGAGCGGGCCACACCCTGGCGATCACAAATGCCGGAATGGTGAAGGTGGCACCGGCGGCGACTGATTCGCCGATGGAACCGATGGTACGGGCCATGTTTTCTTCGAGCAGGCTGCCGCGTACGAGTTTGAGCAGCGCCATGCCGATGACGGCGGCCGGGTACGTGGCTGCGATGGTCATGCCGGCGCGAAGTCCAAGGTACATGTTGGCAGCGCCAAGCACTACCGTCATGATCAGTCCGAGGAGTACGGCGCGAAGGGTAAACTCGCGCATCTCGCGGTTAGCAGGTACGTACGGGCGGAAGGGTTGTGAGCTCATTCGAGGTCCTCAATCGCGTGTAACTACGTGAGTTACAAGATGGCGCAAGGTAGCATGCGCGTAGGGTGCAACACAAGTGCAATGGAAATCAGCATCCATCATAAATATAGACTGCGAATCTATCACTAAGTATGTTGCGGGAAGGCTCGTGAGTTTCGTGATTGGACTCTGACTCCGCAGGCTGTCACACTAATTAGGTGGAAAAGAATTCGTTTTTTCTGGGTTTGATCATTGCTGCCAGCGGGTTGGTGTCTCCACCTGTGGCGTTGACCATGGGACTTGCATTTGCCTTTACCTTCCAACATCCGTATCCCTCGGATGGGAGCAAACTCCAGAAGTTCCTGTTGCAGTTATCTGTAATTGGCCTGGGATTCGGGATGAATCTGCACGAGGTGTTGCAGGCAGGACGCTCGGGATTCATCTATACAGCGGCGAGCATCACGGCGGTCATGTGGCTTGGATTGGCGATGGGGCGGTGGTTGGGAGTGGAAGGCAGGTCTTCGTTCTTGATTTCGACAGGAACTGCGATCTGCGGTGGAAGCGCCATTGCCGCCCTGGGCCCAATCATGCAAGCGACCGAAGAGGAGATGGCGGTTTCCCTGGGCACGGTGTTCGTACTCAATTCGGTCGGCTTGATGGTGTTTCCGGTGATTGGTACGGCAGTGCATCTTACCCAGCACCAGTTCGGACTTTGGGCGGCGCTCGCGATTCACGACACCAGTTCGGTAGTGGGGGCTGCGGCGAAGTACGGCGCTGTAGCGTTGACGGTGGGAACTACGGTCAAACTGGCGCGCGCCTTGTGGATTGTACCGGTTTCGCTGATCACGTCAATCTCAAGGAAGAGCAAGGCGAAGATTCAGTGGCCATGGTTCATTCTCTTCTTCTGCCTGGCAGCAGTCGCAAACACGTATTTGGTTAAATTTCAGCCTGTGTACGACTCGTTGTATCACCTTGGGAAAACCGGGCTGACGGTCACGCTGTTTCTGATTGGGGCAGGACTTTCGATGGAGACGCTCAAGGCGGTGGGAGTGCGTCCGTTGCTGCAAGGTGTGCTTTTGTGGATCGTTATTGCGGCGGCATCGCTGGAGTTCATACTGCGTGGGTGGATTCATATCTAGGGGCTGGCACAAGGACTGTGATCGGAGTAGGGTGCCTGCCGAAGGGACTCTCCCATAGATATGGCATGTTTGAGCAGCGCTGGAGTTCTTCGCTACCGCTCAGAATGACCCTCTTTACCCAATCCCTGTGACCAAGAGAAATGCCGCTGCGCGAGGCAGCGGCATTTTTGTTGTTGGTGTGCCGGTAAATCTACAGCCGGCAGATCAGCAGTTCGCGTTCATAGACCATCTCGGATGGCAGATGATCATGCAACGAGATGAACAGTTCTTCGTGGCCGATGACCTCGCGCTTCCAGGCTTCACGGTCGACGACTTGCAATTTTTCGAAGGTCTCCTTCGGGAAGTCGAAGCCCTCCCAATGCATGTCCTCATACCGGGGAACCCAGCCGATAGGAGTTTCCTTGCCAAGCGATTTGCCATGCACGCGGTCGACGATCCACTTCAGAACCCGCATGTTTTCGCTATAGCCCGGCCACAGGAACTTGCCATCGTCGCCCTTGCGGAACCAATTCACGTGGAAGATACGCGGCGTAACGCTGAGATTCCGTCCCATCTGGATCCAGTGACGCCAGTATTCGGCCATGTGATATCCGCAGAACGGCAACATCGCCATGGGATCGCGGCGAACCTTGCCTACGGCTCCGGCGGCGGCTGCCGTGGTCTCAGAACCCATGGTCGCACCGGTATAAACGCCCGCGCTCCAGTTGAACGCCTGGTAGACCAATGGCATCGTCGTCGGACGGCGTCCGCCGAAGATGAAGGCGCTGATCGGCACGCCATTCGGGTTTTCCCAATCAGGATCGATCGTGGGGCACTGCGATGCAGGCGAGGTGAAGCGGGCATTCGGATGCGCTGCAACAGCGCCGGTTTCCTTGGCGATCTGCGGCGTCCAGCGATTACCCTTCCAATCTGTGCATTCGGCGGGCGGCTCTTCGGTCATGCCTTCCCACCAGACGCCGCCCTCGGGAGTGAGTGCAACGTTGGTGAAGATGGAATTCCTGGTGAGCGACGCCATGGCATTGGGATTGGTATGCATTCCGGTGCCAGGGGCCACGCCGAAGAATCCGGCTTCAGGATTGATGGCGCGAAGTTGGCCAGTTGCGTCTGGTCTG
>Ga0316232_1000311_pt1 | contig 79696 bp, 72 predicted proteins | sample TBHtaG_FD_206006 | JGI IMG/M metagenome (GOLD analysis project Ga0316232, IMG submission 206006) | Freshwater microbial communities from Trout Bog Lake, Wisconsin, USA - TBH18025_13 | ecosystem: Environmental > Aquatic > Freshwater > Lake > Hypolimnion/Profundal zone | place: USA: Wisconsin...
CCTTGCGCGACGCTGGAAAAGGTATCTCCTGGTCAATCTTCGGATTCATCGCAGGGATGGTGGTCGTTGTCCGTGCTATCGAAGATACCGGGCTCACAACAAAACTTGGAAACCTGCTGTTACGCCTTTCCGGCGGCACAAGTTTCGGAGCGATCATGGTGGGCACGTTTGGGTCAGCGCTAGGGACAAATCTGATAAACAACGTGCCGATGGCAGTGGTGATGAATTCTGCGCTGGGCAGCGTTCAACACGCGGCTCCTGCGATCAGAAATGGCTTCGTCGCCGCTACTATATTCGGCTGCGATTTGGGACCGAACCTGACGACGGTCGGCTCACTGGCCACCATGCTATGGCTACTGATACTGCGGAAGAGGGGCGTAGAAGTTTCGGGCCTGGACTATTTCAAAATAGGTGCTCTGGTGACGCCGCCGATGTTGTTTGCGGGGGCGTTGACGATCTGGTTGTTGCTGTAGGCAGGAGGCAACGGTGCGAATTTTAGGTTGTCTGGATGGAACGAATGCCGAACAGATCGGCAATGCGGTGCAGATGTTTTCCGCATCAGAACCGCCCTCGGTCGCTTTGCTCACGGTGATTGATGTACGGCCACGCGAAGATATGAACCTTGTGCGCGAGCGCCACCTGAGACCGCCGATGGAGCATCACCCGTTGACGGAGGAAATGTTGGCGGCAGAAACGTCAGCCGCACAAGATACGCTGAGTACCGGGCTTAGTTACGTTTCGGGCGCGGAAACATTGCAGCGGCAAGGGCGTCCGGAACGTGAAATCGTGAATGTTGCTGCAGAGTGGAGAGCAGACGTAATCGTGATTGGCGCACGCGCGGAGTATGGCGAGCCACCGCATTTAGGGCCGCGATCAGTCGGACGTGTGGCGCGATTTGTGCTTGACCATGCGCCCTGCCCGGTGTTGCTGGTGCGCCCGCTGGCTCGCGAGCAATTTCCAGTCGATCGCTAGCCTGGATGGACAGAAAACTCGGGTGCCCCACCTTCGACGCGCTGCTTTTGCGCGGCTAAGGTGGGAAGTGATCCTCTTTTATTTCTATGTGGCATTGCCCATGCGGTTGGTGTTGCTCTTGTTCACTTCGCTCGCGGATGAGTTTTGTCGTACACGTCCATCACTTGTCTCGTGGTGAGTTGGGTGTAACGCTGAGTGGTGGAGAGGCGCTCGTGGCCGAGCAATTCCTGAATCGCACGCAGATCGGCTCCCTCCTCCAGCATGTGAGTCCCGAAGGCGTGGCGCAGAGTGTGGGGATGCACTTCTCTGGGCAGTCCGCCCGCGACCGCAATGGCCTTAACAATGCGTCCGACGCTGCGTGTGGTGAGGCGGCTTCCGCGCAGGTTGACCAACAACGCGGATTCGCCAGTGCGCTGGTGTTGCGCAAGAACCTCTGCGCGACGCGGGCGGTAGTCGCGTAATGCAATCTGGGCAGAGTCTCCGAAGGGAACGAGGCGCTGCTTTTTACCTTTACCGCGCACCAGAATCACGCCCTGGCGCTGATGAATGTCATCCAGGTTGATGCCGGTGAGTTCACTGTTCCGGATGCCGCAGCCGTAGAGCAATTCAAGGATCAGCAGGTCGCGTTCGGCGAAGGCTGCCTCCTCGGGCATCTTCGCATCGAGCACGGAATTCATCTCTTCCATGGTGGGTACGCGGGGCAGTTTCTTCGGAAGCTTGGGTGCCGACACCAGTAGTGCGGGATTCGACTCAACCATGTGTTCCCGTCCCATCCACTTGATGAAAGAACGTATGGAGGATAGCGCGCGCGCTACAGACGCTTTGCTCAGTCCGCGCTCATAGAGTTGCCCCAGAAAGGCTCGGATCAAGCGGTCATCGATACTCTTGAGCTCTTCTGGCCCGACGAAGATTACGAACTCCGCAAGGTCCGTGCGATAAGCCTTGATCGTGTGCACGGACGCGTTACGCTGGGCCAGGGCGCTGAGAAATCCAGCCAGCGCGGCTTCCACCGCATTTTTTTCGCCACTCATCTTGTTTCGTCCTTGAGTCCGCGGACATGGGCCCGGGGATGATGAGCGGCATACGCCTTCTGAAGACGGTCGAGCGCGACATGCGTGTAAATCTGCGTAGTCGAGATATCGGCATGACCCAGTACGGTCTGCACGGTACGGAGGTCGGCTCCGTGGGAAACCATATGAGTGGCAGCCGAGTGACGCAGCATGTGTGGCGAAGCGTGGCGGCCAGCGGCCTTAGAAGCCTGATCCACGATCATCCAGATGCGCTCGCGAGTGAGCTTGTGTCCGCCTCGCGCCAGGAAAAGCTCAGCGGTGTACTTGCGCGAGGCAAGAAGAGGTCGCGCATTTTGCAAATAGGCGCGTAGCGCATGCTGCGCCGGAGCACCAAGAGGAACGATTCGCTCCTTGTCTCCTTTGCCTCGCACCAGCATGTAGCCAAGCTCAAGTTTGGTGTCTTCCACACGTACGTCCACCAGTTCGCTGACGCGCATGGCAGCGGCGTACAAGACTTCAAGCATCGCGGAATTGCGCAGGGCAAGAGCCTGTGTGAAGCGCGACCGGTTCGAAGCTGCGTCGGCGTGGCCGGGGCTTTCAATCAGCGCGCAGACCTCGTCTTCGGAGAGTGCTTTGGGCAGCACCTTCCACTGTTTAGGGCTGTCAATGTCAAGCGTCGGATCATGCGCAATCAGTTTGTCCAGCAACAGGTATCGATAGAAATGGCGAAGAGCAGAGAGCTTTCGGGCGATCGAACGCGAATCCATTCCATGGCCAAGCATGTGTTGTAGCAGGTCTTTCAGATCCTCACGCTGGGCGGTGAGGACGGTCTTGTCGCGCTCGGAAAGGAACTCCACCCAGAGCTTAAGATCCCCGCCATAGGAACTGACAGTGAGCGGGGCCAAGCCTTTTTCCACCCGAAGGTAGACGGCAAAGCCAGCCAGGGCGCGATCCTGCGCGGCGGAAGACATGCTAGAGTATGACTGGTTCCGGGCGAGAGCGGGGATGACGTGTTTGGTTCGCTCTGCTCAGGTATAATGGCAATTGCGCGCCCGTAGCTCAGCTGGATAGAGCGAACGCCTCCGAAGCGTTAGGTCGTGAGTTCGAATCTCGCCGGGCGCACCATAGTTCTTCTTTCCCCTCAGTTACTTGCGGCACTTTCTTTTTCAGGCAAGTTTCTGCCTGTTTTTCGTTATACCCGATTTTGTGCCCACCCAGACGAGACATCGCATCGAGCACCGCATTCCCGGACGGTGAACATCGCAGTTTAAGATGGCGATTGTGGAGCGTCCAGCAATGCGCGCGAGTGTCCAAGCGTCACAGCCAGACTGCCCCAACCGGTTCCGGAGTTCCTCTAGAACGAGGTGTCAACCTCGAAGCCCCAGGCTTCCAGAAGACGTTCGGGAATGAAGGTTGAGTTCTTGTTGCGCCTTGCCCACTCACGAAGTTGGGTCGAGCGGACGTATTGGTCAGGTCGCAGATTAAATTCGCGAGTGACTCGGTCGAATGCAGTGATGGATAGAATCACTGGCCTCTTCGGCTCTGCCTTGCCCCAGTTAGGATTGCCGCATCTGTTTGCCATAAGCTCACCAATGTTTATTCCTGCGGTTAAGAGTGGTACTGCAACATTCTTGCCAGCAAATCTGCTGGGTGAATCGGTTTCGCCAGAAAATCAAAAATGTGTCCCTGCAACCGAGCCTTATCGAGCATGTCTGTCATGGCAGCATTGCCCGAGAGCAACAGGACCTTGCACTCTGGATGACGTTCTCTTATGAGAACAGCCATGTCCACGCCGTTCATTCCGGGCATCATAATGTCGCTGATCACCAAGTCTGGGGCGCACAATGCGATTTCTTCTAACGTAGTCTGAGCGTTGTAGAACGCCTGTGCGTCATACCCGGCCAAGCGGAGAATCACGGCCAGCGTGTCGGCTATGCGGCTCTCATCATCGACAACAAAGACTCTTTTAGCCATCGTTTGCAGGCCTTCTTACACCTTCAGGTGACTTCAGCCAGAGCACAGAACTGCAGCCTTGGCCGCCGAGCGCCGCAGACAAATTTTTGCTTGATCCTATCTCTGTATCCGGCAAATGAAGGGCCAACTCGTTCCGAACCTAAATCATTGATTCCATGGAGGCGGCGGTTGTTTGAAAAACGCTGATACTGCAATACTTTGCATAACTAAGTCGAAGATGATGACCGAAAGGGCATCTTCGTTTTACCGCTGTCGACAAAAGGGACCACCTCTAACGGGCACGAACTGAATCTCTCCAACTCAAGCAAAATCAAAGCCGAATGCCAATAGATTCCGGGACAGTCCCGGTAGGGTTCTAACGCTTTCTGAGGCACGAATAATCCCACTGAAAACACTATGAAACTATTTGACTTTTACAAAAGCAGACCTTATTTTGTTTGGAATTTGCTCGCACGAATCGGGTCCCCATCGCTCCAGGAGGAACCGTCCTTGCCATGGGTTTACGACGCTGGTTCTATCTCGCTATCGCGTTTCTGTGCGCATCCCTGAGCGCATATTCTCAGCAGAACGACAATCCTCAGGAGAATGCGCGAAGGCGAGCCGATACGATCGGCAGACTTACTTGTCCCGGGGGCTTTCCGACCGACCTCACCGTCATCAATTGCTCCTATACGTTGAGGCAACGCGGCAATGATTTCTTCACTGGTTCTGTCAGTGATCAGGCCATTCTCGGGGCCGTTGTCTTTGGCGCGGGCGCGCAAATTCTAAAGTCCCCCGGTGAATGGGGGCGCACATGGGACGGTTATGGACGAAGAGTCGGCGTCCGCTATAACCAAGCCGTGGCGAAGGGTGCTGCGGAGTTTCTAATCGGCTCCGCCTTCAGCGAAGATCCGCGACATATCAGCTACCGCAGCGATCCTCATTTCGTAAATCTTCAACGCGACAGGCTGAACCGCATTGCCAGCGGAAAATCGGTTGATCGCGACCCCTACGACCAGACTGCGCCCGGAGCCTGGAAACGCATCGGCCACGCCTTTTACGACTCTGTTTCCGTTCGCCGCTCTCGCCCAGACGGAAATGGGTCGCGATGGCCAGCGGTTTCGCGCTTCGTTGGCGCGTTTGCCAGCGGCTATGGTGGATATGCCTGGTACAAACGGCCCGAGAACACCTTTGCAAACGCGGGTCTGCGAGCTGCGCAATCCTTCGGTACCGATGTCGCAGCCAGCTTCTACACCGAGTTCTCGCCTGACATTTCAAAGCTATTAGGTGCCGTCCTGAAACGTGGCAGACAGCAGAAACCTTGATCATTTGGAGATTGCCAGCGATGCGCTTCTTACTTCCATTTCCGCTGTTCTGCCTACTTCTTACCGGTTGCTACGTCCCGAACAAGTCGTACCGCCCGATTGATCAGTCGCTTGTTCAGGTGCCCCTCCTGCAAAAGCTGCCCGCAAATAAGCCACAGGCGGATGGCGCTACCTGCACTCCGCAATCGCTTAGCGTTCGTCCATGTCTCGCTTTTCTCGAATTTGACGACATGGGAGAAAAGTGGAGCCAGGAGAGCCAGCCTGTAACCCCGGGCGAGGGCATCGATAACACCTCGCAACTCAGCAATGCCATTAAGATCGTCCGCGCCGCTGTGCGCCAGGATCCCCGGGCCGTCATAATCACCTTCACCCACGGATGGAAACACAACTCCAAGCCTGGCGACACCAATATTGAGGGGTTCAAGCAGGTCCTCAACGACCTCCACGACAATCGATACAAAAACCACATCGTTGTTGGCATATACATAAGTTGGCGCGGTGAGCTTGTTTCACCTTACATGCCGGTTCGACGAAACTTTACCTACTTCAACCGTGAAGCCACGGCTATTCGCATCCCAGGCGCGAGCCTGACTGATGCCCTGATTCGTATCGCCGCCGCCGCCCGCAATGCGAGGACGAATAACTCGGACGAGCGCCCCCTAGTCATCTTCGTAGGTCACTCTTTCGGTGGTCTGGTTATGGAGCGTGCGCTGACACAAGCAACGATTCATCAGGTGGATGAACTCGATGGTTCAGGCCAGCAGTACCAGCCGCTCGCCGACCTCGTCGTCTTCGTCAACTCTGCTGCTGCCGCAACCGAGGCCAAGGAAACTCTGGATCTCTTCGCATCCAATCATTTTCGATACAACGTGCCAGGTCAGCCGGAACGTCCGCTCTTTCTTTCCGTGTCCTCTAGCGGCGACCTCGCCACTAGGATTGCCATGCCCGTAGGACACGGCATTCCGTTCCTGGAATACAAGTTGAGAGGAGGGCTTCGCGACAAAGACCCTCTCGCATGCTACAACCCCCGCCCGGGTGATCCCATGGCTAGCGAAAGCTTTTTCCTCATCCCCGCCCCTTCGCAGGGCGCTTTCTATATGAGTACAGCTGCCCATATGCCCATCCTGCAAAGTCATGACGCAGTTGAAGAGAAGGACCCTGCGAAACGAAAAACGTGTGCCCTCAGCAACTATTCCAACGCTCAACCCAAGACCATCTTTACTTTTCCCTTGCCGGAGAGTGGTCGTTGCTTTCTGGTGCAGGAGAGAGACAAGCGCTGCAACGGCACGCCCTATTGGGTAATGGAAATCGATCCTGCAATCGTTCCTGACCACGGCACGATCTTCACTGACCGCTTCATTGCCTTTCTTTCAAACTTCCTGCCCACTCCACGCGATCTCGAAAACAATATTCGCCCGGCGCTCACCGCCATACGATAAGGTGCGCTTGCTGATCTGAAAATCGGGCTTGCCGGTCCGGCGAACGGCGTTACGTTTGTCGTGCCGGAAACAATCGAGAGCTGCCAGAGCAACTCCCGCAATCCAGACCTCGTCCACCCCTTGTGCGATTAGCCACCTCGCATCGGGGCCGATTCGTACGGAGCCCCGCACCGCGACACAAGGAAGGCACCTCAATGTCCCGTCGCCTCGTGTTCCTGCTATCGCTTTTACTTTCCTTTGCATCGGAAAGCCTCATCGCCAAGTCGGGCCATGCTGATTGTGCGTCGCAACCCTTATGGATTGCGACGTCAAAAGGGGACTACTGTGGAGCGCAAGACCCCGCGAGCGAATTCGCGACAGCGAAACGTTCGACGACTACCGAATCACGTTCGCTCAGGCGGAGGGGCGGTGCCGAGAAAAAACAGGCTGGTCCTGCCGTCCCGATCACTCCGTTCTTGCCCAATGGTCCGCCTGACTTGAGCGCCGCTGATTTCAGGCTTGATCAAAGGCTTTCCACCATGGCGGCGCGAATGATGGCGCGGCAGGGAAATACTGAAATCCGAGATTCCGAAATCGGTGAACTTAAGGACCTTGGAAACAACGTGTTTCACCGCTTGATTAGTGCCGGATTTGGGCAGCCGTACCCCTGGAAGCTGACCTTGGTCAACTGCGCGGCGCGGAATGCGTTCTCCACTCCCTATGGTCAGGTCTATGTGTGCCGGGGGTTGCTAAACGAAATCGGCGACAACCCTGGGCTGTGGGCCGCAGTTCTGGCTCACGAAGTGGCCCACTCTGGATTACGCCACGGAGTAATGGACTACCTGATTCGACAACGCATGCGAAGCGCCATGGCTCGCTACGGCGCAGGAAGACCCGCTCCGGGCTACGGCGCGAATAACCAGCGTGGTCGCTGGCGGGGCGATGGCAGCACACCGTCGGACACTGTGAGGAGAATGAGGCTGAGCTTGGAGATCCGAGCTGATCAAGTCGGCATGCTCGTTATGGCGCGAGCGGGCTATCACCCAGATTATGTTTTTGCGTTACGTCAGATGCTGGAGAATCAGCCTGGGGAACGAGCAAGGCCTGTCGTACCCCTTTCGGACCATCCATCGTGGGAGCTGGAGCAACCACAACTCGAAAGTCAATATGCCAATGCCATGGCTGAGTTCCACAAGTACTGGCCCAACGCGGCACAGAGTCCCGGGGGATTTCCCCCCACGGTCGTCTCCTTCGGGGCCATTTTCGCGAGCGAGGACGAGGCTACGCATTCCACCGTTGTTTCCGTGCCAGTGTGGTGTCGCAATTCTGCTACACAGATAAAGCTGGAAGTGAATTTTCAGCCAGCAACCGGCGAGGCACACGATCCTGCCACTGACCGCGGACTGAACCTAACGACGATGGCACCCTGCTCCGATCAATCGGCCAATATGCGGGTCAAATTCCGGATCCCTGCGGAGGCATCAACGAGTGAGGGTGCAGAGCTATCTGCGGTTGTCGCGGCTTACGCCGATGATAGTCACTTCCTCGGCGCCACTAGAGCATTCAATGTGAATAGTGCGGAATCATCCAGCGTTCGAAAGAACATGCCTTCAGACGTGCCGCAAAAGGAAATGAACACGCACGGCATCAGTCGCTGAGGGGGACGACCTCCTCCCACAATCAGCGCTCCTCAGACCCGAATCGGGGGCGCCAGCTTGGGGGAAGGCCCTCTCTTGCGATCAAACAACCCGTCATAGCCGAACTCTTCGTAGCGCTCGTGCCAGCGCCGCATCTGTCGCTCACTGATACCAATGATCTCAGCTGCCTGCAACCAGGTAATCTCCTTTGCCATGGCCCGCAAGATCAGTTCCTGAACCTTCATTGCCCGCTCCACTGCGTCTTTTGGGCAGGAATCCAGCTTTTTGAGGTTCACGGAAACAACTCCGGAGACGGCTGACGCTACACTTTTGACTTCCTCGCTTCGACCCGTGAACAAGAGTTTGCCTGTGATCGTAACTGCTCCATCGTGTGCGACCACTTCTAGTTCCAGGTCCGACGTAGCATGGTTAGCCGCCAAATCGGCACGTACACGGCTGGCAATGGCGAGATCGTCCATTCTTCGCTGGCTTTCTGGCGTTGATTCGAAACGTGGTTCGAGTGCCAGCGAGGAGATCACGCGGCAAGCTTCTTCCATACCAAGGTTCTCGAGGTTGATCACGAGGTCATAGAGAGAAGGATCTTCCCAGTCCACGCCATAGAGAAATTGGGCCCACTTGCGCCGGTCCCCATCCTCTTTCTTGATGTAAGCAATGGCGTCCTTGCGGCTGGACTTCAGCCGTTCCTGCATGATATTGACACGACGCTCCATGGGGGCGACGATGCGCACCCGCAGAATGGGATGACCGCCCCTAAGCAACAACTGGCCCGTCAAGCCGTGATAAACAGCCCTTCCGGTCCGTACTTCTTCGGTGAGAGCTGACTGAATGAGGGCCAGGTAGAGATAGCGCTCGTGCCTGAAACGATCAAAAAAACGCGGCGGTTTCTCCACTGCGTCCCTGAGATCGTTTTGCGAGACCCCATGGGCGGCAACCCGCTCGACGATCAGGTCGCGATCAATGCTGCGATAGCCAAGTCTCCGAGCCAGGCATTCCGCTAGCGTCTTTCCGCCACTGAACGAGCCCCGGGAAATAGTGATGATCGGCATTATTAATCCCCCGCCGAATATAATCGATGGTCCGCGACAACGATACTCCATTGGCTAACGGCTTTCATAGTGGAATATATTCGAAGCGGCGAACGGAAAAAAGGAGACGAGAGCTTGGGCTCGGCCGCAGCTCTCTCTTATACTTCCCTCTGGCTCCTCTAGCTTCAGATGACACCAAGGACAGTGCCGGCGGCAAAACCGCAAACGAATCTATATCCGTCTCTTTCACCCCGGAATCTCCCTGCAATCTCCCCACTTAGGTTCGGCATCCCAATGTTATGAGAATTGCACTGAGCCTTATCCTTTCACTTCTCGTATATCCACTCTGTGGGTGCCCGTCGAAGCCCGAGAACCCAGCCGAGGTCAGAGAACGTGCTGCGAATGCGACTGCGGAACTCAAGCGGGACACGAAAGCGGTTGCAGAAGGAATTCGCGAGGGATGGACACGAGATAAGCCTCTGGACATCAATACGGCTTCGAAAGACGACCTTCAATCGCTTCCGGGCGTGACTCCAAGGTTGGCAGAGAGCGTTGTCTCCCACCGGCCTTACGCAAAGACATCAGAGCTTGTGGAAAAGCACATTATGTCAAAGCCGGAGTACGACAAGGTTGCAGACCGAATTACCGCGAAGTAGTGCAAGCGTGTGGGCGAGCACGCTTCTATCTTACTGAATAGGTTGGTCGGCTTTAGAGGCTATCGCGGTCGTGTTGTAACGGACCACCTGAGAGCTGTCCGTAAAGAAATAGCGAAGGCCAGTGCTACCCGGGGCTATGGGATTCGCGTTCACAGAGTAGTCGCCGATCGGACTTCCCGTACCAGCGGTGATGTTGAAGCTGTATCCGCTCTTCTGGCAGGAACCGGTTCCAACACCTGCGGGGCAGCCGAGAACGATGTCCAACAGCATAGCGTTCGCCGAACTGGAGATGGTGTTTGAGGCGCTTCCTGGTCCCAACGTATTCAAGTCAGGAGCAAAGCCCAAGGTTGGATAGGTCGATGCGTAGCCAACTTCGGCGGTGCCGATGTGGCGCAAGGAGGCAACGGCCGATGCTTCATTTGCAGCAATGCGGGAGCGCAGAAAAGTTGGGACGGCGATGGCAGCGATGATCAGGATGATTGCCACTACAATGAGAAGCTCGATCAACGAGAATCCACTTTGTTTGCGCATTCAACGCCCTCCCAAGACTCCCCGGCCTGCTTCGCGCAGCGCCCAACTACGCTGGCGTTTTCCGAACCTGAGAGCAAAAATTCAATTTCGCAGGGGTGATTGTGTTCGAAGTGGCTATGATCGTCAAGCGAATCATCAAGGTGCAGCATTCAGAAGTGCTGCATCTAACACCATTACCTTTTTGGGCCGTTACCGCAATGGTGTGGACAATGCGGATAAAAGAACAGGGGAGGCATGTTGCCTCCCCCGCAGTCGGCGCTGAAACGCTTCAGCTAATCCTTTTTCTTTTTCGGAGCATTCCCGATCCTCATCTTTTTGAACAGCTTGTCCAGTTCCTTGCCGTATGCTTTCTCGGAATCGTCAGCGAACTTTCCGTTATTGACTAAGCGCATATAGGCTAAAATGTCGCCGGATTTCGCGTCAACGAGGGAAAGCTTCAGGAACCCCATTGAACTCGACGGCCCACCGATCAGGATGCCAAAAGCAGCTTTCCCGCCGGTTAGAACCTGCCCCTGCCCATGTACATAAACCAGTATGTCGGCTTTTTCCGTACAAGGCAGCAGCGCCACTTCGTCGCCCACTGTGAATCGGTCTTTGCGAGTGTCCTTTGGATGTCTTTCGATTTGCGACGATACCGAGTCGTATTTTGCCTGTAACTTGAGAACTGTCCGCTGCAGTTCCTCGTTTCGTTCCAGGTCTTCCTGTGCCAGTCCGCTCGGGATGATCTCGATTCCTGTTGCCTTCAAGTGCCCGGCTACCACCGCATCCAACGCTGAGCTCCAAGCCTCCGACTCTTTGGACATCCCCTCGCGGCCCTTCATGCCAAGCCTGGAGAGCTTGCCCTCCGCTGGCATCATGCAAGCACTGTGAATCCCCATCTCGCCCGCTTCCAACTTGGGGCTCATGAAGGTTCTGCCTGCAGTGGCAGCAAATGCGATGCTGGCGTTCAGCATCGTGAACATGACAGCAGTAAACAAAAATCGCGGATTTGGCATTCAATGACCTCCAGTAGTTTCTTATTTACTGCTCTGTGGAAGCTCTCGGTAACAACGCCTTCTCCACCCCGGCGAGCCGCCTCTCGATGCGCAGGCGATCAAGGCTGGTGCCAGAGGTTAGTGTGAGATACGTTCGGTATTCTCGTGCAGCGTCCATCGGTTTCGATTGCTGTTCGTACAAAAAACCTAGTCCGCGGTGCGCGTCGGCAAGCCGAGGGTCCGCTTCAATTGCGCCCAGATACAGCTTCTCCGCTTTATCCAGATTGGTGTTTCGCGTTGCGATGCCGCTGGGCTTCGCCAGCAGTTGTGCCTGCTCTTCTTGCTCTGTCATCTTGAAGTACAACTTGCGATGTTCGGCTTGTCCGTGTCGGCCACGTTCGTCGTCAGTGGGTTCAGCATCTTTAGCGCCAAGGCTGCGGTAGGCATCGCCTAGCAGAACTTGATATTTCGGTTCATCGGGCTTCCACTTCGTCAATCGTGATGCCCTGGATACCGCTGTCCGTGCCCGTCTGCTGCTCAGATCCAGTTCTACATTCGCGCGTATAGCTGGTGCTACATGCTCCAGGAAGTCGCTCTCCGTGCCCGTTCGCGTGTCCATTACATTCAAGCCAGCCAGCCTTGCAGTCGCTATCTGACGGCGCTCTTCCAGTTTTGGATGTGTCCGATAAAAGGTCTCTATCGGTTCGAATTCCAATCTCTCGTCAAGCAACTCAAACGTCCGCGGCATCGCGCGCGGGTCATAAGACGCCCGCCTTAACAATTCGAATCCGCGCTGGTCAGCCTCGCTCTCTTTTTCCCGCGAGTATCCGTATATAGAGCCATTCACGATGACCGCACTCATTCCAGCGCCGAGGGCGACCGCCGCACCGAACACTGTGCCTCCGGGCATCGCACCTGCTACGCCCTGCAATATATTGATTGCAAGAACCTTCTTGCGAATGCTGCGATTCTCGAGGTATGTGTGACGGTTGGTTACATGCGTCGCCTCGTGGCCCAGCACGCTGGCCAGTTGAGACTCGTTTTCCAGTACACCGAGGATCCCAGTGGTCACATAAATCGATCCATTGGGCAGCGCGAATGCGTTGACCATGGGATCCCGAAGGATGCGGAAACGAAACTCGACGTGCTCTAGTCTTGGCTGGTTGGCGATGAGTTTGTTTCCAATTTTCGCAACGTACTGCTCGACACTCGGGTCGTGGAAGACCAAACCCTTCTTGTCCAGTTGACGATCGAACTCGTTAACCTCATCGAGAAGGTTGTTATCCACGGTGCTGAACTTAAAACTGGTATCTGATACTTCCCGGTCTTGTGCTCTCAACAGGGGCAGTGAAAAGGCGAAAAGTGCCATCAAAGATAAAGCAATCGCGTGACGGCACAGCCGAACAGGATTTGTAGCCATAAATATCACTCCAAGCAGCAACAAAGAGGAACACATATCAGGGTGCTATGTATCTCGCGCCAGAGGCACGTTTGAATCCTCTCCTGGCAGTGCCCGGAGCTATGGAAAGGGCCAATGGCGGGGGATTAGCGGGCCCAGACAACGCTTGGGTTCGAAAATACGTAAACAAAGTATCCGCCAAGAGTATTTCGGTCAACTGTTTTCTGAGACATTCAATCCTCGAGCGTCTAATTAAACAGATGGCTTCAGGAGAGGCCAATTCTCAAACCCGGTTGAGCCGCCCGAGATGCGTCTATCATGTGTGGTAGGCTTTTTAATGGTGCGGTGTGTGCCCACGGGCCCCGCGAGAGCGTAATTTTGACCGGGCGTAAACGCTCGTAAGTGTCTGAAGGATAAAGCATTGATTAATACTCTGATGGCCAAGGTTTTCGGGACTCACAACGAGCGCGAAGTTAAGAAGCTACAGCCGCGCGTGGCGCGCATTAATGCGCTGGAGCCCGAAATACGAAAGATGACGGACGCAGAGCTGCGCGCCAAAACCGATGAGTTCCGGCGGCGGGTGCAGGAGCGGATGGCACTGCTGAAGGAGCCAGCGGAAGAAGAGATGGATGCTGAGCGCCGCAAACTGTGGGAGAAAGAGCAGCACGCCGCCATCGAAGAAGTGCTGGACACGATTCTGGAAGAGGCCTTTGCAGTGGTGCGTGAGGCAGGCTGGCGCGCGCTCAACATGCGCCACTTTGACGTGCAGTTGATCGGCGGAATGGTGTTGCACTCCGGGCGCATCGCCGAGATGAAGACCGGTGAAGGCAAGACGCTGGTGGCAACTCTACCGGTGTATTTGAATTCGCTGGCCGGGCGCGGCGTACACGTGGTGACCGTGAATGACTACCTGGCCAAGCGCGACTCGGAGTGGATGGGAAAGCTCTATAGCTTTCTTGGGTTGACAGTGGGAGTGATCGTCCACGACCTGGATGACGAGCAGCGCAAGGCCGCTTACCGCTCCGACATCACATACGGAACGAACAACGAATTTGGCTTCGACTACCTGCGCGACAACATGAAGTTCGATATGAACGACTGCGTGCAGAGGGGACACTACTTCAGCATCGTCGACGAAGTCGACTCGATCCTGATCGACGAAGCACGAACGCCACTGATCATCAGCGGCGCAAGCGAGGAGTCCACCGACAAGTACGCGCGAATCAACGTGATCATCCCCAAATTGGTAGCGGGCGAAGAGCTTCCTGGAGCCGAGCCGAACGAAAAAATATACACCGGCGACTTTGTGGTGGATGAAAAACACCGGAACGCCATGGTGACGGAGGCTGGCTGGGAAAAGGTCGAAAAGCTGCTCGGGATTGACAACATTGCCGATCCGGAAAACTGGGACCTGAAGCATCACGTGGAAGTGGCCGTCAAGGCGCATCACCTCTATAAGCGCGATGTGGAATACGTGGTGAAAGACGGCGAAGTGCTGATTGTGGACGAGTTCACAGGACGCCTAATGCCGGGACGGCGCTGGTCAGATGGATTGCACCAGGCGGTGGAAGCCAAGGAAGGGGTGAAGATCGAGCGCGAGAATCAGACGCTTGCGACCATCACCTTCCAGAATTACTTCCGCATGTATAAGAAGCTCGCGGGCATGACCGGCACGGCGGAGACCGAAGCTGCGGAATTCGACAAGATTTACCGGTTGGAAGTGTTGGTGATTCCGACCAATCAAGTGATGTTGCGCAAGGAAAACAAGGACGTTGTGTACCGCACGGAGAAGGAAAAATACTTTGCCGTGTCTGATGAGATTGCGCGCATTCACGAGACAAAGCAGCCGGTACTCGTGGGTACCACGTCGATTGAAAAGTCTGAACGGCTGAGCGAGCTGCTGAAGAAAAAAGGCATCAAGCACGTAGTGTTGAACGCAAAATACCACGAGCGCGAAGCCGAGATTGTGGCCCAGGCCGGACGCTATGGAATGGTGACGATTGCGACCAACATGGCGGGCCGCGGTACGGATATTCTGCTGGGTGGCAATCCCGAATTCATGTCTAAGCAGGAAGCGCTGAAGCGCGGGCTTGCAACGGCAGTGAAGGCGGTGACCGGGGGCGTGGAAGCCCGTCCTGACGATCCGACGACCGCGTACTGGTACTACCAGGGACAGGAGTTCAGCATTCCAGCGGATACGTGGGCAGGGTTGCTGACCAAGTACAAGGCCGAGACCGACGTGGAGCATGAGCAGGTGATCGCCGCAGGCGGACTGTTCATTCTAGGCACGGAGCGGCATGAGTCGCGGCGCATTGATAACCAATTACGTGGACGTTCGGGACGCCAGGGCGATCCCGGCGCATCGCGTTTCTACTTGTCGCTGGAAGATGACCTGATGCGCATCTTCGCCAAGGAGTGGGTCTCAAACCTGCTGCGGCAGCTTGGCATGGAAGAGGGCGTACCGATTGAATCCGGGTTGATTACACGGCGTATTGAAGCGGCGCAGAAAGCCGTGGAAGGCCAGAACTTTGAGGCCCGCAAACATCTGCTTGAGTACGACGACGTAATGAACAAGCAGCGCGAAGCGGTCTACGGATTGCGGCGGCAGTTGCTGGAAGGCAATGAACAGAAGGAACTGATTCAGCAGGATTACGTGCGCGATATCCTCGGCGGAATTCTGGAGAAATTCGCGGGCGAGCAAGTGCATCCGGAGAACTGGGACATTGCCGGATTGAAGGCCGAAATTTATGGCCGCTTCGGAGTGGACTTCCTGGCTGAGGGCGTGGAGCCTAAATCGCTCAATCACCATGAGCTTGGCGACGCCATCTTCGATCGGCTGACAGCGCGCTACGACGCGAAGGAAAAGCTAATCGGCGCGGATGCGATGCGTAACCATGAGCGGGTCATCATGCTGAGTGTGCTGGACCAGCTCTGGAAAGACCACCTGCTGCAGATGGACCACTTGAAGGAAGGCATCGGGCTGCGCGGCTACGGACAACACGATCCACTGATCGAGTACAAGCGCGAGTCGTTCACTCTCTTCGAGGAGATGATGGAACACTTCGAGGAAGAGACGGTGCGCTACCTGTATCTGATGCGCGTGGTAGACGAGAATGGCGACGAGGTCAACTACGTTACCATGGGCCACGGAATGGGCCCGCTGGACGTACCGGTGGTTGAAGAACCCGCGCTGCAGACGGTTCCTGCGACGGGCACTGACGGTCACGTGCCTCGGCGGGTACAGACCTCGCTCGATGAAGTAGAGAAGCAATTCCAGCGGCGCAAATCACGCGAACTTGAGCAGGCAAAACGTGCCGGAGCTGGACAGACCGAGGCAGTTCAGCAGGTTGTTCGCGGCCAGAAGGTTGGGCGGAACGACCCATGCCCGTGCGGCAGTGGAAAGAAATATAAGAAGTGCCACGGGGCAAACGAATAGTTCGAAACAAAAAGTGCAGGGTAAAGATGCGCCCCAGCCAACTGGAGCGCATCGTCATTTGTGTCGTTCTGCAATACTCCTCACGCCTTACTGTGATGCGTAGCACATCGAGCTCTGGGAGCAGTGGGTATGCTTGCTTGTCCACTACATGCAACTGACAGCTAGCAGGACCAGCGAGCCGAAATCAATGCATGCTGAAGGACAGAATCTGGAACGGAAACGGTGGTGGATATGGACCCGGAAAATTCAGCGGTGGGCGACTGCTACATGCACGGTTGTAACTGCTCCGAGGCGGTTCTGCACGCATTTCGCGACCGGCTTCCCTTTGAGCTCAGTGACGAAACCATGCGGATTGCGACGTGTTTCGGCGGTACTGGAATTGCGAAGTCCAGCCTTTGCGGAGCGCTCTCCGGTGCGGTAATGGTGATTAGCCTCCTGGCTGGCCGTGACGGTCCAGAGGGGAGCCGTGAGCCGGCGTGCGGCTATGCTTGCGAGTTCGGCGAACGCTTTGTCACCCGCTTCGGCGATAACACATGCAAGACACTGCAAATTCACGAATACGGCACGCCGGAACAGAAAAGCAACTGCAAAAAGATTCTCGTTGCAACCGACGAACTGCTGGAAGAATTCCTGACGGAGAAGAACCTGCTGCCTGCTGAAACTCCAACGAACAAGTACTGATCAGGCGCGAACGCCCCTTGGGCGATCACCAGGGACTCCGTATCCGTGTGCCCAACTGCACGCCAAGTTGCCGCATCAAAATTGAGGCTGTATTGAGCTTCAAATTTGCGCGCGAGGCATGTCATGGGCACGATCTCCCTCAGGGTGAATGGGAAACTGCACATTCTGGAACTCGATCCAGCAACACCGCTGTTGTTTGTTCTGGCCGACGAACTTGGGTTGCGTGGGCCGAAGTTCGGATGCGGGATGGCTCAGTGCGGAGCCTGCACGGTAATCGTGCGCGGCGAAGTGGTGCGCTCCTGCGTGATGCCGGTGAGCGCGGTCGGCAAAGACGAGGTGACAACCCTCGAAGGTCTTGGCACGCCGGAGAAACCGCACCCGATTCAGCAGGCATTCATCGACGAAGGCGCGGCTCAGTGTGGCTTCTGCCTGAGTGGCGTAATGCTGACCGCCAAGGCGGTGCTGGACGAAAAACCAGACGCCTCTGATCAGGAGATTCGCGACGCTCTGGGTGGTGTGTTATGCCGCTGTTTTACGCACACCCGCATGCTGCGAGCGATTCGAAAGTACGCCGACGCGAAGAGGAAAGTATGAGCGTTTCCCGTCGCGATTTCCTCAAAATCTCCGGCGCTTTGATTGTGAGTTTCGGCGCTGAATCGCTGGCAGGACCATTGGTGCATGCCCAAGGCCCATTTGATACGCATCCCTCGCACATCGATCCCACGAAGCTCGATTCGTGGATCGCAGTGGCCGCCGATGGAACGGTAACAGCCTATACGGGCAAGTGCGACTTTGGGCAGGGCATGTTCACGGCGCAGACACAGTTGGTGGCAGAAGAACTGTGCGTTTCCGTCAGCCGCGTGAAGTTGATTCAGTGCGACACGTCGGTTGCCCCTGACCAGGGTACGACTTCGGGAAGTCAATCGTCACCGACAAACTTCAACTCGGGCAATCTCGGTCAGGCGGCGGCAACAGCGCGGGAAGCACTGCTAAGCATGGCAGCCAAGCGCTTCGGAGAGCAATCGGATCAACTCACCGTAGCGGATGGCATCATTACCGGGAAGAGCGGACGTCGCGTCACCTATGCGGAATTGATTGGAAGCCATCGCTTCGACATTCCGCTGAGTGCGACGGCCAAGCGGCGCTCGCAGGAACAATGGACTGTTCTGGGTAAAGCCGTTCCTTCGCTGGACAGACCCGCGCTGATGACGGGCCAGTTTGAGTTTGTGCACAACGTGCGTGTGCCGGGAATGCTGCATGGCCGTGTGGTGCGTCCGCCCGACGTGGGTGGTACGGTTGCCAGCGTGGACGAGAGTTCAGTGCGGCAGATTCCTGGAGTTGTGAAGGTCGTGGTGCGCAAAGACTTTGTAGGAGTGGTTGCCGAGAAGCAGTCCCAGGCGGTGCAGGCTGCGCGACAACTCAAGGTGAAGTGGAACACTGGTGTGGGGTTGCCGCCGCAAAACACATTCTACGAGAGCCTGCGCAAGCTGCCTTCGCGCGATGTTCTGGTAGTGGATTCAAAAGACGTGGAGCAGAAACTCGCGGGGGCTGGCACGGTGGTACGGGCGACATACGTCTACTCGTACCAGATGCACGGGTCGGTCGGTACATCGTGCGCGGTAGCTGATGTGAAGCCGGATCATGCGACGGTGTGGTCTGCAACCCAGTCGGTTTATCCAACTCGGAGCATCGTGGCGAAGTTGCTGGGATTGCCGCTCGAAGGCGTGCGCGTCATCTACGTGCGAGGCTCTGGATGTTATGGGCTGAACGGTGCCGATGCTGTTTCCTTTGACGCGGCGCTGATGTCCCATGCGGTGGGAAAGCCGGTTCGTGTACAGCTCTCGCGCGAGGACGAAATGGCGTGGGAGAACTTCGGTGCCGCCTCCCTAATCGACCAGCGCGCCGCCATCGACCAAAAGGGCGCCATTGTCGCCTGGGATTGCGAAAACTGGGAAACGTCGCGCGGAGGCAGGCCCGGCTACGATCATCCGGGAAACGTGATTACCGGCGTTCTGGCGGGATTTGAACCGGTAACGGTAACGGCGCGTGCCGCCGAGGAACCCAAAGGTAAGCTTCGCAATAACAACAATGCCGTGCCGTCTTATATTGCGGGCTGCATTGATGGAAAGTGTGGTGGTGGAGGAACAATTCGGAGCGAGCGAGTCCTGTTCCATACCGTGCCATCGCCGTTTTTTACCGGCCCTCTGCGTTCCCCATCGCGCATCCAGAACACCTTCGCTCATGAGAGTTTTATGGACGAACTCGGCGCGCGCGCGAAGGCGGACCCGGTCGCGTTTCGACTGCGGCATCTCAGCGAAGAACGAATCATCAATGTGGTGAAAGCTGCGGCAGACGCTTTCAAGTGGGAGAGGCGTCCGTCACCAAAACCAAACATTGCACAAACTGGAATCGTCCGCGGGCGCGGCATTGCCTGTGTGGCGTACGAAGGTGATAACGGCTACTCCGCGCTGATTGCCGAGGTCGACGTGGATCTGGCGAGTGGCCGTGTTATGCCAAAGAAATTTGTGGTGGCGGTGGATGCCGGTCCGATCTCGAATCCCGATGGTCTGCGAAATCAATCCGAGGGCGGAATCCTGCAAGGCATGAGTCGCGCCTTGGGCGAGATCGTGACGTGGAACGACAAGCGGGTTACGTCCACGGATTGGGAGAGCTACAACAGTCTTTACCTTGGGTCCGATATGCCTGCGATTGAGGTCATCCTCATGAAGCCTACTGGTGTGCCCGCAACCGGAGCAGGGGAAACTGCAATCACGGTGGTTCCTGCTGCGCTCGGCAACGCGATCTTTGATGCGACCGGCGTCCGCCTGCGCGAAGTTCCATTTACGCCTGATCGCGTTAGAGCTGCACTGCTCGCACAACGCACATGATGAGGAGAGAGAAATGAGCTGGCGAAGATCGGTCATACTAACGGCGATTGTGGCGTGCAGCCTGACGTTGTTTATTCCTGTGGTGGCCGCTGGTAATGAGAAGCCGGGGAGCGCGACGCGTGACGACGCCGCGGCTGTACGTGCGTTTCAGTCGATGATTCCGGTGCTTCATCATCCCCGGTGTATGAACTGCCATTCGAACGGTGATTTTCCGCGACAGGGAGATGATGGACACCGGCACACGATGAATGTGAAACGTGGTGAGTATGGAGAAAACGTGGCTGGCGTGCCATGCAGTAGCTGTCATCAGGATCACAATCTTCCGGGACAGCATGTGCCTCCAGGAGCACCGGATTGGCACCTGCCACCTGCAGGTATGCCGATGGTCTGGCAGGGACTCTCCGACCACCAACTGTGTGAGTTGTTCAAGGACCCCTTACAAAACGGCAATCGCGATGTGAACGAGATCGTGAAACACATGAGTACACCACTGGTGCTCTGGGGCTGGAGTCCGGGAGAGGGACGTACTCCGATTCCGATACCCGAGACCGAATTCCTGGCAAGGGTGAAGGAATGGGCCTCGAAGGGAGCCGCCTGCCCAGCCGGGGGAAGATGACCTCGCTGTTGACGTGAACCAACTAGATCAGTTGAACCCGAACTTCGCCTGTTGTCGCAATTTAAGCTAGTTGCGTAATTGAGTTTTTGGTGTGCTCAGATTTGAGATTCCCGCTGTATGCGTCAACAATAGGTACACCGCGCAGTAACAAGCCAGCACAATCAACCCAGTCAAACCAGGACGGAGAGTCGGCAGGTAGTAAAGCACGGTCAGGCCGACCAGCGCGGAGGTTATTGCAGCCACCCACAGTTTGAAAATCTGAACAGTAGAACTCGCCACTGGACCGATTCTGCGCTGGAGTGCGTGCCGCAAAAGCGCAAGTTCTAACCAGGCGGTCATTCCCACCGACAAGGTCAATCCCGCTGCGCCCCATTTGCGGTCAATGCCGAGTAACAGAGGCAGGGGAATTGCCAGAAGGTATCCAAGCGCAATTGTAATTGCTACGCGAATCACGGCGACTTTCAGCGGAGTGCGCGTGTCGCGCAAGGCATAGAAGGCCGAGAAATAAACTCGTCCGCTTGCCTCCGCTACCAAGCCTACCGAAGAGCCGGCCAGCACGCCCCAGACGTAGATAACATCAGTAGGACTGAAGGCTCCGGTCTGGTACAGCGTCGCTACCACCACCTTGCCGAGCATCAGGAAAGCCGCCGCCGAAGGAACCACGAAAAAAGCTACCTCACGCACCCCTCGTACGAGCCTTCCAGCGATCATCACGGCAACCTGTTCGCGGTTGCCCTTCACGCTCGACATGGCGGTCAGCTCTGTGGCATATACCGACGCGCCGAACAGGCTCAGTGGCAACAGGTAGAGCGTCATTGCATTAGTGAGAGCCGCCACTCCTCCCGTAGGCAAAAGACTCGCCAGCAGCGCAGTGATGTACATGCTGATCTGCGTGACTCCACGCGCCACAAACGTCGGTCCGAAGTTTTTCAGTATCGTGCTGAGGTGTGGCCCAAATTCGAAAAAACGTCTGCGGACGGTCCGCAGCAAACGGAAAACAAACGGCAGTTGCACGCCGAGTTGCAGGGCGCTTCCGGCCACCGTGGACCACATGATGATTTCGACCAACCGCTCGCCCTCAACGCGTCTGCCATACCACAGAAAGGCGGCGATCATCGCGAGATTCCCCAGCGCCGGCGCAGCGTAGGAGAGAAAGAACTTGCCGTGGCTGTTGAGCACTCCAAGGCACCACGCCGAAAATACCAGCAACCCTACGCCAGGAAAGCAGATCCGCACCAGGCGAATCGTAAGTTCGCGTTTGGCCCCGTGAAATCCAGGTGCAATGCCGTCAATCAGCCATGGCGTGGCTACAATCCCGAGCACCACGAGTATCGAAGTGCAGAAGCAAAGCAAGGTGAAGACGGACAAGGCTACCTGGATCGCTTCTTCATCGCGTTCCTCCGCCCTAAGTCGCGCATAGACGGGAATGAAAGATGCCGACAGCACCCCCTCACCAAACAGGTTTTGCAAAAAACTTGGTATCCGCAAAGCTGCACGGAACGCATCTGCCGAGTCTGAGAGGCCGAAGTAGTATCCGAACATGCGGAACGTGATGAGGCCCGCGACTCTGCTGACCAGCATGCCCGCAGCCACCATGACAGCGGAAGACTTGCCGGTATCGCGGCTGTTAGTTTTGGCGGCACTCTGGGTCAGAGCACGCCTCGGAACTTTCTGTAGAACCACCAGTCAATTGGCATCCCATAGAACCTGAACCGGTAGCGCAATCGGTTAATGAGGTGCAGGGGATAGAACATCAGGCGACGCGCCACCTTTTGCCGGAGGCGATCCCTGAACATAAAATTCGGCTGGCCGAATGGATAAAAATAGTCGGTTCGCTGGCGAATTTTATCGAGGTACGTCGCGTCTACCCAGGGCGTGACACCCCGGGTGGTGTTGTAGCCAATCCAGTCCGCGAGAGTCAGGGGTTCGTGAATGCCGTATTCCCGCGAAGTCTCAAGCATCGGCGTGCCGGGGCCGGGCGCAAAGAAGTGGGAGATGCAGTCATATGCCCCCTGTATGTCGGAGAGCTCCTCCATCAATGAAAAGTTCTGCTGAATGTCCCGATCTGTTTCCCCTGGGAATCCGAAGATGAAACCGAAGGAAATGTGGAGGTCGTGAGCCTTGACCGCTTTGGCGCAGTCGATAGTGGTTTGGCGGCTGCTCTTCTTTGAGACCAATTGCAATTGTTCATCGGAGCCCGATTCCGCTCCAACGTGGAAGACCGCGAAGCCGCTCTGCTTGAGCAATTTGAATGTCTCATCGGAGAGTTTCATGACGCGATCGGCTCGGCCTTGCGCGGCCCACTTGATCTTCAATCCCCGCTCGATAATTTCCCGGCAGATGCCTTGCACCCGTGCTTCGTTCACGAAGAAGTTGTTGTCGACGAAGATCACTCCGTCGGCATTGCACAGGCTCAACAGTTGCTCGAGGTCATCGGCAACCCGCTCCGGTGTAAGCCCAGACCAACGCACCCGATAGGCGGTGCTCTCAGCACAGAACTCGCAGTGATGCGGGCAGCCCTGGCTGGAGACATAACTGAGCGTTCTCTTAGCGAATCCGAGGTCGGGCATATGCCGCTCAAGATCAATAAGCGAGAACGCCATTGGGGGAAACTTGTTTACATCGGTGAAAACGGGCTCGTCATTGTGTACAGTGCGGCCATGTTCCTTGAAAATGATTCCGGGAATCCCCTGCAAAGAGGTTCCTGCGGAGAGTGCTTCCACCAGGCTCTTGAAGGGTATTTCACCTTGGCCGCGAACGACGATATCCACCGAAGGGTCGGCAATGGTCTGATCCGGCGTCAAGGTAGGATGGTATCCTCCCCAGACCACTGGCAGATGAGGGAAGCGTTCCTTAATGGCTTGGGAGACCAGTAAAGCCTGCTTGATCTGGTTGCCGGTGAGAACGCTGATCCCCAGGCAGATAGCGCCTTCCGCCGCCGCAAGAAGGCGTTCTAGATAATCGGGCGTGACCCGGCCATCCACAATGGTCACATCGTAATGGTCCTGAACCAGAGGCCCCGCGATTGCCAGCAGCGAAAACGGAAGCAGGCACCAGCCGTCTTCTGCACGGTCCAAGTGGGTTTCAGGGAAAAAAAGTACAACTCTCCTCACGCCTTCCTCACATCGCGACATTATACCCGTTTGGGAGCGTCCGACCTGCCTTGCTGGCGAACCAGACGACCCGGTGCGACAATGCGATAGGGGCTTAGGGTGAGAGCAGAGTTGATCCAGCAACATCCCATGTTGGGGGGCGTCGAAGCATGAGCGAGCCTGAACTGGAAACGCCAGGAAACCATTCGGCTTTTGACGGAATTGCGCCCAGCTACGACAGCATCTTTACGCAAACCTCAGTGATGCGGGCACAGCGCTGGATTGTCTGGAAGGTCGTACGCAACACCTTCCAACCAGGCTCGCGGATACTCGAAATCAACTGCGGCACCGGCGAAGATGCAGTATTCATGGCTCGGATGGGGTTGAGCGTGCTGGCGTGTGACGCTTCGAGAGGCATGGTGGAAGTTGCTCAACGCCGGAAAGAGTTTGAAGGCGGCGATCTGCCGATAGATTTTCTGACCGTACCGACAGAGCGTATTCGTAGTGTCGCCGAGCCAGGTTCATTTGAGGGTGTCTTTTCCAATTTCTCGGGCCTTAACTTCGTTCGAGATTTAGGTCAGGTCGCGGCAGATCTTGCCGCACTTACCCGGCCCCGCGCACGATTGCTCCTTTGTGTGGCTTCGCGAATCTGCCTGTCGGAGACTCTGTGGTTTGCCGCGAGGTTCCAGATGAAACGAGCAGTTCGCCGGTTTCCCGGCTTCAGCATTGAACCGGTAGGCGACGCCCAGATTGAGGTGTTCTACCGGACTGTCCAGAATATTCGCCGTCAATTCTCGCCTTTTTTCCGGTTATACGATGTACGCGCGGTTGGGCTCTGTGTTCCGCCATATTACTTCGAGCCATGGGCGAAGAGGCACCCTATGGGAATGCGTATGGCGGCAACTTTCGACCGAGCATTTCAACGTGTTCCGCTGTTACGCGCCTTGGGAGATCACGTGCTGCTCGCCTTCGAGAAGCGCTCGTAACCGTTTTGTGTAATTCGGGCACATTCAATCGATTGCTGCTGGCGTTGCCAGCATTGCAAGTGCTATCATGAGTCGTACGCGTTCCGTGGCGTTTCGATCGAAAGATCAAGGAATTGACATCTTGTGGATGTGTTGAGAATGGTCCACTTTGTCTTCCGAGCACTCCTCCATCAGGCAATCAGGTTTGCGACTCGCCCTGCGATTCGAAGGCCAGTGGTCACGGAATTGCGTGTTTGGAGTCGATTCGTGGCGTTCTCCGTATCGCAGAATGCCATAAAGAATCAATAAGTTAAGTTCGTAAAAAAGAATGTTGACCTTAGCTCTACAAAGTTTTAATGTACAACCAGTCACGGCACCGCTGAAGAGTGAAGGCGGTGGAGCCGTTCATCATGGGCCCGGAATTAACGTGGGCATCTGACAAGGCCCTCCAGAAATAAGATGTTGAGTGGATGTTGAGTGGGAGATGGTTCCCTCGCTTTAAAACGGGAAAGTCCCTCAATCGGAGACTCAGATCGACATGTTCCGCCCCAGATTGAGCGACGAAATGAATTTGCTTTGCATCTATTAAGGACAGGGGCAAAGCTGAACCGAAGACATGAGGATTTTGGCCGTTCTGGCGGAAGCTTGCCAATCGCGCCTGAGGAATCACAGCCAGCCATATTGACTCTGTAGTGGTTTGCCGATCGCCGCAAAGTTGATGAATAGGAGAGTTCATGCGTTCAGATAAAGTTTTTGAAGCTTTACATACATTACAGAATCGTTATATGCTCTGCCAGATTGCTTCCAAGGCAACTCGTAAGTTCCACAAACCGAACACCCGCATCCAGGACACCACGAACGATGTTCTGAATCGCATTTCCGACAATGATCGTGACAATGTGATGGCCGATCCAGTGAATGCAAAAGACGCGCAACGTCGTGCGGCGTAGCGGCTGAAGTTTCAGGAGTTTACCTTGCGGCATGCCGCGGTGAGCGGCAGCTGCGAGGGATCAGCCTTAAGTAGCTAAACGTAACTTAACCGGCAGTTCGCATTATTAATCGATACATCAGCCTGAACCACCCATCCGGCCACTTATTAGGCTCTAGGCCGGGCTTCCCATCCAACATGGTTGCTTGTTCGCTGAGCCAGACCAACGGTAACCACATTCCCGGCGCCACGCGGCGCACCTGATTCCTTCCTCTCGAAAAACATTCCGTAGGTGGACATGACGATCGCTGAACTAAAAGAAAAGAACATTACCGAGCTGACTAAGATCGCTCGCGAGCTCGACCTCCCCGGTGCGAGCGGCCTCCGCAAACAGGACCTCATCTTCAAAATCCTGCAGGCGCAGAGCGAAAAAGAAGGCCACATCTTTGCCGAAGGCGTCCTGGAGATTCTTCCCGATGGCTACGGCTTCCTGCGTTCCCCGGATTACAACTACCTGCCAGGCCCCGATGATATTTACGTTTCGCCCTCGCAGATTCGCAAATTCGATTTAAAGACCGGAGACACAGTCAGCGGTCAGGTCCGTCCTCCTCACGAGGGAGAAAAATACTTTGCGCTGGTCAAGATCGAGGCCGTGAACTTTGAGTCGCCCGATGAAGCCCGCAACAAGATTCTCTTTGACAATCTGACGCCGCTCTATCCCCAGGAACGACTCAAGCTGGAAACCGTGCGTGACAACATGAGCGCTCGCGTTATGGACATGCTGATTCCCATCGGCAAGGGCCAGCGCGGTCTCATCGTCGCTCCACCGCGTACCGGCAAAACCATGTTGCTGCAGAATATCGCCAACTCCATCACGGCCAACCATCCAGAAGTCGTCCTGATCGTTCTGCTGATCGACGAGCGCCCGGAAGAAGTCACGGACATGCAGCGTTCGGTGAAGGGCGAAGTCATCAGCTCGACCTTTGACGAACCCGCCGCACGCCACGTGCAGGTTGCCGAAATGGTGATCGAAAAGGCCAAGCGCCTGGTCGAACACAAGCGCGACGTGGTGATTCTGCTGGATTCGATTACCCGCCTTGCCCGCGCCTACAACACGATTGTTCCGCCATCCGGCAAAGTGCTTTCCGGCGGCGTGGACTCCAACGCGTTGCAGCGTCCGAAACGTTTCTTCGGAGCCGCTCGTAACATTGAAGAAGGTGGATCGCTCACCATCATCGCCACTGCGCTGATTGAAACTGGCAGCCGCATGGACGATGTGATCTTCGAAGAGTTCAAAGGCACCGGCAACATGGAAGTCATTCTCGACCGCAAGCTCAGCGATAAGCGAGTCTTTCCGGCCATCGACATTCAGCGCTCGGGTACCCGTAAGGAAGAGTTGCTCCAGGTCAAGGAAGACTTGCAGCGTATCTGGGTCCTGCGCCGCGTTCTTAATCCGCTCTCTCCCGTCGAGGCAATGGAGTTACTGATCGACAAGTTGAGCAAGACGCGCGCTAATAGCGACTTCCTCTCCAATATGAGCAGCCTGTAGCGGCTTCGTTTTAGCAAAACGCCCGGCCTCGGCTGGGCGTTTTGCGTTGCCTTGGGATTGGGAGTTCCTTGGCGATGTTTCGCTTGCTGACTCGTCAGACGTTCGGTTCGAGGAAAACGCCTAAGGCTTCCACTCAGAATCCTGCCGCGCCGCTGGCGATATTGAATGCATTCGCGATTTTTGCGTCACTGATCGTGCCTTTGAATTGAAGTGTCATCTTGGGCGAAGCGAAAGACCCCTATGCATCCCCAAGGAAGCCGTGCTGCGTCAAAGGTCGCTTTCGCCAGTGACCTCTCGCCAACGAGACTGAGGTCACCAGATAGTGATTCCGCTATTGAGAATCGTCGCCCGAGGCGCGATAAAATAACGCGATGGATTTCTTCAACCGCGAGGACTTTGAAAGACGCAACCAACCCTGTCCATGCGGCAGTGGAAAGAAGTTCAAGAAGTGCTGCCATGGTAAAGCCAGCGGAAACGACTCGTCCTCTGTTCCTGTGCGCGTCCCAAGTTCACCCAAACCAAAGAGTTCGGCAGCGCGGGAAGTGCCACCAACACGATAGTGAGTTCGTGGGCGATGTTTCGCTAGCTATCGAGCGAAGAGGGGCCACGAACCGCCAGAACTTTCGAGCTCAAACAGTATCCGCACAGTACTGCTGTCGAAGCGAGGACCAACCAAGCGAACCACCAAAACTCCGCTCCACAGCCGAAATCTCCGGGTCTGCATCTATCGAGCGACTCTTGCGCCTTGTACTTGTAGAGGGACGCTGATGCAATGGTGAAGATCGTTGCTACACCTGCCGCCTCGGCCAACAATGCGTTGAGTGACTCAATTCTGTTAACGCGGACACTAAACCAAATGCCTTCAACAGCCCCAGCGATGAGGCCAGATTTCCCTGCTAAAAACACCGCGTAAACGGCATAGAGGAAGTACCCGCCTATTAACTCACCGAACCGCGGCGCGGATTTCCCCCAATTGGGCGGATACAGAATGTACGCCCAAAACGCCGCAACGAAGACATAGACACAAGTGAAAATCAGGACTGTAAGAAAGATCAGAATGACGGGATTCATTCCGCCGTCTGTTTGCAGCTGCTTCTCCGCTTCGCCATTCATCAGCACAACCGTTTGATGCTTCCGCTGACAATAACAGATGGGATGAGAAGAGCCGGTCTCCAGCGGGATGCGTTAAGCCGGGTGCCCCACCTTCGCGCCGTGCGTTTCGGCGCTAAGGTGGGAAGCAACTTGCTCCCATCGAGGGCCCTTCTGTCTTAATATACTGCTCGTCTTCGAGCCGTCCATTCCGACTCAATCTCAACGATTCCTACCTCACCGAGCGCATAGTGGCGAAACTTCCCCATCGCCAATCTTCAGGTTTTTCGCACAGTCCTCGTTTGACAGGGTTGCGGTGAATGTATCGAAGCTTTTCCATGAAGTCTGAGTAGTTGCGAATATTGCGGTCGTAGTAGCGCTTCTGCCAGAAATGTCCTCTGTCAACGGGATCCGCAGAGATAGACTGCCTTTGCTTTGAGGAGGAAAGCTTCAAAAAATGGATGACATTGGCCAGATTGCCAGAGCTCGGCTCGCTGAGAAGTAAATGAATGTGTTCGGGCATGACGACGTAGAAACTGCAGACGAGCCATCTCAAGAGTCCTCACGAACAGCGCGCATATCGTGGGCGCATTCAATCTCGCCTGCCTTCGATAGCAACTGAAGGTCACAAAATGAGATAGCCCTGAGTGCTGTAGTCGTATCAACCCTCGCGTCATGCAGATCACTCTAGGGGAAGAGCAAAGAGATGAAAAGGCAAAACCGGAAATCTGCAAGGAATCGACGGTATCGCTTCCCACCTTAGCGTCGAACGGCACGACGCGAAGGTGGGCGCCCGCCTGATTACAATTCCCGTCCGATCCTGTGTGCTCGTCGCAGAACGCTTTCCGAGAGTTGTGGCTTCGCGCTTTGTGCCGCCAATCCGATCCAGAGCTTTGCAACCGGACGCGCGCCCAGGCAATTTGCCGTGATGCGCAGTATTCTGGGAACCCCAGTTGCAAGTGGTAGTAAGAAACTCGGTGCTGCCATCGAGGAGATTAGTACCGCTTTGCGCTGCAGTTCTTTTGAGCGAGGCTTCGGACCACGCTGTCCCCAGGGCCAATACACGCAGCCAACCAGTCTTTCGAGGAAGGTGCGGAAGACCGCTGTGACGTTGTAGAAGTTCACTGGCGAGCCCAGCACCAACGCGTCTGAGCTATCGATCTCACGCAGAATTGCACAAACGTCGTCGGGTAACACGCATGTGCCTCTCGTCTCGCCCTCAACCTGCGTGCATGCGCGGCAATTCCGGCAGTATGCAATGTGCTGGTCGATCAGATAAATCTTCTTCGTCTCTGCTCCACGCTCGCGCGCGCCTTCCAGCACGGCGTCCACCGCTGTATCCACCGTGCCTCCCTTGCGATAGCTGCCGACGATCGCAACTACTTTCTTCGCCATGGTCTCTCCTGACCGCGCCATTCTAGTTCAGAGCCGAGCAATTTCTCTGTGACGCTTTCCTTCTGCGTCTTCCCGGTATAATCAAGAGTTGCAAACATCACTGTTCGTAAGGACATCCCTTGCACATGCATGCACATTCAAGCGGCCCGCAGCCTGAGGGGCCACAAGCAATTCCCGGCGTCAAGTCAATCATTGCAGTTGGTTCGGGTAAGGGTGGAGTAGGGAAGACCACGCTTTCGGTAAACCTCGCGCTGGCTCTGGCGCGTCTTGGCTTCAAGGTCGGACTTCTTGACGCTGACGTTTACGGGCCTAACGTTCCTCTGATGATGGGCGCAGGCGGCGAACCTGACCTCACTCCAGACAACCGCATCATCCCCAGCGAGCGTTATGGCGTTCGCGTCATCTCGGTCGGCTATCTGAATCCTGGTGACAAGCCGCTGGTATGGCGCGGTCCTATGCTGCATTCGGTAATCAAACAGTTCCTGGGTCAAGTGGCTTGGGGAGAGTTGGACTACCTTGTGATCGATCTGCCTCCTGGCACCGGCGATGTGGTGATTTCTCTGACCCAGACCGTGCCGCTGACTGGCGCAATCGTGGTCACTACTCCCTCGGACGTTTCGCTGCAGGACGCGCGGAAGGCTATCGAGATGTTCCACCAGGTCCGCGTCGAAGTCCTCGGCATTGCCGAGAACATGAGCTACTTCGTCTGTCCGCACTGCAACCATGAGATTGATGTTTTCTCGACCGGCGGCGGCGAGCGGATGGCGAAACAGTTCGACGTGCCTTTCCTCGGACGCATCGAACTCGATCCCACGATTCGCGAGGGCGGAGATTCCGGGCATCCGGTAGTTCTGGCCGGCGAGCAGGCGAACAATGCCAAGAGTCTGTTTGCTTTCGCGCGCAAAGTGCTTGGCCGCATCGAAGAATTGAAGAGCAACGGCGGCGGCAGCATTCTCAGCATCGACTAGCTCCGCAACAGTACGCAAGGAGAAGCATGGAGAGCACCTCGCCCGACGCATCGCCGAGTAATGCGCCCGAAATAACCAGTGATGCTACGCTGAACGCCGTGCTGCCAGTAGAGAACGCTCGCCCGATCCCCTACTGGCATACCGCGGCGCTCGTGCTGGTGCTCGGCGGGTTAAGCGTGGCCAATCTCAGGAGCGGCCACGGTGCTCATTCCGGGCAGGGACACATCCGCATCTACCTTGGGACGATCATCTACGAATGGCTCTTCACGGGATACGTCTGGTGGGGAGTGCGTCGCGCCGGCGGCAGCATGCGCGAGCTGATTGGCGGACGTTGGAAGAGTGTCGAGGACTTTCTGCTCGACATTGCGATTGGGGTCGGCGCATGGATTGGCGCGCTGCTGGTGATCGCCATGGCGGCCATCGCCATGGGTATGGACCATTCAGGAAATATTGATGAGGCTCGCAAACAGCTTGGCTTCCTTGCGCCGCAGAGCTCGCTCGAGGTCTTCTTGTGGGTCTGCCTGAGTGCCACTGCGGGGTTTTGCGAAGAAATACTCTTCCGCGGCTATCTTCAGAAACAATTTACTCGACTGCTGCGCAACCGATGGGTCGCGCTGGTCGTAGTGAGCATCGTCTTCGGACTCGGGCACGGATACGAGGGCTCACAGCGCATGGTGCTGATTGCTCTGCTCGGTCTCGCCTTCGGCGTCGTGAGTATGTGGCGAAAGAGTCTGCGACCGGCGATGATGGCCCACACTTTGCAGGACACAATCTCCGGATTACTGCTGAGAGCACTGCGTTAGACGAGTGAAACGAAGAAATTTTGGAGACGCGAGCGCGGAAGATACGCTCGTGTTTTATTTTTTTTACTTGATTTTTTTCTCCAATCAACATATACAACTATGCAATTGCAACGTTCGCGTTGTAATTACATTCCAAGATTGTTCAAAGGGAGAATAGTCATGGCAACGAAGAAAGCAGCGAAGAAGGCCGTTAAGAAAGCCGCCAAGAAAGTCGCAAAGAAGAAGTAGTAACCCAACGGAAACAGGCTACACGAGAGGGGAGCGCGAAAGCGTTCCCCTTAGTGTTTATGCGGGTATAACGCATGTCGCCGATCAATCCAGAATTGCCTGTACTCCTGCTAGCGCGGCAATCGCGGCGGTCTCGGCGCGTAAGATCGTCGAGCCCAGAGTCACACTTTCCCAGCCCGCTGCGCTGAATTCTCCAAGCTCCTCGTCGGTCCATCCACCCTCGGGTCCAACGGCAAAAGCGATGGGCAAAGCGACTTTTTCCAGCGCCTCGCGAATTTTTTTTTCACATTTATTTTCGTTTAGGAGGAGGCGTGTCGGAGCCTCCACGGCAAGTGCGAATTTCAGTTTCACCGCGTCGTCGATCTGGGGTGGGCGCTGCCGTCGCGACTGCTGCGCCGCCTCGTGGGCGATACGCCTCCAGCGTTCCACTCTTTTGGCCGCTGCCGTCGCTAGGTGCGTCTCGGTCCGCCGGGCAATCACCGGAATAATCCGCGTCGCGCCCAGTTCTGTACACTTTTCGATGGCCCACTCCATCCGGTCAAACTTATAGATCGCCATCACGAGCACGATCTCGCGCTCGCTCCCGGCAGAGACCGCGTCGCCCAGCGCAAACTCTACGCGCTCATCTGAGATAGACACGATGGTGCCAAGCCGCACGACCTCGCCGCAGACGATGTCGTACTCCTGACCGACGCGTGCCCGCAACACTCGGGCTAGGTGAGCGGCATTTTGCTCTAGCAGTACAGCGCTATCTTCGGTGAATTCGTCGGCAATCCAGCGGCGGCGTGTCATGGGTACAGCCTAAAGCAAGCTGGGGAGCTTTCAAAAGAGATTCGAAGAGGGAATTATTCTCGGATTGGCCGTCATCCGATAGAGCATCGCCAAGACAAGGTGTTTCTGCCGCAATGCAATCGCTCAAGTGTCCGGGGCCGGGTGCCCCACCTTCCCGATGGGGCACCGGCTGCGTGTGTGCGGGACCATCTTCCGCATAACCCGATGAGCAACTTGTATTCTGTCGAGTCTCGTTTCTGGGCGTATGGTCGCAAGCCGGAAACTAGCGACCCTGTACAGAGAAAGGGCGCGAAGTAATCTTCGCGCCCGATTGGGTCGTCAGAAGAGATGCCCGGCTAGCTTAGCTGAAGATGTCTTTCATTTTATTCAGCAGGCTGCCCTTTACCGGATGGTTCTCGTGGCCGAGAGTTCCGGCGAGTTGCTCCAGTAGCTCTCGCTGCTGTCGGGTTAGTTTGCCCGGAGTCGTGACCTTCACTTCGACAAAAAGGTCGCCGCGAGCGTTGCTATTGAGGACGGGCATGCCTTTCTTGCGCATGCGGAAGCTCGATCCGGTCTGAGTGCCTTCGGGAATCGTGAGCGACGCCTCGCCTTCCAAGGTCGGAATCGTGACGACCGCGCCGAGAGCAGCCTGGGTGAACGAGATGGGGATGGCGCAGTGCAGATCTTTTCCGTCGCGCTCAAAGAACGGATGCTCGTTCACGTGCAGCACCACGTATACGTCGCCCGCAGGGCCGCCGTCGAGACCGGCATCACCGTGCCCGGTGTAGAGAATTCGGGTACCGTCTTCCACTCCTGGCGGCACTTTTACCTGCACGGAGTGAACGCGGGAGAGCACACGCTGACCCTTGCACTTCATGCACGGATTCTCAATCATCGTTCCCGTGCCCTGGCAAACTGGACAGGCACGGGCCACGCTGAAAAATCCCTGCTGATAGCGCACCTGGCCATGACCATTACACTGGCGGCACTGGCTGGGTCCCTTGCCTGCCGCTGCGCCGGTTCCCTTGCATTCATCGCACAGTTCGCGGCGCCGGATGTTGACTTCCTTCTCCACGCCGAATGCCGCGCTTTCAAAGCTGATAGTCAGATCTTCGCGGATGTCCGCGCCGCGCTGCGCGCGACTACGGCGTCCACCGCGGCCACCACCACCACCGAACAGATCGCCGAAGCCGAACATCTCTCCGAACAGATCGCTAAGGTCAACCTGCTGGAACCCACCCTGGCCCTGTCCACCGCCGAAGCCTCCGTTGGTGAATGCGTCATGGCCGAAGCGGTCGTAGGCGGCGCGCTTCTGTTGATCGCTGAGCACGGAGTAAGCCTCGCTGCATTCCTTGAAGCGCTCTTCCGATTCGTCGTCGCCAGGGTTGCGGTCGGGGTGATACTGCAGCGCCAACTTGCGATAGGCGCTCTTGATCTCGCCATCTGCCGCGGTGCGGGAGACGCCGAGTACTTCGTAATAGTCGCGTTTGACGTTAGTGGCCAGTTTTTACAAAGACCGCAACAGCGGTCGTCCTCCGTGACGCAGGTACAGGCGCCGGGTCTAATTTATTTGGTAGGGTTCTGAGCTACACGAACCATGGCGGCGCGCAATACGCGGTCGCGAAGGCGGTAGCCGCGTTGTAGTTCATCAATCACATGATTGTCGGGTACTTCCCTGGTCTCAACCATCTGGATGGCCTGGTGCAAACTCGGATCGAAAGCCTGTCCCTGGGCGACGATTGGCTCAACCCCGAGCTTTGTGAGAACGTCGTGGAACTGCCGGTCGATCAGTTCTACGCCAGAGCGGAGTTCCTCTGTGGAAACACCCTCTACCTTCGTCGCTCGATCAAGGCTGTCCAGAATTGGAAGCAACTGCTTGAGCGTATCGGTCAGCGCATAGTCGCGGTAATCCTGCTGCTCGCGCAGATTGCGTTTCCGGAAGTTGTCGAACTCCGCCTGCATGCGCGCCAGGCGGTCGAGATAAAGCGCATTTTCCGATTTCAACTTATCAATTTCAGACGGCTCCGTGCCGGTGCCCGTGTCGTTGCTTGTATCGCCCTGGGGGAGTTCGTGTTCCGTATCCACCGGGGTATTCTGAATATCTTCGTTAGTCTTCATGTTTGTTCGCTTATTCCGAGTCATTTAATAGCTTGTCAAAAAGCCGCGCAATGTAGGAGACGGCTGTGATTGCATGTTGATAATCCATACGCGTTGGACCGATGACGGCCAAGCGCCCTAGTATCTCCTCGCCCCGACGGGCGGGAGCGCCAATAAGCACGAAGCTGCTCAGATCCGGCATGGTCTCTTCCAGGCCAATGATCACGCGCACGGCTTCCTGACGCGTATCCACATAGGATGAGAGTAACTCGACGATGCGGGTTTTCTCTTCCAGCGTCTTGAGCAACTGGCGCAGACGGTCCGTGTCATTCTCGTTCCGCACAAGGTTCGCTGTGCCTTCCACAAAGACTTCAGCAGCCTCTTCTTTTGTGGCCAACGCACCGCTCTTGTAAAGCTGGGCGACCGAGTTCATGAGCCGGTCGTATTCGCTTCGCTCGTGTTCGATGCGCCGCTCCAACTCGCGACGCACATCTTCAATCATCCAGCCTCGGAAATTATCGTTGATATAACGCGATGCCAGGTCGAGTTCGGATTGACTTACGTCACGGGGCAGACGCAGCACGCGGTCGCGGACTACGCCACTGCGCGTAACTACCACGGCGAGTACCCGCTGCTCCGTCAAGCGCTGGAAATGAACATGCTCCAAGGCCTTGCGCGGTCCTGCCGAAGTGATCGCCACGCCGACGCCTGAGGAGATCAGTGAGAGCACGTGCGAGGTGCGCTCCATGAAATCCTGAACGTCATCTACGCCGTGGAAGTAGCGCTGAATGATCTGTTCGTCGTCTGGCTTCAGGCTCGCTTCGCCCGAGAGTCTCTCGGCGTAGTAGCGATAGCCCTCCACCGACGGAACGCGTCCGGAGGAGGTATGCGGCTGAGCCAATAATCCGGCTTCGGCCAGATCTGCCATCACATTTCGAATGGTTGCCGCGCTCAATCTTTCACTATTCGACCGTGCCAGCGTGCGCGAACCGACGGGTTCACCGGTCGAGATGTAAGTCTCGACGATTGCCGTCAAAATCTCCCGCTCACGTCTGCCAATGGTCGCCATTGCGTATACCTAGCCGCCACCCCGGCGGTTTCAATCCGACAGGAGCGGTCATCCCATTTAGATGCAGCAGTTTAATCTGCGATGCGGGTTGTACGCCCGTTCTGGCTGAAGGATTCACCATAAGTTTAGCAAAGTCGGCTCAAGTTTGCGACGACGACTCTACAGCCGGACGATTAGCAGAGCGTTCGATAACCATGCTCGATCATTCAGAGTTGGTGCATTAGCTTGAACATACCGTAGAATTACCAACGCACCCCTAAAGTTAGAGCGATTAGCGGGCAAAGACAGTCACTGCCCGCACTGAGGCGGCATTTTTATGCTTTTTAAGACCCTGAGCGCGGCCGTTTATGGCATCGACGCGAATCTGATCGACGTAGAAGTGGATGTTTCCGGCGTCAAGTTAGGCGAGGACCATTTCACCACAGTCGGATTGCCCGATACTGCGGTACGCGAAAGCCGTGAACGCATTCGCGCTGCGCTGAAAAATTGCGGTTACGATATTCCTCCCACCCACATCACCATCAACCTGGCTCCCGCAGATTTGAAAAAGGAGGGGTCGGGTTTCGATTTGCCGATGGCTCTTGGAATTCTCGGCGCGTACGGCGGTCTAAAGAAGCAAGATCTCGGCGAATACGTGATTGTTGGAGAGCTCTCGCTCGATGGCGGGTTGCGTCCCGTACGAGGCGCACTGCCCATTGCAGTGGCGGCGCGAGCGCGCAAGATTCCGAACCTTCTGGTGCCTGAGCAGAACGCCCGCGAGGCAGCCGTGGTTGAGGGTGTCAGGGTGTATCCCATGAAGAGCCTGCTCGACGTGGTGCGCCTGATTAACACGGGAGTCGGTCCCGAGCCGATTGTGGTGGACAGCCAGGCGCTGCTCTCGCAAGTCGAACATTTTCCGGTGGATTTCAAAGATGTGCGCGGCCAGCACACGGCGAAGCGCGCCATGGAAGTGGCTTGCGCCGGCGGACACAACATTCTGATGATCGGGCCTCCGGGCGGCGGCAAAACAATGCTGACTAAACGTATGCCGACAATCCTTCCTCCGCTGACCTTTGAAGAAGCACTGGAGACCACGAAGATTCATAGCGTGGCTGGAGTGCTGGATGCGAGCAACGGGCTTGTTGGGGTGCGTCCATTCCGCTCGCCGCACCACACCATCAGCGACGCAGGACTGATTGGCGGAGGCGCGATACCGCGTCCGGGAGAGGTTTCACTGGCGCATAACGGCGTGCTGTTTCTCGACGAACTGCCGGAGTTTCCGCGCAACGTGCTGGAGGTGATGCGGCAGCCTCTTGAAGATGGAACGGTTTCAATCGCGCGGGCCGCGATGTCGCTGACGTTTCCGGCACGCTTTATGCTGGCAGCGGCGATGAACCCGTGTCCATGCGGTTTCTTCAATGACCGTGCACGCGAATGCAAATGCACCCCGCCGATGATTCAGCGCTACGTCTCGAAGATCAGCGGACCTCTGCTTGACCGCATCGACATTCACATCGACGTTCCGGCGGTGAACTACAAAGAGCTTCGCTCGACCGTGCAGGCCGAAGCTTCGGCATCGATCCGCGAACGCGTTCTGAAAGCGCGCGGGCGGCAGTTGAAACGCTTTCGCGAGGCGGGAGAAAAATTCTTCGCCAACGCGCAAATGGGTTCACGGCAGATTCGTACCTTCTGCGAACTCTCGCCAGACTGCGAGCGCTTGCTCGAACGAGCGATGACGCAACAGGGATTGAGCGCCCGCGCGCATGATCGCATTCTGAAAGTCTCGCGCACGGTGGCCGACCTGGAAGGGGCGGAGCACTTGGAGGCAAAGCATATTGCCGAAGCCATCCAGTACCGAACGCTGGATCGGACGTACTGGGCGTGAGCCGTCATTCCGTCAGTGAGTAATGCCCGCGCTTGAGCGGACGACGCGTCCTACGGCTGTTCGGGCGAGGCGAAGCCGATATCGTTAAATCCGCGCAGCATCTGGATCTCCTGTGGGGAGTAGCGCGACTGTGTCGCCGGCGAATTCAACATCCGGTCGCGGGCCTCTGGAGGCATGCCGCGCATCTGGTGCAGGGTGCGTCGGATCAGATCTTTGCGTTCCGGGTCCATGCCGCGAAACTGCCCGAATAATGCTTGCGCCTGTTTCTGTTGCTCGGGCCTGAGATGTTCGATCATTTCCATGCGATTGAGCACGCGCTGCTGCTGCTGCGGTGGCATGGAGTTAAACTTCTGCAGGCGATTTTTGAGCTGCTCCTGGCGTTGTGGCGGAAGCTGCCGGAAGTGCTGATCCTGTTCCAGTTTCCTCTGCTGTTCCTGGGGCGAAAGCCGCATGGTATCGCGCAGCCAATCACCGTTGTGCGGACCCTGCCCGCGAATAACCTGATGCGGAACTGCTGCGGGTGGGCGCGGAACGGCTGTTGGCGCGGGCGCAGTCGAACGCACGGGAGGCCGCGCAGACGGTCCGTTGCGCACTACGGGAGGCGCAGTTTGGGCGGTAAACCGGCGTGCCTGCGGAGTCTGCTGCATTCGCGCTGCTGGTGGGCGCGCTGCAGGGGAAGCCATTCGCGGTGCAGGTGAAGCCATGCGAGGAGACGGTGCATTAGCCTGATGCGGCGCACCTTCGCCATTCCCGTGCTGACCTGCCCAGAGTGGAGCAGCCAGCGCGAGCGTGACCAGAAGAGCCGTGATGTAGTTCGTGCGCATCGTCTCAGAGTCCTAAAAACTAATTGCTGGTGTCATCGTCATCGCCGTCCATGGCGTCAAGGGCGTCGAAGTTCTGCAGCAAGTCCGAATGATTGTCCAGAAATTGCAAATCAGCCACCGCTGTTCCGGTCGGGGCAATGATGTGGGCTATCGGTGGGGCTGGCGGAACTTCACTGTCGTGCATGAATCGTCCTGCCTGGTAGAGACCGATCCCAATCACCAGACTGAATGCGGCAGCCACGCTAAGCGCAGGCCGACGGAACCACTGCAGCCATCCGGTCGTTGAAGCCTTCTGCTGCTCCTCGCGCAAACGCGCCTGCATACGGACATCCCAGAAGGGCGAAGGTTCCGGAGCTTTCCACTCGTCGAGCAGATTCATCGTCGAGCGAAGGGCCTGCAGGGTGCCGGCACACTCACGGCACTCGGCAAGATGGGCTTCGACCTCAGGCGGCGCTGGCGTGGTGCCCAGGGCGACGTCTGGCAACTGTTCGGAAATATTCCTGCAATTCATAACGGCCTCTAAACAAAATCCTTCAAACTTTCGCGCAGTGTTTCATAGGCGCGGAACAACAAACTCTTGGTCGCCGACTCGCTGAGGTGCAACACCTCGGCGATCTGGCGGTAATCCAGTTCCTGATACTTGTGCATCATGACAGCCATGCGTTGGCGTTCGGGCAGGGCATCCACGTGTTTACGAATTGCGCGGAGGCGCTCGCGGCGCAGAATCTCCTGCTCGATATTTGGCCTGTCATCCGCCACGTCAAGTCCCAGGCCGGTTTCTTCATCAGTCTCGTCCAGACTCGTTTTTACTTCGGGGCGCTCGTTCTTGTTATCGCGCGCATGGTTTACCGCGAGGTTGGTGGCGATCCGGTAGAGCCAGGTCGTAAACTTTGCGTCAGCCGCATAACTTGCACGCGAGCGATAGACGCGAAGGAACACTTCCTGGGACAACTCTTCTGCAATGGCCGAGTTATGCACCATGCGGTACATGAAACTGATCATCGCTCGCCGGTAGCGCTCCACCAGGTAATTGAAGGCTGCATCGTCGCCATCGCGGACCCGAAGCATTACCTGTGCGTCATCCATTCCGGCGAGCGTTGTGGGGTCGCTGATGCGAAGTTGCTGCCCGCGAACGCCGGACCCCGGATACGCACCGCCGATGGCGACACTACTCATGTCGTTTGGAACCCCCGCCCGCTGTGAAAGTTGCGGAGATTCCTCGGAATCAGCTTCGTTTTCCGTAGTTTCCGGATTGTCGGCTTTCCTGCGCTTCCAGATCATGCCAATGGGGAACTCTACCAACTTATGGCCGTCGTCGGCAACCTGCATCATGGGAAAGTCACAGGGCGGCAATTTGCGAAATCCAAAGGGTTTGTTACAATCCGAGTGAGCAGGCAGAGCGGGCGCTTAACTCAGCGGTAGAGTGTCACCTTCACACGGTGGAAGTCGTAGGTTCGAATCCTACAGCGCCCACCACTCCCATCCCAGGTAGAGTGGTCGGTCCCGCAAACGGTTCGGCAGGGAAAGCAAAGAGTTCGCAAAGCAAAGGAATCCTTAAGCGACCCCAGCCGGAGTTCTAGCATCTGTACAGAGTCAGGTTGAATGCTTCAAATTCAGCCGATATCCACAGCCGGGGGAAACATTCAGCTTGCCCAGGCAAGGAGCATTGAGTAGTATCCGGGTATCTCTCCGGACTTAAAGGATTGATCTCCGGCAGCGGCGCTGATCCAAAGCATGGCCGCGATACTAAGAAGTAGAGACATCCAGCCGGTGCCTGGCTCGAACCACAACAAGCCTTGTGCCGCGCGGGCAGATTCGCAAGAAGCTAAACAATAGAGAAGCCTGACAATATGAATAGTGGATCGAACCATCCCGCCAGTAACGGTGGGAGAGGACGTAAACGGCGCCGTGGGCGTCGTGGTGGTCAAGTTGCGGAGACGGAGGCCGGTGCACAATCCGGCGCTCAATCCGGGACCCAATCCAGAGCCCAGTCCCAAAGCGGATCGGCACAGCCTAATCAAACCTCGTCGCAAGCTTCTCAGGGAAGACCAGCCAGTCAAAAAGGGAAGCCAGCAATGAAAAGACAATTTAAAGCGAAGCCGCAGGCGCGTAAGAATTTTGCCGATGCCAACGGGAACGGGAATGGCAACGGCAGTTCCGCCGGCAGCAAGCGCATTTTCCGCTCGGTAGTCAATCAGAAGACTCCAGATGCCGGAATTTACAGCGCTCCAATGGACCACTCGTACCGTAGCATTCAGCACGAGGGTAACAGCGGCCGCCCAGGGTACGAGGCCATGCCCGTGCTGGACAACTCGACCTCAAAGCCGATCTTCGTTTTCGTCGATGACTTGTTTTTCATGGCGAAGATACAGGAAACGGCGCGCAAGTTGAACGTGAAGGTGAACTTCGTCAAGACCGACAAAGAGGTTTTGGACTCTGTGGCTGCCGGGGAAGGGAAGCCGTCGTTAATCATCATTGACCTGAACCACCACACAGTGAAGCCGTTGACGGTCATCCCGAAGCTGAAGTCGAAGTTCAAGAAAGAAACCAACATCATCGGCTTCCTGTCGCATTTGCAGGGAGAGCTGAAGATGAAGGCTCATGACGTTGGCTGCGACATGGTGCTTCCCCGCTCGGCGTTCTCGCAGAATCTGCCTCAACTGCTGCGTCGCCATGCCACCAGCGAAGCCGAACTCCAGGAATTATGACCTCAGGAATACTGATCCGGGTTCACTAAGCGGCAACCAGCCGGGACCCTTGTGTATCCAACGTGGGAGCGTCTAAGTCAGGCGCTATCTCCCAATGGCCCTATCCCGTGCTTACGAAGAAAATGAAGTAGGACCGGAGTTGCGCAGAATCTACACTGAGCTGCGGAGCAATTTCGACCTGCCGTTCGTTCCGTGCCTGTTCAAAAGCCTCGCCGCCGTTCCCTTGTACTTGAAAGTGATGTGGCGCGACCTCGGCCCGATTGCAACTTCGCGCGAATTCCACGCCGCCTCTGAGGCACTCGATGATTTTGTGCGTGTCGAGGCGATCGGCGGAGCATGGAAGTTGCGCGATCAGGAACGCATACTGGCTGAGCAGAAAATTGCCACCAATGACATGCCGGTGCTTGCCGGGGTGGTGGGAATCTTTGTGCGCACACTGCCGCGACTGCTATTGTTTGCGCGCCTCATGCAGTGCGGATACCAGGGAGGGCAGGCGGGAAGGGTCTCGCCCCCCGGCAAACAAGCCCCGGCACTCTCACGTCTGATCACCTTGCACGTCCCTAATGAACGTGAGGCAAGCCTCCGGGTCTGGTTGATCTATGCGGACATACGCCGAACCATGAAAGCAAAAAGTGTGATGAGCCTGTATCGGGCACTCTCGCCTTTTCCTGGTTATCTGGCCTCGGCATGGGTGGATTCTAAGAGCGTGTTGGCCGACAAGGAATTCCAGCGCGCCAGCCAGGGTGTTTCGATGCGCGCCGCCGCGCTACTGAGGGGAATCCCGGCGCAGGACCACCTCCCGCTGCTCAAGCAACTGACCTCCGACCAGGCGCGCGATGTGCAGGAAACTGTCGACGAATTCGTAAGGACCATTCCTTCACTAGCGCTGCTGTCGGTGGTGTGGCGCAGGTCGTTCTACGACGCAAAGGAACGGAAAGCCGCGTAGTCGTCGGAAGAACAGCAACAAAACCATTGCATAAGTGGAGAGGATTGCTTCCCACGTTAGCTAACTACGGCGAACGTGGGGCACCCGATTTTGCTTACTATTCCATCCTTGAGAAGCCCGCAACATTATTAGCCTGGGGGCCACTTGAGGTCGCGGCCGCCGATCAGGTGCAGGTGAAGGTGGAAGACTGACTGTCCGCTGCGCGGGCCCACGTTGAGCACCGTGCGATATCCGTCTTCGATGTTGCGCTCGCGGCCGAGCTTCGCGGCGATGATATGGCAGTATCCGATGATTTCGGCGTCCTCTGGCGTGGCTTTGTCGAGCCCCGCGAAGTGGCGTTTGGGAATGATCAGAACATGAGTGGGCGCAGCAGGTTTTATGTCCTCAAAGACGAACACCTTCTCATCTTCGTACACTTTCTTCGAGGGGATTTCTCCGGCAATAATTTTGCAGAAAAGACAGTCGCTCATAAGCGCTCCTTGCAGAGGCCAAATGTAGCACAAGTCAACGTTCGTTCGCCGAGGTCGTTCTCGGTTTGATCGCGTCTGTTTTAATTCATTGCGTGTGTTTCCGACGTGGTTTCCGGGGATGGTGTCATCCTGACCGGAAGCGAAGAACCCCAGCACGGCTCAAGTCTCCCGCACCATTTCAAGCCTCTCGGCCATTGATCGATTCTTTATTCCCGCTCAGACGAATTCCATCTCGCGCGCGCTCAGCTAATCCAAACGGACCATAAAAACGCCGCCCTCATCCACTTGCGTGTGCTGGTAAACCTCGCGAGTTTTTTCCTTATCGTCTTTTGAAACACGAATACGAACCCAGTATCCAGTTGGGCCTTTGAACTGCAATACCTGCGCCCCTGGATAACGACGCTGAAGTTGTTCTTTCAATCCGATTGCATCGGACTGGGTTTTGAAGGCTCCAATTTGCACACACCAGCGGCCACCGGTCTCAATTGGATGCGGCGCTTCCAGCACGTCTAAGCGTACCTGCGCGGTTCCCGGAAGATAAACATTCACGGCTTTGGCGGCCGCCGCAGAGAGGTCGATGATTCGGTCGCCGATGAACGGCCCGCGATCCGTGATGCGAACCACCGTGGTCTGATTGCTTTTGAGATTGACTACGCGAACGATGGAATTCAGCGGTAGTGTATTGTGCGCGGCGGTCATCTCGTTCTGGTTGTAGATTTCGCCGTTGGCTGCTTTCTTGTTGTGGTAGTTGGGGCCGTACCAGCTAGCGTACCCGACCTCGCTCCAAATGACCTTGGCGTTGGGATCGATGTGGATCCCCGGAACTGAAGCCAATGGGCCCAAATCACGCGCGGCGGGCGGGCTGCTGACTCTCGTTCTGTTGACCGAAGCCCTGGCCGTCGGAGCGGGTTCTGGAAGCGAAGGCGCCGGTGGGACATTGCGCGCTGTTTGCTTCTTGCCGCCACAACCAGTTGCGGCCAAAGCAAGCCCAATCAGCACGACGAAAAGCAGTGCGTGACATTGCGACAAGTGCGACGATGGTCGATTCACGGGCGGCACGGCGGTTTCCAAGGTATTTTGATTCTGCAGTCCGCGCCGCAGTTGGTCAATGAGGTGGAATACCAATGATCACTGTGCTGGCACTTCATCCTTTACAAACCGCGCATCTACGCCGGAAGCATCGGGTATTCCGGGTCTAGTGGCATCACGATCCAAAGCACGATGTAGGCGATCAATCCGGTGCCACCCAGAAGCACGCAAAGGAGCCACACGGCTCGCACCAGCGTGGGGTCAATATCGAGGTAGCGAGCTACCCCGGCGCAGACACCTGCAATCTTTTTGTCGGCGCTATAGCGGGCAAAGTGGCGCTTGCCTGAAGGCTGGAAAAAGGGTGGTGGGGGCGGTTGGGCCACGCGTGTGCCGCAGAACTGACAAAAATTTGGCTGTTCGCCAATATTCTTCCCGCAATTTGAGCAATACATGGTCTCTCCTGCTTGCCGTCGCCGAGTCTCAGGTGAACACCGCAAGCTCCAAGACATGATACGTCAGCAACAGAGCGGCGGTTCCAAGAGTTGTGCGGGCAAAAGCAGCGGATGGCAAAGCTACTGCTTTCAATTATTTGGAGTGTGATGTAAGTCACCAGTCGATGTGATATTTCGCAGATCAGCCCCTGAATGCCGCCATTCATGGCTTCCACATTGGGAATGACGGGTAGAGCCCTTAGCATGGGGATGTGTCGGCGGCCCAGATCCGCGTGGCGTAGTGGGCCTATGAACTGCGGGGTGCAGTTCGAGCGACTTTCGGAACGAAAACTGGAAACGATCCTGGGCCGCACGGCGGACCCGACGAGGAGACAGCGGTTCATGCATAAACCAATCAAATATGTCGAAAAGGCTTTTACATATGTGGCGAAGGGCGCCTGGGTGGTGTTTGACAAACTGAACAGCATTCATCCAAAGCCTGCGATTACGCCAAAATGGGCAGACAAACCGTTGCTGAAGTCGTATCAGAAGACAAAGCCCCCATTGGGTTGGCCGCGTACCACCGACTCGCTGTGTCCGAAGTGCGTGCCGGAGATTCGCAAGCAGATTGTGGATGGCAAGCTACCCTACGAAATTCTGTTGAACGAAAAGGTCGGCGAGATCAAGGCCCAGATCATCGAACGCGACGGCAAAATCATGATGATCAAGGACTGCGAAAAACACGGTCACTTCGAGGACGTGATGGCCGTTGATACGGCGTTCTTCCGCCACCTGGAAGAGACCTTTCCCGGACGCGATATGCGTGCCCACAACGACGAGCGCCTGCACAATCATGGCAGCTCAACTGTGAAGTACGGACGCGGTTCGGTGCTTACCATCGACCTCACGAATCGCTGCAACATGATGTGCGATCCGTGTTTTATGGACGCGAACCAGGTTGGCTTCGTCCACGAACTAGCGTGGGAAGACATCAAGACAATGCTCGACAACGCCATCACCATCAAGCCGCGACGCCAGATGAGCGTGCAGTTCAGCGGCGGCGAACCCACATTGTCCCCGTATTTTCTGGAGGCCGTGGCCTATGCCCGCAAGGTGGGCTACAACTCGGTACAAGCAGCTACCAATGGGATTGAGTTCGCGAAGTCTCCTGAGTTCTGCAAGCAAGCGGCAGAAGCCGGACTGAGATACGCATACCTCCAGTTTGATGGCATTGGCAATGCCGCGAACTCGCATCGCGCGGTCGGCAATCTGTTTGACGTGAAACTGCGCGCCATTGAAAACCTGCACAGCGCAGGAGTTGAAATCGTGCCGGTCACCACCATCGTCAACGGCGTGAACAACGAGCAGGTCGGACGCATTATCCAGTTCGCGCTCGACAATCCGAAGCGCATCTCGTTTTTGTCATTCCAGCCGGTATCATTCACCGGACGCGACGAGGCGATTACGGACGAGCGCCGCCTGGCGCAGCGCTACACTCTGAGCCACCTTGCTCACGATGTTAAGAACCAGACAGGACTCGGCGAGCCGACCCGCGATTGGTTCCCAATTTCATTCATGGGAACCTTCAGCGATTGGGCCGACGTGGTACACGGCTCGGCAAAGGATTGGGGCGCGGTGAACTGCGGCTGCCATCCCAACTGCGGGGTCGGCATGGCGCTGATGATCGACAAAGAAACCAAGGAAGCCGTCCCGGTCACCAAGTTCATCTGGGCCGATCAGGTTGCGCGCGACGTCGCCAAGGTCACAGATGCGGGACGCAGTGCGCGCTGGTCGAATCTTGGTATGGCATTGGCGCTAGCACGCAATTACGATCCTTTCAAGTCGCCAACGCATTTCAAATTCACCGATCTGCTGAAGAAGTTCGACAAGACTTTTGCGGCGACCAAGAAGGCAGAATCGAAGTACGGAAAATCGAGCCCTGACCGCACTCTGGAAGACGTTCAGAAGCGTCGTGCCGACCGCTGGAACTTCCTGTTTATCGCGGGCATGTGGTTCCAGGATCTGTTCAACTATGACTTCCGTCGCACCGAGCAGTGCATCATTCCGTACGCGACGCAGGAGGGCGAGATCAGCTTCTGCGCCTACAACACGGGTGTGGGCTGGCGCAACATCATCGAGAAGATGCATATGACCGCCACCCTTACCAAATGGTACGAGGAGCACGGCCGCCATGAAATTTTCGCCGGTGGCAAACGCGTGGCCATGGAGAACTCCGAGCACTCGCTGACCTTGAACCAGGAGCACGTCCACGCCGGGCGCAATACCACGTTGGACGACAAAGGTATTGCAAAGACAGCGCGCGAGGAGAAACTCCGCGCTCGTGACTCCGCCTCCAAGGTCAAACAGGAAGCCGAGAACGCCCGGATGATGGCGCTCTACAAACAGCACGTCCTCGGCGAGAAGGCTCCAGAAGTGGGCGGTTTTGTTTCGCTCGATAGCCTTGGCGCCAAGCCTGCCGCCGGGCCTGTAGAGAAGGCAGAAGAAGTGATGGGCGACTAGTTCTACTCAATCGTTTGAATGCGAACCGCCGGAGAAATTTCCTCCGGCGGTTTTGTTTTGGTGCTTATTGCTCATGAACTATACTTCCGGCATCGCTCAGGAGAGGCCGGAATGAAATTCTTGCGGACGGGTGTTCGCATCATGCTGAGGTTCTTTGTCGTAGCCTATGTCGCGCTCATCTTGCTCGCGTTGTTCTCGGACCACATCATTTTTCAGCCGCATCCGGCAGGCTACGATCTCGCCACTTTGGCTCGATCAACGCGCGGAGGCCTGCAGACTTTTCAGATTCCAACTCAGTTCGGTGTCATCGCAGCTGCGTATCTGCCGAATTCTGAGGCGCGCTACACGTTGCTTTACAGTCACGGCAACGGAGAAGACGTGGGTGACGACTTGCCCATCCTGGAGGAATACAGGCGCGCCGGCTTTGCGGTCTTTGCCTACGACTACAACGGATATGGCGGCAGCGCGGGCAAACCCTCGGAGGCGGCAGTCTACCGCGACGTTGAAGCGGCGTTTGATTTTCTGACTGGGACCTTACAAGTGCCGCCGGAGCGCATCATTTCTTTCGGACAGTCCCTTGGCGCGGCGGCTGCCATTCACCTGGCGGCCAGTCGCCCGGTCGCTGGACTTATCGCACAGGCCCCGTTCCTTTCGGCTTTTCGGGTGATCACGCGGGTGCAGATGGTCCCATGGGACAAGTTCAACAACGCGCGCACCATTCGGAAGGTGCGGTGTCCGGTATTGATCGCGCACGGACGCCGCGACGAAGTGATTCCGTTCTGGCATGGGGAACGCATCTACGAGCTGGCAAACCAGCCCAAACAGAACATCTGGCTTGAAAACGCCCATCATAACGATGTGATGGTGGTGGCAAGCCAGTCCTTTGTTAAAGCTATCCAAGACTTTGCGGATCAATTGCCCGCGAGCCGGTGAGAGTAGATCGTTCTTGGCACAAAAACGTCCGCCGTTTTGCGGCGGACAATGTTTCGGGAGGAGAAACTATCTAGCCTGGTCGAATGCGATCGACTCAGCCATATGTTGGTATTCACCCTGCCGGGCATTTAGTTCCACTTCTTTTGCAGAAATTTCAGAGTTTAACGCCGCCAGCCGATCCTCCTGCTGGTTTAGCCCCGTAACGTAGCGCTGGACGAGGGCTTTCTCCTCAGGGCTGCCCTTGAGCGACTTCATATTCTCGCGTATGCGTCCCTGTTCCTTATTGATGCGATCGCTTTCATTGTGGTGCTCCTGCAACTGGCGCTGGATGGCCGCGATTTCGCCCTTCTTCGCCAGCAGTTTGCGGAGCGCAGCTTCGATTTCGGGCTGGATTCCATTGGTCTTCAGGATGAAGCCGATGGTGTTGTCGTCGATGGTGTTGAGGGAGTATGTGGTCTCCTGCGGGTAGTATTCGGCTACCACCAGTTTCTGGCTGGAGGCCGGAGCCACTTTGACGCGGAATCGGTAATAAGAGGTGGAGGTTTCCTCCGGCTTCAGGTTCTTGTCGATGAAGTGCCAGCCGGAGCGGGAAGGGTGCTCGATGACCACATTGCGTTCGGTGGTGTCTGAGTTAGAGACCGTGTAGGTACGGGTTTCACGCAGTTCGCGGGTTAGGAAAAGGACTCCGCGTGCGGCACGCAGATGGCTGTAGGGGCGCTGTTCGGAGGCACCCTCGGACTTGACCCGCACCGCGGTGTCGGCGGCATAAGAGATCAACCTCCGCTCGTTGGGATGGACTTCCGCGAGCAGGCCCTCTCCGGCGAAAGCTCCGCCCTCAACGATGTTGAAGCTTCCGGCATCGAGCGTAAGTCCGCTGGAGTTGGTGAGCCACAGTGCGCGCACAGGGATATGCATCCCGCCGGCGTTCCAGAGCGTAACTTTTTCGGCGTCGACTCGGGCCTGCACGATAGGCACCAGCGCGGACTGATTTTGCAGAACCGTAACATTCTGCTTGATCGCATACTCGAACATATCGCCGAGAGCTTCTCCGGTAGACTGAGCTTCGAAGGATTGCTCGTAGGACTCGGTGGCGGCGTTAAACGAGAGAGCGTCGCGGGCCTCGGTGGCGACGGAAGCTTTCGCCCGGCCCCCACCGAGGCGGAAGCTACCGCCACCGACACCACCTCCGCTACCCCCTCCGACTCCACCCGCCTGACCTCCGGGCACGCCGCCGATTACACCGGACATTGGTGCTGGCGGGGCCGCTAGCTGAGCGTATTCCGCGCCCTCGTGCGTTTGCGGGGTAAGCTGCGCGGTTTTCGGCAATTCCACAACCGGTCTTCGCACGTAGTAAGGCTGCGAGATTTGCTCGACGAAGGACTGCGGCGATCCGGCCACGAGTGAGAGCTGCACGTTGCGCCAGTCCTCGCCGACCGTGTTATCGACGACCGCCCATCCTTGAAGCAGCGGCTTGGTTTGCGAATTCTGCGGCAACACGATGCGGTAGGTGGACTTCCAGACAGGAACCTCGCTGATGTAGCTGACGAGGACATCGCGCGAGCCTTCGCCACTGGTTGAGATCGTCATCTGGCGCACGTCTTTGTCGCGGGCGCTGGCGAGAAGGGCCATGTAGCGTCCGACCTCGCGCGTCATGTCGCCCTCGAGGATACGGACAGAGGTCGCAGGAGTAAGGTCGAAGGTTCGAAGTTCGTCCGAGTCGCTGATCAGCGAGAGCTGCGTGGACTTGAGTTCGTTACCATCTTTGTCCTTGTGCGTGACCTCCTCAACGGAGAGCAGGCGACCGGTAGCGGATGACCCAGGGGAGTGGACCTCGACGCGAGCGCCGCGCAGGGCGTTGAGGAACGACGAGCGGTCGGTATTGCCGTCGAGGGCAAGCCGCAGGGTGCTGAGACGCTGGCTGAGCGGAGCGATGGAGTTATAGCGCACGCCGCTAACCTTGCCACCGCTGAGGTCGACGACCGTAATCGACTTGAGCACGTCATTCAGTTGCGCAGTCGTGAAGCGAATGTTGAGCTCCTGGTTGCCGGAGACGCGTCCCTGATGCTCGAAGTATCCAACGCCGTTTTTGTAGAGGACCACTCGATGAATCGGAAGCTCGGCGGCTGTGGAATCACCCGAGGGTCTGGAGACAGATCGGGTCAGGGGCTTGGCGACGGGTTTTTCGGTGGGTTGAGCAATTCCGGACGCGAACGGAAGTAGTAGTGCCAGGGGCAGTACTGCAAGCAATCGTCTCATGCGGTCTCCTTGTAACTCGGGCCAATCCTACGTTGCGGTTGTGATCTCGTGAATCCATTTGCCTTCACAAATCAGATTGTGGATTCGTAAATTTGTGCGGTGCTGTAACGTATTGACTCCGAGGGTGCATCCCAAGTTCCCGAAATCACCACTCAATGCTTCAAATTGCGATTCGCTGAAAAGTGGCCTCACAGATGGGAGTGACCGATGCCACTGTGCCTCTCTCCTCGCACAATGCACACTTAATACACGTGGGAGTGCGTTTTCCTCCCGCCTAATCCCTTATTGAGCGGAGATAGCCTTGAGCACCTCATTTGCATCGGCGAAGCGACCGGACCTGAAAATCCTGCAACCTGAAAAGACCCTGACTGGTGGACCAATTCAGCCGTTGCAGAAAGGGCTCCCGAAGATGACGGAGTCGCTCTGCCCGGATTGTGAGCAGACCCGCCGCATCCCAGCCCGCATTTTTGAAGAGAACGGCCGCGTGATGATGGAGAAGACCTGCCCGGAGCATGGCGAGTTCAAGGATTGCGTCTATTCGGACGTGGCCCTCTATTTAAAGATGGAAGAGTGGCAGTTTGGTGACAATGCGGGGCTAAGCAATCCCGCAGTCAATACGGGTGCGGAAGCGGTTTGCCCTGACGATTGCGGATTGTGTTCGTTGCACACCTCGCACAGCGCGCTGGCCAATGTCGATTTGACGAATCGCTGCAACCTGACTTGCCCGGTTTGCTTTGCCAATGCGAATGCCGCTGGTTACCTCTATGAGCCGGATATGGAACAGGTTCGTACCATGCTCAACGCACTGCGCAACGAGCGTCCAGTGGATGGCCGCGTCGTGCAGTTCTCGGGCGGCGAGCCGACGATTCATCCCAAGTTCGTTGAAATTCTGGCGATGGCGAAGGAGATGGGATTCACCCATCTGCAGGCGGCGACCAACGGAATCATGATCGCCAGCAGCGTCGAGTTTGCGCAGAAGTGCAAGGACGCGGGACTGGCCACTTTGTATCTCCAGTTTGATGGCGTCAGCGACGATATTTACCTCAAGACGCGTGGTGAAGCGCTCTTCGAAACGAAGATGCGGTGTGTCGAGAATTGCCGCAAAGTTGGAATGAAGGTCGTGTTTGTGCCCACCATCGTGAAGGGACTCAACGACCATCAGCTTGGCGACATTCTGAAGGTCGCAATCGATAACGTGGACACGGTCAGCGGCATCAGCTTCCAACCGGTGGCGTTTACGGGACGCATCTCGAAGAAGGAACTGGAAGCCAAACGCTTTACGCTTACCGATCTGGCGTTCGCTTTGAGCGACCAGACCGGAATGTTCGATAAGTACAACGACTGGTTCCCGCTATCTGCGATCACGCCATTCAGCAAACTGATTGCGGCGGTGGAGCACCGCGGAGTGCCGACCATTTCTGCCCACCCGCACTGCTCGCTGGGGACGTATATGTTCGTCGATGAGAAATCGCGCAAGGCAGTGCCGGTAACGCAGTTTGTAGATATCCCCGCGATGCTGCAAGACATCGAAATGCTGTCGCGCAAATCCTTTGACGGTCTGAAGAAGTATTACAACGGCGCCAAGGGCTGGATGGATCTGAAGAAGCACTTCAAGGCCGATCTCGCACCCGAGGGACTGACCTTTGAGAAATTCCTCAACACGATCCAGGGAATGACGAACAAGAAACTGGGCCGCGACGGGATGGATGGCACATTTACATATCGCACCCTACTGGTGGCCGGCATGCACTTCCAGGATTCGTACAACTATGACATTGAGCGCGTGAAGCGTTGCGTGATTCACTACGCGGCACCGGACGGAAAGCTCTATCCGTTCTGTACCTACAACTCTGGGCCGACCTATCGCGAGAAGATCGAAAAACAGTTCTCGATTCCTTTCGAACAGCAGTTGGAACGGTTTGAGTTTGTAAACATCGAGAAGTAAGACGATTGAGTGGAAACAAGGAGGGCCCGCCAAGTGATGGCGGGCCTTCTTGTTGCAGGAGTGCCCTCTGAATGACACCCCGGGATCGAAATCAACAGATTCGCCAAGCTTACTTATGAGAACAATGCCGCAGGTTAGTTGAGACTCGCGCCGTTGCGCTGAGCTTCAATCTTCTCCTGCAATTCCGGGTTCGAGCACACTTCGTAGTAAACGTGGTCAGCCCAGCGCACGAAGCTGAAGTCGCGTACCTCGACCTGTGCGGCTCTTCCCTCGCGCAGCAGTATGGGACGAAAAACTCCGGGACTCACTGGAACCAGTCCGCGAAACATGCGGAGGTTGTCCGAACCCCAGGGCATTGGCATCTCCATTTCAAACTCTTCCAGCGAAATCTCGTCTTGCAACTTCTCAAATGCGGCGCGCGGAAGGTGGATTCCGCCGACATTATAGTTGAGCAGAAAGTCTTCCACCGCTCCAGCCGCTGCCTGCTCGTCTGCCGTCTGAAAGACAAACACGTTAAAAATGGGGTTGCTTCCCTTAATGTGCCGCCGTGCGCGTTTGTGGCAGGCGCTGAGGCGGTCGCTCAGGTTCAATGCCTGGGAGATCATCACCCTGTGTGCCCCATCCATGAGATAAAGCGGCGCGGAACTCTGGTATGCAATGCCGATTCCGATCTCCAAAGGGGGTAGTCCACTTTCGGTGGATGCGGTATTGTAGGCGCGAACGACGTTGAGAATTTCCCTTGCCAGCATGCAGGTCCGGGCCACGCCAAAGCCGTGTTGTCCTTCGCTTTCCAGCAAAGTCAGGATGACCGCGTCGCCTTCAATAAACACTTTTTCCGCGCCGTATTTTGGTAGCAGCTTATTGACCGGTTCAAAGAAGTTCAGACTAAAGAACGATGCTGGGTTTAGCCCGCGTTCCAGCAGCGAACGCGTCAGGAACGTGGAGTCGCGAATATCGGCCTTGATGATAACGTGATCATTGACCCGCCGCTCCGCCGGTTTTTGCTCCTGTGGCAGTAGAAACTCATAGAGCGTTCCGTTGATCTCAGAAAGTTCGCGCAGGCGTGCGTTGTTCAGCAGGTTCACCGAATCCAGCGCCCGCTCCAGTACCTCCATCTTGCCCAGGTCGCGATGGAAGCGCGAGATATCGATAAGATAGCGCGCGGCATATCTCATGTGGTCCGCCGTACCCGCCGACCGGACGCGCTGCACGGCCGCGTGCAGTTTGTCTTGCGGTCGCCGCTCATGTGTCTCAAGCACGTCTTCCACTTTTCGCAGTTCACTCTTCAATATCAGCGCGCATTTCAGCTGTTGCGGAGGGACTACAGCACCGTAATCGGCCAGTATCGGCACCGTTTCATAGGCGGCCACGGCGTAGTCCATGACCTCGGCCTCTTCCAGGGTCTCCATCCAGGCTTCGGTGATGGCTCGCTGCGCCTTGCTCCGGGGAGTCTGCTCCGCAAGCCCGCTGAACATCAGTATCTTGGCATTTTCGGGAACATTGAGCAGTTGTGCTGCTTCCGGATCGCTCTTGGCCAAACCGAGTCTCTTCAGGAAATCCTTCGCGAGTATCACCACACGAGGGAAAAGATCCGGATCGCGGTCGAAACCTCCGAACAGCGCGTAGTGCTCTGCCCTGAGAAACGGATCCTGGCTTGAGTCCGGGAAGAGCAGTCGATTGGCAAGCACCTCGTAACCAGCTGCTTCACGTTCGCCAAAAAGCGAGTGCCGCGTGCTTGCCACGGTTTCCCGTTCCACGTCGGCCATGGTGGATAGAACGTCTTCAGTTACCCGGCGCAGCACCTGCCGTTTGTTCATCTGGAAGTGAAGCACGCGGTCGCGTAGCAATATCTGTTGTCGCTCATCATCGAGACGCCGCTCGCGGCGTTTTTTTAGATTCTCGCGGCAACTCTCCAGCACGTGCGTGAACTGCAGAGCCAACTCGTTGCGAAGGAACTTAACCAGCGCAACGCGGCATAGCAGGTCCAGTTGAATGTTGTCTTCCGCATGGGCGCGCCGCAGTGACGCAGTTTGCAATCCACTGAGACCTTGCTTGAATTCCGCCGGATAATCCACCTCTGGTTCCGGCAGCGCATCGTACTTGATGTGGGCACGTCCGTAGCGTGAGTCGCCAAATGGATTCTGCGCCTCGACGCGAGTTAACTGCTCGACATCGCCGTGCTGCTCGATCAGATTCTTTAGGTGAACTTGTGCAATCCGGGTGAATTGTGGGCTCAGAAATACGTCGGGACGCAAGTTGTCAACGCCTGCCATGAACCCAAGGAGGGTGAGTTCCGGCACATAGGTAGTGAGTGTGAACTGGCTCGCTACATCGTGCAGTTTCACTCGGCCAAAAAACCCCATCGGTAATACTCGGACTTTCAACATGGAAATTGTGAGCTGACTCTGGGACTTTACCACACAGAAGAAGAGAAGAGGGAGACGGAAGAACCTCTTATCTTACTTCTGTCCGCACGTTAGAGAGTTACTCTGTGGAGCGCAGACGAGCCTTCTCGAATTCGTCACCGGTCTTCCACTGCACCAGTTCATGCTGATCCGCCGCGCGGAAACCCAAAGCGATACCGAAGCGCGCCATCACTGCATTGGAACGATAGTCGTACTCCTCCTTGAACTGGTCGCTCGGCTGGTGGTAACTCTTGTCCATTGCCTCGCTGTTTGCTTTCACCCAAGACGCTGGATGTCCTGTAAAATGCTCGCCAGGCTCAATGGAGAATGCCGGAACTCCGAATTTTGCAAAGCTGAAGTGGTCGGAGCGGTAGTAACCTCCGTTTTCGGGATGTTCTGGCTGCAGAACTTTGAGCTTGAAATCCGCAGCCGTCCTCTCGAACGTGCTGGCGAATGTCGTGCGCTCATATCCGCCTGCCTGCACTTCCGAGGGGATTCCGAGTGGCTTGACCGAGTCGTAATTCAGGTCGAGCGTAATGTCGGAGACCGGAATTGGAGGATGCTTCACGAGATAAGCCGAACCCCACAAGCCCTGCTCCTCCGCCGTCACTGAGGCAAAATACATGGATCGCTTCGGCTTCGCTGGAACGGCCGCGATGGCCCGCGCCATCTCAATCAGCATGGCCACGCCGCTCGCATTGTCCAACGCACCGTGGTAGATGTTGTTGCCTGATAGATTGGGACGAATCCCCAGGTGGTCGTAGTGCGCTGTGAAGATCACCGCCTGCTTCTTGAGTTCGGGGTCTGAACCGCTAATTTTCCCGATCACGTTGTTCGAATCAAAGTGCCGAATCCCCGAAACCAGATGCGCGCTCATCTGCAGAGGGAGAGGAATTGCCTGGAATCCCTTCTTCTGCGCCGCCAGAATTAACAGGTCAAGGTTCTGCCCCGCATCAGCCAACATCGCCCGCGCTTTCTCCAGTTGTACCCAGGCAGCCAGCGCCAATTTTGGCTCCTTGTCATCGGCTAACCCCGAGCGCTCGCCCGACCACGAACTGCGCACCACATCCCAGCCATAGCTGGCCATGCTGGACTTGTGAATAAGGATGACTCCGGCGGCGCCCATTCGCGCAGCCTGCTCGAATTTGTATGTCCAGCGGCCGTAATAGGTCAAAGCTTTGCCGCTGAAAAAGCTGGGGTCATCAGACGGCGGTTCGTTCACCAGCATGAGCAGAACCTTGCCTTTTACGTCGATGCCTGCATAGTCGTTCCACGCAAACTCCGGTGCCGTAATCCCGTAGCCCACAAAGACCACCGAAGCGTTAACATTGCTGATCTCATGCTGGTCGAGGTTGAAGACCACGATGTCGTCTAGCAACCGTAAAGCCATTGTCTGGCTAGGAGTCTTCACTTCAATCGTAGTGCCCGGCAATGTTTCCACACCGACCATGGGAACCTTCTGGAAGTAGCTGCCGTTGTCGCCTGCCGGCTCCAGACCCGCTTCCTTGAACTGCTTTGCGATGTAGTCAGCCGCGAGGTCTCCGCCCTTCGTTCCGGTGCCCCGGCCTTCCAGAGCGTCGCTTGATAGGTACTTCACATCGGCGCGTATGCGCTCGGCCTGCACGTTGTGCAGTGCCAGCATCATTCCATAGGACTGCGTTGCATTCGTGGGGGGGCGCTTTTTAGGTTGGCGTGCGGAATACGCAGAGTTGGAAGCGGTCAGAGCGAGAAACAATAAACAGATCGGTAAAGCTCTACGCATGAAAAAAAGACTCCGGTCTTAGTTGCAAGAACCATTGTGAAGCTCAATTGTACCCTGCGCAATGTGCCTCCGGAGTGCTGTCGCGACCTTTGATCACGGCGCTAGCTTGCGCAAGATCTTTCGCGTGAGACCGGTGAGAGGAAGCTCCCATAGCTGCTCTCGATTTATCCAGCGGCCGACTTTCTTCTGGCTCGCATCGAGCGATTTCAGACTCCGGCTCACCACCCTGACTTCGTAGTCCGTATCAGTAATGGAGTGGCGCACCACGGACGTTTCGTTGCGATTTGCGGCCTGGTCTTCAGTCTGGTTCGCAACTTCTGGAAGCTCCCACATTGCGGCCATCTTTGGCGCATCGGTTGAGCGCTGCACCAGGTAGACACGATGATTGTGTTCGATTAGTGCGCGCGTCATGTTTACCCGTTTGCGTGCCGCCCCGGGCCTGCTTGTCTCTGCCCCCGGAGCCTGGCACCACAGCCGCACGGGGCATATCCGGCATTGCGGATTCTGCGGGGTACAGATTGTTGCCCCCAGTTCCATCATCGCCTGATTCCAATCTCCGGGGTTGCGAGGGTCGAGCAGTTCCTGCGCCCGCTTCCAAGCCGAGCCATCATCGCGAGGCGTGCAGTCAATACGTGTCAGCACCCGCTCTACGTTGCCGTCCACTACGGCAAAAGGCTCGTTGTAGGCGATGCTCGCAATGGCAGCTGCCGTGTATCGTCCCACCCCGGGCAATTTGCGCAGATTTTCCACCTCGCGCGGTATCGCACCGCCAAGTTCGGCAACCACGAAGCTTGCCGCCCGGTGCAGCATTCGGGCACGACGGTAATAGCCCAGACCGCTCCACAAGGCCAGCACCCGCTCCTCGGATGCAGCAGCCAGCGCCTCAATGGAAGGAAACGCATCCAGGAATACGCGGTAATGTTCCAACACTGCTGCTACCCTGGTCTGCTGCAACATGATTTCTGAGACCCACACCCGGTAAGCATCACGATCCAGACGCCAGGGCAACGCTCGCTTGTGCCTCTCGTACCAACCGAGTAGCGCAGCGCGCAACCCGCCCAAGCTGGAGTCGTCACTTTGGTGACAGTTCGTGCCTTGCGAAGCGGCTATCCGCTCTGGATTTCGATCTGGTTTGGCTGAAAGTTTCTCCATTGGTGAGCAGATTGTAACAAGCCTCCCGGCTTCGCACTTTCGTGGTTTTCGGTAGCCGGGCAATCCTGCGTTGCGATTGACCGTCCCAGTGCATTAAATTGTGCTACTTCGGTTTGCCTCGCGGCGTGCTTTGTGTTCTGATTCTGGTATGAAAACTAACGTCAACACGGCCGTCACCCTCCTTGCTGCCGGGATCATTCTGGCTGGCAGCGTCCTGGCCCAAACACCTGCAGCGAAGCCCTCCACGGCGGCGCCCGCAAAAGCTTCGGCTACTCCCTCCACTCAGAAGGCACCCGCAGCGAAGAGCACCGCCCCCCTTGTGCTTAAGACAAAAAAAGACAAAGCAAGCTATGCTATCGGCATCAGTATAGGTAAGAGTCTCCAGCGGGACGAGATCGAAGTTGATACCGCGGTCTTTCTCCGCGGCATGAAGGATGCTCTCGCCGGAGGCAAACTCCTCATGACTGACGACGAGGCAAAGGCTGCGCTCACCGAGCTCCAGCAAACGGCGCGTGCAAACCAGGAAGCGAAGGCTAAAGTGGCAGGACAAGAAAATCAGAAAGAGGGCGAGGCTTTCCTCGCCGCCAATAAAAGCAAGCCGGGAGTCGTTACTCTGCCCGACGGATTGCAGTACAAAGTTGAGAAGCAGGGCGATGGCCCGAAGCCAACCGCTGCGGACACCGTCGAGTGCAATTATCGCGGCACGCTAATTAACGGCAAGGAGTTTGATAGCTCCTACAAGCGCGGGCAGTCAGCCACCTTCCCCGTCGGCGGAGTAATCAAGGGATGGACCGAGATTCTCCAAATGATGCCAGTTGGCTCCAAGTACCAAGTCTTTATTCCCTCCGAACTCGCCTATGGCCCGCGCGGAGCGAGTGCTGACATCGGTCCCAATGCAACGCTCATCTTCGAGATCGAACTGCTCTCGATCAAGGCCAAGCCAGAAGCAGCCAAACCAGCAGAGCCAGCCAAGCCAACCGAACCCGCAAAGTAGAACCGTTCCGAGCAGAAGAAAATGCCCTCACGCGTGAGGGCATTTTTCATGGCTTCATTCCCTAAAACTGCGTGGCCTTGCTGCGGAAGGGAACCGTGATCACGGCTTCGAGGTCGATGGCTTGTCCATCCTTGATTGCCGGTCGGAACAGCCATTGTGAAAGCGCCTGGGTGGCATTTTGGTCGAGGCGCGGATCGAGACTTTTGACGACCGCGATGTCGCTGACGCTGCCGTCAGCACGGATGATAGCCGTAAGAATCACCGCGCCCTGGCTCCTCTCATTGGCGAGTTCCCCGGGGTACGCTGGGTCGGATTTCCTGACCACCTCAGGTGCAGCAATGGGCGACCGGGCTGAGCCGGGTTCTCGTACTTGTGCGCGCTGAGGCGCGCGTTCAACAAAGTGGATAATCCAGCTCCCCGTTGCCGAGTTTAAATTCGGCATATTGACCGAAAGCGTATATGAGCGCCGTCCGGCGAAGATGCGATTCTCCAACTCACTGCGCGGCCCCGTGCTTTCGCGGGCGACCGGCTGGCGCGAAGGAATCGACGAGATAGATGGCGGACGCATTGCTGCCATCAACTTTGCCCGCAAATTCGCATCGGCAGCTCCAGCCTTTGGAGTCGGCACGTTAGGCGACGCCACCGCCGCGCTGGGAGGCGCCGCCGAGGAGACGCTGATTCCCGCAGGTGCGTTGACGGGAGCCTTGGATTCACGCGCGCTGGTGCCTGCAGAAGCATCCGCTCCGGGCGTTCCCGTGGCGTCGGCGCGTCCGTTCGGTGATGCGGCAAAGCTTCCCTGGCGATTCCCCCCAGGTAGCTCCACGGGGCCGTGGACCTCGGCGGGATGAACGCTCAGCGCGATAATCTGTCCGGAGTGGCCCTGCTTTGTATCTCCAACTTGCGGCGGCGGGGGAACCAGCTCGGCGATGGATGGTGAAAGTCGCGTATGGTTGGCGGAGCTTCCATGACTCACATTGCCAAGATCGGGCGCTGGTTCGACCACGTTCGGCTGGAGGGAAGGTATGGTGAGGCGGGGATTGGCCTGTGCAACCACGTTGGGTGAGGGTTCTACGACGTTTGGCTCAAAGGCTGGGAGCCTTGAACGGGAACGTAGCGAGCCGGTTTCTGCCGCCGGGCGGACCACATCAGGCATGAACGCAGGTAGCCGCGGACTGGCGCTGGCCGCCAGAGGTTGCAACGGCGCCGCAGGTTGGTAGGCGACAACGTTTGGCAGGTCAACATCGTGCGCGAGCTTGAGTTTGGGAGGAACGATGATCGTCTGGCGAAGATTGTCCGGAGTTTGAGGCAGCGAAAGAATTTCCTGTTTTGCAAGCACCGGGTCATGCTTTCCGCTTGGTCGGGATCGGGTTTGGGCACCGTGCAACTCGGGCAGATATTCACTGACCGTGTAGCCGTTCAACGTACGGCGGGAGAGTGGACTGACGAGATGTGCCGCGGGGTTCGGCCACATCGAGATGGCATACAGTAGTCCGAGTAACAACGTATGGGCGAGGACAGAATCGAACAACCCTCGGCGCGGAAACGGTGTGCGCACGTCGATATTTCGCCAGAAACCGTGATCCGGTGCGGAGGTCGTCACAAACCCGGGCACTACCCGCCTGAGGACGTAGTCAATCACGTTGCCGGCAAAAACCGCCAGCGGATTAGACCACGGCACCAGCAGACGCAACTCATCTGCCGCGTCTGTGCCATCGGCTCTGGATGGGTTGTTCTGGCCTCGAATTTTATAAGTAGGTCGCAAGAGTAAGGTGTGGCCGATTATACGCGAGCGGCTAAGAGCTCCGAAGCCATGGCGCTCGACTATACTCGAATTTAACTATATGAAGAACGTTTTCGGAATCGTGGCATTGTCACTCGTCCTTGTTGTCTCCGGTTTTGCCCAGTCTTCCGTCCGTGCCACTCCTTCGGTCAGCGGAGACATTACAGGTATGTATTCGTTCGTGCACGAAGGCGAGTTCGTACAGATTGAACTGAACGACGGAAAAGTCACAGGATTGATTTCGCGCTTTAAGGACGAAGACCTGGAGAAATCGGAGTTTGTGGATCAGTTCTTTGATCAGGCAAAGTTGGAAGGGACGAACCTGACCTTTCGTACCAAGCCGCTGAATGGCGTCCGATTTGAATTCTCTGGGACGGTGGAGCGTGGTTCGGCAAAGACTCCTCGCGAGGAGGGTTACTGGAATGTGAAAGGAACATTGAAAGAGCAGCACATGGCCCCTGATGGAAAATTTACGGAGAAGTCCCATGAGTTGACCCTCAAGTCGTTTCCGCAGGACGCAATGCCGACCCCGGCACTAGGAGCGAACAAAGTAGAATAGTTTGTCGAAGAGATTCCTAGGTTCCCGTGGCCTGCCCCAATAGCGGACCTGATTCATCCGCGACCGCCGAGCCGAGACGTGCGGTTTCGATCATCACCTTAAGGTCATTCAAAACAGCACTGATCGCGTCTGCCACCTTCCAGAAACCAACCCCGCCAAACACTCCACTGGGAACATAACTCATCTCGACCTGGACCACAGTGTGGTCACCCAGGGATAGAAAGCTGACTCGTCCCGAGTGCTTCGATCCGCAGAACGACCTCCATGCAATCACCTGTTTGGGAACCACCTGAACGATCTCGACATCCCATCTGTAGCGACGTCCATCGATCTGGGCGATCCAGACCGATACGTCTCCACAGGCGTCAACGCTCAAAACTGATCGAGTGAACCTCGGCATCCGCTTGAGTTGAGCAAAGGCGGAATAGACCTCTTCGGCGGAGCGCGCGATTCTGATGCTGCGCTCCACGCGAACCATCGCCAGCGGAGGTTCAAGATGAGAACTAGCCCACAAACCTGCAGCCGTGACCGCAGCGCCTGAGGCAACTGAACTTAGAAAAGACCTTCTTGGCACTAACGATCTCCAGACCCGACGAACGAGGTCTGTATCGGGAGGGGCGCACCTCCTTGTTACGTACGATTCCCGTGAGACGTATGCGAGTTGCCCACAGATATCGCTCTTTCAGGGCTCTCGGGGCCATAAAGCGAGATGATCACCCGATTTTACCAATCGGGATCAGTCTCAACTGCATGGAGTACTGTTGGTGAGCCGATTCTCGATAAATGCAATATGATCGGCCTCGAAGCTGGAAAGCTCCACGTAGACGGCGCGAAGGTCGGGGTCTCCCGTGCTCTGGGCGAGCTCGGTGTAGAACTCGCGTGCCTGATTTTCTGCGCTGAGTGCGACCTTGAGCGCTCGAAGATGAGCCGTGGCGGAGGGGGCATTGGAGTCAAAGATCTCGCGGTCTTCCAATTGCGGTAGTTCGATAATCTCCAGAATGTCGGCTTCGGTGAGTGCGCAGGAGGCCTGCCCGAACTTTGCGGTGTAGCGCTCCTGCAGAAGTGTACTGTGATGGCGCTCCTCGACTGCCATGTCCCAAAGAACCCCGGCGATCTCAAGCGAAACGAAGTCCTGAAAAGACACGAACATTTCCGCAAAGTGGTGATAGATTTCCGAGTTTCGCTCTTCGATAAAGATAGCTACGTGGAGCGCCTCCTGGGGCGAGAGGGATTGGAAGCTGCGTTTCATGATGAAATCCAACCTAGTGTTTCAGCACGGCGCAACGTAGCAGTGCGAGAAAGGAACAACTACTCGGTGACCGGCTGGGAAAATTTCACCATCCGGGGCTAATTTGAGGATTCTCCGTTGCCAGCCGAAGTTGCTTCCAGACGTGAGATGGTGACACGAAGCCAGTGTTCAAGGGCCTCCACCATGCCCAGCGGATCGTTCTTCTCGATGAATTTTGCTACGGTCTCACCGGAGTCATCCAGCAATATATGATGACACGGCAAGTCTTCCGTCTTTTTATTTTCGGGAACGAACGCATAAAGCATGCACTCGTGACAAGCATGGGTTCGCAGAGGGTCATCGAAGTTGATGCAGGCATAGCTTCCCTGGAAGGGCGATTCAGTTCCGAGTAATGCCCGGTCGCGGTTGAACCCGCCCTGCTCGAGATAGTTCAATTCGAATCGGAGTACCTCCAGCAACTCTCGCGAATTCTTAGTCATGGACTCCCTCCAAACGTAAAAATTCGAGTGGAGTCTGGCGTAATTGACAGCTGCAGGTCTGTGATCAATATCACGCCACAAAGTGACGATATTGGTCTGACGTCAGACATAAAAGCCTTCGCGGTATTAGCTATCGATCAGGCGATTGTTGATGGCGAACAAAGCTAGTTCGAGTCGGCTGGAAACGCCAACCTTATCGAAAATATTGGTCAAATGATGCTTTACGGTGTCTTCGCTGAGGGTAAACTTCTGAGCGATTTCCTTGTTGCTAAGTCCTGCGACGATGGTTCCGAGAATTTCGGTCTCGCGGCGGGTGAGGCCGAAACTGCTTCGGGCTTTGGAAGGCGGTTGCGAAATGTTCTGCTCGCGCAAATACATCATCATGTCGGTTACCGGCGCGCGCCCGACCCAGAACAATCCAGCTACGACAGCGCGGATAGCCTTGAGTAGCAACTGGGTTGCGGAGTCCTTCATCACGATGCCCCGGGCGCCCGTCTGTAGCGCCTCAATAATCTGGCGGCGCTCGATGGCGGCAGTGAGCAGGATGGAACGGGTGGTGGAGTGGCGCTGGGAAAGTTCCCGCAAGGCCTCAAGTCCAGGCATCTTTGGCATAGCAAGATCAAGCAGCAGAATGGAAGGTTGATGCTGCTGAACCATAGCGACCGCTTCGGCACCATCGGCAGCCTCGCCGACTACCTCAAAGTCCTCCTCAAGATCGAGCAGGCGACGCAGACCATCACGAAAAATTGTGTGATCATCGGCAATTACAAGTCTGATCTTCTTACTGTCCATGAGAGAAATAGCCCTTCTGCGGTAACTTAATTAGTAATTGAGTGCCACGAGACGACTTCGAATTAATGAAGAGTTCGCCCCCAAGGTTTGCCACGCGTTCTTTAATGATTGCAGGCCCCTTGGCTGACTTCATGAGTTCCGCACCTGTCAGTGTACCTTCAAATCCAAACCCCACACCATCATCACTGACACTGAGTCGCCAATATCCATCCTGTCGGCCAAAAGTGACCAGTACATCCTCAGCCTTGGCGTGCTTTCTAACGTTGACGAGGGCTTCCTGCACGATCAGCAAAATCTCGCGGCAGGTGTGAGCCGAGAGGTGAATCTCGTCGACGGCGGAGACGAAGCGTGCTCCGATTCCGGAGTCGCGGCGGAAGCGGTCCACCTGTTCGGCGAGATGATCGAGAAGCTGATCGGGTTCGACCTCTACTGGCTTGAGTTGATGCATGAGATCACGCAACTCGATCACTTGCCCGCGCAGCAGGTTCTCCAGTGTCTCGATCTCGGGGACAATCGCCGGATACTCCTTTTCGGCGCGGCGGCGCAGCATGTCAGTACGCATCTCGGCGGAAATCAGCGACTGGATTGCGCCGTCATGCAGTTCGCGAGCGACGCGGGCGCGCTCAATGGCGCTGGCCCGTGCGCGCAGTCTCCGCACAAGGTAAACGCCGTAGACGGTGGTTGCAGCCTGCTCAAAAAGAGAGCGCGCAAAGGATAGTTCTTCGAGCGCGATCTTGCCCACCTTTGCATCCGCGAGCAGCAACCGAAGCCGCCATTCGTGCCCGAGTGGAGCCGCCACCGCGAGCAACGATTTGGTTTTTTCAGGAAGGAAGGGAAGAGACGGCACTTGTCCCGCAATCACACGCGTCTGTGCCTTGGGCCCGAGCGCGAGCATCTCCACCGCTGTTGGCGAAATCTGCTTGCAAAAGAAAGTGGCGGAGTAATCAGGCAGGAGATAGGCAAAGCGGTCATCCTCCACAATTTCCTTGGAGTAAGGACGCGCATCCCGTTTTGGACGTCCTCCCATCTGCCAGAGATAGACTTGGTCGGTGGACAAATCATGGCTGACCAGGAAAATGCCAGAGGCGCCGAACAGATTGATGAACTCATTGAATACGCCATGCAGAACTGCATTCAGGCTGTGCTCGGCACGGCCTGAACGGAGCAATCGGGTGACTACCGCCGATTCCGCGCGCCGCTCCTTCTCGTTCTCACCCAAAGTACCGATCAGGTATCCGAGGGCGACTAGATAGGCGCAGCGTACCGGCAGGCGGCTAATCTCAAACTGTCCCCAAGCTGACCCATGGAGGAAGAAGGCTTCAACCATGAGCACCATGCAACCCGCGAGTGAGGTTTTTATAGCCTCCACAAAGCCCCAGCGGAAACCTGCGGCCAGCAACGCAAAGGAATAAATTGGGATGAACGGAGAACTGGAGCCGTGGGAGAAAGCGGTGATGAGCGTCGGCCAGAGGATGTCAGTGGTGTGCAGACCGCGAAGGAAAGCCGTCGAAACCGGACGGTTGGCGACCCATCCGAAGATTAACAGGCTCTGGGCAACATAGATCGCCAACAGCACGTAAACCACATGCGCAAATTCCGCTGGCTCCGGCACGTCCATTGAGAAGGCGATCAGAGCGAGAACCGCGAGCAATACGCGGAGCGCACCGAGGACGGTTTCAACGCGACTGCGTTCGGCCTCAGTAGTCGGGACGTTTAGGCGTGTCAGATACCGGTAAGATGAGGGCCAACGCACGATTAACATGTCCTGACGAGCGACTAAGAACTGCCGCTGTGATTATTGATCGAAATGGCTCAGGGAGCAACAACTTCAAGTTCCATGAGCGGAGGAGTGCCCAACTGTCACGAGATGTTGTGACAGTCCTCACTGGACAAACGAGCATGGGCGGACTACGTTTTATTGCGACCTTAGCGAGCAGCCATGCCAAGCAACAATCCTGCAGAGCAGTCTGCCCGCTGGTTGAGGAGATTGGAGATGGTTAGAAGCGCTTCGAATAGACGGCAGCCCGCAGTGCCCGGGGCCAAATTGCCGCAAAACTCCGTTCCCCTGGCTTCGAAAGGAGATGTGGACCATGTTACGACCGGCTTCCTTCAAGTTGGCGTCGGCAGTCGCTCTGATTGTACTGGTCGCGTGCTTTGCGGTTCAGGCCGAGACAGTGTCTGCGCCCAAATACGACAAGAGCAGCGAAGTTAAGGTAAAAGGTGTCATTGACGACGTGAAAACCGCTGCGGACAAGACTGTTCACATCACGTTAAAAAGCGACAAGGGTTCATTCGATGTAATGGTTGCTCCCGAGAAGTTCCTGAGCGAAATGGAAATAACATTTGCCAAGGGCGATACGGTTCAAGTCCTTGGGTCACAGTTTACGATCGATGGAAATCCCGCACTGCTGGCCCGCGAAGTTATACGTAATGGCGATGTTATGGTCATGCGCGACGAGCAGGGAAAACCTGTCTGGCTGGGTTGGATAAAATAGTATTTTGCTGGATTGTTCGGCAATAAAATGGGCCGGCGAAAGATGCGGCCCATTTATTGTGCCCTTGTTTTTAGTGAGGAAGGGCGCCTACTTTTTTCTTCCGGGAGGAATTACCACCGGTCGCCGCATCGGAACCAGGCCCTCCTTGGGCATAGCCTGATTGGCGCGCGTCATCACTTCCTGCTGCACGTACTTCACAAATTCCTGCATCTGGACCTGCATGTGTTCCATGCGCTCGCGCATATTGAGGATGATGCCGATGCCAGCGATGTTCACCCCAAGATCTCGCGCCAGCGAGAGGATGAACTCCAAACGCTTGAGATCGTCCTCGGTGTATAGGCGCGTGTTGCCATCGCTGCGCGACGGCTTCAGCAAACCCTCACGCTCGTAGAGCCGCAGCGTCTGCGGATGGATTTCATACATCTCGGCTACTACCGAAATCATGTACGCGCCTTTGCCTTTACGCTTCGTCATAGTTGCGTCTCACTGGCTTTCGCTGCATCTTTACACTTTGCTCCACAGCTCTTTGCGCGGGTCTTCGGGGTGCAACTTTTCCAATTTGTGCCAGAGTTCCTTGGCTTCGACGTTTGGGATTTCAGGGATGACGATTCGTATTTCTACGATCTGGTCCCCTATGACGCCGGGCCGGGTAGCCGAAGGTACGCCTTTTTCTCTCATGCGCAGTTTCTGCCCGGTCTGCGTTCCCGGAGGAACCCGCAACACGGTGCGTCCATCTATGGTTGGCACCTCTACCTTGGCGCCGAGGGCAGCTTCCCATGGCAAAATGGGCAGCGTAAGGCTGATATCGTCGGCGTCACGGTGGAAGATGGGGTGTTCGGCAATATGCACGATGAGGTACAGGTCGCCTGGAGGTCCACCGCGGACTCCGGGATTTCCCTTGCCAGCAAGCCGGATGCGTTGGCCATCGCGGGTGCCAGGCTTGATGCGGAACGATATGGGCTCAGGGGTCATTCGCCCCATGGCCGATGGGCGCTGAATGTTCAACTTCATCTCGCCGCCGCGAATCGACTCCCAGAAAGGGACCTGAACGGTATATTCGGCATCGGCGCCCGCGAGGTTGGTTGGTTCCTGCGCCGCCGCCCCGCCAAATATGCCGGAGAAAATGTCCTTGAAACTTCCGCTCCGGCCGCCCTGCTGCTGGCCGCCAAAATCAAAATCGCGGAAGTCGAAATCCGTGTTCTGACCACCCTGGGAATACCCCCCGTATGGACCACTGGCCCCACCGAACGGATTGCCGCCCCCGCCAAAGGGGTTTCCTGCGGCACCACCGCCGCTGTTCGCATAAGCTTCGGCAGTTTTAGGATCAATGTTGTCCGAGTAGAACCCGAGCTGGTCGTAAATCTTGCGCTTCTTGGGATCGCTAAGAACGTCGTTGGCCTCGGATAGTTCCTTGAACTTTTCCTCGGCCTTCTTGTCATTGGGGTTCACGTCCGGATGATATTTGCGCGCAAGTTTGCGAAAGGCCTTGCGTACGTCATCTGCCGTGGCAGTCTTCTTTACGCCAAGGGTTGCGTAATAGTCTTTCTTATCCGTTGCGGCCATTGTTATTGATCTTCTTCTTCCCGCTCATTCCGCCGAATGAAAACACCCTGCGCCCCAGCATACGTGCGCATCTGTAAGTGTGCAAAGCCTTTCTCAGTGGAGCTACTGAAAACAGCCCTGGTGCATCAACACTCAGCTCTAAAAACCTGCTGCCCCTGCCGCACTTCGACTTGCGGCGGCAGGGGCAGACTGTTAAACGCCAAAATGCGTTAGCGGGAACCTAGTTCGTGCGCCGGGCACTGCTGTTGGGCGGCGCGATGAACACCGGACCAGTCAGCAGCGTGCCGTCATTGTGTATCTCCACTGACTCGACGCCGTCTCGAGAGGGCGTCAGCAGAAACCACTGCGCCTCATTGGTGTCGAAGGTCAGAAAGTACGGAATGCCGTTGACTTCAAAATTCATAAGTTCCCCTTTCGAGCCAGCCTGAATCGTTTAAGTTCACACTGCCCGTTTGTAAAGCGGTCAGTGCACGAATGCCCTAACCGCGAGAATATGCCCGCCCTACCCGACGAGCCGCCGCTTACTTCTTGTCCTCCACGTCGACATACTCGGCGTCGATTACACCATCATCCTTCTTGGCTTCCTTCTTCGGTTCAGCCCCGGCTTGCTGCGTGCCGGCTTCAGGATTCGGCGGAGTTGCCTTGTACATCGCCTCTGCTAATTTGTGAGATGCTGTTTGCAGGCGATCGCGTGCGGTCTGCATAGATTTATGATCGCCGCCCTCCAAAGCTTTCTTGGCATCGCCGAGCGCATTTTCTACCTCGCCCCGCTCGCCGCCTGAAATCTTGTCGCCGTTCTCCTTGAGCATCTTCTCGGTCTGGTAGACCATGGCATCAAGCTGGTTGCGCGTCTCTACCTCTTCGCGCTTCGCCTTGTCTTCAGCCGAGTGTGCCTCAGCTTCCTTGGCCATGCGCTCTACCTCTTCCTTGCTCAGGCCGCTGGAAGACGTGATGGCAATCTTCTGATCCTTACCGGTCGCGACGTCCTTTGCGTTGACGTTCAGAATGCCGTTGGCATCGATGTCAAAAGTGACCTCGATCTGCGGCACGCCGCGCGGCGCCATTGGAAGCCCGGAGAGATGAAACTTTCCCAGAGTGCGGTTCTGCGCCGCCATTGGCCGTTCGCCCTGTAGAACGTGTATCTCTACGGATGTCTGGTTGTCGGCTGCGGTTGAGAAATTTTCGCTCTTGCGCGTCGGAATCGTGGTGTTGCGCGGAATCATCGTGGTCGCAACGCCGCCGTAAGTCTCAATCGACAGCGAAAGCGGAGTCACATCCAGCAACAGCAGATCCTTTACTTCTCCCTGCAAAACACCGCCCTGAATGGCCGCGCCAATCGCCACGACTTCATCGGGATTCACGCCGCGGTGAGGCTCGCGTCCGAAAAACTCCTTCACTTTCGCCTGAATCATCGGCATACGCGTCTGACCGCCGACCAGCACGACTTCGTCGATCTTGCTGGAGTCGATGCCCGCATCCTTGAGCGCCTGCACGCATGGCTTGATCGAGTTGTCGATCAGGTCGCGTACCATCTCTTCCAACTTGGCGCGAGTCAGCGTCTTCACCAAGTGCTTCGGCCCCGAGGCGTCTGCGGTAATAAATGGCAGATTGATCTCGGTCTGCATGGTGGTCGAAAGCTCGATTTTGGCTCGTTCGGCTGCGTCTCTTAGACGCTGCATCGCCATCTCATTGCCCTTGCTGCGAAGATCCAGACCATAGTCCTTGCGGAACTCATCGGCCAACCATCCAACGACGCGCTGGTCAATGTTGTCGCCTCCAAGATGCGTATCGCCGTTAGTGGACTTTACCTCGATAACCCCTTCGCCTACCTCAAGAATCGATATATCGAAGGTACCGCCTCCAAAGTCATATACGGCGATTGTCTCGTCCTTCTTCTTGTCAAGACCGTAAGCTAAGGCTGCAGCCGTGGGCTCGTTGATGATGCGCTTGACATCAAGTCCGGCAATCTTGCCGGCATCTTTTGTGGCCTGGCGTTGCGAATCGTTGAAGTACGCGGGGACGGTGATAACGGCGTCCGTGACGGGTTCGCCAAGATAGTCTTCAGCAGCCTTCTTCAGCTTTTGCAAAATCATGGCCGAAATCTGGGGCGGAGTGTATTCCTTCCCCTGAGCCTCGATGGCAACGTGGTCGCCCGACTGCACGACCTTATAGGGCACCATCTTCATCTCTTCGCTGACTTCGTCGTAGCGGCGTCCCATGAAGCGCTTAATGGAGAAAATGGTGTTCTCCGGGTTGGTAATCGCCTGGTTCTTGGCAACTTGGCCGACCGGGCGTTCGCCTGTCTTGGTAAATCCGACCACGGAAGGAGTCGTGCGACCGCCTTCTTCGTTGGGGATTACCTTTGGCTCGCCGCCTTCCATGACAGCTACGACCGAATTTGTAGTTCCTAGATCAATCCCTATAGTTTTTGCCACAGTGTTTCGCCTCCTGCGTAATGCTGAAAAAGATGTTGTAGTTGGCACTCCCTTTCGGGAGCCCGAACTTGAAGTGCTATTCGCACCTGCCACTCAGAACCTAATACGATTGCGATGATAGAACCTGAGTGAGTTACTGTCAACTTAATAGATGAGTCCCGTCCGACAAAGATTCAGAATGAATGAGTGGTGAGGAGCTCTGCCTAAGCAGTTGAACGGACTAGGTTTGGAATGTACGTAAATGTATGTAGCCGTGTCCTTTGGGAGCGCTGAGTGGGTACAAAAGGGCGTGGTGTGTAAGAAAGGATCAGTCTAGCCGGGGCTTTGGCATTGCGAAATACTGCGCGATCCGATGTACGTCTCTGATCGCCTTTGTTTTCAAATACATGCAATGAGTATTCTTTGTTGGTCAAGATCAATGAGATCGGAACCTGAATTGCACACTGACTCATGAAGGTGCGGATCCGATGAGTGCTGCGACCAAAATATTCGAGCCAGAGGTATTTCAGCTACATGTTCTGGACGAGGAGCACTACGAGATCGAACGGCGTTATGTGGCTCTTGAGGAGGAGATCTTAGCTTGGCGAGGAATTTCGGCGATGCTCGCAGCCGCCGAGAACCTAGTGGAAGCGATACTGCTGCATTTCGCTCATGAAGAGGAGTTTCTTGAAGGAGTCTCGCGCCCCATTCTGCTAAGGCAACTTCAGGCTAACACGAAGATTGCGGACCAGCTTCTCGATGTCGAGGACGGATTAAAGCAGAAAAAACCGGCGGCCGTCCTGCAACTGCTACTTCTAGTCAAAGTTTGGCTTTACTGGCATGCGTGGACGGAGAGCATCGACTTCGAGTGCGCGGCACCGGTGCCTGCCAGGCCGCGCGGGATCCTCGCATAGAAGACAGCGAGCGTTTAGTCGTAGCGCTCGTAAATGACGCGCTTTTTCTCCCAGCCACACTCCTCAATCAGAAGGCTTCGCACGGAGGAGACCATCTCGTTGAGACCGCAGATATAAGCATGCATGTCCGTTCGCTGGCCGACGATTTCTCGAAGATGGTCCTGGACGTACCCTCGGGCTCCGGCCCAGTCTTCCTTAGCGCGGCTTAGAGTAGCGATGTAATGAAAATTTGGTTGCTCGGCTGCCAACTGCTCGAACTCCTCCTGGTAATAGACATCTTCAGGATAGCGCGTGCCGTAGATCAGCCAGATCTGCCTTCCATCGTGGCGTTGCTGGCCGCTGCCGTCTTTCCCAAAGAGGTGCTGCGCCATGCTGCGAAAGGGCGCAACCCCGGTACCGGTGGCGACAAAAATCATGTCCTGCACTTCGGGCTTGATCACAAATAGACCATGGGGACCATGGAATTTGGCGACGTCGCCGACCTCCCGGTCGCAAAGGAAGTTAGACATGAAGCCTTCATCGACCCGATTCAGGCACAGATCGAGCGTATTATTGCTACGCGGCGGCGAAGCAATCGAGTAGGCGCGCGTGACGAACTTATCACCGCGCGGTTCGCGCACAGAGATGAACTGTCCCGGCACAAAGTCGAATGAAGAAAGTTCCTCAACCTCGAATTCCAAATGTTTGGTTTTCTCTGAAATGATCAGGGAGCGGGTGAGCCGGGCAGTGAGCAGGTTGTGTTCCATGGCTTCTTGATTCTATTCCAGAGCAGGGCAAATTAAGTTACCCACGGAGGTTATTAATTGAACCCGCTTCCTGCTAAACTGCCGCGGTGGAACCAGAGCCGAGCGGGTTGCATCTAAGGTCATAGTGCCTTTCAGGCTGCAAGGGAGCACGAATGTCCGAAGGGATAGCGATGGCTGGTGCATTGGTTGAATTGCCGTCAGACGCTGTGCTTGTGATCGTCTTCGGCGGCACGGAAGCCCACTACGTGCTGTCAAAGCCGGTGGTTACGATCGGGCGCCGTCCGGATCGCGACGTGGTGATTCCAGAGCCCCATGTTTCGCGGACTCATGCCCAGATCGAGCGGCGTGGCGCGGAATACTTCATCGTGGATCTTGGCAGTAGCCATGGAACCTTCGTCAATGGGCAGGCTACGCAAACCCAGCGCCTGCGCGGCGGAGATCGCATTGAACTCGGTGCGATCGGCGGCAGCTATCTGATTTTCAATGACACGAAGCCAGCCTCTGGCATCAACACCTCTGACTCACACGAAATGCTTTCAGCGATCATGTCGCGGCAGACATCTTCAGAGAAACCTGGAGAACTGCACCTGCTGAACGTCTTTATTGAAGGCGCGCGCGCGTTGAATTCTGCTTCGGTTCTCAGCGAAGTGCTTACGAATCTGGTAGAGGCGTCGCTGCGATTGACCAAAGCCGAGCGCGGCTTTGTTTTCTTGTGTAAGGAAAATGGGCGGCTGGAACTGGCTGCGGGACGAAGCGAGCGCGGCCAAACATTGTCCGAAGCAAAGGGAATTTCGCACTCGGTGCTGAATGACGTGATCGCCTCGTCCTCCGAATTTGTGCTGAGCATGGGGGATCCGGGAATGACCGGCCGCGAGAGTATTATTGCGCACGATCTGCGAAGTATCGTGTGTATCCCATTGCGTAAATCCCAGTTTCGCGGCGTCGGCGAAGAGGGGAACATGGGTGTCTTGTACTTGGATAGCCGCATCGAAAAGGGAAAGCTCCCGGATGTGAGCCATGAGTTGATAAGCGCGATTGCCCGCGAGGCCGCGGCCCTGGTGGAGAACGCATATCTCGTCAAGTCTGAACAAGAAGCGCTCGCCTATCAACGGGAATTGGCGATTGCTTCGAATATTCAGCAGAGCTTGATGGAAGTAAAGATCCCGTCAATTTCGTTTGCCGAGGTCGAGGCAAAGAATATTTGCTGCAAAGAGATTGGTGGCGATTTTTACGACGTTATGCGCCTGTCGGACTGCGTAGCAGTGGTAGTGGCCGATGTCTCGGGCAAAGGTATCTCCGCCGCACTACTGGCTTCGGTATTGCAGGGTGCGATTGATCCCCAACTGCGCCAGGGGTTGCCGCTGGAACAGATTGCAGCGGGATTAAATCTGTACATCTACAACAAAATTGTCGGCCAGAAATATGCCACGCTGCTGATGATGAAACTCTACGAAGACGGCGAGCTTGAGTACATCAATTGTGGACACGTTAAGCCCCTGCTCTATTCCGAAGGCTCCATCCGTTCCCTCGATAACGAGAACCTGCCGGTAGGTCTACTCTCTCCGGTTACGTTTACCAGCGGACGCACCCAGTTACGCGACGGCGACCGAATGCTTCTATTTACCGATGGGGTCGTGGAGGCGGAAAACCAGGCTGGTGATTTCTTTGGAAACGAGGGGCTTGAGGCGGCGTTAGCATCGGAATTTTCGCTGGGCAGACTGTTCACCGCAGTCGATGCCCACCGGGCGCAAGCGCCACTATCTGATGATTGCACTGCGCTCTGCCTGCGGTATCAGCGGAAAGCTGTAGAGAGCTGATTAACGCTGCGGTCAGTGAATTCCGAAGCTGTGGACGGAATGCATCGCTTTGGCCATCTTGGATTTATCCGCAGGGTCCTTGGGTCCCCAAGTCCAATAGAGTCCAAGATAGGCAACCGTGTGCGAGTCTCCGCGGAAGCTGTGGCCTCCGGTAAACAGCAGGCTGAAATTCTCGGAGAAGTTGTAAAGACCTCCTGCATTTATCAAGTGAGTGTTGCGAGCTGCATTACTATCGCGTCCGGGATTGAACCACTCGGCGCCGAGTGTTAGTTTCTTATTCAATTCACGTTGCGCTTGCCAACCCGCAAATATGTGATCGCGCATTCCGGGTGCGCGGTTGATGATGTAACCCGCGCCGCCGTAGCTTTGCCATGGTCCCCAACTTTTTTGTACCCAAAGTGGAAGCTTCGCCCAGGTTTGTCCGTTGCCTAGATTTCTCCGGCTATCGCCAGTAGGCGCTTCGAGCATCGGGAAAATACCGACTTGCGGACGCGAGCCCTTCTCCTGAATGAAACGAAATTTTGCGCCCAACTCAACATCGCCAATGCCGTAGGTGTTGGGACCGGGATCGGCTACGGAAAGTGCCATCGGAGCAACGATGTGCAATTGCAGATTGGGAGCGGCCCCGACGTTGAATTCGAAGGCGGGGAGGGCCACGGCGTAGCCGCCAGAGAAATGATCCAAAGTGGAGAACGCGTAGAACTCATAATGACGGAAAGGTACAGGTTCGGGATCGTCCGTGAAAAATGGCGGCCCGGCGAAAGCGAAGGTCGAGATGAGACTGATTACAAGGTAAGTAAAGATGAGTCTCTTTAAGTTCATGCGATTTATTAGATGCTCCACGCGAGTGCAGGCAGCTGGCTTCTGTCAGCGATGCCATCAAATGTACTCACATAGAGGGGGTGTTGCTTCCCACCTCAGCCAAAGGTTAGCCAGCCAAGATAACTATCGAGCGCTGGGAAATACGGGCAGGAGTGTTAGAACTACAGAGCAGAGTTTCGGATTCAATTGCTGGAAGCAACACCGTGCTGCGTGTCATACTGTTCTACTCTCAATCAATCGATTTAAGACGCCTATTCGAAGCAGGGACATGATCTTAAGAATGATCCAGGTGACCGGCGCAACAACTCTTAAACCCATTATCTCTGACGAAAGCGGAATTGCTTGAGTACCGCCGAGCAGAGTTATCCAACTATAGAGTGCGCTGAATTAGTAAGAGAAGAGGCGTATCGAAAGACTGCAACCGACCGGGGCCGCTGGATCGTCGGATTGCTGTGGCTCGGCGCGGCATGCTCGGTGACGGGCATGGCGTTTTTTCTCGCATCCAGTTGGGATTCCAACGAGTACCTGGCTGCCGTTCGGCGCGGAGTCTCTGGGCTGCCGTACTCACCATTGTTCATGATCCCAACGTTGAAGGTGGCCAGGTTGCTTCCAATCTGGCTTGTGATCGCACTGTTCGGCGTCTCCTATCTCTCTGGGTGGCTGGTGCAGTTGTGGGTTGGGATGCAGTGCGCGACTGTTGAGGAGCGCAGGATTCTTCGCTATGTGGCCCCAATCATCGCGTTCTTCTCCGGACTTCTGATCTCAGACATTATCGTTTCGGGAAATCTGGCTTACATCTTGTACGGCATGATGTTGGGGACGGCGTCGCTAGGTTGGAAGCGCGGGCACTGGAACTGGTTCTACGTGGCGGTGCTGGCGGCTGCCTGTGTCAAGGTACATCTGCTGACGGTGCTGGCGATCCCATTGCTCTGCGGAAGACGACAGTGGATGCGCGGCGCGACAGTGGGCGGGGTCGGATTGGCTTTGTACGCGGCACAGTGCAGGATCTTTCCTCAGTTGTTCGACGCGTACCTTGATTCGTTGAAGCACATGTCGCGAAATCGCAGTGATTTCGGATGCGGTCCAGCGGGCAATTTGGCACGGATACTGCAGAGTTTTGGCATACCTCATGCGATGCCATGCGCCGTGTTCTACGCGTGTTATGCAATCGCGATGTTTGTGCTTCTGCTGTGGCTCGCGCGGTTGTATCACGAACAGAGAATCAGTTTCGAGAGTTGGGCTCCAGTGATGCTTGTGGGGGTAGTCTTGCTGAACCCGCGCATTCAACCCTACGATGTTGCAGCAATCTCTTTGCCGATGGCGATTTTGGCTTGGCGCTCACTTCGAGAGGATGGGCAGAGTGCCCGCAGGCCCGTTCTGATTGGTAGCGCAATCGTGCTGCTCGTGCTCAACGTCCTCGTGGAACTCAACGAAGATTGGGTAACCGTGCTGCCGGACGCGTGGAAATACCTTGAGATGTGTTTGCTGCTGGGGGTCTTTGCATTTGGGGTACGTGGCCTTTTGAGGGAGGCTGGGGTTGCATGGGCCAGCAGGACTGAGACTTGCGTCGCGGACTCCGTCGGTTGCTGACGTAACCATTAGCGGGAAGATCGGATTGGGCAATGCCGGTACCGCAATCGCCTACTTAACGCGGCACCTCGAAGACATACAACGTGTGATTCAGGATGGTCTTTACTGGGTATTGAAATAACCAGCGGTAAGCATAATGGTCCTTGAGCAATTGTCCGGAAAGATGAGTTGCGCTTACGATAACTGTTCCGGTTGGGCGGTCTTCTTCTTTCAGACGAGTGTATCGAATTCCATAATAGGCAGGGTCAACTTCCCCGACATAGGCCAGATGAATGGAGTCGTTGGGATGCGTATTCTGGTAGCGGCGTAGGGCAACCATCCCCTGTCCCCAGTCAGTGTTGCTGTCACTTAACAACTGCCATGTATTCGCTGGCTTCACGAGCACAGTGAAATAAGACAGGTAGTCAGGCGCATAGCGGGCGATGTCGGCAACCTGCGCAATCAGTAGAGCTCCGAGCACGAGCTTGGTCCAGCGCCAGCGCAAACCACAAGCCCACTCCACCACGGCCCCCACATAGAGCAGCAGGAACGGGTATAGCGGCAAGACATGTCGGATACCAATGTTGATGTGCGCAGTGATGGCGAACACAAAGTAGACCGCGGGCAGAATGCTCATAAGCAGAAGGTCACGCCAGCCTGCAACCTTACGCCGTAGAACAATGTAAGCGCCTGCCGTCCCAAGCAACAGAACCATCAGCGGCCACTTTAGGAGAATGCCGACGGGGAAGTAGAGCTTTGACCCCTCGGCGAAATAATGGCCAAGCAGAAAACTGCGATGTCCCTCAATATTATGGAAAATCACCATGCCTAATCCGGTCATCCACTCACACGCCGGAAGGAAGATGGTGATTGGAGTGTTGAGCGTTGGCATCTCGTATTGCAACAGCTTTGTGTACCCAGAGAAATGGATGGTGACCATCTGGTCCGCGAACGTCACCTTGGAGACGTGGAAAAAATATCCGCTCCAAAGCACCATGCATGCGATGAAAAACACTGCCCCCGTACGCCGCCACTGAAGACCCTGTGGGTTGAACTTGACCTCACCCGGCGCGACGACCAGAACCGCTAAAAGCGCCAGTGCGAACAGAGGTGGACTATTAAATTTCGACAACAGAAGGAAGCCGAGTAAAACTCCCAGAATTGTAGTTTGAGCGCGAGAGGGATTGCGCCAATACCTCATCCATTGCACTACGCTGGCGAAGACGCATAGACAGCCAACGCCATCGATGGTCGCTACTGAAAAATGGGCAATCAACTCCGGGGACAAAACTGCGAGTGCGAGCACAAAATTTGCCGTTGTTTCGGAAAATAATTTGCGCGCAGTTCCCCAAATTAGAAGTAACAACATCACCCCGAGAATTACATTGACAGGCCGCGCTCGGTAGAGCCACACCTCCGGCGCTGGTGCCACAGGATGGACCTGGTCGGCGATGTATTGGTAGCTCCAGTTCGAATTCACGAGAGGAAGTGCGAAGAGCAGGCGTCCTAGAGGTGGTTGGTCGTGCCACTGCTTGAATTCACCAAAACGCCACGCCTCAAGTCCAGCCACAATGTGTTCCGGTTCATCGTTTGTAAACGACTGGGTGCGGATAAACCACGCGCATTGCAAGATGAAAATCAGGAGTAGAAAAGGAACGAGAACGAAGGTACTGCGGCGGATAGCCAGGCGCGCAGTGGTTCCAAGCGGGGCCGAATCGGTATGGCTTGCTTCAGCTTCGCGAATGTTTCCTTGCTGTGTGGGAATGGGAGTCAAGGGGTACGCCCTAAGATGACGGATGGATTCGACCGGCAATCGCTCATCTGACGAGGGCTACCGCGCAATGATTTCAGGCCAGATCACTCCTGCATTATATCTGGTCACCAAAACGTACATACAATCAAAGGCCCCACCCTGGGTCATAAACGGGTGGGGCGCGAAACGGGAAGAAGCTAGCGGTCGTTAGGGGGATAGCTCTGATTGTCGGGATAGTTCCGATTGTCAGCCGGGGGCTGAGAGTTGTCAGGATAGCTTCGGTTGTCCACGGGAGGTTGTGAGTTGTCAGGGTAGTTCTGGTTATACACCGGACGCTGCGAATTGTCGGGATAGTTCCGGTCGTTGTCGCGGTCAGCATCGGGCAGACGGCGGCGATAGTCTGCAGCTACGATCGGCACGGGCAGATCGTTATTGAGGCGGAAGCTCAACCTGGTTTCGGCTGGGATGCTGAGGTCCTTGCCGCGCGTGATGACCTGCGCTCCGGCACCGGCAGCGCCTCCGGCGATGGCTCCAATGGCTGCACCTTTGCCGCCTCCGGCAAGTGCTCCCAGCAGAGTTCCGGCAAGTGCGCCGCCGCCGACATAGGTTCCAGTGCGTTTGTTAGCTCCAAGCCCGCCATTCTTGCTACTTCCGGCGCTGTTTACGCTCTCGTCGATGACGTTTACATTCCGGTCGCCCACTTGGATGGAGTGGAGATCTACGGTGAGGGTTCTGCCATCGTCATCCGACACGACGCGAAGCTTGGCAGGTGCGCCGCTTGGAATTGCAACACGGCCGTCCTGATCAAGCACATCGTGGGAGATGGTGGCCGGATAGCTTTCGCGGGTCTCTTGTCCCTGCCGGACGTTGATAGTCTGGTCAGCACGAACTTCGATATTGGTGCCGCTTGCGATGACGGTGCGCTGTGCAAAGAGCGTAGCGGCACTGAACAAGAGGGTGACCATGATCAGTTTCTTGTACATTGCTCCTCCTAATTGAGACGGTGGCAAGCAAGTTAGAGGCATCAGGAGGGGACGAAGTTGGCTATATAGCCCGACAGAGCTCGTCCGGACCGAGAAACTCACCTCGGAAGACGTGGTCTGGTCATCGGTAAATAAAGCGCTTACTTTTCCTGGCGAAGGATTTCCGTGTTCGTGTCTGGAATAGAGATGCGGACAAGTTTCTGGTCGGAGTCGAGCCACATGTGCCAGTCTGGACCTTCAGTCTGCATGAGGAAGTGGCGAAGACGCTGAGGACGGCCATTCAGGGGCATGGTTTCGTATCCCTTGAACTCGATAAAAACCTGGGATGAAGTGCGGCGGCGTGGAATCAATACGGCAAAGCGGGAACGTTGAAGCTCGCACTCCTCACCAGCGGGGCGGGGTTTGCATGACGATGCAAGGTAGCGCCAGAGCAGAACCTCGCGGGTGGAGAAGAAATAGTCGTCCAGGACGAATGCGGTCTGGCTGAGAAAGTAAGCCTGTTCGGTGGTTTTGCCTTCGGCAGTGACACGCATGGTGAGGAACTGGTCTTTGGCCTCGACAACAGCAGAGCTGCGCACCGGGGTGATCTGCTTCCACTCGTAGCGGGAGAGGCTGCCATCGGGAAGGAGCGTCATTTCGCTGGTCTGCTCAACCTTGCCTTCGGATTGTGCGGCTTCGCTATGAAGTTCCGAGGAAGTAATGCTGGAGCCAGGGTATTGGCGAATGGAAAAAATTTCGGTGCCTACGCGCAGTCCGTTTTGGAAGATGCCCAGGGAGCCCTGGTCGACGATGGTGCCAGCATTGACAGCGGCCGGTTTACTGGCGGCCAGCGAGGCTGTGGAGAGCAGGAGAAGCAAGGCAATGATGAGCGTACGGCGAACGATCAACGGTGATGCGCTGGACATGAATAGCCTCGGGATGGCTGGGTTCTTCGATAGAGTCTATCGCGAGCGGAGGTCGAGATGCCAAGGCGGGGAGCTTCGGACGAAGAAAAGGGCCGCGATCTAAGCCGCGGCCAGAAAAGAGAACGGGGGAGAACTCTCAGGAAATTGAGAGACGAGCGCGTGCGGCAAACACCATCTACAGGGAACGCCGCGCGTGAGTAGGCTTGAAAGGTCCTGCGAGTTTCAACTTTTCTTCTATCCCATCCCACACCTTCGGGCTGGGGTCAAGCATAGGAATCAACAGCTTGGCCTGCTCAGCGATGTAGCGGAGATCGTTGACAAGTCCTCTGCAAACCTCGCAAGTACGTAAGTGTTCTTCCTGTGGCCCGGTGCCGCCCGAGTCAATGATTAGCGGCAAATCGCGCTGAAACTCAGCACAGTTCATCTCCGTGTATCTCCCGGTGTTCGGCGCCGCGGCGGTGGCCGCTGCGATTGCATCTCGTCCCTTCGTCACTGTCAGCCCCCTGCCCAGTTTCATTTTCTTATCCCTGCTCGTTCGGCGCGTGTGATTTTCAGCAAATCACGCAATTTCATGCGGGCCTTGTGAAGCTGCGATTTACTGTTGCCTATGGAGCAACCCATCATTTCAGCGATTTCGTTATGTTCGTATCCTTCAATATCATGCAATACAAATATGATGCGATATCCGGGCGGAAGGCTTTCGATGGCTCGCTCAAGATTTACGCGATCGATAGAACCAGCGAGAACTTGATCCTGAGCTCCGATATCCTTTTTGGGGCCATCCTCTTCGGTCGGCTCCAGAGTTTCCTGGAGCGATACCTCAGGTAGTCCTTTCTTGCGGAGGTGCATGAGGACCACGTTGACGGCGAGGCGGTGTAACCAGGTTGAAAAAGCCGATTCTCCTCGAAACGTTGCAATCTTGCGATAGAGCTGGAGAAAGGCTTCCTGGGTCAGATCTTCGGCTTCAGCCGTATTCCCCGTCATACGCAGGCAAAGGGAGTAAACCCGCCTTTTGTGCATTCCATACAGCGCCTCAAAGCACCCGCCATCGCCTTGTTTGGCCCGTTCGATGGCTTCCGCTTCCGGCATTCCCGACGCCGTCATCTTCTTTTGGGTGGTCA